>MAAB01001248.1_pt1 | contig 121226 bp, 102 predicted proteins | sample 1115991 | NCBI WGS metagenome assembly MAAB01 (sample SAMN04961124, study PRJNA320927) | seawater metagenome | isolation source: sample BD02T18 sea water enriched with oil for 18 days | place: USA:Gulf of Mexico | collected 2013-07-27 | reverse complement strand
TTGGTGCATAAAACATAATCAATTGATTTATCTTCTTTGTCACTTTTTCTATTAGAAGGGTGGGTATCTTCTACTTCAAATACGATATTAAATTTATCAGGATAAAGGCGAATATATACATCACTTCCTTCTGAACCATTATTAATCCCATTCTTGGTGAGGTACGTTATCACCTGTTCTATTTGAACAGGAACGTGTAGGTCTTTTGTATCGGGGCTTAATGACTCTTTAATAATGATGTTACTAAGTTTAGCTTTACTAGCTTGAATTAAAAGCTGGCCTGAGATCATTGAGTGTAAAGAACAATTTTTTAATGAAGTGTCATGCAATTTTTTTGATAATTCTAAATAGCTCAGCAAATAGGAAAAAGTGTTTGTTAATTTGGTTTTAGCCGTTTGGCACAGTAATTTAGAATGAGAATAATTATCTGTTTCCAATGCACTTTCTAATAAAATATCGTTAATAGTTGATAGCACATAGACAGGATCTCCTACATCTTTGATAATATTCTTAAAGATGGTTTTATAGTCATCTAAAGATTGTCTTTCTTGTTTTATTTTTTCAAAATTAAAAATAAGTTTCCTTAACCTTATTGAAAAAATATCATGGTCTAGTGGTTTTATTAAAACATCATCAGCGCCACCGAGAAGGAACTTAATTGCACCATTTCTACTTCCCGTTATCCCTATAAATATAAATTCTCTAGTGGGGAATGTTGTTTTAATTTCTTCCATTAATTGGCAACCATTTTTATTGGGCATTTCATAATCTAGAATAACTATGTTGATAGATTCTGAATTCAATAAAATGTCAATAACATTGTTGGGATTATGCTCGTTGTCGTTTTGTAAGAAATCTTTTGTCAAGTTAGCGGTAATTATACAACTATCAACTCTCGAATCATCGACAACAAGGACGTGTTGAGACTGATAAACTTGATATTGGCTGATAAAACCATAAATTAACGTTATTAATTCTGGATCCGACGCATTAATTATCAGGTCGATATTATTTGACTTTGCTGTTCTTTCCATCTCGAAGTTTGATTGGTTTGTGATTAATATTACCGGAATGTTTTTTTGCGCTTTGAGTTGGATTATATGCTCTTCTGTAATACTCTCTTCATAAAAAACAATGAGGTTTGTACATTCAATGTCGCCATTAAAGTAACTCAGGGAATTGCTACAGGTAATAGCTTTGCATGAGCCTAACTTTTTTTGTTTTATTATTTTGGTTAATGGACTGCGATATTGTTCCGGTAAGTTAACCAATGAAATCTTGAGAATATCCACAACAATTCCTTTCTTTGTATGATATATAAATTAAGATATATGTATTAAACAAACACTATAAGTATTAATCGTAGTACATCTTCAGTTTTTTAGTATCTTAATTTAGAAATAAATTGATTTTTTTGTGAAATGTACTAAAGGTTTATATTTCAATAATTATTACTTTAATGACAATTTATTGATTACAACCAGTGCCCATGCCTTTACAATTTAATGCTACGCCCTTAGATTCTTACTATCACATATTGGCATCATAGGTTTTATTCATCACTTCAACAGAAATATTGTTATTTTGGTAGCTACCGACAATTCGCTTGAACTTAAGTTGCTCACTTCGAACAAAGTCAATAAAGGTTCTGGTGTAATTGGGTATGACCTTAGCAATGGTATTATCGAAAGCAATGTGCAGGAAGTCTGCTTGAAAAATAATCTCGCTTTCTTTGAAATGAACAAAGCTTTGTCGTTTCGCGTGCAAATTTTCCAATACATAAAAATGTGCACCATCAATAATTTGTCCATCTTTAATTATGCGAAACTTGAATTTAGCGATGTCATCAGCAAAACGCGGATAGGCTTTGATAGCCGCGATAGTGTATTCATCGGCAATTATCTCGATATCCTGATCAGCATATACGTCGAGACCATCAATTTCATATCCGTGAGGATGGGTAACATAAACTGAAGTGATTTTCTTTTTTGGAAACTGCCCATGTATAAGTTTAATCGTCCGCTCAGCTAACGAGGGATATCCACTTGCACCAAACACCATAATTTCATCGCCATTGACTTTAAATAAACTATTGCGCCAGGCTGAAGAATCGGTAACAAGATAAAGGTTTTTTGCAATATTTTTTGATACTAACATGCCATCACTTTTAGATATTTCAGGGCCGTATCCTGATGGAAGTTTAAGATTCGCAGGATCCACTTGATCAATGATTTCAAATTGGTCATTGTAAATGATGTAATTTGGCTCAGTTGCTCCATCAAAATATTGGTATACGGTTCGAGCATAGGTTATGCCCCTTGTGGTTTGATAGTCATCATAGACAAATTTTGATCGCTTTGATTTGTTGTTAAGCGACAACAGTTGCAATAGATTGTGACGAAATTCATATTCGACCACATTATCATCAGAGGTTTTATGTATGAGGGATGTTGTCCCAGATTCTCTGTCCTGGTGAAGGGTGATGTTTTCAGCAATATTAGTTTCCTCAAGCAGAGGCCTTATCGCCAGAAAGTCAACGTCCATGATAATATAGCTCATTCTCCAAAAGTTACTCGTGCCTTGATTAAAAATACGCTTGCCTATATAACTACCATTTCTGTCATAGTAAAAGCCTTCTTTGTCATTTTGGAATTGGGCGATATCTCTTAGCAGACCACCTGAAGAGTAATAAATGTCATTATCGTAAAAATGCTCTTTTACCAAATCAAGCTCAACCGTTCTATTTGCCATGATTCTGTTGGGTGTTTTATAGTCCCAATACTCAAGGTCCCGATATTGTTTATTTAAGTAGTGATGACTTAGTGAGAAGGCCTTAATTGGCAGTGTTTTCTGATAGTGTGTTTTGAGCTTAGCGACAAACTCCTCAGTTTCGCTTGCCGATGCTGTTGGTATCGTGATGGTGAATAAGGTCATGCAAGCAAATGCAAGGGTGTATGAATAACGCATTAGGTTAACCTTCATTGGGTATTCCTTAGTTTAGAATGGCTGACAAGCATGATTAAAAGCGGCGGGGAAAATTACATTTAAATTTCCGGTGCAATTTTTTCGTCTGAGCACTTTTACTTGTTAGCATTGGCGCTCTGCTAGGGCTTAATCTTTCCATCGAATTAGATCTAATTTAGCAATTGAACTGTTTCATTCACTCTATCAAGCCTCGATTGAAAACGTTTTTGCTGCCATTGAGGATTCAGCTTATCGGCGAGCCTTATCGCTTTTTTATGCGCCTCAATCGATTTATCGTACAGTTTCATGGAATTATAAACCTGACCTAAACCGCTAAATGATGAAGCAGAGTCTGGAAAATTAATGATAAGTGTTGAGTACACTTGTAGCGCGGCCTCTGTTTTAGCCTTACTTAACAGCATGCTTGCAAGATTAAGCAACGTCTTTTCAGGAATGCGCTTATCGGTCCCATAAATCTGTGCCCGCTCTTTATAATGGGTTTCAATCCCATACATACCACCAAAAGCCATATACTCTTCATAGCTTGCAAAACGAGGAGATAGGTAGCTATTAAAAACGTGAATCAATCCATTGTATAGGGCAGGGAGTGATGTAGTCATATGCGTATTGTTGGCAAGGAATTCGGAATGCCAGTCTAGATTTTTAGGGGGATTTTCTGTCAGTAGTTTAACAAAGTTATTGAATGCATCTGTATAGAGTTTGGTTTCTTGTGCTTCGTTAGCCAAAGCAAGATAGAGCGATTTTTGCTGCGATTTTGTTGCTTTACTATTGACCAAAATTTTATTATATATATTTACTTCATCGTACTGTAAAGGTGCACTTGCAGAAATATAATTTTTAAAAAGTTCAGGATGACTTGCCAATAACTCAACAGTAAACCAACCAGCCCTAGTGTGACCAAATAAGGTGTTTAACCCTGTTGTTCTATAGTTTTTATCAACATAAGTCATCACCTCATTTTTGACAAACAGGGAGAATTTTTTCATTCCATGTTTAGGTTCAGGTTCATGATCCATTGCATCATTATTTGAAATAGCAACGATAATCAACTCAGGCACCCGTTGCTGCTTTTCGAGTAACTGGGTTGCAACTATTGCATGATTAAAATGCCGGCCACCATCGACTAAATAAAGTACCGGGTAATGTTTATTTGAACCTGTATAGTCATCAGGTAGATGTACTAACAGATTTCTCTTTTCTCCCAGCACTTTGGAATCTAGAAAGATACGACTAGCCTCTCCAATTGATATGGTTTCATCAATAACGTTTGCTGCAGTCGCAGGCAAACTAATACACGTAAATATCAGCAAAAAAAATTTCAACATATTACTTCCCATAATATTTATATCATCAAGTTAAATCGTATTGATGAATTTCAATTTAAAACAACAAAGGTTAAGAGCCGTTAACGCTTCAAGTACCGGTGCAATTTTTTGCGTCTGAGCACTTTAACTTGTTAGCATTGGCGTTATGCTAGTGCTTAATCTTTCAATCAAATTACGTCTAATTTAGTAATTGAACTGTTTCATTCACATTTTCTAGCCTTGATTGAAAAAGCCTTTTCCGCCATTGAGGACTCTGTTTTTCACCAAGTTTCACCGCTGTTTTATGAGCCGTAAGCGATTTGTCGTACTGTTTCATGGAACTATAAACTTTTCCTAAACCGCTGAACGACCTTGCTGATTCAGGAAAATCATTGATAAGAGTTTGATAAATTTGCAACGAAGCTTGAGGTTTTCCTTCATTTAAAAGCATACTGGCCAGGTTAAGTAAGGTATTTTCTGGTATGTTTTTATCGGTACCATATATTTCCGCCCGTTTCTCATAATGAGTTTCCATACCTTGCATACCACCAAAATCTCTATATTGGTTATAGTTTGAAAAACGAGGTGCTTGATAACTATTAAAAACATAAGTCATCCCATTAAAAAAAGTCGGGTAATATACAGTGCTATGGGTTTGATTATCAAAAAATTCATAATGCCAATTTAGTTTTTCAGGTGGCTGTTCTGTCAATAATTTAACAAAGTTATTGATTGCATCTGTTACAGCCTTTCTTCTCGCTTCGTCTTCACTACTCAAACTAAAGTAGAGTGATTTTTCAGCGCTATTTTTTATCTTATTGTTGGTTAGTATTTTTTTATATATAGCTATTTCTTCGTCTTGTAAAACAGGGCTTGCGGCAATGTAGTTTTTAAATAGATCTGGTTGATTTGCCAATAAATCAGCAGAAAAATATCCAGCCAGTGAATGGCCAAACAGGGTGTTTAACCCTGTTGTCCTGTAACTGTTATTGACATAAGACATCACTTCATTTTGGATATACAAAGTGAACTTTTCCTTACCTTCGTAGCCTAAATCACGCTGTCGTGTACCATTATCATTTCCCCAAGTTTGAGTATTTGTAATGGCGACTATAATTAACTCAGGTACACGCTTCTGCTTTTGCAATAGCTGAGTTGCCATTATTGCATGGTTAAAATGCCGATCGCCATCAAGTAAATACAGAACAGGGTAACGTTTATTTGACTTGGTATAGTTATCAGGCAGATGTACTAACAGATTTCTATTTTCTCTTAGCACTTTGGAATCTATAGAAATACGACTAGCATCTCCAATTGTTCTGATTTCTTTATCTGTATTTGATGCTGTTGCAGGCAAGGCAACACACGAAGCTACCAGCAAAAAGTTTTTAAAAATTTTATACATATTCTTCCCATAATTTTAATAGAATAATATTTAAATCAACAAGTTACAGCGTTTTAATGAACTGCAATTAACTATCGCTAGGTTTTGGAGTCGTTAACGCCGCAATCGCTGGCACTGTTTTTCAGCCGAGCGTGTTGACCAAGGCTAATATAGAACTTCGTTTAACGTTAAAATAGGCATGTTATGTAAAAACTCTAGGTATGATTTTTTACAAAAGTTTACATACGATTTTTCCGAAATGCTGTATCCTGAACAATTTGGCTAATAATTGCTCTCAAACCATCTATTGGAAGCATTCGTAGAACAAATAAGGGTATAATTTGAGTATCAAACCTAAACTTCTTATCGTAGAAGACGAACCTAATATTTTACGAGGCCTAACTGATTTATTTATATTTCACGGCTATGAGGTTGAAAGTGAAAGTGACGGGGGAAAAGGGTTAACTCGGGCACTTAACGGCCAGTTTACCTGTATTATTCTGGATGTTATGTTGCCTTCTGTTAATGGTTTTGAAATCTGTAATACCCTCAGACAACATTCTCGTACTCAGCCCATTATTATGTTAACCGCAAAAAATTCAGAAGAAGATATTATTAATGGCCTAACACTGGGCGCAGACGACTATGTAGCTAAGCCATTTTCTACCTCTGAATTGGTTTTGCGGGTGAATGCTTTGATTAGACGTTCAGGCTTGAGTGGCACAGATAAAACGCTTCTATTAAACCCTGATGTTTCCATTTGTACCCAAACACTAACGGGTACCTCTTACCAGCAGGTTACAAAATATACTCGACGTGAAGTGGAAATATTAGGGTATTTACAGCGTCAGAATAATCCAGTTTCCCGCGATGAATTACTCAGAAAAGTGTGGGGGTATAAAAACACCAGTGATATAGATACGCGTACGGTTGATATACATATCGCAAAAATCCGAAAAAAAATAGAAACCGACCCCAAAGCCCCCAGACATTTAGTTACCCATCGTGGGGAAGGCTATCAGCTCTTTATTGTTTAGAATCTGTCGTTCTTAAAACCGTGACCATTTAATATTATGAGTTTCCAATATGCGATTTTCAAATAAACCAATGCTTAATTATCCTCAGCGATTGCGTCGAATACGCTATTTAGCAATCGCTTTTTTGTTGTTTTTGGTAATCCCGGTAGGGACGCTTTTGTATTTCGGTTTTCAGCAAATCGAAGATAATTTACTCACTGAGTATCAGCGTGAATCAAGCAATCTGGTTCAGAAAATAAACAGAACCACGTATAAAACACTAACCTTTACCAACACCCTATCGGTGAGTGAATTTGACTATTACCGTCAAGTGTATAATCCGGTTACAAAACAGTCGCAGCAGGTACTATCAGCTCTCTCTAGTTTAAGTCTCTTAGAGTTGAATGCTGAACAACAAATAAGAGGGCTAGTTGGTTTCTTTCAATATAACAGTAAAGGAGATTTTAATAGTCCGGTTTGGCCTTACTCTTTCTCTGATAACAGTCTTTCTAAAGATGATGCAGACAAGGCTAGCCAACAGGGGGCAGACCCGAAATTAACGCCTGAATTAGTCGAACGCAAAAAAGTTGCATTGAAGGTTTACCAGATCCTGTCTCAGTCTAAGGCTATACAGCAAATGATTCAGCGAGGTTACGATAAAAACAATCACTATTTTAGTATTATATTTGATATCCCCGATTATTTTATTTTTTATCGAATTACCTCAGTTGCAAATCAAAACCAATTGCAAGGGTATTTGGTAAAGCGCAAACCTTATATGCGTCAACTAATCACTGACATATTGGGATGGAGAAATTTTACTAGTCCGGTATTAGTAAAGCTAGAGGATGTTAAGTATTCCGGTCAGACAGAACTTTTTTTCTACGAAAACTTATCTGACGGTAAAACTAACGTAACTCAACCAAAACATATTGATAAGCGCTTTGAACAGCAAACTATTTACAATACTAGGTTGCAATGGCCTTATGGTGGCTATTCAGTTACCCTGTCGACACACTCGTTACCTTTTACACCGGCTATGGTGTATAGCGGCATTTTTATTATTATTCTAATTGCTGCCATATTGTTCGCTTGTTATGGGTTTTATCGTTTAGGAGTTCAGCAACTGGCATTAGGAGAACAACGGCTCAACTTTGTTTCTTCAGTCAGCCATGAACTAAAAACGCCGCTGACTTCGATTCGTATGTATTCGCAAATGCTTAAAGAGGGGACTGTGATATCAGAAACCTATCAACATGAATATTACGAGTTTATCTATTGTGAAAGCGAACGCCTTACACGATTAATCAATAATATATTACAGTTGTCTAAACTTACCCATCAGCAACAAATTGTGAAGCCGCAATATATTAAGCTGAAAGTTTTACAGGATATTATTCGCTCTAAAATATCGTCAATGATTGATAAAAATAATTTTCAACAAAATATCATTCTGGAGATAGAAAACGCTGAAGATATGCTGGTGTTGGTTGAGCAGGATGCTTTTTCGCAAGTGATCATTAATATTACAGACAATGCTGTTAAGTTCTTTGACCAGAATAAAATCAATGATCCCCGCCGGCAAAAAATTGATTTTATATTTAGCCAACACCCAAAACATAAGCACATGATCCAGTTGGAAATACGTGACTATGGAGAAGGTATCTCTGAGCAGCAAGAAAATAAGATTTTTGAACTCTTCTATCGTGGCGGCAACGAATTAACTCGGACTACGCAAGGAACAGGAATAGGGCTTGCCTTAGTTAATGAGTTGGTATTTGCACAACATGGAGAAATTAACGTCGCTAGAAGAGATCCGGGGCTAGCTATGCTGCTTTCTTTTCATGCTAAATATTGTAGGTAGCCACATATTTATGAATATTTACAATTTACCAAACTCGTATCATTCCTCTTACCACATTCAGTGGGTTACATAATCTCATTGCAATAATCCCAACTAAAAGGCACACTGAAAAATATAAAATAATAATAAAGTGATATTTAATGAGCACTAAACACGGATTAAAACGTAATTTAAAACGCCTTGATACACTGGCATTATCCTTCGGTGCGATGGTCGGTTGGTCCTGGGTAGCATTAGCTACCGATATTATTGGTCGTGGTGGAAGTTTAGGCGGAATCATTGGAACGGCCATTGTGGGTATAATCATTTTGGCAATTGGATTCATATACGCTGAACTTACCGCAGCAATGCCGGACGTAGGTGGAGAGCATGTCTATTCTCACCGAGCGCTTGGTGGTACAGGTTCATTCATTTGTACTTGGTCAATTATTTTTGTTTACGTCGCGGTATGCGCATTCGAAGCCGTTGCTTTACCTACCGTTTTAACAGGATTGTTTCCTAATCTTGGAGCAACATCTTTATGGAGTGTTCAAGGTTCAGAGGTATATCTCGAGTTAGCGCTAATTGGTGCAGTCACGTCAATTATTATTACGTTGCTTAATATTAGAGGTATTAAGCTGGCTGCTATTGTTCAAACTGTAGTTGTCGGGGTGATATTATTAGCAGGTGTGATGCTAATTATTGGCATCGGCTCTAATGGACATACTGAAAACATGGAGCCAATGTTTGTCGGAGGCGCTGGTGGAATGTTAGCAGCCATGGCTTTAGTTCCCTTTATGATGACAGGTTTCGACGTTATTCCGCAAGCCGCAGAAGAGATAGATCTTCCCCCAAAAAAGATAGGTCACTTGCTCGTAGCCTCGATTGTATTTGCAGTGAGTTGGTACATAATGATCGAACTAGCCGTTTCCTCATTATTGAGTGAAGAGGGTAGAGCGGCAGCCGATATTGGCCCAATTGCTGCTGCAGAAGTAGCCTTTGGTGAAACTGGCAAAATTCTCCTGTTGGTTGCTGGCTTGGCAGGGATTCTGACAAGTTGGAATAGCTTTCTCATTGGTGGCTCACGAGCAATTTTTGCGATGGCTGAAGATGGTATGCTTCCGGCATTTTTAGCAAAGGTTCATCCTAAATATAAAACCCCTTCGAATGCTATTTGGTTTATTGGAATTTTAAGTGCCCTTGCCCCGTTACTTGGTCGAACGTCTTTAGTTTGGTTCGTAGATGCTGGCTCTTTCAGTTTGATGATAGCGTATTTCCTAGTGGTTATATCGTTTATCGTATTACGCAAGCGCGAACCAGAAATGGAGCGTCCTTTTTGCGCACCTGGTGGCATCTGGCTTGGCGGTTTTGGACTGTTAGCTACATTGGGTATGGCCTCACTTTACCTACCTGGAATGCCCGCAGCATTGGTTTGGCCTCAAGAATGGATAATGGTTTTAGGCTGGTTTGTACTGGGGTCGCTTTCTTATATCTTTGTGTATCAACCCTACAAAAAGAATCAAGCTGTATTGGCAATATAAATATTAATTATTAACAACAAAATTAATTACGGAGCCGAAGATGTCTGAATATACTTATGAGCCGCCAAAAATATGGCAATGGAATAAAGAAATTGATAGTAAGTTTGCCAGTATTAATCGGCCTATAGCTGGGGCGACACATCAAGCAGATTTACCTGTAGGTCAGCATCCGTTACAACTTTATTCATTGGCGACGCCTAATGGCGTTAAAGTGACAATTCTGTTGGAAGAATTATTAGCTTTGGAAATTAAAGAAGCCGAATATGATGCACACCTGATTAATATTATGGAAGGTAATCAATTTAGTTCAGGGTTTGTCGATATAAATCCAAACTCCAAAATCCCCGCTTTAGTCGATAATAGTGGGGATACCAAACTGCCCATTTTTGAATCTGGAGCGATATTGTTGTATTTGGCAGAAAAGTTTGATGCTTTTGTACCTAAAGAACCATTACTTAAGGCACAATGCTTATCGTGGCTATTTTGGCAAGTGGGTAGTGGACCTTATTTAGGTGGAGGTTTTGGCCATTTTTACGCATACGCACCAGAAAAGTTTGAATACCCGATAGAGCGATTTTCCATGGAAGTAAAGCGACAACTTGACGTGTTAGACCGCCATTTGGCTAATAATCAATATATGTGCGGCGACCAATACACTATAGCCGATATGGCTATATGGCCATGGTATGGAGCATTAGTGCAAAATAAAGTCTACGAAGCAGCAGAATTTCTCCAAACCCAATCTTATAAAAACTTAGTACGTTGGACTGAAGAAATTGGCAATCGAGCAGCGGTTAAGCTCGGGGTAATGGTCAATCGTACTTGGGGAGAGTTGGACGAGCAGTTGCATGAACGTCATGACGCAAGTGATTTTGAATTCAAAACTCAGAATAAGCTGGTTGTTGCCGAATAAAATTGAACCGAACAAGGAAGTCGTTCATATTTGTCCTGACATTTTCAGAAATGCTTTATTCAAAAGGCAAAAATAGTTTATCAACTATTGAGCCGGATTGTGAATTTAGCTAGTGTCAGTATTTGGCTCTATACTTTTATTGATGAAACAGATCTGTTGTTTAATTCAAACGCTTCTTTTTCTTTAAAAGACTCGACTAGGTCATTAACTGCCTTTTCACGTTGAAACGTTGAGTCATTAGGAACTAATCTACAAAATTTGACTGCCTCTATTGCTCGATTATTACCATAAATAGTTAATACTTGCTTCAAGAACTCTTTATTTAATGAAAAAGAATGACTTAAGTAATCCAGCATACTTATAAAACTTGAGAAAAAAAGTCCATCAAATTCAAGCTGTTCATCGGCTGATATATTTTCAATAGGAATTCCATCGATACATAACTCCCAACCGCTATAATTAACCCGTTCTTTAGCAATTAAGTACATTGACCAGCCACTTTTTTTAAACCCGTCAAATGCACTACCATTTAAATCAGATTCTTGTAGTTCCTTTTCTGTCCAATTTGCTCCTATCGCTAATGCTTTAGCGCTTTGTTTAACTATTTTCCCTTTGATTAGCGCTTCAAGCTTTACTAATGAATTACTCTCGTTGTGACACCTATAAGATTTGCATTCATCACAAATTGGCATGTTGACCGAATAATTGTTCTGATGTGATGATAGTGTGGTCACAATTGTTTTGTGAGAACCTTCTCCACAAAACCAACATGTAAAACGACAATCGAACGGTATATCAATATTCAACACACTCATGCATTTTTAACCTGTATATTAAACTTCACTTTCATAAATAACACCTAGAATAAAAAATGTTATATTCGCCGGAACTATATCATTATTAATAACTATTGCTACTAAAAGAGAAGTAAAGAAAACACAATTAGCGTGCCCCTCTTAAAGTAGATACAAAGTGTTTTTGATTGTTTTTTGAGCTATAATAAAACTATTCATTATCGGTATGTGACGAATTAGATTAGTCACAGTAATCTAGAAATTAGATAGGTGATTAAAATGATTTCAATTGGCTCAACTTCAAAAAATTCTAACAGTATATTTCAATTGAGAAAAAGCCATGAAGCAATTCTTAATGCGAGTAATAAGTTAACTTCAGGTAAACGAATTAACAGTGCAAAAGATGACCCAGCAGGTCTTGCAATATCATCATTAATGACATCCCAAATCAGAGAAAGTAATCAATCTATTAGAAATGCAAATGATGCCATCTCTTTTAACCAAGTTGCTGATGGTGCTATGGCTAGTGTCTCAGAATCATTGCAACGAGTTAGAGAGTTAGCTGTTCAAGCAAGTAATGGCACCTTGAATCATACGAATCGACAAAGTATTCAAGTAGAAATTAATCAGTTAACCGATCATATTAATGACATTAGCAAAAATACCACATTTAATGGAATCAACGTTTTTGATGATAATAAGTCATTGAATATACAGGTAGGCTCTGAACAAGGGATATCAATAGAACTAGCAAACTTGGCTGAACAAGGATATTCTGCCCAAACGATGTCATCTGCGAGTGACACAATTGGTGAAATTGATAATGCTCTCCAACAAATAAATGAAGATAGAAGTAGAATAGGTGCTACCCAATCACGGTTTATGTCAACAATTAATAACTTGTCAGATGGGATTATTCAATCAGAAAGTTCACGTTCACGTATTGAAGATGCCGACTATGCGCAATCAGTTTCCGAACTTATCAAGGCACAACTCACCGAAAAATCTAATATCATTATGTTAGTTAAAAGACATGAATCAGACAAAGCGATGATTAATCAAATTTTAGGGAGTTAAAAACGAGTTATATTCGCTTTCAGAATATCGTTTACTATTTATGTTTCAACAATGAGAACCAAACGAGAAAAAATAATAAATTATCCTCATTGATATTTGATCACTATCTTACTGGTATAATCTCCTTATAAAAGCAACCTTTTGAATAAAACAATGAATTATATACTAATGGTTTTCAATAAATGACTTGGTCAAAAACAGCCGCTATGGTTTGTCATGGCTTGGCAATTTCGCCTATGTTAATGGGCGGACTGGTTTACGCGATACGCGATAGTTATATGCCTTATCATGCCGCGGCAACGACTTTTGTCTGGCAGGAGCTAGAACCAGGCGTACAGATCTTGTTTCGAGCAATGTTGAATGGGGCAGGCAGTTTGATGCTATTGACTGCACTAACCTTGATTCTATTGTTAATTATACCTTTTAGACAAAATGAACGATGGTGTTTCTGGGCAATCCCGTTAATTGGCATTAGCGCAATGTTAATAACCATACGTGCAGGGATACTAGTTGAACTGAATACCCCTGCAAATCCACCATGGCTGTGGTTATTACCAGTGATTGGTCTTTTTATAAGTGGCTGTTTTTTATCTTATAAAAAATAACTTATTCAATTAACTTGATGAACGATTACCATTCTAGCCCCATCATTATGCAACTCAAACCACTACCAATTCCCAAAAATGCGACCTTATCATTTTTATTCAAAAAACCCTGTTCTGTAGCCATAGCAGCGGTCACCGCTAGTGATACGGTCCCCATATTGCCAAGGGTTGGAAAAGTAATAAAATCCTGTTGTTCACTTATCTTTAGTTGCTCAAGTACGTGTTTTCTATTAACCGAGCCTATTTGATGGCAGATCAGTTTATCGACGTCTGATTTTTGCCAATCAGACTCAACCAAAAAGTCCTGCCAGGTCATATTACCCAAGATCATCCCTTTTTTAAGCAGCAATGCTGCATCGGTGGCCATAACTTCTTTAAATAGCCCAGGCGAGACTGGTTGTATGCCCCAATGACAAATATCAAAATCGGCCGCCGAAGTTCGACTGGTCACCGTTAATAATTTATGCCTCTTGAGTTTTTGATAACCCTGTTCCTTAGTAAAGGAACCATCGGTTAATAAAATAGCTGTCGCACCAGAACCACCAGTAAGTGTGGCAAGCGTATCGGCAAAAACAGCCATGGTTGGATTATCTAATAAATACTTAATGCTACTTTCAACAATGGCATGAGCAGACTCACAAGAAACAACCAGACCAGCTTTAATCTGTCCTAACTCGATACGATTGGCTATATCAATGATGCCATTCATTGCACCAAGGCAGGCGTTGCTAATATCATGAATAACCGTCTGACTATTTGCCCCTAGTTTAGCCGCAACTCTGCATGCAGTCGCGGGTTCGTAACCTTCTCGGCAAACTCCTGTGTAAATAATTGCACCAATATCCTTAATATCAAATTTTGTTTTATTCAGGCATTTTTTAGCTGCAGCAATCGCACCATCGGAGTAACGAAAACCTTCATTCCACCAACGACGTTGTTCTATGCCAGTGAAAGCTTTAAGTTGACCTTTTGGTATATGTAGGGCTTTGTAGACAGGCTCAAGCCTACGCTCAATTTCTTCGCTAGTAATAATTCGCGGAGCCAGTTGATAACTAATATCATCGATAAATACGCGTGCGTATTGCATGTTAAGGTAAAGATCCATTAAAAAGGTAAATATGAGGCAAGGGTAACTATAACAGTACCCCAGTAAAGCATTTTTCATATAGGGTAAATGAACGCTAAGTTAACTATTCAACCCCACAGATAAATGATTATACCTTAGTATTAACCATCCTTCACCCGTTCGCACTAGTAATGTTAAATACCCTTTGTTTTAGCTGTGTAGGGTTGGCCTATGTAAAATTTTTGTCGACAAAGAGGCAGCAAGTTCCCCCATTATTAGGAATGGGGGAATTATAAAGATCTCCTTTTAAGCTTTAAACCGGAAAACAAAACGGTCAGTTTTCCCTCTTACCGATGAGTCAAATACCATTTTACTGTAATCGTCATTCGCATTTTTAAGAAAATCAGCCTCAGCCTCTAATACAAATCCGGCTTCTTTGAATTCATCTCGTACATTTTGATGATGAATTCGATGTAGATCTTTATTATGTATTCTTGTTCCCGATTCCATATCAATTACGCCTAAAACGCCACCGGGTTTCAATGTCGCTTTTAAGTCTTTTAATATATTTATACGTTTATCTTTTGAAATATTCGAATAAAAATCGTGATAGTTTAATACAATTGTAACGACATCAATTTGCTTTTTAAGACCAATATCATTAAATTCATTTTTGTGATGTATAACGTTATTTAGACGATTATTAGCCGTGCGGGCAGCAAACTCTTTAGCAAAACGGCCGTTCATTACTTCTAATATGAACTTATTATTTTGTGCGTATACTTTGCCTGTATCTCCTACACGGTGAGATAATACTTCGGTGTAATATCCGCCGCTCGCCAGTATTTCCAGAACTGTCATTCCCGGCTCGATACCGAAAAATTGCATAACCTTATCGGGCTTTCGATTTCCATCTCTCGTTTTATCGGCTTCGGAGCGATCGCTTGATTGCATTGCTGACATAAAATGCTTATCGCTTAAAGAATTAGCGTGTACGAACGAGGTGGCTAAAATACTTACTAATCCAAATATTTTCAGTGATTTATTTATCATTATATTCTCTCTCTTATTGGCGTTGGTTATTGACGTTAGTTATTGTGTTGATTTGTTAGTAAATTGAGATTGTCTACTTGATTCAGAACATTTTGACGGTGAGTAGCTGGTGGGTTTAAGGTTTTATTTTTATATAGGAATATCAATATCAATGCACCACTGGCGATATGTCCACTCAAAATTCCTTGGTAAAAATGATCATTGACGGTAATGGCTACATTGATCACATGCCCAAACAGCATTCCTTGATAAAAGTCTTCCTGTAAGGCGTATACCGAGCCTATATAGGCAAATAACAACAAGAATACAATTCTGTGAAATATGCCCACAATTAAGGCTTGTATGGTTTTTCCTTTTGCATTTAGGCACGACTGATAAACCATGATACAGCCAATTGACAGGTAACCCCATGATACCCAGATGAAATATCGACTGATGTAATTCGCTACGGTGTCTTGTGAACACAGCATTGTTGATAGGAAAGGGCTATAGAAAAATAGCACCACCGCGATAAAGAACTGGATCAGAATAATAGTTGAAAAAGTGATGATATATGCGTGTTTAACTCGCTGGTTATTTCCGACCCAAAAATTACTACCAATAATTGCAGGCATTGACGTTGTTAATACCATGGGGACTAATAGAAATAGTGATTCCATTCTTAAAATAAAGGCGAAAGCAGCAACGTAGGAATAATCAATATTAGCGGCAATAATAGTCAACAGTGCCATACTAATCGGCGTTATTAATTGTTGCAAAATAACAATTACTGCATCTTTTTTTGATGTCGTTAACTGTAATTTAATTTCCGTTAAGTTTGGAAATGATAATTTTAATTTTTTTACTAAAATAACAAGAGATATTAATGCCAGCAGAAAATCACTAACAACATGCACATAGGCTAATCCTGCCAAAGCACTCAAGAAAAAGTTACTTGATGGTAATAGTAATAATAAAGCTAATATACTTTTAATTGTCAACCAGCTAAACATTAAGTTACTTGCTAATACCCCATGACCTAAGGCCCTGAATATGGCGTTTATTTGCCAAATTAACACTAAAAATATCCAGCTAATATATCGAGCAGACATATAATTTTTTTGTTGATTAACGAGCGTTACTTTTTCACTGGTTAAGCTTATTTCAGCCCAATGTTCATTACCCAACAAAGATAATAATTGTTGATTGCCAGCGTAAGCAACTAGTGCAAAAACACTGACAATTAACACTGACATTACTAATGAAGTCGTAATAACATTAGCAAGGTTTGATTTATCCAGACAGTTTGTTTTTACAACTTTATTGTTACTTCTAATACTTAGCCCTATGGCTATTGCGGTTATTGCGGTGGTCAAGGGGAGGGTAAAACCAATGGCCGCAAGCGTATCGACACCACTGAGTGCAAGTAAGCTCGATTCAAACAGGTCATACAATAATAATGCTAAGATTGCTCCAAACATTGGCAAGCTTGTTTTCCATATCAGGTGGTCAAGTTTATTATTGTGAAAACAAAGTTTTTCCGCTTTTTCCATCTATGTTTATTGGCCATTACTTTTATATGTTAATAAAAGAGCGCCCATAGACATTATTTATTTCAAAACAGAATGTAACATTTCATGTACTCTTGGATATTTCATTAATTTACCAAAAGAGAAAGTGCACATTTTCCACACAATCTGTCTGAATAGATACAATAGTGAATCAAACTTAATTTCACCTGATTTTTCTAGCTGCATCTTTAACAAAAAGTACATCACCTCTTTTTTCAAATAACTCTGTAGAATAAGGGATCACACATGAACGTCCATTTTGTTTAGCGTAATATAGCGCTTTATCTGCATTATTAAGTAATACATCAAGTGTAGTTCCATCTAGCCCGTATTCAGACACTCCTGCACTAAATGATATGTAAGCCGTTTTATCAGTAGGCGTTTCTAATTGCACTTTCTTTATTGATTCCAAAATTTGTTGAATGTTTTCTGTACTTTCTCCTATGTCACTTTTGTCTTGAATAAGACAAAACTCTTCTCCACCTATACGAGCAAAAAAAGAGATGGGAGATATCATTTTTTTTATGTGATTACAAAAGTTCTCTAAAACAAAATCACCAAATTCATGCCCATAGGTATCATTAAAATTTTTGAAGTGGTCAATATCGATAATACTTATAGTACATCTTAAGTTAGTATTAGCATTTTTTAATTCATCAAACTTGGTAAACAATGCCCGCCGATTTGCTGTTTTTGTTAGTTGATCTGTGTGAGCTAACATAAACATTTCATTGCTATACTTTTCGAGCATTACACTTGAGCTATTCATTAAATACTGAGTTTTTTTCAATTTCGTAATATCTTGCACATGAACTACAATAAATTCGCTGTTTTTATAAGCAGCGAATTCATAGATGTTTTTTTTTCGTGCATTGTTAATTTCTATATTGAATAAATGAGATTCTGTTTTGCCTTGATATATACAATTCAATTCATCTATCAGTTTATCTTTAAGCTCTTTATATCCGTATTTTTTACTAAGAGAATCTTTAAAAGTAAAAAGCGCATCAAAACTTTTATTACTGAAAATTAGTTGTTTATCAATTTCTGAGAATAAAGCTACCGGAAGTTGTAGTAAATTAAGTGGCTCAAATTTTGTTTGATTATCCCTTGCTATCGGCTGCATAAAAATAATCCCTTTTTACTAGAAAGTGTATTTATTAGCATATTTGAATCAACTGTTTCCATACCGAATTCAAATAAAGCTAGCCTTAACAAATTAATAACCTCATTCCACGCATCTTCATTAATATTTAAATTGCTATGCGCATATTTTAAATGTTCGTCCGTATAGGATGATGGCCCACCTAATAAGGATGAAATAAAGCGCGTTTGGTGATCCATCAGTGCTTCCATGTTACTGCTCTCAAAATAGGAACCAACAATCTGAGAATCTAACAATTTTTCATAGAAATTTTCAATCAACTCATGAATAGAGGAGAAGCCACCATATTTTACAAATAGAGAAGATTGCAATTGTTAATCCTTATATTATTATCGGAAAGCTAACAAAAAAATTAATTTTCATTTAAAGAAGTTAATCAGTTTTATATATAGAGCAAAAATAAAAAATGAGTATTTAAATCATAGTACATAAAGAAATATAGTGTATTAATTGGCAATTAAATTGTTGGTTTATATTATGCTTTATTAGTAGTACCTCATAAATGATTCGTTAGAAAATACAAATCAAATTTTTGAAGTTAAGGTCGCCTTAACACTTTGAGTTTGTGTTAGCCAAAGTGGTACTAACGTCAGCTTGCAGTAGGCATAGACGTATTAACCCTGGTTGCTCCTCAACCTGACTGGCTCCTGAGCCACCACAAACGTCTCATTTAAACATAAATAAAATCAACTTGGTTTTATATTATTTTGATATTTGCTCTTGTAGCTGAACAATATTTTTAGCTCGTGAGTTAATACATTGCTTTATGGTTTCATCAATAGTACTCAGCTTTTCTTTTAAACTAGGGATTTCTGTAATCCATTTGGAAAAAACTTGGTTGACTCTTACTCTGATGTCTTCTTCACAGCTAGTGTAAAAATTATAGGGGAACCACTGTTTTTGATTAATGTGTTTCAATATTTTTTCTTTATGAATATCTATATAATCAATTACATGATGGCGTAACGTTGGATTAAAAGATGGGTACTGAAACCGATAGCCTATATCGTCGGTAGGGACTTTCCCAGATAATAAGAAGTCAAAATACCGGGTAACAATAGTTGGGGATGAAAAGTAGCCCATCGCGGTAAGAATATCTGACTTTAAGTTACTATTTGTTGTATTCAAATACGCTTTTTCAAATAATAGGTATTCATCTTCTGTGCTATTAGCCGCCACAACTTCCAACACAGTACTCGACATACTTGAATCAAGTGAAGATTTCTCAGATAACACATCCTGATAGCTCTCTTTAGCAAATTTAATCGCTTTTTTATCTCTAAGTCGATTACCCGCCAAGCTTAATAAACCAGCTTTTAGTGAATTATCGGCAATGCTGTCTTGGTTAGTACTCTGCCATTTAACGATTTCTAACCTTTCGTGAAGGTGCTTTGCAATATAACGGGAATATTTTTCATGTAGGGGTATTGGAATAAAATCAGTATAGCTAAAGTCGATATCGCTAATGATGTCAGTCGCTATTTTTTTGTTTAACGATAAATCTGACAACAAGGCTAGTTTTACAGAAAGCACGTCAGCATAAGCGCGTTTAGCAATTTTAGTTAGGTGTACGTTGTTATCGAGCCAAGCCAGTTTTTCGTTGTTATTCAACCGAGAAATATTATTTTTGATAAAATTTTCATCTTTATCAGGAAGAACGTAACGGTAATAGCCTACCGCTTTTGCATCAGGGAAAATGGCCTGTGTTCTTTTAGGTATCAATATTGCGGTAGTTTGTTTATTTAAAAATATACTCTGAGTGATTACGCCTTCATCCGTTAAAAATTTGATCATTACAGGCATGTTCCATAACATAGTGTTCTTATTTTGATTGTTCGCACCAAAGGGTTGTTGTGATATTAACAATCGTTCGTCATTCATCTTCAAAGATAACAACGGAAATCCCGGCTGTTCTAAAAAGGAAGAGAAAAAGCCCGCTAAGCTTTTACCACTGGTCATTTCGATGTGTTTTACAAAATTTTGAAGAGTGGCGTTTCCATTTTTGTACTCTGCAATGTAAGTAATAACTGCCTGACGGAAAATGTCTTCACCAACATAATGCTCAGCCATATTTAGAACAGCATTGCCCTTATCGTAAGCAATACCGCCCATTGAATCGGCATCAGCTTTCGACTTTATGGTGCGCCTGATAGCTAATTGAGTATTTACATTGTCATCTGACAAAGAGCGTATTTGAGGTAAATCTAGTTCAGCCGAAAGCTCAGGGTAACCCGAAATAACAATTTTACGAGCTAGCCATTCTGCAAAAGATTCGTTTAACCATAAATCGTTCCACCATTGCATGGTCACCAAATTACCAAACCACATATGTGCTATTTCATGAGCAATAAGTTTGAGAGAATATTTTTGCTGGCGTATTGATGGTGTTTCATTCAATAAAATGAAGTCTTCTTTGAAATATATTAAGCCAACATTTTCCATTGCACCAACAGCAAATTTTGGTACCGCCACCATATCTAATTTTTTATAGGGATATTTAGTGGAGAAGAATGTTTCCACCATTTTGAATATGTTACCTATATGCTGTTTTGCGTACGTTGTGTTAGTCAGTTTTCCTTTCACTACGTATAGTTTGCTAGGTATTGGCATATTAGGAATATTAATTGAGTCAAATTTTCCTACAGCAAATGAGAGTATGTCGGTATAGATTGGTGACGTTGGTTCGAAAATAAAGGTATCCCAACCTCCATGCGAAATTTGTTGCATTTGTAGTGTATTACTTATTGCTAAATAGCCCTTGGGAACGCTAATGTTGAACTGGAAAGGTATTTTGAAGTTTGGCTGGTCATAAGACGGAAAAACGGTTCGGGAAAGCATTGCTTGAAATTGTGTAAACAGATAGCTTTCATTATTTTCTGTAACTTTAAACAGACCACTTCCTGTATCGGTATATTTACCTTCAAACAACAATGTAAGTTGATATTCTCCTTTAGGTAAAGTATTTTCTGCCGAAAAAGAGGTAATATCATATTCATTAGAACCAGCAACAACCAAAGACTTTTTATTGCTTTTGTTCTCTATTAATACTGAGTTTATTAGCAAGTTTTTTGAATAGAGTTTTATTTCTGCACTTGGTTTTGTGATATTAATATCTATTGTTGTTGCCCCTGAATATTTTCCTGACTCAGGATCTAGTTTTAACTCAATTATTTGATATGTAGGAACAATATCATCTGATAATTTGAATTCTTCCGCCAATACAGGTATTGCGAACGTAATTAATAAGAGCAGACTACAGATGTTAAAACACCTAAATTTATTCATTATATTTTTCCTTGTGAGAGTGATGCGTGATAGTTTTTATTTTACTTTTAATGGTAATGTTAAGCACAGCTAGCATTACTCTTTTTTAGATGAGTACAGATGGTGACACCATAAGCATCATTTTTTAGTTGTAAAATAATTAGTAAAATGAAATGTTCAAATTCACCTAAATAGCTTTGTTTGTTCAACATAAAACTTTCTTAGCAATAATAACTACACAATAGTTTTTATTGCTAGGAAAAGTCAAACAACTATTCTTTTTGGTTAGACACAGGTAAACCTTGAAGCAAATTCCATTCAATTGATTCTTCAATAGATTCATCCCAAGTGGTGAGTAATTGATTGAACTCTTTAAGTTCATTAGGAGTGGCAATACCATTCATTGCTTTTTCTGAAAGCGTATTCAAACGCTCAAAACGTTCCGATTCCATAATAACCTTCCTTGATAGTTACTCATTAAAATATAGTGCAACGGTAAGTTTTTGCAAACTTTAAAAGGACACGCTTCAAAAATTTTTGTTAATAAAATACCTCACTACAGCCTTTATGTATAACGCACACAGAGCAGCTTAGAAAAACCTTCCATGAAAAAGTGCTTGCATTAAGTTCGTCAACGAACTAATGTTTATTTGATGAACACAGACAGAAATGAAAATTGATGTATTTAAGAGGGGATAATCTCATGACACCAAGAACGAATGGCATAGTATTTTTATTGGCCCAACTTCGCGACAATGCTTATGAACATGTTACGAGTGAGCTTAAGCGATTGGGTTGGATTGACCTAGCCCCATCACATGGAGCTATTTTAATTACATTGTATCGAGAGAAAGCATTATCTCTAAAAGAATTGTCAGTACGGATTAATAAAAAGAAATCATCAACTACTGAATTGGTCGATAAGTTGATCCGTCTAGGTTATGTAGAAAAGGCGGTTTCAATAGAAGACCAAAGAGTGAAGTTGGTGCGACTTACTCCTAAAGCCTTAGCGCACAAAGATAACTTCAAAATCTTATCAGAGAATGTCAACGGTCGAGTCTATAACGGGTTCTCTATAGATGAGCAGCAGCAGTTTACTTATTTATTGTCTAAGGCTCTTAATAATTATTAATATCTGAATTTTTATTATCCGAATGGTTCGTTTGCGAACTATTTGTGTTGTCATTTATACAAATATATATCAAACAGGAGTTCTGAACAAATGAAAGCTGTTTTCCAAACCAAGTATGGCAAAAGTAATGTTTTACAGTACGGTGAACAAACGAGACCAATGCTAAAAATAAACGAGATACGCATTAAAAACCATGCATCCAGTGTAAATCCTCGAGACTGGATGATTCGAAGTGGACGTTATCAGTTGCAGTTTTTAGTACCGTCTTTTCCTCTTATTCTAGGCAGTGACTTCGCCGGAGAGGTGCTTGAAATCGGAGCGAATGTGAAAGGCTTTAAGACAGGTGATAAAGTATTTGGAATGAAAAACCCATCAGAAGGATTAGCAACGTATGCCGAAGAAGTGGTTGCAGTGGCACAAAACACAGCATTTATACCACAAGGCATTTCTTATATTGAAGCGGCTGGTGTCCCTTTATGTTCACTCACCTCATGGCAAGCCTTAGTGGAAAAAGCAGGTATTCAAAAAGGATTTAAGATATTAATTATCGGCGCTTCTGGAGGCGTTGGAAGTTTTGGTGTGCAAATTGCCAAAGCACACGGTGGGAATGTCACCGCAGTTTGCAGCCAAAATAATGCAGCCATGGTAGTTGACTTAGGTGCAAATCAAGTGATTGATTATCATCGGGAAGACTTTCTTAAAAGCGAGGGTCGTTACGATATTATTTTTGATACCATCGGCCGTCATGATCTAGGTAAATGTTCACCAATAATGAATCCGGGCGGGACGTATATATCAACTGTACCAAGCCCTAAAAACTTAATGGCTATGGCAGCTACAAAAGTTCAGTCACTCTTTTTTAAATCATGTAAAAAAGCGATGGTCGTGATGGTGAAATCAGATGGAAGAGCACTTAAGCAAATCGGCAAGTTAATTTCAACCGGCAGCGTTAAGCCGGTGATCGACAAAATATTTCCAATTCAACAGGCTAGCCAAGCCCATGATCACAGTAGAAGTTTACGTGCGAAGGGTAAAATAATCTTAGAAATTAAACATGACAAGAGGGAGTGTGCGGATGATCAGACTTATATCTAGTTTGAAATCTGAATCGTTTGAGTCTCGGCTGTGGCGATGGGGTGGTAATTTGTTCCCAGCTTACCGGAGAACAGGGGCTTGTATTACTTATGTAGCTCCTAATTTTCATGAAATACATATTAAAATTCCTAGTAACTGGAAAACTCGAAATCATATGGGGATAACGTGGGGTGGGGGGTTATATAGTGCCTTAGATCCTATCTATGGTGTGATGCTATATAAAATCCTAGGTGGAAAATACAGGGTAATTGATCGATCAGCCTCAATTCATTTTAAACGGCCGGTAAAGACCACATTATTTGCTCGTTTTCAGCTAAGTCCGCAAGAGCTTAAAGACATTCAAACTGACTTGAAGACCAAGGTTAAATTAACCCGTAAATATGATATTGACCTAGTGGATAAGCACAATGTGGTACATGCCTCTTGTGAAAAAGAATTATGCATATTGGCGCTTTAATTGAACAATCTAAACCTAGATGAATAAATCATTTTATTTAGTAATATTATCTATTTATTAACAACGAAGGATTCACAGAATGAATACATTAAGTTTATATAAGAAAATGTCAAAGCTTCCTTTTGGCCAGTACATTTTTAGTAAAGTTTTGGCGTTTCGAGCGCCTTATTTTTCATCAATTAAGCCGCTCATTAAAGAGCTTCGTCCGGGCTATTGTCGAGTCGAGATAAATGATCGTCGAGCAATTCGTAATCATATTGGCTCAATAAATGCTGGGGCAATGTGTACACTAAGTGAATTAACAGGTGGGCTTGCAGTAGAATCGTCAATATCTTCATCGCTGCGCTGGATACCAAAGGAAATGGCTGTTAAATACACTAAAAAGGCAACCGGTAAATTGACGGGTATATGTTCATTTAATTTAGATATCTTGCAAGCTGGTAATATTAGCATACCCTTTGTAATCCAGGATGAATCCGGTGAGGTAGTGTTAAAAACAGAAATACTTTTTTATATTAGTGAGCGTGGTTAAGCGTATTAATTATTTTAAATTAACAATATTTGATTTCATACTGACTTGTAAATAGATGTTCTGACGAATGAATGGAAGATTTAAACAAATAATCGTTAATATTTGCTTGTTATGTGTTTCTCATTCAGCCACTTCAATGCAGTTTCTTTATCATAGAAAAACTGTGGTCCTTCTTGATTCGCATTTTTGAAAATACTTTCTTGTACGCTATTGCAAATGACAATTGCTGACGCATAACAGCCATTATCCATATACCATTGGCCGGCAGTTTTAACAAATGACATAACAGCTGGTGAACCAAAGGAATCATCATCCCATAAATCTAATTTACGCCAAATCTTTAGGTTTTTACTCTCAATGGATTTCTGGATTTTAGAAAGACAATTCTGGACACCTATTTCATTAAAAGGTCCATGCGCTTCAATTATTAATAAATCATTATTCCATCGTAAAGAAATATCACCGTGTCCTTCGTACATAGAGCCTTATCTTAAATAAATTTTCATCATTTTGATTCCTAAAATATAACACAAAAATTCATGATTTACTGCTGAACACTGGCACATAATAATAATGTCATTAAAACGCTGATGTGTTTATTCTAGTTTGTCATGTCTCCAACTAGCATTTTAATTCATGCCTTTACAATTCACGAATTACCGCGCTAGTGGCAGACATTAAGGTAACGTTTGTTCCTTATACATTCTAATGATTTATTCTTGTTATATTGCTGAAATATAGATAATAAGGTTATGTTACTCGACCAACTAATTATCGGAGTTATCTTGGCAAGTGATTTCTTACGAAGAAGTCTTTGAAGATAACTCTTCTGGTTTACGCCCGATAGCTTCTGGACTTTGTGGTGCAGTTGCTGCCCAGAACGGAGATTGACGCATGCGGTCAAAATATTCATTAAGGTGTGGAAACGGGCTCCAATCAAAAGGTATAGTCTCTTTGAAAAACTCAACATGAATTATGGAATAGTCTGCTAATGTTATTGAGTTACCCACCATGTAAGAACGCCCTTGTAAATGATTATTCAGAACAGAAGCAAACCGACTTAGTTGCCCTTTGCTCAAATCGATCACTTCTTGGTCTCCTTGAATATTCAAAAAGTTGGGCTTAGCAACGGCCTCAAAACCGAGTGTACCAAAAGCTTGATTAAAGTGAGCTAGCTCCCAACATTGCCAGCGAACAATATCGGCTCTTACAGAAATGTCATGAGGAAATAAGTGCTTGTTTTGGGATTTATCGACTAAGTATTGATTAATGGCATTCGATTCCCATAGTGTTAAGTCACCGTCAACCAGTGTTGGTACCATTGTGTTTGGGTTTATCGCTTCATAAGCGGGATTTTTTGTATCTCCAGCAAAAAGATCTAGGTATTCAATGTCTATATCTATTCCTAGATGATTAATAACGGCAAGTACTTTGCGGGAATTTGGTGAGCCGACAATGGCGTATAATTTCATCTTATTCTCCTTAATTGAATTTGACTTGTTTTTAGCAAGTGGAATACAGCTTAATTATTTCACTTTCTTTTTGCAAGTTAAATTTATTCACTGTAATATTCAACTTATGGTTGATAAAAAAACAAAAAATTGGGCAGGCTGTCCCGTACGCTTTGGCATGAGTCAATTTGGCGACAAATGGAGCTTCTTAATCATACGAGATCTGATGTTTAAAGGCCGTAAGTATTACAATGAATTCTTAGAAGCTGGCGAAGGTGTATCTACTAATATACTGGCTAACCGTCTGGCTGATTTAGAGAATAATGGAATAGTAAATAAACGTCAGGATAAGATAAAACGCTCGAAATATATCTACACCCTAACGGAAAAAGGCATTGCCTTGATGCCAATGATGTTATCAATGATTGATTGGTCAGAGAAATATGATGAACAGACAGAGGTCCCACTCGAGTTTATTAACAAACTTCGTGATAATCCCGAAAAACTACAGCAGGAGCTATTAGAGCAATTAAAAATTGATTGAACTAGCTATGCTCATCTAGTTGATCCGTACTTATTATCCCCATCGGCTAAGTTGACTTACATTGTGACTGTATTTATATACAGTTATAGTGCAGTATATAACATAATATTCTATGTAAAAGATAACAAGCATGCCAGAACCATTTAAAAACTTATATAACGAACGCTTTTATTTAACGTTAGCTACGCATTTAAATAAGTGTTTAGATAATTTTAATGAACAAAAATTTATGTCGTTAATCTTATGTGAGAATTTTGACCAGCTAGAGTTAAAAGAGCGCATGAGCCATACCAAAGATGTGGTACATCAGTTCATGCCCTCAGACTTTGCAAAAGCTGCAGATGTATTAATTAAATTAATAGCAAGTTTAACTAAGTCAAATATTAAAGAGGGCAGTGTTGAATATATGTTTTTGCCTGAATATATTGAAACCTATGGCATAGAGCATTATCAAATATCTGTAGACGCCTTTGAAAAAATTACACAATTTACCAGTGCCGAATTTGCTGTGCGACCGTTCTTAATTAAGTACGGTGACCAAATGTTAGCGCAAATGCTTTTATGGAGTAAACACTCGCATTATTTAGTACGACGTTTAGCCAGTGAAGGTAGTCGACCGCGTTTACCTTGGGCGATTGCGTTGCAAAAGTATAAACAAGATTCAAAACCTTTATTGCCTATTTTGCATACATTGTTAGATGACCCAATGGAAATAGTGCGTCGTAGTGTTGCTAATAATTTAAATGATATTGCTAAGGATAACCCTAAACTTGTCATTGAATTTGCTAAACAATACTTAACGCAACAGCATTTAATTAAGCAAGATAATAAACACAGTGAATATGCCAGTAATCAATTAACGAATATACGCCAACGTACTATTAAACACGCCTGTAGAACGTTGTTAAAGCAAGCTTGTCCTGACATATTGATTCTGTTTGGTTATGACAGCGCTGATATTGCCTTGACAGAATTTAAGATATTAACCCATAAAGTGTCAATGGGATCACAAGTGGAGTTTGCTTTTGCCTTAAGAAATAACTCAACAAAAGAAAAGAAATTACGCGTAGAGTATGGATTGTATTTTATGAAAAAAAATGGTCAGTTATCAAAAAAGGTATTTAAGATAAGTGAACGTATACTGACAGCGAATGAAATACATCAGGTTCAACGAAAACAGAGTTTTAAAGCTATTAGCACCCGTGTATATCATTTAGGAAAGCACCAGGTTTCGATCATACTTAATGGCAAAGAGTTTGCTCCTAAAGACTTTGAACTGGTACTGTAAATTATTAGCCTAAAGGTAGTAATAGTGAGTTAATATGACCTCGCTTGAACTTTATTGAATCCTGCTGGTATTTTACCTTATTCAGAACTTCTCAAGTACATGAAAAGAGGGTTACTTGATTTTATTATGATGCCTACTAGTTATGTTTGTTAAGTTTATTTAATAACGTAAGTTTGATTTAAAGTAATTATCTCTTAAAAATTATCCTTTACCTTCTTATAAAAACAGCTCAAAATAGTTTCAGCAAATTCCCAAAAATAAAAACATAAGCCTTTGATTTTATTGGTGTGAAAAACACGAATAAAATCACATGTTAAATGCGTAAAAGCTAATGGTTAAGTTTATGAATAATAAAGAGATAAGTAGTATACTTTTTGTCTGTATGGGCAATATATGTCGTTCACCCAGTGCTGAAGCTGTTTTTAGACACAAGGCTGAATCACACGGCTTGTCATTAAAAATTGATTCAGCAGGTACCGTTGGTGCTCACGCAAAAGAAAAGCCAGATCATCGAGCCCAAAAAGTAGCTTCTGAACGAGGCTATTCTTTTGACGGCATTAAAGCGCGGAAAGTTACAGTACGCGATTTCGACGATTTCGATCTTATTTTAGCCATGGATAATGCTAACCTTGAAGATTTGCAGAAAATTGCACCTACACTCTTACAACATAAAGCAAAACTTTTTTTAGATTTTGCTGATAATCATGAGGAAACAGAAGTACCCGATCCTTACTATGGTGGTGCTAATGGTTTTAGGTATGTATTAGATTTAGTTGAAGATGCTAGTGATGGATTGTTAGCACAACTTAAATAATATGGGTGTGATAGCAAAAAAGGGTGAACCTACTAAGTTTTACCCTTTGTATTGTTTAGAAATTAAAGTTTACAGAATTTAAACCTAAAACCTTTGCTTAACTGCATCAGCCAACAAGGCTAATATTTCTTCACTAACCTCTAAGTCAATGCAAGCATCCGTTATACTTTGTCCATAAACCAGTGGTGTATCTGCTTTTACCGCTTGATTACCTGCTTCAATAAAACTTTCTATCATGACACCAAAAACACTGTTGTCACCTTGATTAATTTGCTCTGCAAGTGAGCGGGCAACATCAATTTGCTTGTTATGGTCTTTAAAGCTATTGCCATGGCTACAATCAACCATGATTTTTTGTTGGAGCTCTGCTTGCGCTAATTTTTCACAAGTTTCTTTAATATCTTCCTTGTGATAATTCGGCACTTTACCACCACGTAAAATGACATGAGCAAACGGGTTGCCATGGGTGCGATAAATACACATTTGGCCACTTTTGTCGGGGGAATATAATACATGTGGTACGCTTGCAGCCTTGATGGCATCTAATGCAATTTTCACATTACCATCGGTACCATTTTTAAAACCAACAGGACAGGAAAGAGCAGAAGCTAATTCTCTATGCACTTGGCTTTCTGTAGTACGCGCACCAATAGCGCCCCAGCTGATTAAATCAGAAATATACTGGCCAGTAACCATATCTAAAAATTCAGTACCGGCAGGTAAACCCATTGCATTAATATCGACTAATAATTGTCGTGCAAGGTTTAAACCTTTAGCAACATGAAAGGATTTATCTAAATCTGGATCGCTAATTAATCCTTTCCAACCTACAGTGGTGCGTGGTTTTTCAAAATAAACGCGCATAACAATTAACAACTCATTACTATACTTATCACGTAATTTTTTTAAACGTTGTGCATAATCAATCGCAGCATTGGTATCATGGATAGAGCAAGGGCCAATAATGACGAGTAAGCGTTTATCTTTACCACTGATAATAGATTCAACTTCTTGTCGACTTTGCATAATAAAGTCGGCAGTACTTTTATCGAGCGGTATTTGCTCAGCTAATTTGGCTGGAGACACTAAGTTCTCAATTAAACTTGTGCGTAATTCATCAGTTTTAATAGTCATGGAATTCATTTGTTATGTTGTTTTATGCGACGCTTAATTAAAAAAGAGTAAAGTAACGCGCATAAACTAAATTATGGGCGCTAACATAGCTAAATTAAGTGATAATGTGAACTATTTTAACGATATAATTGATATCGTTCCATATTAATAGCACCTAATTAGTATTTATATCTTTGCAGTCCTGTTTCATTAAGAATTTTTGCAGCAATTTCTTCTACTGAAAATTTAGTGGTATTGACAAAAGGAATCTTCTCTTTTTTATAGAGTTTTTCTACTTCACGCACTTCCATTTTACATTGTCTAGACGAAGCGTATTTAGAATTAGACATTCTCCCTTCACGAATATCGATTAATCTTTGAGCGTCAATGGTTAAACCAAAAAGCTTCTTTTTATGAGGTTTTAAAAAAGAAGGCAGTTTAAGTTCATCCATGTCATCATCGGTAAAAGGGTAATTAGCGGCTTTAATGCCATATTGAAGAGCTAAATACAGTGAACTAGGGGTTTTACCTGAACGCGACACCCCAACCAAAATTACATCAGCACCATCATAATTGGTCACCACAGAGCCATCATCATTGGCTAGTGCATAGTTTACCGCTTCAATTCTATAATCATAACTGTTCTCATGAATACTATGCGTTCTGTGGGCTTTTGGCTTAGCTTTCATATCTAATTGTTTTTCAAGTGGTGCGACAAAGTGCTCTAAAAAGTTATAAATCACACCATCGCAACTATCAATGATTTCACGAATATCATTATTTACAAAGGTGTGAAAAACTAAGGCAGGCTCGTTCGAACGGGCACAAACTTTATTTATTTTCTCTTTTGCATCAAGAGCTTTTTCAATTGTTTCAACAAATGAAATAGTTTGATGTTCAAACTCTGTTGGAAATAAAGAAAGTAATGCATGTCCGAATACCTCCGAAGTGATAGCAGTACCATCAGAAATGTAAAAAGCTGTTCGCATGTAAATCCTTATAATGTAGTTTTGCAAATCAAAGTGAAAACTTCTAAGTCATCTATCATTTTAACTTTTAGTTTCAATAGTTGGCAGTGTAGAATGTATTTAATCTAATATAAATAGTTACTGACTCTTTTGGAGAATTGTTGTGCAAGAAAACGTACTTTGGTATGAAAATTTGGGCATGGGTGATGTCGATCGTGTAGGCGGAAAAAATGCATCACTTGGTGAAATGATTTCAAATTTAGCAAATGTTGGCGTACAAGTTCCGACTGGCTTTGCGACCACATCTTTTGCTTTTAATGAGTTTTTAGAGCAAAGCGGTATTAATGAAAAAATTTATCAATTGCTTGATACCCTTGATGTTGATGACGTAAAAGCGTTAGCAAAATGCGGTGGAATTATTCGTCAATGGATTATCGACACCCCTTTCTTGGAGCAGATGCAGCAAGATATTGAGCAAGCTTATAATAAATTAGCGGGTGACTTTAGCGACGATGCTTCTTTCGCCGTACGTTCATCTGCCACCGCTGAAGATATGCCTGATGCTTCTTTTGCCGGCCAGCAAGAAACTTTTCTTAATGTGCGAGGATTAGATGCTGTGATGGTAGCCATCAAGCATGTTTTCGCTTCTCTTTTTAATGACCGTGCTATTTCTTATCGTGTGCACCAAGGTTATGACCATCGCGGTGTAGCATTATCTGCTGGTATTCAACAGATGGTGCGTAGCGATATTTCTTCCTCAGGTGTAATGTTTTCTATAGATACAGAATCAGGCTTTGAGGATGTTGTTTTTATAACCTCTAGTTTTGGTTTAGGTGAAATGGTAGTGCAGGGGGCTGTTAATCCTGATGAATTTTACGTACATAAGCCAACTTTAGCTAAGGGTAAGCCTTCAGTTGTTCGCCGTAACATTGGTAGTAAAGCCATTAAAATGGTTTATACCTCTGATCCATTAGAGAAGCAAGAACATGGAAAACAAGTTGAAATTGTTGATATTGATGAGCAAGACTCTATCCGCTTTTCTTTAACTGACGATGAAGTTCAAGAGTTAGCTAAGCAAGCCGTAATTATTGAAAAACATTATGGCCGGCCAATGGATATTGAGTGGGCAAAAGATGGTTTAGACCAAAAACTTTATATAGTTCAAGCACGTCCTGAAACGGTGAGAAGCCGTGAAAATGCTAATGTAATGGAGCAGTTCCAGTTACAAACAAGTGCTAAAGTCATTTGTGAAGGTCGCTCTATCGGTCATAAAATTGGTAGTGGTGAAGCAAAAGTTTTAGCCTCTCTTGAAGAAATGGATAAAATATTGCCAGGCGATGTGCTTGTTACCGATATGACAGATCCTGATTGGGAACCCATCATGAAGCGTGCTTCTGCTATTGTCACTAATCGTGGTGGTAGAACTTGTCATGCAGCCATTATTGCTCGTGAAATGGGCATTCCTGCTGTGGTTGGCTGTGGCAATGCAACAAAATTGATTGCTACCGGTGATGAAGTAACTGTTTCTTGTGCAGAAGGTGATACTGGTTTTATTTATCAAGGCAAACTTGATTATACCGTTACTACCTCTGAAATTGACGCTATGCCAGAGTTACCACTTAAAATAATGATGAATGTTGGTAATCCCGACAGAGCTTTTGCATTTGCTAAATTACCCCATGCCGGTATTGGTTTAGCCCGGTTAGAGTTTATCATCAATAAAATGATTGGAATTCATCCAAAAGCTTTGCTGAATTTTGATGAACAGTCAGCTGATTTACAAGATGAGATTAATGACATTATTGCCGGTTATTCAAGCCCTGTTGAGTTTTATATTGCTAAACTAACTGAAGGCATTTCAACTCTCGCCGCAGCTTATTCTCCTGAAAAAGTTATTGTGCGTATGTCTGATTTTAAATCAAACGAATATGCAAATTTAGTTGGCGGGGAAGAATACGAGCCAGAAGAAGAAAACCCGATGATTGGCTATCGTGGTGCTGCTCGCTATATTTCTAAAGACTTCCGTGATTGCTTTGCGCTTGAATGTGAAGCAATAAAGCGTGTCCGAAACAAGATGGATTTAACCAATGTTGAAGTGATGATCCCCTTTGTTCGTACGTTAGAAGAAGCGGCTGCAGTTATTGATATTTTAGCCGAACATGGGTTGAAACGTGGTGAAAATGGTTTACGTATTATCATGATGTGTGAATTGCCATCTAACGCCTTGCTTGCTGATCAATTCCTTGACTATTTCGATGGTTTCTCTATTGGATCTAATGACTTAACTCAGTTAACACTTGGTTTAGATAGAGACTCTGGCTTAATTGCCCACTTATTTGATGAACGTAATCCTGCCATAAAAGCATTATTGTCGATGGCTATTAGTGCTTGTAAGAAACGTGGTAAGTATGTTGGTATTTGTGGCCAAGGCCCTTCAGATCATGAAGACTTTGCAGCATGGCTAGTAGAGCAGGGGATTGATAGTGTTTCACTTAACCCTGATACCGTTTTACCAACGTGGCTATATCTAGCAGAGAAACTTAATACTTAATACTTAGTTTACTCCAACCCTTCAATGATACCTTCAGCAAGCAAGCTTATATTATTTGCGGCAGGTACTTTAGGTAATCCTGGCATACGCATTATATTGCCAGTTAAAATCACTAAAAAACCTGCTCCAGCATTAATTTGTATAGAACTAACAGTAACTTCAAAATCACGAGGCCTGCCATGTAAAGTGGGATCATCCGATAATGAACTTGGTGCTTTGGCAATGCAAATAGGTAAATGAGTTAGACCTAATTGCTCGACATGCTGTAGATCTTTTTCAGCTTGTTTTGAAAAAGCCACGTCGGTAGCTCCATACATAGCACGACTAACCTTACGTACTTTATCAACAACAGATATATTGAGATCATATAATGGCTCAAATGATTTGCTTTTACTTATTGATGCCATTATTGCTTTTGCAAGTGCTATTGCTCCTTTGCCACCGTCAGCATGATGTGTTGTTTCAGCAAAAGAAACATTATGTTCAACACAACGAGCTTTTATTAACGCTATTTCAGCATCGGTATCAGAGGCAAAGCGGTTTAATGCGACAACGGGGTGCTTATTAAATAGCTCTACACTTTCTATATGCTTATCTAAGTTCTCTAAGCCTTTAGCTAAAGCACTTAAGTCTTCTACTTCTAAATTATTTTTATCCTTGCCACCATGCATTTTTAAAGCACGTACTGTAGTGACAAGTACGACAGCATCGGGATCTAAATCAGCTATTCTGCACTTTATGTCAAAGAATTTTTCTGCGCCTAAATCAAAACCAAATCCGGCTTCTGTGATTGTCCAATCTGCATGATGCATAGCCATTCGCGTAGCAATAACACTATTACAACCGTGGGCTATATTGGCAAAAGGGCCGCCATGAACAAAAGCAGGCGTACCTTCAAAACTTTGTACCAAGTTAGGTTGCATAGCATCACGAAGCAAAGCCATCATAGCACCAGTAACTTTTAACTCCCTAGCATAAACTGGCTTACTGTCATAGGTATAGCCAATCAAAGTGCGATCAAGTCTAATTTTTAAATCTGTCTCATCATTTGCGAGACACAACATTGCCATTACTTCAGAAGCGGCGGTAATATCAAAGCCACCTTCACGCGGAACACCTTGCATTTTACCACCAAGACCCAGTACTATTTTTCTCAAACTGCGATCATTCATGTCCATAACACGGCGCCATACTAATTGTCGTGGATCAATATTAAGAACATTTCCTTGGTAGATATGATTGTCTATCGCTGCAGAAAGTAAATTATTAGCACTGGTGATAGCATGAAAATCACCAGTGAAATGTAAGTTAATTCTATCTCCTGGCATTATTTGGCTATAACCACCACCAGTTGCACCACCTTTCATACCTAGGCAAGGGCCAAGTGAAGGTTCACGTAATGCCATGCAAACTGATTCATTAAGTTGTGTGAATGCTTGTCCTAAACCTATAGTCGTTGTAGTTTTCCCTTCACCTGAAGGTGTTGGTGTGGTGGCGGATACTAAAATTAATTTTCCTTGCTTAGTGGGATGTGTTTTTAACGCCTCAAGGGATATTTTTGCCATATCTCGACCATAAGGAAGTACGTGCTCTTGTTTTATATTAAGCAGGTCACTAATTTCACTAATAGGACGAGGGGTAAATTGTTGTGCAATTTCTACATCAGAAGCCATGGTGATCCTTATTAATACCTAGGTGAATTCAGAATGCATGGTTCATTCGATATTAGAAACGTTTTAGTCAAGTGATTGAAGAGAATGGTTGTCTATTGTCTAAATCAATAACGCAGCATAAATCGCTTTTAAACTAACCCTTTGGGGGAACTAAGTAAGCCATCTACTTTGTGATATCCTTTTAGCGAGATAGTCGTTAATAAAAAGATGCGTTTTGTATATGAATCGCTCAGTGTTTCTGAAATATGTATTTGTATTCGCTTTGATATTTTTATTTTATTTTTCTTCGTGTATTAATTAACTTAGCAAGAATCAATTAATTTGCAACTAAACCGTTACATATATATCAATAGTTAAAAATCTCCTTTGTACTTTTAGCTTTCCACTTTAATTTTAAGGCGTTAGACTTTAGTTAATAGTGAGAAAATGATTGGATAGTTATGACAGAAATTGCGTCTAAACAACAAATAACCAAACGAGTGGATAAAGTTATCTATTCGCGTGTTGGTAAGCGTAGCAGAGTGCTAGAGCATGACAATGTTGTGACTGAGCAACCTTTACAAATTAATTTGTATTGGAATAAAGAAGACCATCAACTTGAAACTAAAGTGTTTGCTATTACGATGCGCACTCTAGGTGATGACAAATTTTTGATTCTAGGTTTATTATTTAGTGAAGGCATTATTAATAACTTCTCTGATATTGAAAGCATATCTCTAGACAATAGTGTTGAAGATGCAAAAGAGAATAGTTGGCAAGTTCAGTTAGTTAAAGGAAAAGTGCCAATATTAACGTCTATCGAACGTTTTCAAACAACTTATTCAAGTTGCGGTTTGTGTGGAGCTACGTCATTAAAGGCGTTAGAGTTAAAAAATCCGCCAAACTTATTGAAGTTGACAGAGAACTTACAATTTAATTCTGACTTTGTTTATACTCTGGCGGATAGGATGCGAGTACAGCAAAAGCTATTTACACTCACAGGTGGTGTACATGGCGCTGCACTTTTTGACCAACAAGCAGAGTTATTAAGCGTTTTTGAAGATATTGGTCGTCATAATGCGGTTGATAAATTAATTGGGCAGCGTTTGTTTGAACAAAAGCTTGCTGAAACTGAACAATTATTAGTTATGCTTGTTAGTGGTCGAGTAAGTTTTGAAATAGTACAAAAAACCGTGATGGCAGGTATCAGTATTTTAGTCGCGGTTGGCGCACCATCTGACCTCGCAATAAAAGCTGCTCAACGCTTTGAATTAACCTTGATCGGATTTTCCTCATCGCAATCGTTCAATGTTTATTGTGGTGATTGGCGTATCAAACAAAATTAATATAAGAGAATAATTATGTCGAAAAATTTATCACAACTTGCCCGTAGACAGGGCATTGACAATACATTATTTCAACAATTAGTTGTTACTGATGCAGGTGACAAGTCGGAGAATTTAATACAGCAAAGAAAAGCTTTAGCCAAAGAGTTTTTAATGGGCGAAGCTGTTATTCATGGTGCTGCTAGCTTTTATGATTTTTTAGATGATGGCACGAACAAACACAACGCCCATAAAAGCGCCTATGTGTGTAATGGCTCATCTTGCTTATGTGCTGATACGCAAACAGCAGTTAAAGAAAAATTAGTGAATCAGTTTGGCTCAAGTAATGTGGGTCATGTTACTTGTTTGGGGCGTTGTGCTGAAAATAGTGCATTTCAAATTTCGGATCATAACTTCTCAGGGACTGATATTGAAAAGCTAACGACTATTGCAAATGAACCGTCCATCACTTCAAATGAACATTATCAAGTTCGCAGCACATTAATTACCCCTATCCTTACTGCACAAATTCCTGATATAGCCAAGTATTACCAATTATTTGATGAATTATCAAAACAATATGAAAAACAGGACCTGTTAGATAAACTTGTTGAATCTGGACTGCGAGGGCGTGGCGGAGCGGGATTCTCTACTGGTATTAAGTGGCGTTCTTGCCTTGAAGAAAAAGGTCTTAATGAAAGTAATACTGAAAAATACATTGTCTGTAATGCTGATGAGGGTGATGCAGGGGCTTTTTCAGATCGTTATTTACTAGAACAAAGGCCACATGCTGTATTATTTGGCATGTTAATGGCTGGGTTCCTAGCCGAGGCAAAAACGGGTGTGTTGTACATACGCGCTGAATATCCAGAGGCAATAAAGCAAACAGAACTGGCAATTGCTGAATTTGAACAACTCAAATTGAACAAAAAAATTGCTGTCGAATTTCATTTTAAAATAATAAAAGGTGCTGGTGCTTACATTTGTGGAGAAGAAACAGCGTTATTACGTTCAATTGAAGGACAACGACCGGTTGTCTCTGTAAGGCCACCATTTCCAACCCAAAGTGGTTTGTTTGGTTGTCCAACAGTGGTTAATAATGTCGAAACATTTGGCTCTATACATTTTATTTTTTCAAACTTAGAAGATAAAGATAATAGTGGTGTTGTTCAATATAAAAATTTAGGCAATGGTAAATCTACAGGAAGTAAATTACTTTCCCTTGATGGTGCTTTTAAAAAGCCTGGAATTGTCGAAGTAGCCATGGGAACACCATTAACCGACGTTATTGAACTTGCTGGTGGGTTTGTTAATGAAATTAAAGCACTACATATTGGTGGACCATTGGGTGGTGTAGTGCCGTTGTCTGAAGTAGACAAACTCACAATAGACTTCGAGTCATTTGCGACAAATGGTTTTTTACTTGGACATGCCAGTATTATTGGTATTCCACAAACTAAGCTGATGATTGATTATATAGCGCATTTATTTGAGTTTACAGCGCTTGAGTCTTGCGGTAAATGTTATCCCTGTCAAATTGGCTCTGTACGTGGTCAAGAAATGTTTGAACAAGCTATTTCTGGGCAACAATCAATAGATAAAGAATTATTGAATGATTTATTAGAAACCATGCAATTAGGCTCTTTGTGTGCTTTAGGTGGTGGTGTACCTTTACCTATTAAAAATATTTTGCAGTATTTTGAAACAGAATTAACGCCTTATTTTAGTAATAAGCATTCAATTAAAGGAGTGCAATCATGAGCCACATTAATCAACAACAAGAGCAGCAAGACAAGCAAGCCTTTTTAAATGGCGTTTCCTATTCCATACATCAGGGTGAAACAATCTTATCTTTTAGTCGTCGATTGAACGACACTAGTATCATTCCAACTTTATGTGATGATACCAGGTTAGAGCCTTATGGTAGCTGCCGTGTTTGTAGTGTTGATGTTGCGTTAACAGCAGATGGTTCAAGAAAAGTTATGGCATCTTGTCACACGCCAATAGGCGAGGGCATGCATATTTTTACTCACACACCTCGAATTGAAAAATTGCGTAAGAATATTGTTGAATTAGTGCTTAGTGATTTACCTGAACAGACATTAGCCAATTGCCAAGCACACCCTAATACAGAGTTTGAGCAAGTCGTTATTGCCACTGGTGTTGGCGAAGTGCGCTTTAAACAAGGCCGAAAGAGTGTGGCTAGTGTACCACTGGTTTTGAATAAACAAGGTGAGGAAAGCCTTTGTGATGACAGCCACCCCTATATGCGCATGGATTTATCTTTGTGTATCGATTGTAATCGCTGTGTTCGTGCTTGTGATGAAATTCAAGGAGAACAAGTATTAAGTGTTGCTGGACGCGGTTTTGATGCTCGAATTATAAAAGGACAAGATGTTAACTTTAATGATTCAGATTGTGTCTCATGTGGTGCATGTGCACAAACTTGCCCAACAGGCGCAATTTCTGATGTTTTTCGTCAAAACTTAGCTAAAGCTAATCACATTGAAACAGACAACGGACCTATAAATAAGGTGCGAACTATTTGCTCATATTGTGGTGTTGGCTGTAATTTAGAAGTTTCGGTGCAAGATAGCAAAATATTATCCATCGAAGCGCCTAAAGATGCAGCAGTTAATAGTGGCCATACTTGTTTAAAAGGACGTTATGCGTGGCGATTTTACAATCATGATGACCGTCTTGATTCACCTTTAGTCAAAATTGATGGTAAGTTAACCAAAGTCACTTGGGATTACGCATTTGAATATATTGCCAATCGATTAACAAATATTAAAACTAAATACGGTAGTGATGCTATCGCTGGCATATCTTCTGCTCGCTGTACTAACGAAGAAAACTATCTTTTGCAGAAAATGATGCGTGTTGTGGTTGGCACTAATAATATAGATTGTTGTGCTCGCGTTTGCCATTCACCTACAGCTTACGGCATGCAGAAAAGTTTTGGTACCGGTGCGGCGACTAATTCCATTGAAGATTTAAAACAAACAGAGTTTATTCTATTAATAGGTGCAAATCCAACGGCTGCTCACCCTGTTACTGGCGCTAAAATAAAGCAAAAAGTAATGAAAGGTACGCCACTTATTGTACTCGATCCAGTTAAAACTGAACTAGCGCGTTATGCTAATTGGCATATTCAATTACGTCCAGGTACTAATGTAGCAGTACTAAATATGATGGCATACTTTATTATTCAATCAAATTTAGTTGATCATGAGTTTGTAAGCACTCGTACAGAAGAATATCAAAGTTATTGTCAAGCTATTATGGCGCTTGATATTGATGAACTAGCAACCATTGCCGGCGTTGATAAAGTCTTAGTTGAACAAGCTGCTATTGCATACGCTAAAGCTGATAAGGCGATGAGTTTTCATGGGCTTGGTGTTACAGAACATAGTCAAGGTAGCCGAGCAATTATGTGTATTGCTGATCTAGTTATGCTAACAGGAAACATTGGTAGAGAGGGAGTTGGTATGAACCCTCTACGTGGGCAAAATAATGTTCAAGGCGCTGCTGATATGGGCTGCCAGCCACATCAAGGGGCAGGTTACTTTCCTGTTGATGATGAAACCAATATAAAATACTACCAAGAACATTATGATATCAGTGAAGATTCTCTTGTTAATTTGAGCCAATGGCCTACAGAAGTTGGCTATAAAATTCCTGAAATGTTTAATGCTGCTTTAGCAGGTAAATTAAAAGCATTATGGATTTTAGGTGAAGATGTTGTACAAACAGATCCCAACCAGAATCATGTTGTAGCAAGTCTTGCCAATTTAGATCTACTCATTGTTCAAGAGATTTTTTTATCAGAGACTGCAAAAATGGCTGATGTAGTATTGCCAGGGACTAGCTTCTTAGAAAAAAGCGGAACTTTTACTAATGGTGAACGTCGCGTACAAAAAGTTAATGCTGCTGTACCGCCAAGAGCCGGATGCAAAACAGATGGCCAAATTATTGTTGAAATTATGCAGGCTTTAGATTTCAAACAAGAGCAATATACCTCTGTTGATGAATTAGCTGACAAGGTTCTTCAAGAAATAGCACAAGTCGTCCCATTTTTTGCAGGTATCACTTGGCAAAATCTAGGCGATAATGGTCTTCAATGGCCAGTAAGCAGTAATGGTGTAGATACCAAAATACTACATATCGATAGCTTTAAGCGAGGCTTAGGTAAATTTCATTTTTATGAATTTGAAGAAAGCCAAGAAGTAATAACTAATAGTGATAAATTCCCGCTTATTTTAACAACTAGCCGAAATTTAGAGCACTACAATGCTGGTACCATGACGCGTAGAACAGCAAATGAAAATATTATTAGTGAAGATATTTTACTGGTAAGTAGTCAAGATGCTGCAGAAAAAGGCATTTCAGATAATAGTAAGGTTAGATTGTTCTCGGCTCGAGGTGAGATTGTTCTAACCGCGCAAGTTAGTGATAAAGTTAAGCAAGGCATTCTATTTACCACATTTCACTTTCCGGAATTAATGATCAATAGAGTCACCGGTGATGTTACGGATAAACACACAAAATGTCCTGAATATAAAGTAGTGGCTGTTGGTATTGAAAAACTTGATCTATATTAGGAATTGTTGACTATTGAAATGTAAAAAGAGGCAGTATTTATTTTTTAGGTCTAGAATTAAATAGCCATTAATGAATACAAAGGGCTTTCTAACATGGAACCGAGTATAGAAACTAACCTTTTAAACCATCAGTTTTTACTCAATGATCCCCTTCATCATTTATTTGATGTAGTGGAAAGTATTGCTGTACAAGGTTACGATGAAAACAGGAGCGTTATCTACTGGAATAAAGGTAGTGAACTGTTATATGGCTATACAACTAAAGAAGCTTTAGGAAAAAAACTAGAAGATCTAATCATTCCACAGCCTATGAAAGCCATTGTAATTGAAGGAATAAATGGTTGGTTGAAAAATGGCGATGAAATACCTGCATCTGAACTCACTTTACTTCATAAAAATGGCAGTGATGTTTGTGTTTATTCAAGTCACGTTTTGTTTACTAATCAATTTAATGAAAAACAATTGTATTGTATTGATGTAGATTTAGCAGATGTTAAAAATGCACAAGCACAAGTAATATTTAAAGAACACATGCTTGAAGCGGCATTTGAGGCCATACCTGACTTGTTTTTCTTGATGAAGGAAGATGGCACCATCATTGATTATCATGCGAGTAATAAAAAAAATCTTTATGTACCTCCTGAAGAGTTTCTCGGTAAACCCATGTCGGATATTTTACCCTCAGCGGTGGCTAATAAATTTAAAGTAAGCATTGCCACAGTAATATCACAACGGCGTGTAGTAAACTTTGAATATGAATTAGAAATGCCCCATGGCCTTATTTATTTTGAAGCAAGAATAAGTTACTTGCCTGAGAAAAATCATGTGGTGACTATAATTCGAGATATTACAGAGCAACATAAAACGTCTGAAGTTATACGCCATCATGCTTATTACGATACTTTAACACTATTGCCTAATCGTTTTTTGTCCCTTGACCGTTTATCTCAATTAGTCAATGAAGCTCAACGTGATAATGAAAAAACAGCCATACTTTTTCTTGATTTGGATGATTTCAAAAAGGTCAATGACACATTAGGTCATGAAATAGGCGATAAATTACTCGTAGAAGCAGCTAATAGATTGAATCAAGTAGTACGAAAAGAAGATACCGTAGGCCGGCTTGGTGGTGATGAATTTATTGTTTTATTGCGAGCTATAAACAACAATCAAAATGTATTATTTATAACTGAGAATTTACTTAAAACTTTTAGAGAGCCGTTTGAAATTGATGGTCGAGAGTTGATACTGACATTAAGTATTGGCATCGCAATCTACCCTGAAAATGGTAATAGTGCTTCTGAACTGTTACGAAATGCCGATACTGCGATGTACCAAGCAAAAGCTTTAGGGCGTAATACCTACTCATTTTTCACGAAAGAAATGAATGTTAGCATGCTGCGTCGTTTAGAAATTGAAGAGCAAATGCATGGAGCGTTAGAGCGAAATGAATTTGAAGTTTATTATCAGTCACAATTTGATGTGATAAATAACACAATCATTGGCGCAGAAGCTTTGCTTCGTTGGCATAATCCTGTCTTAGGCAATATAGGTCCAGATGAGTTTATCCCCGTTGCAGAACATACAGGCTTAATTGTGCCTATAGGACAATTTGTGGTAAAACAGGCGCTTAGTTTTTTAAATCAATGGCAAAGTCTTCACCAAAAGGAATACCGAGTGGCTGTTAATTTATCACCTCGACAGTTTCGAGATGTTGAATTGATTAGCTTTATTCAAAAATCCCTTAGTGATGCTAATATTAAAGCAGATAGCCTCGAACTTGAAATTACGGAAGGGGTTTTGATGATCGGTCAATCGTATATTGATGACGCGTTAATAAAGCTTAATAAACTTGGCATAATACTGTCTATGGATGACTTTGGTACAGGGTATTCTTCGTTGAGTTACTTGAGGCAATATTCTTTTGATGTACTAAAAATAGATCAAAGTTTTATTCAAGGTATCCCAAACAATAAAGCGGATTGTGAGCTATGCAATGCTATTATAGCTATGGGACAAAGCTTAGGTTTAAGGATTGTTGCCGAAGGTGTCGAAACTAAAGAACAAGCTGAGTTGTTAAGCACCTTAGGCTGTGATTATTTACAAGGGTATTACTTTAGTAAACCCATACCAGCTAAACAGTTAATTGATTATTCAGCTAACTATTTAGACCCAAACCACTTTAACATGAAAGCTACATGAATATTGAGCGGGATCTTGTATATTAATTTGATATATTAGCAAAAGAGGCCTGGCATAAAGAAATTAAATCTTTTGGGGATAGTTCTATTTCTAAGCCACGTCTGCCACCACTAACATAGATCAATTCAAATTTTTCAGCACTAGTATCTATTATTGTAGGTAACGACTTCTTTTGACCTAAGGGACTAACACCGCCTAAAACATAACCAGTACTGGATACAACACGTTTAGCATCAGCCATTTTTATTTTTTTCACTTTTAATATTTTAGCGAGTGCTTTTAAATTCAATTTTAAACTAACCGGTACTATGGCAACAGCAAGTTGATCTGTATCACAACAAACAACGAGTGTCTTAAAAACGTGCTTTACATCCAGTGATAATTTCTCAACTGCTTCAAGGCCATATGAACTCGAATTAGTGTCATGTTGATATTGGAGTATTTTAAAAGGTACTTTTTTTTGTTTTAACTGATTAGTTGCGGGCGTCATATTTGCTATCTATTTATTTTTATTAATATCTTTAATGGTTTATTTATCCTAATCAGGTAGAATTATCAACTTATTTTTATTGATCATTCATTTTTCCTCCATGCGTATTATTCACACCTCAGATTGGCATTTAGGTCAATATTTTTACGGAAAAAGCCGTGCGAGCGAACATCAAAAATTTTTAAATTGGTTACTTGCACAGGTTAAAACCCACAACATTGATGCCATTATTGTCGCCGGTGATATTTTTGATACTGCGACACCACCAAGTTACGCTAGGCAAATGTATTTCAACTTCATTAGTGAACTGCAAGCTTTTGATTGTCAGTTAGTTATATTGGCTGGTAATCATGATTCTGTCAGTATGTTGACAGAATCCCAAGGATTACTGGATGCTTTATCTACAAAAGTTGTTGCTAACGTTACAGATATTTCAATTGCCAGTAACGTAGATAAACAAGTTTTCACCCTCAGGAATAAACAAGGAATAGCACAAGCAGTTATTTGTGCTATCCCCTTTATTCGACCTCGTGATGTGATAAAAAGTCAAGCAGGGCAATCAGCCACAGACAAATCTAAACAATTACAACAAGCTATTGTAGAACATTATCAAGGCTTGTTTGAAAGGGCTCAATTACTTGTCTGTGAGCAAGAAACTCAAAAAAATGAAGGTAAACTTCCTATTATTGCAACGGGACATTTAACCGCTTTAGGTGTTACTTCATCTGACTCAGTACGAGATATTTATATTGGTACGTTAGAAGCTTTCCCAAGTAACGCTTTTCCTGCAGCAGATTACATTGCGTTAGGGCATATTCATCGTGCCCAAAAAGTGGGTAAAACTGAGCACATTCGATATAGCGGTTCACCAATAGCGCTTAGTTTTGATGAAGCTAAACAGAATAAACGAGTGTTAATGGTTGATTTTGAACAGAATAAGTTATCAACGATAACTGATTTAATTGTGCCATGTTTTCAGCCATTGGCAATGATAAAAACCACTTTAGAAAGATTAATTCAAGATATTGAAGAGCTTGTTCCTGAGCTACTTTATACTGAAATCGTGAAAGACAATAATGAGGTGAAACTTTGGCTTGATATTGAATTATCAAATTCGGGCTTATTAAGTGATTTACAGCCAAAAATTACAGCCTTAGTGAAAGACTTTCCCGTAGAAGTTTTACTTGTCAGAAGAGAAAAACAAGTAAGAGATCGACTAATGCTAAAAAACCAACAAGATCAAAGTACTTTAAATGAATTGTCACTTGAGGAAGTATTTACCTCCCGTTTAAATCAAGAGGTTTGGTTAGATGATGACGATATTGACAACCCGATAAGTAAGCAGACTTTACAGCGTAAAGCAAAATTAAAAATTTTATTTAAACAAGCTGTCGCGCAGTTAGAAGAAGGTAAATCATGAAAATATTGCGCTTACGCTTTGAAAATATCAATGCTTTAAAGAATGCTTGGCAGATAGACTTTACCGAAGAGCCATTCGATTCTAATGGAATTTTTGCGATTACAGGTGCAACAGGTTCAGGCAAAACCAGTATTCTTGATGCTATTTGTTTAGCTTTATATCATGAAACACCAAGAATGAAAGTTTCGGCAAGTCAAAATCAACTCATGACCCGTTTTACCGCAAATTGTATGGCGGAAGTAGAATTTGAAGTAAAAGGACAGGGCTACCGTGCTTTTTGGAGTCAAAAACGGGCGAGAAATAAAGTTGATGGCAATTTGCTCGCACCCGTAGCGCAATTATCCTTTCTTGACGGAACGATTATTGCCGAAAAGTTAACAGGTGTTAAAGATAAAATAGCCAAGATTACAGGCTTAGACTTTCCGAGATTTTTGAAATCGATGATGTTGTCTCAAGGGGGGTTTGCTGCTTTTCTAAATGCGGATGCTAAAGAAAAATCACAACTGTTAGAACAATTAACTGGCACACAAATATACAGTGAAATATCAAAGCAAGTATTTGAAAATTATAAAGAAGCTGAAAAATCCTTACTGCTAATTCAAGCCAAGTCTCAAGGTGTAAGCTTGTTAACAGAGCAAGAATTAAGAGATTTACGTTCTGAGGAAACTGAATTAGAACAACAAAGTACGCAAATTACTCTAGAGCAATCATCATATGTAGCGCTAAAAAACTTAACTTCACTTAACGAAGCGCACCAAAAGCAGTTAGCTCAAATTAATGATATAGCGGTACTAAGCAAGCAAATGAAAGCAAAAATTGCTGCAAGTCAATCAATGACCGATGAATGTTTAGCAACGCAAGAGAAACAGCAAGCTCAGCATAAGATTATTGAAACAAAATTAATCAAAGATATTCTGCCGTTAGAAAGTGATATTTCTAGCATTACCGCGCAGTTATCACAAGTTACAGAACTAGAGAGTACGAAAAGGCTAGAACTTAATGAATCACAAAGAAAGCATCAGAAAATTCAAGCTGATAAACAACAACTACTCGCAGATATTACTGAGTTAACAGCTTATTTAACTGAGCACCATGTATTGGCCAATGTAAAAGAAAAACTTCCGTTATGGAGTAACCAAGTAAGCCAATTAGGACAAATCAAAACAAGTATTAGTGAAAAAGAACAACTATTATTTTCAATACAAAACAACTGTCAGCAACTTGTCGTTGAGCAAAAAAATCAGCAAACAGTATTAAGCAAAAATCAACAGCAACACAAAAGCCTACAAGATCAGGAAAACGAGCTAGGTGCATGCCAAAATAAACTGTTAGCACAAAGTCAGTCTTTGTTGAACTCTGTGGATCTAACTGATGAATCGCTGACTATAGAAGGATTAAGTACTAAGGTAAACAGTTGGCAACAGCAGCAAAGTAGCTATGCACAGGCGGTACAACTGGCTAATCGTAATCGCTCACTTTTACATGAGCAAGCTCAGCAAACTAATCAAAAACAAATTTCAGCGCCTCTTCTGGAGAATATTAAATTACAGCTAACAGATTTACGGAAAAAATTTGCGAGTTTGAAGCAGCAAAAACTAGATGTTGAAACGTTAATTGCTCAACAACAAACTATTATGGCACTTAGCGAACATAGGGCTAAGTTACAACCCGAGCAGCCTTGCCCATTGTGCGGCTCTATTGAACATCCAGCTATTACAGAGTATCAAGCAATTAGCCTTGATACTCAGCAAAATCGTTTACACAGTATTAATGGTGAGTTAAATAGTCTAGAAGAACAGGGCAAAGGGCTTGCTCAGCAGGAAAGTCAACTAGGTGCAGACCTTAAATCTTACTATGATCGCGAGAAAATAATCATAGTTGAACAAGCTGAACTGTCTTTAGCTTTTACTCGTTTAGCATTACCTGAGCCTATGTCGCTTAACTTATCTGGAATAGATCAAATTGAGAAAGCTTATACGAAAATAAACACACAACTAGAACTGCTTAGCCATTTCCAAAGTGAGTATAGTCACCTTAATCAACAACGGTTGGTCATTGATCACAAACTACAAAAAACAAACCAAATATTGGCACAAGCGCAACATCAAGAAGCGTTAATACAAGAAAAGCTTAACCACAGTTATCATGAAAGTGCGGGACAAAATAAAGTTATAGAACAGTTAAAATATGAACAAAATAATACACAGAACCTACTAATTTCTGATATTAAATCAATGCAAGTTAATCAGATATCAACTTACCTAAATGACGAGTCTGTGTTAGTGAGTTCCGACCAATGGCTACAACACCTGCACCAACAAATCACTTTATTTGAGCAGAAATCAGCACACCAGCAAACACTTCTTAGTCGCTTATCTTCAATCGAACAAGCTGATGTTTTAGGCTTAGAGCAAGTAAAACATGTAACAGAGGGGTTATCAAACTTAACACAGCAATTAACAGCGTTTAATAGCCAACTACAAGATAAAGCAAAGTTACGCGTAACTTTGTTTGTCGAGATGGGCTATGTTGATGCTAACTTGCAATCATCTGATTTTATAAGGAATTTATTAGTTGAGCAAACAAGGGTCACTAAAGATAAGCTTACAATACAACAAAATGAGCAAAAAACTGTTGAAGCCAAATTACAACAACTATTAGGGCAAAAACAAAGAGCAAAAGAACATCTTTTTGAACAAGAACAAGCTAGAGTAGAGGCTGACAAATCTTTGGCTATAGCTATTAAAATGAGCAAAGATGATGTTGAAAAATTAAAAGCACTTTCGTTAACAAATATTGAATTAGCACTTGAAAAACTTAACCAACAAATGAAGCAACAACAATTAAAATTAGGACAAATTCAGCAAGCCATAAACCATGATCAGCAAAACAAAACGAAACAAGAAAGTTTACTGAAACAAATTGAAACTATGCAGATTACCTTAGATGAACTGGCTTATTTAAATAGTTTAATAGGCTCAGCAGATGGTGCTAAGTTTAGAAAATTTGCACAAGGTTTAACGCTTAATCACCTTGTTTATTTAGCTAACGAACAGCTTAATAAACTTGATGGCCGCTATCAGCTGCAATGTCAGCAAGGTGACACGTTAAGTTTAGAAGTGTTAGATACGTGGCAAGGGGACAGCGTTCGCGATACTAAAACACTCTCTGGTGGCGAAAGCTTTTTAGTGAGTTTGGCATTGGCATTGGCGCTTTCCGATTTGGTCAGCAATAAAACCAGTATCGACTCGCTATTTTTAGATGAAGGTTTTGGTACTTTAGATAATGACACACTAGAAATTGCCCTTGTTGCCTTAGACAATCTTAATGCCAGCGGCAAGATGATTGGTATTATTAGTCATATTGAAGCCTTGAAAGATCGTATTGATGTACAAGTAAAAGTAAAGAAGCAAAGTGGGTTAGGCATTAGTACTTTAGATAAGCAATTTGCTTTTACCGCGATTTAACATGAAAAAAAAATAGGGAATATCAGTGTTATCTATTTCAGATCCAACTTGGATTTATTTCACCTTACTTGCTGCCACTATGCAAGCAGTACGTACTGCCGGCCAAAAGCAGCTTTCAGCTAAGTTAAACTCAATGGCGACTACTGCGGTACGCTATGTTTATGCGCTACCTTTTGCATGGGCATATTTATGGTGGATGCTAGAGTTTCGTCATGTATCAGCACCTGTACTTAATCATGACTTTTTATATTTTGCCTTAATTGCCTGTATAACCCAGATTATAGGCACTGTGTGTTTAGTTGCTGCGTTCCGATATAAAAACTTTGCTGTAGCCACAAGCCTTGCTAAAACAGAAGCCATTCAAGTTGCTATTGTTGGTGCATTATTATTTGCTGCACCATTAAGTGTTATGGGTTGGTTTAGTGTAGTAGTAGGTGTTGTCGGCGTGTTCTTCGTTTCGAAAGTTAAGTTTAATTTTCGAAATGCTCTAGCTGGCTCTGATGCTATGGCGGGCTTATCTTTTGGCTTAGGTGCAGGTTTAGGTTTAGCGATTACGACATTACTTATCAGAGAGTCTAGCTTGGCCCTTAACACTGATCTTATGGTAAGTGCAGCGGTAACTTTAGTCTTTATGATTACTGTGCAGACAATTATTTCAGTTGTATACGTTTATTTTCAAGACAAAAAACAACTAGGATTAATGCTAACGCATTGGCGTTTATGTTTATTTGTCGGTATAACAAGTGTGCTTGGTTCAATTGGTTGGTTTACCGCTGCTAGTTTCCAAACGGCGGCTTATGTAAAAGCGCTAGGGCAAGTAGAGTTTTTTATAACATTAGCGCTGACTTATCGTTTATTCAAAGAGAAAATTACCACTATTGAATACATTGGTATGTTTTTAATTATTTTGAGTGTTGTTATTTTACTTTTGTGGGCATAAATGGGCTTAAAACTATAAAAATTAATGCTAAAATGCGCGTCATTATTTTATTCGAAAGATTATTCGATTTCTAATTCGAAATTAATCTATAAACAGTTAAAGAGAATCACATGAAAATTACAGATAAAACCGTTGTTCAGTTTCATTACGTTTTAAAAGATGAAGCCGGTAAAGAAATAGAATCATCTCATAACAGCGACCCTATGGCATACCTACATGGTGCTAACAATACTTTAGCTGGACTTGAAAAAGCATTAACAGACAAAGAGTCCGGTGATAAATTTAGTGTCACACTTCAACCTGAAGATGCTTACGGTGAACGTCAGGAAGAAATGATTCAACGTGTGCCTGTGAAACATTTACAAGGATTACCGAGCAAAAATGCTAAATGGAAAACAGGAATGATTGGTGTTGTTCAAACTGAACAGGGTCAACGTCAAGTAACGGTATTAAAAGCGGGTAAGTTCATGGTGACTGTTGACATTAATCCGCCATTGGCAGGCAAAGTGATCACTTTTGATGTTGACGTTATTGATGTTCGCGCTGCAACCGATGAAGAAGTTGAACATGGTCATGCACATGGCGTCGGCGGTCATCATCACTAATTTTGTGTTCTAGTCATTGAAGTTTTAAGCTTATTGATGTAATTAATATTAGTTTCATTAATTAGGTGAGTTATTTTAACAAGTAGAAATGATCACGTAGTTATTGAGATTAATATAGGATAGCTGTTAAGGTATTGGCAGCTATATTTACAAACTTATTTTATTAATTTATTTAAGAAAAACAACAACGAGCAATACTAACATGACGATAAAAATAACTAACGCTGTTAACACATTAAAACACTCCCTTTTAGCACTTTCTCTTATTTCATCTTTTAACCTACTAGCGCAAACTCAAGTTATTCACGCCGGTACTTTATTGCAAGTTGCTGGAGATAAAACACTATCTAAACAAACATTAGTTATCACTGATGGTAAAATTACCAGTATTAAAAAAGGCTTTGTTAATCCTACTGATATTGCTAATGATGCCCAGTTGATTGATTTATCATCAAGCTTTGTTATGGCAGGCCTAATGGATATGCACGTTCACCTTCAGGGTGAGCTAGGGCCTAAAAACGACAGCCAATCACTTCGCATGTCAGGTTCAGATGCATTAATGCAAAGCGTATTTAATGCCAAGAAAACCCTAATGGCCGGATTCACTACGGTTAGAGACTTAGGTGCAAGTGCTGAGCAAATTTTTGCTTTACGTGATGGCATAGCTAAAGGTTGGATTGATGGTCCGAGAATTAAAGCAGCAGGCACATCAGTTTCCGTAACAGGTGGGCATGGTGATGTTGATGGATTAAGTCCTGATATTTTAGCTATGCGCACTAGCAAAACAGTCTGTGATGGTCCTTTTGATTGTCGTCGTGCGACTCGTCATGCGATTAAATATGGCGCAGATCTAATTAAAATCACTTCAACTGGTGGTGTGTTACCTGACTACGAAAAGTAATATCTTGAATTGTAGTTATTACCTTTCATGTTAAGGTGGTGTCCTTTCTGAGACTAGGTGATTTTCTGACAAGAACATAGACTTATCAATACTTGTAGCGATTTTTACATGCATCATCAAGGATTTTTCGAAATGGGAAGTTTAGTTGTTATTGAGTATTCATGATGAGAGGTCTTTTTTTGCGGCGGTATATAGCAGTTAATTTGATTAAACACAAGCGGTAAAAATGGGTTTTTGAAGGTTTTTTGAGAGGCGCACTATGGCAGTTAATTTGACGAAACACAAGCGGTAAATAGGTGTTTTTTTAACCGATAATGTGGTTTTTACCCTTTTAAATCCTCTATTGTCTCATTGGTACAGTGTATAATAGGAGATACCAAAAACTAAAGTACATAAGGGGGGAACATCATGGTCGTAGATTTTAACTACAAAAAACCAACGCAGTTGGAATTTGATTTTGATTTCGATAAATCATTTGAAATATAAAGCGTAGTCAATCGGGAGTCAGTTTTCACTAAACATCCCAATCAACTAAAAGGACAAGTTGCAGCTTGTCCTTTTCAATCCTCATTATCCACATCCCCAACTTGAAATCAACCATAATCACCAAAATTGATAACCATTCTAGTGGCACGGGAGGGTTACAGTTGCTATACATTCAATCATCACAAAACCGTAAAATCACCTTTCATGTTCAGGTGGTGTTTTGTGTGTGGCAGAGAAGTTGAGCTTGTGAACAATGCCAGAAAAATGGGTAGACGTAATATATTACTCACTAAACTAATGATAGTTTTTGGAAATCGCACTGTGGAGCTTAGAACGGCTCATAAGAGAGAATTTGATTTAGACAACGGCATTTGGACAATCAAGGACTCAAAAGCAGGTCACACGATTATTAGACCCATTCACGACTCTGTTGTTGCCGACATTGAAGAATTAAAAGACTTATACCCTGATACGCCAATATTATTACCACCAACCAATGAGCCGTTTGCTACTGTGCCAGTTTCAGGTCAGTCATTAGTTAAAATACCAGAAACGATTAACAAGCGTTTGCAGTTGGAAAAATGGAACATGCACGATTTAAGGCGAACCATTCAATCGCATATGCTCGCATTAAGAATTGACGAGGGCGTAACAGAGAAAATAATAGGTCATGTTCAGCAAGGTACTAAGGCTAATTATAATAAGCATGATTATCTTGTTGAACAATTAGAAGCGTATGACAAGTGGATTAATCACTTAGACGGGTTAACTTAATATAGGTTATTTGATCGCAATCTTCTTTACCTTTAACACCACCTAACGATACTGTTTTTAGTTGTGAAGTAAATGCAGCTAAAGCAGTATTATAATTTCTAGTGTATAAACTAACCGACTTAATAGACTTTATATTTAGTGTCACTCTTTTGTTTGCGCATTTACCTGTGCCACCTTTTAAAGTCAAAAAGAAAACCCTACCATCGCCACCTTGAGCGCTTTGAATATCCATTATTTCAGCATTACGAACTAGTTCAATCGAATCACCGATGTCTGCCGCAACATTTGCACTAACCAATAACGCTAAACCAATTATTATTTTTTTCATTTCGTTTACTCCTTTAAATTATGTTAATAGGATAGTTGGTTTTTTGGTCGGGGTAAATAATATTTGTTAAATCACTTGGATGCTTTGTAGGTAGGGGGATTGATGATTATTACCTTTTATGTTCAGGTGGTGTTCTTTCTGATACCAATACAGGTACTGGTCAGCAAATGTCAGATGATGAATTGAAGGAAGTGGTTGATGCAGCGCATGCATTAGGAAGAAAAGTGGCAAGTCATGCTCATGCAGCAGATGGAATTAACGCAGCCCTACGTGCAGGCGTAGATAGTATAGAACATGGTAGTTACGCCAATAAAGAAAGTATAAAATTATTTAAAAAATCAGGTGCTTATCTAGTACCTACGCTTATGGCCGGAGATACGGTAGTAAACCTTGCTAAAACCACTAACTTTATGTCTGAGGCTATAAAAGCAAAAGCTATTCGTGTTGGTGCTGATATGACGGCTAATTTCAAAAAGTCCTTTAAATCAGGTGTTAAAATTGCCTATGGTACAGACAGCGGTGTTTCCCATCATGGAGATAACGGTAAAGAAGGGGTATTAATGGCACAAGCAGGTATGAAAAATAGTGAAATACTAAAGTCTGCCACCGTAAATGCTGCTGATTTAATTGGATTGTCTGATAGCTTAGGTACATTAGAACAAGGAAAAATAGCCGATATAATTGCTTTTGATGGGAATCCGTTAAAAAATATTGAAGAGTTGCTAGACGTTGATTTTGTTATGAAGGGTGGAAAAGTTGTTAAAAATTAGTCTCAAATAGATTAATAAATAGAAAAACCACCCAATGTGAAAACAATTAAAAATCGATATTAGTTTACTTCTATCGATTTTTCTTCATATTGTCTTAGCACTTTTTTTTGATAACTTAAGTACTCCGGTAGCTAAGGCGACGCCAGTTAAAATAAAACCACAACCGATGAGCATGCTTGAGGTGATTACTTCATTTAACAATATACTTCCCCAAAAAAGACCAAATGCAGGGATTAAATAGGTAACTGAAATAGCTCTTGCAGGTCCTAGATTGGCAATCAAATGAAAGAAAATGATATAGGCAACGCCTGTGCATATTATGCCGAGTAGCAATACCGATATTATTGCTGCATTACTTGGTAACTGAGTTGGTATAAAGAAAAAGCTGATAGGTAGTAAAACTAAGGTTGCTGCTACCTGACTACCCGAAGCCAACACTGTTGAGCTTATCCCTGTAAGGTGTTTTTTAGTGAAATTAGCACTGATTCCGTAACACAAAGATGCAATAAGTGCGGCAAGTGTTGGTAGGAGTATATTTTGTTGTCCTAGTGTTATTTTGTCTAACATCAACAAATAAACACCAATGAAACCTATTAATATACCAAAAGATGCACTGACGCTCATTTTATCTCTAAACCATAGATACGCAACAATGGCGCTAAACATTGGTGTCGTGGCATTGAGTACAGAAGTTAATCCAGCTGAAAGAGTAAGGGTGGCGTAACCAAAAAGTACAAAGGGAATGGCTGTATTTAATAGGCCAACAACGAATATTTTAGCTTTATAACCATTAAATCCAGCTTGTTTTTTAGTGATAAAAACTATGGGTAATAAAAATAAGCTAGCTGTGAGTGTGCGGAGTGCCATAAATAGTATAGGCCCAAATTCTGGACTACCAATGCGCATAAAAATAAAGGAAGCACCCCAAATTGCTGCTAATAGTAGTAATTCGAACACATATCTTGGTGTCATTGGTTATTATCTTTGCAGTTGAGTTCAATGAAAGTTAAAGCATAGAAGATTTGAATATATTAGTCATGCTTTTGCTCCACAATTTTTAACAATATTTTAGCTGAAATAAATGGAGTTCAATTCCTGCTTGTGGTTAAATTTAACTATCAAGCTTTATACGGTATACACGACATTGATCAACCTTTATCCCGCTAACAAAATGGAAAATTTGTTACTGCTGCTCAATAAAATTTCCCAAGTTTCTCCTTTAGGCGTATTTAATCAAGAAGTTATTGTAGTTCAAAATCCGGGTATGCAGCACTGGCTTAATCTTGCTATTGCCAAAGAACGTGGTATAAGTATGAATATGCGTTACGCGTTACCTGCGCAATATCTGTGGAAATTAATAAGGGTACTGGCTAGCGATGAAAACGTACCAGAACAATCCCCTTATTCAAGAGAGGTATTAACTTGGCGAATTCATGCTTTGTTAGCAACAAAAGATGTTGTTTCGGATACCGATTTCACACCTGCGACTCGCTATTGGCATAGTGCTTCAAATGATTCTAAGGATTTTTCCAGTCAAGAGAATTTAAAGCGTTATCAGCTAGCGGAGCAGATGGCCGATTTATATGAGCAGTATTTGATTTTCCGTCCACAATGGTTAGATTCATGGCAAAAAGGGGAAGAAGTAACACTGCTTTCAAGTGACAATAAGTGGCAAGCTAAATTATGGCAGTTACTTATTAAACAACTTGCTTATAATCCCGTTGGACTATTAAATGATGCCATTGCCAATATAGAGGTTAAGCTTGCTGCAGATCCTTTGCTTTTACCTAAAAGATTAAGTTTTTTTGGTATTAATAGCATGGCGCCAATGTGGCTAACCTTTATTAATGCGTTAAGCGAACATATCGAAGTAGATTTTTTTCACCTTAATCCCTGTTTTTCCTATTGGGGGGATATCATTAGTGAGAAACAAGCCATAAAAAAACTTTCCCATTGGTCGAACCATGTTGAAGATGAACACTTGTTTGTTGGTAACCCTCTATTAGCCAATTTAGGACAACAAGGCAGGGAGTTTTTAGCTTTATTGCAAGAATACAGTACTGTTAATGTAGAGCTTTTCGTTAAGGCCAGTACTGAAAGTGGCAATAATGAAGAAAAGCCAACGGTACGCATTTTACATCGAATGCAAAATGATATCTTAGCGCTTAATGATGCCACAAAAACACCTGTTCAATTAATAGATGACTCTATCACTATAAGTAGCTGTCATAGCGCATTGCGTGAAGTTCAGGCATTACACGACTACTTGCTTCATCAGTTTAATGACTCGGCAACAACATTATCAAATGATTCATCAAATAAGGCCGATAAACTTACCCCGAAAGATGTCTTGGTGATGTGCCCGCAAATTGAGCAATATGCGCCTTACGTCAATGCTGTTTTTACTCGTGGCTGGCAAGAATTAAATGATGAAGTTCCACCATTACCTTGTTCTATTGCAGATCGTAGTGCTAAAGATAGTGACCCGCTTATTGCTGCTTTCAGTGAACTGTTAACTTTACCTGACTCTCGCTTTCAAGTATCTCAATTACTCAGTTTCATTCGTTTGCCTGCTGTAGCCAATAAATTTTCAATTAATGATGAAGATAGTGAAAAAGTCACCTTGTGGTTAGATCAAGCCACTGTCCATTGGGGCTTAAATAAAACTCACAAAGAAACGTTGTTGGGCGAAAATGTTAGTAATAGTTTTACATGGCAACAAGGTTTATCACGTTTAATCCGTGGCTTTGCCTTTTCTGATAGTGACTGTATTTATCAAGAACAATTGTTATTGGCAGCCGTTGAAGGCGATGATGCTATTTTACTAGGTCAATTGATTTTATTTATTGAGCAATTACAAAATCTTGCTCTGCAATTAAATACACCTAGAACTGCTGAATCTTGGCAGCGCTATTTATTAAGCCAATTGGAAATGCTTTTTTCCACCAATCGTTGTTTTTCTACCGGTGAAAAACAAAAGAGTACATCTCAAGTAAATTCACTACAAATGAATAGCCAAATTGAAAGTAGCTTAGCAATTATTGAACAAGCGATTAGTGCATTAGTTGAGTATTGCTCCCATGCTCATTTTGATGCAAAAATTGATTTGGCAATTGTAGTTGATTTTTTAAATAACCATTTTAGTCAAGGCGATGCTAAACGTCAGTTTATGGTTGGACAAGTGACCTTTTGTTCTATGCTTCCTATGCGTAGTATTCCTTTTAAAGTCATTGCCGTATTAGGGTTGAATGATGGCGAATTCCCAAGGCAACGTCAGCCTTTAGGCTTTGATTTAATGGCTCAAAGTTCAGCAAGACTGGGCGATAGATCACGTCGTGGAGATGATCGTTATTTATTCTTAGAGGCGATAATTTCTGCCAGAGAAGCTTTGTATTTAAGTTATCAAGGACGAAACATCAAAAATAATAATGAAAAGCAACCATCCTTGGTGCTTAAAGAATTAATGGACTATCTTACTCAAGGTTATGGTTGGAGTTTTGCTAATGATAATAGCGGTGACAATGAAAATAATAAAAGCCAATTACAGCAAATGCCAATGCAGCCTTTTAGTGAGGCTAATTACTTACCAAAAGATTATTTAACAGGAAACGCTTCATCATCAGTAAAAGCGAGTTTTGACGCTAACTGGTTAAAGCTTGCACAAAATGACCATAACAAGGTTACAGGTACTGAATTAGATCTCGTTATACAAGATGAAAACATACCGCAAGAATCGCTAACCTCAAATGACCTCATCCGTTTTTTTCAACATCCAAGTAAAATGTTCGCTCAACAGTCGTTAAACTTATATCTAGATGACAATGACGTGCAATTAGATAATGTAGAGCCATTTAGCGCCGATTATTTAGAAAGTTATTTATTAAAACAAGCATTATTGGATGCGAGTTTACATGTTGATAGTGAAGAGACTGTTGAAAATGGACTCATTGTAAACACAGAACAAGTATTACATGCTGCAAAGCTCTCTGGGAAATTTCCTGATTTGCCCAGTACACAAGATAATTTTGATGCTTGGCTCGATGAGATTAAGCAATTTAGTCAAGAGATAATAACACAGGGTTGTGAAAATCCTGACTTAGTCGATTGTGACATCACTTTACAGCTTACACCAAAAACTGTACAAAATAACACACAAGATCAATTGATTACGTTATCGGCCAAAGTGCCAGTTAAATACACTAATGAAGGTGTTCAGTTAGTCTTTTATCGCAGTACTAGCGCTAAAGCTAAAGATCTATTCACCTTATTTTTACACCAATTAATTGTGCAACTGTGGCAGCAACAAAATGCTGATGCCGTTAATTATGGTGATAATCCCCTTAGCCAAGTACAAAATACTTGTGGCTTTTACTTTAATGCAAAAGCGCAAAAAGTTGAGCAATATAACGTTTCTTTCATTGAAAATGCAGAAGTTGAGCTGAATATGCTGTTGGAAGTGTATAAACAAGGCCAAAAGCAAGCATTACTACTCAATAGTGAAATCGCTGCTCAGGTGTTTAAACAGTCGCGGGGTAAAGACGTTGAAATGACGCAAGAGCGCTTTGAACTGTTTTGGAATGGAACTGACTCAACCAGAGGGGCTGGTGATGACCCTTATATACATTACTTCTGGCAGCAGTGCCCTGATATTTTCACCTATTTACCGCGATTAAAATCTGTCTATCAAAGTTTGTATCAACACCTCAATAAAGGTAAGGCTAAAGCAAAAGGAGATCGCACATGAATCTATCATCTTCTAATCACGAGTTAACGTTAACTAATTTAGATTCAGCTACGATTCCTCTAATGGGGAGGCATTTAATTGAAGCCAGTGCAGGCACGGGTAAAACCTACAATATAACGCGTATTTATTTACGTCTATTGCTTGAGCGAGAGTTAAAGGTAGAAGAAATTTTGCTGATGACTTTTACAAAAGATGCTACCCAAGAACTTCGCGGACGAATTGATGCTTTTATTCGTGAAGCGTTAAATAATTGGCAATCCTTGTGCGATAGGGATAAATATTTTCAAGCAATAAATGAACGGGTTAGCAGTGATAAAGTTGAATTTTTATTAAAACGCGCTTTACTGTTTTTAGATGAAGCAGCCATATTTACCATTCACGGCTTTTGCCAGCGAGCTTTAACACAACATGCTTTTGCGAGTGGTTTGCCGTTTAATGCCAATATGGTTACTAATAGTAACGAGCTAGTTCTAGAAGCTGTTCAAGACTTGTATCGCCAACTTGCTAAACAAAATTCAGAAGATTTCGCCTTAGTCGCTCAGTTTTGGTCAACACCAAGCACTTTTGTTTCTAGCTTTTCGAAAGCTATTTCACATAGAAGTGAACTTTCGGTTGTTGATGCGCATAGCTTAGTTTTTAAATTTACTCAGTTAGCCAAGAAAGCATGCATGGCTTTAGCTGAAAATCAGAGTTTGCTTGATGAGGGTCTAGTTGCTCATAAAAAAGCAGATGAGCAAGAAAAGAGGGCAGCTGAGTTAGTAAAATTAACCGCTTGGTTAACGCGAATCAGTCAATGTGATGACGAAAGAGCATTATTGACTACAATAGAACAGCCAATACCAGATTATTTACTTAATGGCAATCGTCACCCCAAAGCTTTTAAAATCCAATTAGCACAAGTATTGTCAAGTGCGAAAGAAATTAAAGCACAAGTTAATAATTTACCTAAAAATATTAATAAAGCAAAAGCCTATCAGTTGGTTCGAACGGCTATTTATCAAATCAGAGAACAAGTAAAACAAGCTAAAGTTCAATTAAATAGCCTTGATTTTGACGACCTTATTAATACCTTGGCTGATTGTTTAAAAAATGCTGATCAACAGCAAGAAAATAATACGCTTGCACAAACCTTGTTGGCACAATACCCCGTTGCGTTAGTCGATGAATTTCAAGACACTGATCCTCAGCAATTTTCAATTTTGCAGGGAATTTATTACCAATATAGTCAGCGAGATAACAAGCATAATGAAGCGCTAAGTCAACCTAAAAACAACGATACTGCCCTGTATTTAATTGGAGATCCCAAACAAGCTATTTACGGATTTCGTGGTGGTGATATCTTTGCCTATTTAAATGCCCGTAATGACTGTGATTATCATTGGCTCATGGATACTAATTGGCGCTCAAGTCCTGATATGGTTGAAGCTTATAATCAGGTATTCCTTTATGGTAAAGAGCTACAGGATAAGGCGCTATTAGGTGAAAAACTAGGTAATGACAAAGCTAATGGAGATATCCATTCTGTCTTTGGTTATGGTATTCCGTATCAAGCAGTATTAGCGGGAAAAAAAATCAATTCAATGTCTACCCAACAAGTGAATGATGGTCGTGCACTACAATTTATTCACTTCACTGGAGAAGACGAAGGTGAAAAGGTCAAGCAATCAGTCAGGCCATTAATGGCAACCTGGTGTGCTAATGAAATTGTTAATTTACTCAATACAAACAGCATAAACAAAAAAATAAAACCACAAGACATCGCTATCTTGGTACGAGATGGCCGTGAAGCTAGTGATATAAAAGAGGCACTGCTGCGTGCTAATTTGGCGAGTGTCTTTTTATCTGACCGAGCTAATTTATTCCATAGTGAGCAAGCGAAACAGCTACTTCAATTATTAAAGGGGATTTTAGCACCTGAAGATGAACGTCTTTATTTACGTGCGCTTGCTTGTGGTTTACTTGGATTTAACGCAGTAGCATTGTATGAACTGCAACAAGATGAGTCTGCATATCAAGTGTTAAAATTTAGTTTTTTTGATTACCGAACGCAATGGCAACGTCAAGGTTTTATAACCATGGCAGTCAACTTAATGCATCAGCACTTTGATCTTTCTCAGGCTAATACGCACGGTAATAAAGCGCGATCATTAACCAACCTTTTACACCTATTTGAAATATTACAATCGGCTAGCCAGCAATTTTTACAACCTCAAGAATTGCTTTATTGGTTTGAACAACAATGCAATGAAGATAACAACAGTGCAATAAGCGAGTTAGAAGCAGAACAGCGCCTTGAGAGTGATGGTGATCTAATTCGCATAGTTACTCAACATGGTGCAAAAGGACTTGAATATCCCGTTGTGTTTATTCCTTTTGCTACTCGTCATAAAGATCCACTCAAGTTTGGGAATAAATCGGTCAGTTATCTTGAATACCATAATGAGCAAGGGCTATTATGTCTAAGCTTAGATGGTGATGAACAAGCTAAAATTTTGATGGCGAATGAAGCTTATGCTGAAAGTATTCGTCTATTGTATGTCGCTATCACTCGAGCGGAGCATCGTTGTTATATTCTAAGTACAGCTTTTGATAAATATGCTTTGTCACCTTTGGGGAAAACGCTGCAATGGCAGTCAGACCAAAATATAACGCAAAGTTTGCGTCAACTAGTTGAACTATCGCCAGAAAGTATTAACCTACAGCAAGTCTCGTTTGATGAAATCACTTCAGGCGCTAATTTGTTACAACATGGTGATGAACAAGTACCTGATCTTCATGTAAGCAAGTTTGTAGGAAAAATTGAGCGTGATTGGTGGTTAAGCTCTTTTTCTGCTTTAAGCAGGAACTTACGCCATGGTGGTGTTTCTTCACCTGATAGAGACTCAGGGGATATTTTTGAAAGTAGTACTGCAAATAATGGAGCAAATTATAATAAAAAGGCATTACTACGTTTTCAACTGACTAAAGGGGCGCATAGTGGCAATTTATTACATGATATTTTAGAACGCAGTAACTTTAAAAACAGTAAAGATATTGATAGTAACTTATTGGAAAGTATAAAGTGGCCGTTGGTTAATTATGGAGAATTGGCATCAGGGTTTAATAACACAGACTTGGCAATTTGGCTGGATGAAATAGTTAATACACCACTGTTATCCAACAATGAATACACAGAAAAATTTTGTCTTAGCGATATAGAAAGGCAAAAAACGTTACGGGAAAGTGAATTTTATTTTCCTATGGCGAAAGCAAAGATAGTTGACCTTGAAAAATTGCTAACCGATCATCGAAATTCAGATAGAAAATTACCACGGTATAAGAATGTTAAATTACCGAGTTATAAATTTCTTAAAGGTATGATGCATGGTTTTATTGATTTAGTGTTTGAGCAAGGGGGTAAATACTATGTTTGTGATTATAAATCGAGCCATTTAGGCTATGATTTCAGTGATTACAATCATGAGGCATTACGTCATAATGTAGAACAAAATTATTATGACTTACAATACCTTATCTATAGTTTGGCATTACATCGTTATTTAAAACAAAATCTAGCTGATTATAATGCAGAAGAGCATTTTGGTGGTATTTACTATTTATATTTACGCGGTATGACTGATGATGAACTTCACCAAGGAGCAGGTGTTTATTACCGCCAAATCACATCAACTGAATTAACACAATTAGATTTGCTTTTCTTAGGCAAAGAGATCGGTAAAGTGTCAGAAAAGGTGCAAGGATAATGGTTCAAACATACATTAACTTTAATCAAGCACAGCAGCAATTAGCAAGCATAGAAGCCATTGATTATTTTTTTGCTCGAGAAATGAACATTGCTTTAAGCGTCAGCTCTAAAGTGGTAGCTGAACAAGATCAATTATTAATACATTTATTTATGGCGTTAAGTGTCAGTTTGCGAGCAGGGCACACATGTTTACCTATAACTGAGATTTCTGGAGTACATTGGGCTGTTGCTTTTGATGAACAAGGACAATGTACCCATCAAGGTTATGTTTTCCCTAGTAGTGATTCGCTAAGTTCATTACTTAATAGTCTTGATATTGGTCCTAGCGCACAGCAACCACTTGTATTTGACAATAATAATTTGTATATGCGTCGTTACTATCAATTTGAATGTGAGCTATCTCAAGATATTAACAAGCGCTTAACGCTGAAAACTACACTCTCATTTAAAGATATTTGCTTGATTGTTAACCAATTATTCCCAAGCGACCCAGATAGACAAATGGAGCAGCAAGAAATTGATTGGCAAAAAGTTGCGGTAGCTAATGCTATTAATAAAAATTTCACTGTCATTGCTGGTGGTCCCGGAACAGGAAAAACTTATACGGTGACTAAGTTACTTGCTGCGTTGTTAATGTTGGATACAAACAATCAAAAGAGTAAAGTTCATAGCAGCCATGAGAAAAGAAAAAGTAATGCGCAAGCGCTACAAATTACATTAGTAGCACCTACAGGAAAAGCGGCACAACGTTTATCTGAATCTATCATCAAGGCCATTGCTGGTTTTAAAGGCCTAATTGATGATGATATTTTAGCGAAAATGCCTACACAGGCCAAAACAATTCACCGATTGTTAGGGGTTATTCCTAATAGTCCAAACTTTAGACATAATCAACATAATTTACTTAGCTGTGATGTTTTACTAATAGATGAAGTGTCTATGGTTGATTTACCGATGCTGACACGCGTATTTCGGGCATTAAAGTCGGATGCGAAAATTATTCTTTTAGGCGATGCAGATCAATTACCCTCCGTTGCCGTTGGTAGTGTTTTAGCTGATATTGCGCCAAGACCCCATTTTGGTTATAGCAGTTCGAATTTAAATTATTTGACGCAAGTATGTCAACTGGATGAAAATCAGTTACAAAGCACATTTGAACAAGCTGATTTAGTCTCAGAAACTCACCACGATCACTTGAGTTTTTTATATAAAAGCCGCCGCTTTGACAATGAAGGCAATATCGGAAAATTAGCAGCTCTGGTTATACAGGGTCAATCTAACCAAAGTTGGCAGTTGTTAGAATCATCGAAAAATAGAAAATCTCCAATAAACAAAGAATTAAATCAGCTAACTTTGGTTGATAACAACTTAAGCCGTTGGTTAACGCCTTTAGTTAACAAGTATTATCAAGGAATAGCTCAATGTAGCGATATTTCTGATGCTTTTATTTTGTTGTCTAGGTTTCGTGTTCTGTGTGTTACTCGTCAAGGAGAATTTGGTGTAGATGCATTAAATCAATGGATGAAGGAGCAATTACTGAACAATTCGTATGCCTCTCAATCTGGTTATCATGGGATGCCTATTATGATCAGTGAGAATGACTATCGTCTCGGGCTTTTTAATGGTGACATAGGATTACTTTGGCGTACAAATGACGGTCACTTAATGGCATTTTTTGAAACAGCAGAACAAGCAAAAGATCATAACAAGACAGAACTATTGTCAAAAAGTAACTCATATAAAACACTTCTACCGTCGCGATTGCCTAAATATGACGCTGTTTATGCAATGACCATTCACAAAACCCAAGGAAGTGAGTTTGATCATGTTGCTATAGTGCTTCCTAAGCAAACAGCGCATCAACTGCTATCTCGTGAATTGATCTACACGGGCATTACAAGAGCAAAAACGAAATTAACCATTGCCAGTAATAGTCAAACTTGGCAATTTGGTGTAAAAACAGCAATAAAACGTTTTTCAGGCCTAACCCTTTAATTTATAATTCACCCATATCCAAGTGAACTCATACTATTTTTCATTTTTTAAGGAATACTTTATCCCAATGCAATTAATCAATATAGATAAAGCGCGCTATCGAAAACATTTAAACATTACCATTGTGGGCTTCATCACAACTTTATTGGTGTTAGCGCTAGTTTTCGGTCAAATACTTATTGTATGTTTTGCGGAGGAAGGTGGAAATAATTTTAGATATAATTTACTTGGTGTTATTTTATCTCTCTTTGCCTGTGCAGCAATTTTACATACGCTTAAAAAGTCAGATTTTTTTAGAGAAATTTATTACGTCTGGCAAATAAAGCAAATACAAAATTTAATTTATAGAAAATTGAAGAAAATAAAAGCTGCGGCAAATACCGATGATACCAATGCGCTAATTATTTTATCTTTCTATTATCAAAGTTTACAACAAGTATATCAACTAGATGACAATACATTAACGATAACTAACGTAAATAAAGAACTTAGTGATTTACATGAAACAATTGCTAACAAAAACTTAAATATTAGTGCTGAACAATTTAATAAAAAACTGCTAAATTCTTATAGTTAATTTTAGCTTTTAATTTTTATATAAGAAGGAATTTCACATGATAGGTTACGTTACATTAGGTACAAATAATATTGAAAATGCGGTGAACTTTTATGATCAATTACTTGGTACTATCGGCGCAGGGCGTTTTATAGAAACTGAACAATTTGTTGCTTGGTCAACAGGCATGGATCAACCGGGAATTTCTGTTACTAAACCTTTTGATGGAAAAACAGCGACTGTTGGCAATGGTACTATGGTCGCTATCATGCTTGATTCTAAAGATAAAGTTGATGCTTTTTATCAAAAAGCAATTGAGCTTGGTGGAACCTGCGAAGGAGAACCAGGACCTCGTGGTGAAATGTCAGGCTTTTATGCAGGATATTTTCGTGATTTAGATGGTAACAAACTTAATGCTTTTCATATGGAAATGCCCAAATAATACCAAACAGATTAATTAGTCATCTCATTACCATTGAGTCTACTTGGTATTTAATGTGCTCGCTGACTATCGTCAGCTTCGCGCGTTTTTCTAAAACTCGTACCAAATAGCTGGAATATGAATTGTTACTTTTATAAATTCTTATGCATACAAAAAAGCCAGCAATTTAAAAAAGCTGGCTTTTATATTTCTAACATCAACAAAATTATTCTATGGCTGATGTAAATTTAGATCTAGCGTGAAAAACTACCTAGCGCGGAAAATAATGCGACCTTTAGATAAATCGTATGGCGTTAATTCAACCGTTACTTTATCGCCAGTTAAAATACGAATATAGTTTTTGAGCAGTAACCACGTGGCCATTCTCTAATTCAACTCGGAACATAGTGTTAGGTAACGTGTCTAAAACCGTACCTTGCATTTCAATATTTTCTTCTTTCGCCATGGGGCGCTAAACCTCTATATGTTGTGCAAATAAGCAATCATTTTGAACTATATTGTTAGAAATGATTACCGATAAAAAAAGCTGCGCGAATGATGCCTAATTGCGCAGCTAAAGTAAAGCTTTGTAGTTGTTTATTTACGATAGAAATGAATTATTTATAACAAGCATTACTTTTGGACAAGTAACCATTCTTGTTCGATAAATTTTTCATAAGGGAAATAACGATTTTTATAATTCATCTTTTGACAATCATCTATTTGATAACCTAAATATAAATGCGGTAATCCTAGTTGTTTACATAAATCAATTTGAGTGAGGATAGAAAATATACCTAAACCATTCGCTTTAAATTTAGGGTGATAGAAGGTATAAACAGCAGATAAACCGTTTATCAACATGTCTGTTACAGCTACGCAAACTAACTGGCTTTTGCCATCAATGTCTAGCCAAGTTTCAATAAAAATCTGTTTGGTTAATTTGCTAGAGAGAAAACTTTGAAACTGATTATAATTAGCGGGGTACATACTCCCGTCTTGATGACAGGTATTAATGTAGTTTTCATACAAAGAATAGTAGTTATCTTTTAACTGTTCAGAAGTCGTTATTTGAAAGTGAGAATTTCGCTTTAATGAACGTTTTTGGCTTTTAGAAGGAGTAAACTTATCGACAATAACTCGAATAGACTGGCAGGCATGACAACTAGGACAGTGAGGACGATAAGATTGATCGCCACTACGACGAAAACCTTCCATCATTAGCAAACTATAACTACGGTTGTTTTGTAACCGCTCGTCAACAGCAACTAATAGACGTTCTTCTTTGTCAGCTAAATAACTACAAGGAAACGTTTTTGTTATGCCAACTTTAAAACTGCTATCGTTCATTTATTTACTACTTACTATTAAAGCTCAAGCGGTCTTGCTTGCCAAAAATTTGTTGTCACTATCTTATTTATAGCCGTTTGTTTACTTTTGGTAAAATTTTCACGAGATATTTCTATCGCCCCCATATCGGCTAAAAATGGATTAAGTAGCTGACAATCAATAAAATCAACATCAATAGATCTAAGCAATTTTGTTAAAGCAATAATTGCAAATTTCGAAGCATTGGGTTTTTTATAAAACATTGACTCACCGGAAAAAAAACCATTGATAGCTATACCATATAAGCCACCAACGAGATTTTGTTTTGGAGCCACTATATCATCGTTATTTGTTTGCCAAACCTCAATAGAGTGGGCGTAACCTAATTTATGCAAATTGATATAAGCACTTTGCATTTCTGGCAGTATCCATGTGCCATCATCGCGAAAAGGTGCATCAGCACATTGCTCAATGACTTGCTCAAAGGCAGAATTTAACGTAATTTTATAGGGCGATTTTTTTATGGCTTTACGTAAAGTTCGGTTGATTCGTAAATCACACAGTTTGATAATGGCTCTAGGATCAGGAGACCACCACATCAGGGGATCGTTCTCACTAAACCAAGGAAATATTCCTTGGCTATAAGCGTTAATCAATCGCTTTGGTTGTAAATCGCCACCCACAGCTAGTAAGCCATTTGGTTCTGTGAGGGCGAAATCTACTGGAGGGAAGGCCAAGTCATTACCGTGAAGCTGATAAAGATGTTGGCTCATATAAAATTTAACCCTGTTTTAACTAAATATTATTGCGAATCAAGAAAACGCTCAGCATCTAATGCAGCCATACAGCCAGCACCTGCAGAAGTGATTGCTTGACGGTAAATATGATCAGCAACATCACCAGCAGCAAAAATTCCTTCAACACTGGTTTGTGTGGCATTACCTTGACTGCCGCTTTGAATGGTCAAATAACCATTTTCCATGGTTAATTGATCTTTGAATATATCAGTGTTTGGTTTGTGACCAATAGCGATAAATACACCTGCAACATCAAGCTCTTCTGTGGCATCAGATTTAGTATCTTGCAAACGTAAACCAGTGACCCCCATATTATCGCCTAGTACTTCATCCAAAGTACGGTCAGTATGTAAAATAATATTTCCATTTTTAACTTTTTCTTTCAAACGTTCCGTTAAGATTTTTTCTGAACGGAAACCTTCACGACGATGAATTAAATGAACTTCACTGGCAATATTTGATAAATAAAGCGCTTCTTCTACTGCTGTATTACCACCGCCAACAACCGCTACTTTTTGGTTTTTATAGAAGAAACCATCACAGGTAGCACAAGCTGAAACACCACGTCCCATAAAGGCTTCTTCCGAAGGTAAACCTAAATATTGTGCGGATGCACCTGTACAAATAATTAAAGCGTCACAAGTGTATTCACTGCTGCCAGTTAATTTATAAGGTTTTGAAGAGAAATCTACTGATTCAATATGATCAAAAATGATTTCAGTATCAAATTTTTCAGCATGTTTTTGCATACGTTCCATTAATGCTGGACCTGTTAAATCATCAGCATCACCAGGCCAGTTTTCTACATCTGTTGTTGTTGTTAATTGTCCGCCTTGTTGCATGCCTGTGATCATCACTGGCTTTAAATTAGCACGAGCTGCATATACAGCAGCAGTATAACCAGCAGGGCCTGAGCCTAAAATAAGTAGTGGGCAATGTCTAACGTCGCTCATGAATGAGTTCTCCAGAAGTTTTTGATAATGATACCAAGAGGTATTAGATAATAACTATATTAATTGGGATGATAAGGAAATAAAGCAAGGGGGTAAATGACTTGTTTGTTATATGCTAAACAAAAAAAGAGCGCATTATTGCTTAAGTGTAAGCAATAGTGCGCTCTTTGGTGTATCTTTCAATGTTTAAACTAGTATTAGAGCTTATACGTTTAAAGCAACACTTGGCTCTACAAACTCATAACCTAGTACATCAGCAACTGGCTTGTAAGTGATTTTACCGCCCGCTACGTTTAAGCCTGCTAATAAATGTTCATCATCAAGTAATGCTTGTTTAGCGCCTTTGTTTGCAATAGTTACAGCAAATGGCATTGTTGCATTAGTTAAGGCCATAGTTGAAGTTCGAGCAACACCACCTGGCATGTTAGCAACACAGTAATGCACAACATCATCAACAATATAAGTAGGATCTTGGTGAGTAGTTGCTTTTGATGTTTCAAAGCAACCACCTTGATCAATAGCAACATCAACAACAACAGCACCTTTTTTCATCATTTTGATGTGTTCTCTTGTTACTAATTTAGGCGCTGCTGCACCTGGAATTAATACTGCACCAATGACTAGGTCAGCTTCAACAATTAATTGGTCCATGGCGTCAGCAGTTGAATAAACTGTTTTTAAACGTCCATCAAATTCAGTATCTAACTGACGTAAACGTGGTAATGAACGATCTAAAATTGTAACGTCTGCGCCCATACCAACTGCCATACGGGCAGCTTGTGTACCAACAACACCACCGCCAACTACTAATACTTTCGCTGGAGCAACACCAGGAACACCACCTAATAACGCACCTAAACCGCCTTGTGCTTTTTCTAGCGCATGAGCACCGGCTTGAATCGACATACGACCAGCAACTTCAGACATTGGTGCTAATAATGGTAAACCACCCGTCGCGGCCGTTACTGTTTCATAAGCGATACACGTTGCGCCAGAAGCAACTAACAATTCAGTTTGTTGTGGATCTGGTGCTAAATGTAAATAAGTAAATAAAATTTGACCCGGGCGAAGCATTCTACACTCAATAGGTTGTGGCTCTTTTACCTTGATTATCATATCAGCAGTAGCAAATATCTCTGCTGCATTGTCGATAATTTTTGCACCCGCAGCAATATACTGTTCATTATCAAAACCAATAGATGCACCGCCATTATTTTCAACAATCACTTCATGGCCGTTGACTGATAGCTCTTTAACGCCTGCTGGGGTTAAGCCGATACGGTACTCGTGGTTTTTAATTTCTTTAGGTACACCAATAATCATAATTTTCTCTCTTAAGTTTAACTTATTGTAATAACTTGTTATCAAGCTCTTATTTTAGATACGACTAGTATAGTGATAATTTATTAGAATAACCTGTCGTAAAATTCATAAAGCCGATATATAATGCTAAAAATAAGCCCTGCTGTAGTGATATATATAAATGAATTCGATGACAAGTAAGAAAATAGATCGTATTGATAGAAACATTCTAGTTGAATTACAAAAAGATGGACGACTCTCAAATGTTGAATTATCAAAGCGTGTTGGTTTAAGTCCAACGCCTTGTTTAGAGCGTGTTAAGCGCTTAGAAAAAGAAGGATATATAACGGGTTATCAAGCTAATTTAAATCCGGGGAAATTAGATCTCGCTTTATTAGTGTTTGTAGAAATAACCTTGACGAAAACTAGTCCAGATGTTTTTGATGACTTTGCCGCAGCGGTTCACGAACTTGGTGTTATACAAGAATGTCACTTAGTTTCTGGTGATTTTGACTTCCTTTTAAAAACCCGTGTAAAGGACATGTTGGCTTATCGACAGTTATTAGGTGATACCCTATTAAGGTTACCAGCAGTAAGTGAAAGTAGAACCTATGTGGTTATGGATGAAATAAAATCCAGTAATATGTTACCAATCAAGCGATAATTTGTTATTTTATCCTTAATAATAAGTAAATATTTTCCTTGGAATTTTAATTGTCTTCAGAACTAGTGAAAAATACTGACGAAACCGGTCATGAATTGATTAATACTCAACCTGATGAGTCATCAACTAAAAAATTAAGTGGTGTACAGCGCCTATTAGAAACAGGCTTACTCTTTTTCAGTGTTTTTGCCATGTTTTTAATGTTGGCATTATTTAGTTTTGATCCCGCCGATCCTGGTTGGGCACAAACAGGTTATCAGACACCCGTTAGAAACCTAGGCGGTGCCGTGGGTGCGTATCTTTCAGATTTATTATTAAACCTTTTTGGTTTTATTGCTTATACCTTACCTTTTGTTGTCGCTATTGTTGGTTGGTTACTGTTTCAAAAATACCACCAATTAATGCAGTTAGACTATTTAACTATTGGCTTAAAGCTTATTGGTTTTATCATTTTCTATTTAGGCATAACATCATTAGCTAGCATGAATTTTGATGATATTTACTACTTCTCTGCGGGTGGCATATTAGGTAATGTATTGAGTAAGACTTTTCTTCCTTATTTTTCATTTGTTGGCAGCACGTTAGTGTTTTTGATGTTTAGCTGCGCCGGTTTTGTATTGTTAACGGGCTTTTCATGGCTTAATTTTATAGATGATGTTGGTCGTTATACCATATCTGGATTAATGTTTATAAAACAACTCCCACAGACGATCATAACTCAATTTGGTACTGGTGGATCAAGGATTGAAGAGTCTATAGTTGACAAAAGCTCAGAAGAGAAATCATGTGACGACAAAGAAGACGTTTCTAAGTCTAAAGTTGTAGAGCCTATTAAGAAAAAAATATCAATACCCTTTTTTAGCGCTAACACCACCAAAGAAGATGAGCAACCACAGGAACCATTTGTCGATATTAATGACTTAATGGGGGGCCCTTTAGAAATTAATGTACAAGAGCACGTTAGTGATGAAGAAATTACTGCTGCTTTTGCTGATGTTGAAAAAATTGATGTGGCTGATGATTCTCACCAACGCAGTGAATTAGCTACTAGCTCAGATACTAGCCAAGTAAATCTAGTGCCGAGTAGCGAAGAAATAATTGATAGCATGCCTTCTATAGATTTACTTGATCGTGCTGATAAAGCGAAAAACCCTATCAATCAAGAGGAATTAGAGCAGGTTAGTCGCTTAGTAGAAACTAAATTACTAGACTTTAAAGTAGAAGCACGCGTTGTTGCTGTTTATCCAGGCCCAGTGATCACACGCTTTGAATTAGATTTAGCACCAGGAATGAAAGTCAGCAAAATTAGCTCTTTATCAAAAGATTTAGCCCGTGCTTTATCTGCTATTAGTGTTCGTGTTGTTGAAGTTATTCCGGGTAAATCAGTTATTGGCTTGGAATTACCGAATAAGCACAGAGAAATAGTTCGTTTAAGTGAAGTTATTTCATGCCCTGAATTTGAAGAATCAAGCTCGCCACTAACCATGGTGCTGGGTAAAGATATTGCTGGTGAACCTGTCGTAGTTGATTTAGCAAAAATGCCGCATTTGTTAGTAGCGGGTACAACAGGATCAGGTAAATCAGTTGGTGTTAATACCATGATTGTTAGCTTGTTGTATAAATCAACACCTGAAGATGTACGCTTGATCATGATCGATCCTAAAATGCTTGAATTGAGTGTTTATGAAGGAATTCCACACCTACTCGCAGAAGTTGTAACTGACATGAAGGATGCAGCAAATGCATTGCGTTGGTGTGTTGGGGAAATGGAACGCCGTTACAAACTTATGTCAGCGCTTGGTGTTCGTAATTTAAAAGGTTATAACAAAAAAGTTCTCTCGGCGATAAAAGAGGGTGAGCCAATTATTGACCCTTTATGGCAACCTAGTGATGGTTTAGATCAAACCCCGCCGCTATTAGAAAAACTTCCAAGTATAGTCGTTATTGTTGATGAGTTTGCCGACATGATGATGATTGTTGGTAAAAAAGTAGAAGAGTTAATTGCTCGTATTGCTCAAAAAGCTCGTGCTGCAGGTATTCATTTAATACTTGCGACCCAACGTCCATCGGTAGATGTCATTACGGGTTTGATAAAAGCCAATATTCCAACACGAATGGCGTTTCAAGTTTCGTCTGGTTTAAACTCTCGTACCATTTTAGATCAGCAAGGGGCAGAGCAGTTATTAGGTATGGGCGATATGCTTTATTTACCTCCAGGGACAGGCGTACCTACTCGTGTTCATGGCGCTTTTATTGACGATCATGAAGTACATGCAGTTGTTAAAGATTGGAAATTACGTGGTGAGCCTAATTATATTGAAGAAATCTTAGCTGGAGGAAGCGATCCTGATACACTATTACCGGGCGAGCAATCAGAAGCCAGTGAAGGGGAAGAGCTAGATGCGCTTTATGATGAAGCAGTGAACTTTGTTACCGAAAAACGACGCGTATCTATATCTAGTGTACAAAGACAATTTAGAATTGGTTATAACCGTTCAGCAAGAATTGTTGAACAAATGGAAATACAAGGCATAGTATCAACTGCTGGTAATAATGGCGCTCGCGAAGTATTAGCTCCGCCACCAATTAAAGATTAAATAAGCTCAAATTCGGATAAGAAATGAATATCAAATATGTAAAGTTTTTTGTATTAGCCGTAACGTTAAATGGCTTTATATGCAGTGTCGCACAAGCCAATAAGCTTGATGTTTTTCCAGAAAAAGCACAGACAACTACACAACCTTTCACCACACAAAAAGTATTAGATGCTAAAACTATCTTAATGGATAAACTGGCTAACCTAGATTATTTTACTGCTAACTTTAGCCAAGAAGTGCATAGTGATTCAGGCGAGATACTTGAACAAAGCGCGGGTAAACTAGCAATTAGTAAACCAAATTTAGCTAATTGGCATACCATTGAACCGGATGAGCTTGCTATTGTGTCTGATGGTCAGGATGTTTGGTTTTATAACCCTTGGATTGAACAAGTGAGTGTGTATTCCTTATCAGCCGCTATTGCGAAAACACCAATATTATTGCTAACCAGTAAAGATGAAACTTTGTGGCAACAGTATACCATTACTAAATTAACTCCTTCTAAAGAGGTGCTGACTAAGGCAAATAATAACACTGATATGGAAAGCTTTGTTATCAGCGCTAAAGATATTAATAGTCAAATTAAAAGTTTAACCTTAACTTTTGATTTGAGTAAAGAAAAAGGTAACCTTAAACAGCTTTCTTTTTTAGATGCAACAGGGCAGTTAAGTAAAATAAACTTAAGTGATTTTGATGTTCAAAGTGTCCCTGAAGCAAGTTTGTTCAATTTTGTTGTACCAGAAGGTGTACAAGTAGATGATCAACGCGGTAATTAGATCATAATAGAATAATAGGAATTTTGTGGATAACGAACACCAATCTAGCTTGTTTGCATTAGAACAAGATACAACTAAAAATCAGCCAGAGACTATCGCTGCCCCTTTAGCCGCGCCGCTTGCAGCAAAAATGCGTCCACAAAGCTTAGACGATTATGTTGGTCAGCAACACATTCTTGCTGCTAATTCCCCCCTTAGATTAGCAATAGCACAAGGCCATTGCCACTCTCTGATTTTTTGGGGACCACCCGGTAGCGGTAAAACGACTTTGGCTGAAATTATAGCGACACATGCTAACGCAAAAGTTATCCGGCTTTCTGCGGTAACTTCGGGTATTAAAGATATTCGCCTTGCCATTGAGCAAGCTAAAGTTAGAGCAAAAAACAACTATAATGAACCTCATAACAAGGATAGTAAAACAGTACTTTTTGTTGATGAAGTGCATCGTTTTAATAAGTCTCAGCAAGATGCTTTTTTACCTTTTATTGAAGATGGCACCATTATCTTTATTGGCGCGACTACTGAAAATCCAGCCTTTGAATTAAATCAGGCAATTTTATCTCGTGCCCGTGTTTACACCTTAAAAAGGCTTAAACATGATGAATTATCCCAAGTATTAGACAGAGCTCTGGCGTTAATATCAAAGGAACAGGGGATCAGAATCGTTCTTGATGCTGATGCCAAACAAAGTTTATTAAACCGCAGTGATGGCGATGCAAGACGCTTACTTAACTTGTTAGAAAATTGTCTTGATAGCCAAGAAAACACATTATCAGAAAGCGCTAACACGATAACTATAACGGTTGAATTAATCGCTCAAGTTGCTGGCAGTAAAATAGCGCTTTATGATAAAGGCGGCGATGCATTTTATGATTTGATTAGTGCTTTTCATAAATCAGTACGCGGCTCAGATCCTAATGCGGCTTTATATTGGTATGCTCGAATTCTAACCGGTGGTGGGGATGCACTATATGTTGCCCGACGATTATTAGCTATTGCCAGTGAAGATATTGGTAATGCGGACCCGCGCGCAATGCAATTAGCCATCAATGCATGGGATACCTTTCATCGAGTCGGGCCTAGTGAAGGTGAACGTGCTATTGCCCAAGCTACGGTTTATATGGCTTTAGCGCCTAAAAGCAATGCAGTTTATATGGCATTCAATCAGGCTAAAATTTTAGCAGAACAAACTTCAAGCCTTGACGTACCTGAGCATTTGAAAAATTCAACCAGCGAAATCACCAAAAAGTTAGGCCATGGTGTCGATTATCGTTATGCACACAATGAAGTAAACGCCTTCGCTGCAGGTGAAAATTATTTTCCTGAAGCATTAGCTAGATCTAATGGACAATCAAATGGCTATAATACCGAGTTCTATCAGCCTTGTGATCGTGGCTTGGAAAAACAATTAAAAGAAAAATTAGATTATTTAAATCAATTAAACCAAAACAGTAATGAGCAGCGCTATGAGCTACCCTATGAGTAATGCTATCAGTAACTTCACTATATATGCTTTTGTTGCCCTTGGCGGTGCATGTGGTGCGAGTTTGCGCTTTTATATTTCACAATTAGTGTTAAATTGGCTCGGAAAAGGGTTTCCTTTTGCGACATTGATGGTTAATATCACCGGCTCATTTATTATGGGTTTATTATACCAACTAATAGAACATGAAATTTTAGATATCAATGTCCACAGAACGTTAATTGGCATTGGATTTTTAGGTGCTTTTACCACCTTTTCAACATTTTCATTAGATTCTTTGTTGTTAATACAACAGGGAGATTTACTTAAAGCGGCTCTTAATGTTTTATTAAATGTTTCGCTTTGTATCGCTGCAGCAGGCTTGGGACTATATTTAGTTTCTGCTTTAGCAAAATAGAAAATTAATTTTATACTTTAAACAGATACGTGAATAATTATGCTTGATGCCAAACAACTTAGAACAGATACAGATAACATTGCCACACAGCTGGCAAAACGTGGTTTTACCCTTGATACTACAACATTAAATGCGTTAGAAGAGCAACGTAAGTCGATCCAAGTTAAAACTCAAGACCTACAGAACGAACGCAACACGCGATCAAAATCTATTGGTCAAGCAAAAGCACGTGGTGAAGATATTGCGCCATTACTTGCTGCCGTTAGCCAATTAGGAAATGACTTAGATGCGGCAAAAGCAGAGCAAGATGATGTGCTGGCAAAAATCAATGATATTGCTAATGCAATACCAAATTTATTAGATGAGTCTGTCCCTGAGGGAAAAGACGAAGATGATAACGTTGAAGTGAAACGTTGGGGTACACCACGTGAATTTGATTTTGAAGTAAAAGATCACGTTGATTTAGGTTTTGGTGTCGACAAAGGTTTAGACTTTGAAAGTGGTGCAAAGTTAGCAGGTACACGTTTTGCTGTTATGCGCGGTAAAATTGCCAAATTACACCGTGCACTAGCTCAGTTTATGCTTGATGTTCACACTGAAGAACATGAATATCAAGAGATGTACGTCCCTTATTTAGTGAATGCCAATTCTTTATACGGTACCGGGCAGTTACCAAAATTCGGTGAAGATTTGTTTCATACTGACTTGTCAGGTAAAAAATTCTCGTTAATTCCAACATCAGAAGTACCTTTAACGAATATGTACCGTGATGAAATTGTTGATGAAGCTGATTTACCCATTAAAATGACAGCACACACTCCTTGTTTTCGTAGTGAAGCAGGATCTGGTGGCCGTGATATTCGTGGTCTTATTCGTCAACATCAGTTTGATAAAGTTGAAATGGTACAATTAGTTAAGCCTGAAAATTCATTTGACGCACTAGATGAATTAACGGCTCATGCAGAAACTATTCTTGAGAAGTTAGAGTTACCTTATCGCACGATGGCATTATGTAGTGGCGATGTTGGTTTTAGTGCAACGAAAACTTTTGATTTAGAAGTATGGTTACCAGCGCAAAATACCTACCGAGAAATTTCTTCTTGTTCAAACATGGGCGCATTCCAAGCCCGTCGTATGCAGGCACGTTTCCGCAATAGTGAAACGAACAAAACAGAGTTGTTACACACCTTAAATGGCTCGGGTTTAGCGGTAGGCCGTACCTTAGTTGCTGTTTTGGAAAACTATCAACAAGCTGATGGCAGTATTGATATCCCAACGGCTTTACAACCTTACATGAACGGTTTAACAAAGATAAGTTAAACGAGAAGTTCATTGTTAGCGTTAATGAGTTACTATTTAAAGCTGCTAGTGTTTTGCTAGTGGCTTTTTTTATTTTTCCTCTAAAAAATTTCAGTCTACTTGCAATAATTTAATGATGATCGGGTCTACTATTTAGAATTGAGAGTTTTGAATTGAAAGATTTGAAACCTGAATTTATAACATTAGGTTTTATCATTAATATAAAGGAATGCTCACTTGTTAACCACGCTACGCAATTTAATCATTCAGGCGCTGATTTTTTTAGCTATTTTTCAAGGAGCCTCATTTCTTCGTGAAACAAGTATGCTGTCTACTGATACAGAAGTAATTGCAGCGAGTAATATGTTGTTTACTCAAGTGCCAACAATAATGGGTGAAACCGTATCATTAAACTCACAAGGTAAAAAAACGGTTATTTACTTCTTTGCTCCGTGGTGTCAAATATGTCACGTTAGTATTGGAAATTTACAATCATTGTTTGAAAAAAATGAACACCTTGACGTTATTGCAGTAGCAATGGATTTTCGCAATGTAGATGAAGTAATGGATTTTACTAAACAACACCAATTAACTTTTCCAGTTGCTTTAGGTGATGAAGAAATTAAGCAAGCTTTTCTAATTTCAGCCTACCCAAGTTATTATGTAATTAGCGAAGAAAATTCAATCATTGGCAAATCTATGGGATATTCTTCCGAGCTTGGTCTTTATTTAAGATCTTTGTAGTGATTTCATTTATGTTTGTGTAAACTGTTTCTTCATTTTTTAATCCATACCGTGCATTTATCTAATAGGTATGAAAGAAAAAGGCATTTTATATTATGCAAATAACAGACAACTTTGATAGCGGCAATATTCGTGTTATTGATACAAGTGACACTAGCAATATTCAACTAGAGATAAAAAAAGACAATCAATCTGACTTTTATCAATGGTTTCATTTCAAGTTACAAACAGATATTACGCCAACCAATACTCGCCAAGAGCACGTTATACATCTAACTAATGCAGGTAAAGCTGCTTATGTTGAAGGTTGGGAAGATTATCAAGCCGTAGCATCGTATGATCGTGACCATTGGTTTCGTGTGCCTACAAGCTATGATGGTGATAAACTTACTATTACTCTGACGCCAGAATATGATTCGGTCTATTTCGCTTATTTCTCTCCCTACAGTTATGATCGTCACCAAGATTTACTTCACAATGCGCAAATGCATCTAGATTGTCAGTTACAAGTACTTGGACAAACACTTGATGGTCGAGATATAAGTTTATTGAAAGTTGGTGAAGAAGGTGAGGGTAAGCGCGTTATATGGTTAACCGCCCGACAACATCCCGGTGAGACGATGGCTGAATGGTTCATTGAGGGTTTCCTTGATCGTTTACTTGATGAGGATGATGGTGTTGCGCGTGCACTATTAAATAAGGCTGTATTTTATATTGTTCCAAATATGAACCCTGATGGAAGTGTTCGCGGTCACCTTCGTACTAATGCTGTTGGTGCAAACTTGAATCGTGAATGGTTAGCGCCATCAATGGATCGTAGCCCAGAAGTTTATTTAGTTCGTGAAAAAATGCTTGAAACAGGCATTGATATGTTTTTAGACGTTCATGGTGATGAAGCATTACCGGTTAACTTTTTAGCTGGTTGTGAAGGCGTTGTTAACTATGATGAACGTCATAAAGCACTTGAAGATAAATTTAAAACTATATTATTATCATTAACACCTGAATTTCAAGATGAGCGTGGTTATGATAAAGATGAAGCAGGTAAAGCAAACCCAACAGTTGGTACAAACTGGGTTGGTAATCAATTTAAATGCTTAGCATATACTATAGAAATGCCTTTTAAAGATAATGATTTGTTACCCGATTATAGTATGGGTTGGTCTGATATTCGTAGTAGCCTGTTAGGACGTGATTTCTTGACGGGTATCTATCATATGGTAGATGACTTAAGATAGTCGTTAATCTTTTAAGCTAAACACTATTTAAGTAGTATAAAAAATAAAAATAAGAGAGGAAGTTTAAGTGCAAGATTTAGTCAATACCGTTAACGGTTATATTTGGAGCAGCGCGCTGATTTATCTGTGCTTGGGCGCAGGTTTGTTTTTTACCGTATTAACTCGGTTTGTACAAATACGTCAATTTTCTGAAATGTGGCGTTTGTTAATGTCAGGTAAAAGTTCTGAGCAAGGTATTTCATCTTTTCAAGCGTTAGCTATTTCACTGTCAGGTCGCGTTGGTGCTGGTAACATTGCAGGTGTCGCCGCCGCTATCGGTTTTGGTGGCCCTGGTGCCGTCTTTTGGATGTGGGTTGTTGCCTTTTTTGGTGCTGCAACTGCTTATATTGAATCAGCAAATGCACAAATATATAAAGAAGAACATGATGGTAAATATCATGGTGGTCCAGCTTATTATATCGAAAAAGCTATGGGGCAAAAATGGTATGCATGGATTTTTGCTGTAGCTACTATTCTGGCTACCGGTGTTTTATTACCCACGGTACAATCAAATACCATCGGTACGGCAGTAGAACAAGTATTTTCTAACAGCGGCAGCATTGAAACTGCTATTGGCGTTATTAGTTATGCTAAGCTTTATACTGCAACAGGTATCGTATTATTACTTGGTTTTATTATCTTTGGTGGTGTAAAACGTATCGCTAATTTTACTCAAGTAGTCGTGCCGTTCATGGCATTAGCTTATATCTTGATTTCATTAATTATTATAGGGTTAAATATCACTTTATTGCCTGATGCATTTATGATGATTATTGGTGATGCCTTTACACCCATGGCCGGTTTTGGTGCCGCAATTGGTTGGGGTGTTAAACGTGGTGTATATTCAAATGAAGCCGGGCAAGGAACTGGTCCTCATGCCGCTGCCGCAGCAGAGGTTGAACATCCAGCACAGCAAGGTTTAGTGCAAGCGTTTTCAGTTTACATTGATACGTTGTTTGTTTGTTCGGCTACTGCTTTTATGATAATCATAACAGGCACTTATAATGTTCACGGTGTTGGCGACGCATTTATCGTGCAAAATGTTGCAAGTGATATTATAGCTAGTGGTCCTCAGTTTACACAAATGGCTGTTGAAAGCGTATTTACTGGTGTCGGTAAACCATTTGTTGCCTTAGCGTTGTTTTTCTTTGCCTTCACTACCATCTTGGCGTATTACTTTATTGCAGAAAATAACATTTATTACATCAAGCGAACGTTTAAAATACCTGGTGCCGTGTTTATGTTGAAAGTTGTGATTATGAGCGCTACTTTTTACGGTACAGTAAAAGCGGCTAGCATAGCATGGGGTCTTGGGGATATAGGTGTTGGTTTGATGGCATGGTTAAATATCATTGGCATCATCATTATTTTCTTTATGTCAAAACCTGCTATTAAAGCGCTAAAAGATTATGAGCAGCAACAAAAAGATGGCGTTGAAAAATATACTTTTGATCCTGAAAAATTAGGTATTAAAGGTGCGACTTTTTGGGAAAAGCGGTTAGCAAAATCTAAGAGTAGTGACGTTAATATGTCTTAACTCAATATTAATGTAAAAAAACGTCTTTTGAGACGTTTTTTTTTGCCTGAAAAAAGGTAGAATATTTGCAAATTAAAACCAATCAATTTGGTATAACACAGAAGTTTAATTAAATGGCAGTAATAAATTGTCCCAGTTGTAAAAAGAAAATATCGGATAAAGCAAAAGAGTGTAACCATTGTGGTTTGTCTTTACAGGCATTAGACGGCGATAAAATTGCTAACTTAAATCATGTGAGTCGGATCAACCAAGCACAACGGTTAATGAATTATTCGTTCATTGCAATGTTGTTATTTTGCGGTGGTTTCTTGTTTATGTTTTGGGATGATGTTGAACAGGGTACTTGGCAACATACTATCGCTTTGGCAAGTACCGTTATTGGTTTTATTATGTATATCGTTATCCGCATTAAATTACTTTTCTTTAAGCGTCAGAAATAGGAAGAATACTCATGGACTTACAAAGTACTATTGAACACATGCCAGAGGAACTGTATTTACGCCTAAAATGTGCTGCTGAAACTGGAAAGTGGCCTGAAGGCACTGTTGTTGAACAAGCGCAACGAGATACGGCACTGCAATTAATTATGGCTTACCAAGCAAGATTCCTAAATAGTGATGAAATGCTAACTATAGGCAGTGATGGTCAAATGGTGCATAAAAACAAGCGTCAATTAAAAGCACAGTTTTCCACGGTAGCTAAAGATAAACCAAGCACACCTTGTTCTAAACCTGATGCAAACAGTGAAAACTTAACTAAGAGCGATATTGCTCATTTTTCTAACATATAATAACTACAACCACATCTTCTAGCGCATTTGCGTTAGATAGATTGGATGTTTATTTACCATCGAAATGTGATTCCCCATGATTTTCAATTTTTTTAAAAGTAAAAATAACTGGCAGCATAAAGATAGTAATATTCGAATTTCTGCTATAAATGAAGAATTAAACATTGATAACAATGATGATAAAACTATATTAATATCAATGCTTAATGACGATAATAGCGAATTAGTACGACGTGCTGTGCTGTTGAAATTTAACAGTTTTGACGAATATTTTAATGCTAGTACCAACAATGATAATAAAAGTGTGCAAGAGTTTGCAGCGGTCCAAGTTCAAGAAATTTTAGCTGGAAAGCATGAAATCATCATACCTAACGATAAAAAGCAGAACTTTCTGACTAAAGTAACCAATGTAAAAAATGATCAAACGGTTGATGTTTCACTATTATCCTATTGGCTTGAACATGAAGGTGAACCGGCATTAATTTTGAATTTGTTTGAAATACTTGCCCAAAAGAAAAACACAGCTCAGTTTTTATTACATGTTTATACTAAAAAGAAATCGGCCGAAGTACAGAGGTTATTGCTATCACTTGAGTTAAAAGAGTTACAAGAAGCACCTTTTTTATCAAAACTAATTAAGAAATCGGTTAATGATGAGATTGTACAATTAATAAGTGATCGATTAGCACAATTAATTGAACACAAAGAAAAGCCTAAAAGGATATTAAAACAAAAGCAGTTATTGCTTTCAAAGCTATTGGCACTAAAAGAACAAGCTAACTATAGTCATTATCTAACCAATAGAGCCGTTTTAGTACAAGAGTGGCAGCAAGGTTTGTCAGAAATAGCTTGTTTATGTGAAGACGAACAACAAATTTTATTAGACAAGTTCAACAAAATAACAGAGCAACTTACGCAGATCTTTGCATCTAAAGAAGAAGATTATCAACAAGCTAAAGTTGCAGATCAATTACTAAGTGATAAGAAAATAGCGAAAGATGATTTTAATAAAGTAATTACTGAGTTAAATCAAAAAATCACGACTGCCGTTTTTGAAGGTAATTTCGAAGGTAACAATACTGAAGATGAACTTCTTAATCAGCATGAATTTTCAAATAAGTTAAATCAGCTTAGTGAAAGAATATCCACTAGCGTATTAAATACAACAGAGCAGGCAGATTTTTTACAAAAAACGTCTCAACTAGAGAAACGCTTAACTCAATTACCTGAAATCGCCCAGTCAGTCAGCGAAGCAACCTATCTTATTTCAAAAATTTCACAGTTAGCCTTGCCGCAATCCTTAAATGAATTAAATGATCGTCAACAAACTTATTATGATTGGTTGAGTAATTACAAAGAGGTGAATAAAAAAGCGTATGGCGTACTTCCTCAGTCAATTATTGATGCCCATAAAGAGATTACACACGCTTGGCAGAGCGGCCTAAAACCGCTACAACAACAGCAAAAAAAGTTATTTGATCAAACTAAGAAAAAGTTGATTGATTTAAAACGCTTACTTGCTAGTGGTAAATATAAAGTATGTTTTGGTTTATTCAAAGGTGTTAGTCAAGCAATAGTTTTATTGTCTACGGTGCAACAACAACAGTTGCAACGTGATTTTGACAATGTAAGTAAGAAAATGGCAGAGGTTAGTGATTGGGAACATTATATAGCTACACCACGTAAGCAAGAATTACTTGTAGAAATTAACGCTTTAGTGACAACGCCATTGGATGATCCTAATACCCAAGCTGATAAAGTAAAGCAATATAGAAAAACATGGAATTCTTTAGGACATGCCGAAGAAGCATTGGATAAAGAATTGAATGACCAATTTAATATTGCTTGCGAACAAGCATTTGCGCCATGTCGCTTGTTTTATGCTGAGCAAGAAAAATCCCGAGCGCTGCACTTAGTTACGCGCAATAAAATAGTTGAAGACGCAGCAAAGTTAGTTGAAACACTAAAGCCAGGAGAGTTTGAAATTTCATCTATTGACTTTAAAGAGCTTGATGGAAATTTAAATAAGCTACAACAACGTTGGCAGCAAGCGGGTGAGGTTGATAGACAACAATATCAAAAATCATTTAGACAGTTTAAAAATGCAATCCAGCCAATTAGGAATGTTATAAAGGATTTTCATGATGCTAATGGTACTAAAAAACAAGCAATAATAGTTAAAGCAGAGCAGCAATTAGTTGAAGAAGATTTGCACCAAGGGATCGAAACAATTAAAAAGTTACAGCAGCAATGGCGCGTCATTGGTTTTGCTGGCTCTCATCAAGAATCTAAATTATGGCAAAAATTTAGAGCCATTAATGATCAAGTCTTTGCAAAGCGTGATCAAGCTAACTCTGAACAAAAAGCAGAAATAGCACTACTAGCTGATAATTTTAATCAAGCACTTTCCAATATTAAAGCTAATGTCAGTGAGAACGCTGGAGTTAACAACGAAAAAAACAACCTTGTTAAAGCCAAAGAGCAAGCTGAAGAATTGTTAAGCCAAATTTTTGCTAATAAGCCCGTAGTTAAATCAGTAGCAAGTGCAACTGAGACTTTTATCAAGCAGCTTAATACGCAAATAGCACAAATTAGTGTTGAGCAAGAAAATAAAAGTTGGCAAAGCCTTTTTACAATACTAGAAAAAATGGCTAAAGATGAGTGTGTTATCACGGCAAATAATATTTCTGATGAGGCGGAATATAAACAGCTAACAAGTTTTTGGCAAAAACGTTTAATGGAACAATGCTTATTAACAACTCAAGCAAGCGCAGATACTCGCGCAGATAAAACGTTAGAGCTTGAGGTGTTGGCACAAGTAGAATCACCCGCAGAGCTAGCAACGCAACGTATGGTGGTTCAGGTGAGTTTAATGCAAGAACAAATGCAATCTACTGATAATATAGATTTGCAGCAAAGTCTTGTTGATTGGTTACGTTTAGGAAAATTAGATGTTATAGACTTTATTTTACTCACCAGATTAAAGAAAATATTTATTTCATAACCAGTACAAAAGCAAAGGGAACATAGATGAAAATCATTACAATGCTAATGATTTCATTAATGTTAGCGGCGTGTAGTTCAACTAACGTAAATGAAAACATAGCAGAAATAGCTATTGAAGCACTCGCCGATGTTGATATTAGCTATAATGCAGCCCAGTGCCCAGCAGTCAAAAACAAGTGCGGTATGAATGGTAATTACGAAAAATGGTTACAAGATAATGGACAATTAGCTTGTGCTTGTAACAACTAACAACCTAGTTATTACAAGCTATTACCAGTGAGTTCACCGCGTAAACTCACTTCCATCAAACGACAAAGCTCTTCGTAACTCAGGTTTTGGCTAAGTAAATAATGAAGCTTGGTCAATGCCGCTTCTAATGTCATGTCATGCCCGCTAATAACACCGGCTTGACTAAGCGCATTCCCTGTAGCATAACCTGACATATTGACCGTACCTTTTATACATTGACTACAATTTATCACCACAATTTCTTGCGCTTTAGCTTTAGCTAAACAAGCGAGTAGGGCAGGATCTTGCGGTGCATTGCCTACGCCGTAACTTCTTAAAATAAGTGCTTTTACTGGTTGTCTAATAACATTTTCAATTACATCGCTACTAATACCCGGATATAAATGCACAACACCAATAGGTTGTGGAATGATATCTCGCACAATAACTGAAGCTTTAGCGTTAACACAGTCAGACACTTTACCAGCGATTACATTTATATTGATACCAGCTTCAAGTAGCGGTGACATATTAGGTGAGTCAAAGGCATTAAAACCATCGGCATACGCTTTAATAGAGCGATTACCACGATAAAGTTTGTTATTGAAAAATAAGCCAACTTCATTAATTGGGTAATTAGCGGCAATATAAAGGGAATTAAGCACATTCACTTGGCCATCAGAGCGTAATTGACTGAGTGGAATTTGAGAGCCTGTGACAATAATTGGCTTACTTAAATTCTCAAACATAAATGATAAGGCTGAACTAGTATAAGCCATGGTATCTGTGCCGTGTAATACCACAAAGCCGTCATAATCGTCGTAATGCGCTTTAATATCATCAGCAATACGTTGCCAATCACTTGGCGTCATATTCGAAGAGTCAATTAAGGGGTTGTATTCATTAATGGTGAACTCTGGCATTTCATCACGGTGAAATTCAGGCAAAGCATTAATAGAATTAGTTAAGTGACCGTCAACAGGAATATAACCTTGGTCACTTTTTTTCATGCCTATAGTGCCGCCTGTATAGGCGACATAGATACGTTTATTTTTAATTAGCATTATTGAGCGCTACAAGCTAAACATAGTGTGTATATACCTTGTGGATCATTAAACTGATTCATTTTGGTAATCTCTGTTTGTAGTTGAGATATAAATTGTGTCATTGGTTTAGCGTTAACACTTACCGGTGAAGTTAATTCACTACCAGCTAATAAATTAGTTTCAGCATGTATATATGATGTTGCTTCACCCATCATTTTTTGAATAAACTTGTTACGCTCAGAAACCTCTTTTTCAATTAACAAAGTGTCGTACTTATCAAGTTTGGCTAGCTCTGCAGCCGCAACAATAGCGTCTGTTAAATTCCCCAATTCATCTACTAAGCCTAACTCTTTTGCTTTCTTACCAGACCAAACTCGACCTTGGGCAATAGCATCAACTTGTGCCAAAGTCATCTTTCTGTTTTCAGCCACTAAGGTAATAAAATCTTGATATCCTTTATTAATACTTAATTGAAATAATTGTGACATTCCATCAGTTAATGGTTGAGTAAGACCAAAACCTGCAATATCAGTAGTTCCTACACCATCGGTATGAATGCCTAATTTGCTGAGTGAATCTTCAAAGGTCATCAACATGCCAAAAATACCAATAGAGCCAGTAATAGTAGAAGGGGAGGCATATATTTTATCAGCAGGGGCTGAAATCCAATAACCTCCTGAAGCTGCGTAAGTTCCCATAGAAGCAATAACAGGTTTTCCCGCCGCCTTTAGTAGCTCTACTTCTTGACGAATAATTTCAGAAGCAAAAGCACTACCACCGGGGCTATCTACACGAAGTACTACCGCTTTTACTGTATCGTTATTACGCGCTTTACGTAATAATTTTGCAGTTGAGTCACCGCCGATCGTGCCCGGCTTTTGTGTTCCGTCTAAAATAGTGCCTTTAGCTACAATCACCGCTATTTTATCTGATGAAGAGCTTACTGAACTTTTATTTAGTTTCAGGTTAGGTGTTATTACATCTAAATATTCTTTGAAGCCAATATGACTATAACTAGTACCTTTTTTGTTCTCTCCAACCATGTCAATTAATGCATCACGCATTTGATCACGCGTTTTTAATTGGTCAACCCAATGATTATCGAGGGCATAATTAGCAAAGCTACTGTTTGCATCTGTAAACTTTGTTAGTAAATCAGCGATACTTTCATCAAAGTTTTCGACGCCAAAGTTTCTTTGTTTGGCTACATCTTGCTTATATTGATCCCATAAATCATTAAGCCATAACTCATTAGCTTTTTTTGCTTCATCAGACATATCATCACGCAAGAATGGCTCAACAGCGGATTTAAATGTACCTACTCGAAAAATATGCTGATTTATCGATAATTTATCTAAGGCTGATTTAAAGTACATTTTATATCGACCGTAACCATCAAGTAACATAAAGCCTTGAGTGTTTAACCAAATGTTGTCGGCATGACTAGCAAGATAATATTGGTCTTGCGTGTATTGATCTCCTAAGGCTATAATTTTTTTACCTGAGCTTTTAAAATCGATTAAAGCGGCACCAACATCTTGTAGTTTAGTTAAGCCGGCAGATCTTAACCCTTGTAATTGCAAAACTAATAACTGTACCCGATCATCATTTTTGGCTTGTGCAATAACATCAAGTACATCTGAAAGTAAAACTTCAGGTTTATCTTCTTTTTCGCCTAAAGCTTCTACTAAGAAGGCATCTACGGGATTGACTTCATGTTTTTGTTCAACTAAATCACCAACTAGATTTAATACTAAGGCTGTTTTTTCGGGCACAACAATTCTGTCAGAGTCGCTGCTTAACATGGTTATAAAGCCGATGAAGAATACAATAAAAATGACATTCAGAATAATTGAACGAGTTAGGGTAAATAAACGCCAAACTCCAGATAGAATAAGCTTAAAAAAGTTTACTAATGCATTCATAAAATTTATTCATATAAAAAATAAAGGATTGGCTTTATATTACCTTACTTAGGTCTTAATTCAGATAATAAATTGATCGATATATTGTAAATAATTGCGTATTTTATCTGAACATGTCTAAAATTAGTTAAGTGATTGAAAGTATTTTGCTAAAAAAAGGCTCTTATCTTTTATAGCCCTTAAAAAATATTATTAATTGAGAGTCATTGTTATGTCATCTTTGTTCAAAACCTACCAAAATTTTTTAGATAAATTGTCTAATTTTGATGGTATACCGGCCTTATTATTGCGTTTATACCTTGCACCTGTATTTATTATGGCGGGTTTTAGCAAAACACAAATGCTTGATCCAAATGTTACTGGGTTTGCTTCTTTTATGGCAGATCCTAATATTGTTGCTTGGTTTGGTAATAGTGACTGGGGTTTAGGGTTACCTTTTCCTGCATTATTAGCCAATTTAGTCATCTTGTCTGAGTTTTTCGGTGGTTGGTTATTACTTGTTGGAGCTTTGACGCGCCTGGTTTCCATACCATTAATGTTCACCATGATCATTGCGGCAACTTCGGTACATGCTGAAAACGGTTGGTTTGCTATCACACCTACCAATCCAGACATCAGTTCGGCTAAAATGATGACATGGGTTGGTTTTGAACAAGCACAAGCCAGCTTAAAAAATAGTACAGAGACTGCTAATCGTTTAGAGAAAATGCGCGAAATTTTAGACGAAAACGGTAACACCGAATGGCTATATGAGAAAGGAAATATTGTTGTACTTAATAATGGTATCGAATTCTCAGTAACATACTTTATCATGTTACTCGCTTTATTCTTTATTGGCGCAGGTCGATTCACTAGTGTGGATTATTACCTTTCAAAACGTTTTTTAATAGACAATAAAAAACGCTTTTAATTGTTATCAATTTAAACGTCAGTTAGTTGAAAGTTAACTGACGTTTATGGCTTACCTATTGTTATTAGCATTCCGGCTAAATAAGGTTAATTTTTGTTGGCACTTTCCAATGATTACTTCTCCCCAATGATAAATAGTTAGCCCTAAAATTACCAACAGTGCGCCAAAAACTAACTTACTATGAATAACTTCATCATTTAGTACAGCCCCTAGAGTTAATGCTACAACAGGAGTGACTAAAGTAATTAAGGCAACAGTGCTAGCCGTTAATCGTTGTAATACAAAAAAGTAAGCAAAAAATCCGATTAATGAGCCAAACACGCCCAAGTAAATGGTTGCCCATATTGATCTTATTTGCCATTGGCTTGTATCGAAACTGCCATCAAGTAACAACCAGCTAGTAATAAAAAATGGTAAAGATAGTGTTAAAGCACCTACAGTGGTAGCCATGGGGTGAATGGCTAATGAGATACTTTTTACTAAAACACCGCTTAAACTAAACAAAAAGACAGCGATTAAAATATAAATCAAACCATAAATGCTATCCCCACTGAAAGAAAAATTATCAGCACAAGCCAAGCCTAAGCCTATAAAAGACAACATCATAGATAACTTACGTAAAGTTGATATTTTGGGCTCAGCTAATATTCTACGTGCTAAAATAGCCGAAAATACAGGTGCTAAACCAAACACTAACGATAAAATTCCAGAAGACAAATAGCCTGCAGCAAGGTATGAAAATGACATGCCGCCAAAAATACCTAAAGCAGAATAACTATATAAACGAATCGCTTCTCTATGCCAAGGTAGCTCAATGTTTCTAATGAAGATAATTATGCTACCTAGCACTACGGCAATTAACATACGAAGTAACACTGCCATAGTAGGGTTTATTGACTCGCTACTCCAAACAATACCTAAAGGTGTAGTCGACCAAATTAATAATACCGCCAAATAGGCAACAGACACTTGCATTTTCATTCTCCTTTTTACTTTTACTCTCTGGGTGCAGAGTCTTTGGCGGATATTATTCTAATAAAATGAAAAAAGCCGCAAAAGATGAATTCTGCGGCTTAAATATTGTGTTTAGTTAATTAAAATATTTTCTTCGTTAACTTGAACGCTCCGCATATAATGGCCACAAACGAATGACCTGATTCTGCCAACTTGTCGTTGTCAAAATTAAGTTTCGATTGAGCATTAAATTTTGCTTCGTTGTAAAAGAGTTCATCATAAATTAGTATTGCTTATTTATTACTTATTAAAATTAATGAAAATATTTATTCAAGAATATAGAGTTAACTGAACAAGTCGATCATAGTGCTGTTGGTAGCCGATTAAGTCAAGCGATAATAATAATATTTAGTTAATTGAGTTTAGTTACTTTATTTTAGTGCAGGAAGAAAAGTATAGTTATACACTAACTTATACTTTCTCAATATTATTACTTCCTCCATGACAGCGATAGAATTACTCTTACAGCGACAATCGAACCCTTTAGTCACTTCTCCTGCGCCTGATGCTCAAGCACTTGATAAAATTTTGGCGGCAGGAATGCGCGTGCCGGATCATGCCTGTATACAGCCATGGCATTTTACGGTGATAACAGATGATGGTTTGCAACGTTTAAGCGACTTGTTTGTTGCAAGCAGTAACAAACAAACCGCAAACATAGAAAAAATAGCTAAAATGCCGTTTCGGGCGCCAATGATCATTGTTATCAGTTCAAGGATTATTCAACATGAAAAAGTACCTAAGCAAGAACAATTAATCTCTTCAGGTTGTTGTGCTCATGCAATGCAAATGGCAGCATTTTCTTTAGGGTTTGGCGCAATGTGGCGAACAGGTGAATTAGCGTACAACGAGCAAGTAAAGCAAGGGTTAGGTATTAGTGAACAAGATGAAATTGTTGGATTTTTATATGTTGGTACGCCTTGTAAAGAACAAGGGCTAAAATCACCGAAGCGTATCGAAAGTAAAGTAAGTTATTGGAAATAAAAACTGAAAAGCAGTTTCTTATAAATAAAGAGGCGAGTAAATAATGAATCGTGCAATGAGTTAACAGTTACTAAGGTATTTCGTAACTGTTAACTCGTAACTGTGTTCTTTAGAATGCTGCGTTATTCGGTGTTCTTGGGAAAGGAATCACGTCACGTACATTTTGCATACCGGTAGCGTAAGCTACTAAACGTTCAAAACCTAAACCAAAACCTGAATGAGGAACGGTGCCGTAACGACGAAGATCACGATACCAGCCGTAATCAGCAATATCTAAGCCCATCTCTTCTAAACGACTATCTAGAACATCAAGACGCTCTTCACGTTGACTACCACCAATAATTTCACCAATGCCTGGTGCTAAAATATCCATAGCGGCAACGGTTTTACCATCATCATTTAAACGCATGTAGAAAGATTTAATGTCTTTTGGATAATTTTGTAAAATTACCGGGCCATTAAAGTGCTCTTCTGCCAGATAACGCTCATGCTCAGAGTTTAAATCTACGCCCCAAGAAACAGGATTTTCAAATGTTTTACCACAGTTTTCTAAGATGGTAATTGCATCGGTGTAATCTAAACGTACAAAGTCAGTTTCAATTACTGAGGTTAACCGATCAAGAACAGTTTTATCAACACGTTGTTGGAAGAAAGCAATATCATCAGGGCGCTCTTCTAAAACAGCTTTTAGCACATATTTTAACATCTCTTCGGCCAAATCTGCTGCATCTGACAAATTAGCAAATGCGATTTCAGGTTCAACCATCCAAAACTCAGCTAAGTGACGAGAAGTATTCGAGTTTTCCGCTCTAAAAGTAGGGCCAAAAGTATACACTTTAGATAACGCGTTACAGTAGGTTTCAACATTTAGTTGGCCCGAAACAGTTAAAAAAGTTTCTTTGCCAAAAAAGTCTTGTTTATAGTCAACTTTACCACTGTCATCACGTGGTAAGTTTTCCATGTCTAAAGTACTCACACGGAACATTTCGCCCGCACCTTCACAATCACTACCGGTAATAAGTGGTGTGCTGATCCAGAAGTAACCTTTGCTATGCAAGAATCTGTGAATTGCCTGCGCTAAACAGTTACGAACACGAGTTACTGCGCCGCCTATATTAGTACGAGCACGTAAATGCGCTTGTTCACGTAAAAATTCAATACTATGGCGCTTAGCTGCCATAGGGTATGTGTCTGGATCTTCAACAAAGCCAAGTACTTCAACTGCTGTTGCTTGGATTTCAAAAGATTGACCTTTACCTGGTGATTCAACTAACACACCCGTAATTTTAGCAGAGCAGCCCGTCGTTAACTTAAGAACATCTTCTTGATAATTATTAAGATCACTTGGTACGATAGCTTGAATGGCATCAAAGCATGAGCCGTCGTGAATAGCTAAAAAAGAAATGCCTGCTTTCGAGTCGCGGCGAGTTCTTATCCAACCATGTACGGTAATAGTTTCATCAACAGGGTACTGACCTGCTAATACATCAGTAATTGCTATAACTGACATGTAATGACCTCTTATATTTTTATCAAGTTTGCTGAAATTTTTAAGGTGGTTATGTTACCGTGACTATTACGTTTAACAAGTAAAACTTGCTAAATTGATTAACTATTATGAAAAATATTGCTAATAATTAATAATAATGACTAAAAAGTAGAAAACCACATGAAATCAGAGCAAACACCACCAATAAAAGAGCGCAGAAAATCAGCCGACTTTTGGTTCTATTTAGCTAGAACTCTCACTATTTGCAGCTGGATTGCTTTTTTTGCTGCAATCAATATCTCTTATTTTGTTGCTCCAGAAACTAATTATGGAGTTTTACGTTATCATGAAATCGAAGTTCGCCAATTTTGGTTAACGCCGTTAACCGGCTACTTATATCTTGTTATTTGGTTCAGTGCTGCAGGAATTTATGCTTCAATGCTGATAGATAAGTACCGAAGTAGAAGGCGGAGTGACAATACTAACTATAATGCCTACTTTCTACTTGGCTTTAATCTTCTTTGGCTATCAGTAATTTTACATCATGTCCTTAGCTCAGCTAATGTTATTTAAAATAACTCTTACATAAAACACTCATCTTCATTTAGCACTGTTGTTATCGCTTGAACCAGTAGTGCTATTTGTTCTTTGTTAATGACTAACGGTGGAATTACATAAATAAGCTTCCCAAAAGGGCGGATCCACACGCCTAATTCGACAAAACGCTTTTGAATTACAGCGACATTTACCGCTTGTAAGCACTCAACCGCTCCAATAGAACCAAGTACTCTAGCATCTTTCACTCGAACATGATCCTTAAGTGACAATAACGATTCTTGTAGTTGTTGCTCAATGAAATCTACTTGTTTTTTCCAGTTGTTTTCAAATAATAAATCAATATTTGCGTTGGCAACTGCACAAGCTAAAGCATTTCCCATAAATGTTGGGCCATGCATAAAACAACCCGCTTCACCTTCACTGATGGTTTGTGCTATTTCATTTGTGCAAAGTGTTGCCGCTAACGTGATGTATCCACCGGTTAGTGTTTTACCTAAACACATAATATCAGGGCTGATTCCAGACCATTCACACGCAAAAAGTTTACCCGTACGACCAAATCCTGTCGCTATCTCATCAACAATAAGCAATACATCGTATTGATTACATAGTTGTCTGCAAGCTTTTAAATATTCGGGGTGATAAAAGCGCATTCCCCCAGTACCTTGTACTATCGGCTCTATAATAAAAGCGGCAAGCTCAAAGTGGTGTTGCTCAAACAATTCAGAAAGCACTTTTACATCGTCTTTTTGCCATTGCTCTCCGAATTTTATCGTGGGAGCAGGGGCAAAAATATTTTTCATTAACACTTTGTCAAAGATTTGGTGCATCCCAGTAACAGGATCACAGACAGACATTGCGGCGAAGGTATCACCATGATAACCATTACGGACAGTTAACAGCTTGGTTTTGGACTTATAACTTTTAGTCTGTTCCTCTTGAATATGACCCTCTTTACTATGCCAATATTGAAGTGCCATTTTCATTGCTACTTCGACGCTTACTGATCCTGAATCAGAAAGAAACACTTTATCAAGCCCCGATGGGGTTAGCTGAATAAGTTTGTCGCATAACTGTATTGCGCTTTGATGACTTAAACCGCCAAACATAACATGAGACATTTTTGTTGATTGTTCAACTAATGCAGCATTTAATTTAGGATGATTATAACCATGCAGTACCGACCACCATGATGACATTCCATCAACAAGTGATTCACCACCGGCAAGGTTAATATATACGCCATTAGCACTTTCAACTAAATAGGCAGGCAAGGGTGATGACATAGATGTATAAGGATGCCATACATGTGCTTTATCAAATTCTAATAAATCTAATTGAAAACTATCTGTTTGTTTTATGTTCATATGTAAACTAAATTATGTGTTCGTTGTTGACATCAAGGTGGTGTTCGCTAGACTACTCGTTAACTTAACTAGATGCAAATGAGTAATCATGTCACAAGCTGTTCTTTTTCCCACTTCAAATTCAGATTCAAGTTCAGAGAATGCGAGTGTTCGACACAATTGGACCATTTCTGAAGTGCAGGCATTATTTGCCTTACCTTTTAATGATTTAATGTTCCAAGCACAAACGATTCATCGCCAAAATTTTAATGCGAATGAAGTACAAGTAAGTACCTTGTTGTCCATTAAAACAGGTGCTTGCCCTGAAGATTGTAAATATTGTTCACAAAGTGCGCGCAATAAGACAGATCTAGAAAAAGAACGTTTGCTTGAAGTTGAAAAAGTTCTTGAAGCGGCCGAAAAAGCTAAGGCTATGGGCTCAACACGTTTTTGTATGGGCGCTGCTTGGCGTAATCCGAAACAGCGTGATATGCCAATAGTGCTAGATATGATCAAAGGTGTGAAAGCGTTAGGGTTGGAATCTTGCATGACATTAGGCATGTTAGATGAAAATCAGGCACAGCAACTACAAGATGCTGGTTTAGATTATTACAACCATAACCTTGATACTTCACCAGAACATTATAATCAAATTATTACCACTCGCACATACCAAGACCGATTAGATACGTTAGATCATGTCCGTAGCGCAGGTATGAAAGTGTGCAGTGGTGGTATTGTTGGTCTAGGAGAACAAGCAGTTGATAGAGCCTCTTTATTGATGCAATTAGCCAATTTACCGAAACAACCTGAAAGCGTACCTATTAATATGTTAGTGAAAGTTGAAGGTACACCGTTGGCAGATGTTGACGATTTAGAAAGTTTTGATTTTATTCGTTGTATCGCTGTAGCACGCATTATGATGCCAAAATCTCACGTACGTTTGTCTGCTGGTCGCTCACAAATGAATGAACAAATGCAATCATTATGTTTTCTGGCAGGTGCAAACTCTATATTTTATGGTTGTAAGTTACTTACGGCCGAAAATCCTGAAACAGACAAAGACATGCAATTATTCAACAAACTGGGCATTAACACTGAGACAATTGCTGATGAAAGTGAATCGCAATCGCAAGCACTGAAGACATCTTTAGTAAATGAGCAACATAAAAATTTATTTTACGACGCATCGCAATAAGTGGCGAGTAACCTAAATTTCGAGCTACGAACCACCAATATTCTCAGTAAAATGTCTTAGCACTTATAACCTCTTGCCTAGACGTTATTGATGGTTTATTAAGTTACATCATACAGGGATAAGGTAGACTTAGACTTGATGCATAAAAGTATATAACAAATGGCATTTGAATTTACTAAAGAAAAATTAGTTGTACAAAAAACGCAGTCTCGTTACAGACAACGAGTATGTTTGCAACAAGCAAATGCAAATAGCTCACAGCATTCTACAGCGCATGGCGCTCAAATTATTGTAGATGGAAAAAAATATATTAATTTTTCATCAAATGATTACTTAGGATTGAATAACCATCCTCAAATAAACCAAGCATTGCAAGAGGGGGTAGATAAGTTTGGTTTATGTTCTAGCTCATCGAGTTTAGTCACTGGATTTCAATATGCTCATCAAGCATTAGAAGATAAAATTTGTCAGTGGTTAAATAAGCCCAAGTGCTTACTGTTTTCCAGTGGATTTGCCGCTAATGTGTCGATATTTCAGACCCTTGGCCAAGAGAACAGTCATTTTTTTCTTGATAAACTTTCTCATGCTTCAATGATTGATGGTGCTTATTCGAGCAAAGCAAAAGTAAAACGTTTTGCCCATAATAATATGAGCCAATTATCTCAATTGTTATCACATAGCGACTGTAATAATAAGCTGATAGCATCTGAAGGGGTTTTTAGTATGGATGGTGATCAAGCAGAGTTAAACAAACTTGAAAATCTAGCCGAAAAATATAATGCTTGGCTTTACTTAGATGATGCACACAGTATTGGCGTTATGGGCAAGCAAGGTCAGGGTAGTTCTAGCTTCTTAAAAGGTAATAATCAACCTAATATAATTATGGCTACTTTAGGCAAAGCAATTGCAACGAGTGGCGCTTTTTTAGCATGTGACGAGAGTTTACATGATTATTTAATTAATTTTGCTAGACATTATATATATTCAACGGCAATTTCTCCCGCAGTGGCGTGGGCTACTATAAAGAGTATCGAACTAATTCAGCATGACCAATGGCGTCGTGATAAAATCATCGAATTAAATAATTTACTAATGCAATCACTCAACGATAATATTGAAATTGTTCTATCTGACTCGTCAATTCATGCCATAATTATTGGTGATGAGCAAAAAGCTTTAAATGTTAGTAAACAGTTAAAGGAACATGGAATTTGGTTAACCGCTATACGCCCTCCAACAGTTGCCATAGGCACTTCGAGGTTACGCGTAACTATATGTTCAACACATAATCATAATGATATCAAGCATCTAGCTCATTGTATAAACGAGGCACTTATTTAGATGACAACAGCAACAACAATAAAAGCACATCAGAAAAATAAAACGAAAATCGCTACAAGTTTTGGAGCTGCCAGTAAATCTTATGATGTATCTGCTAGATTGCAGCGTTTTTCTGGTAAACACTTAATGCCTTGGTTACCGAATAGAAATGATCTTCGAGTGCTTGATTTAGGCTCGGGTACAGGCTTTTTTACCGACTTATTAGCGTCTTCATATAACCAAGTTATTGGTCTAGATTTCTCCAAAGAAATGCTTAGGTTTGCTAAAGATTGCAGAAACCAAAGTATAGTTTGGCTTGAAGCTGATGCTCATAAAATTCCACTTCAAGATGGGAGTATTGACTTTATTTATTCAAATCTGGTTATTCAGTGGTGTGAACCACTTGATGTTGCCATTAAAGAGATGTTACGCGTTTTAAAACCTGGTGGTTTAATTATATTTACCACTTTGGTAGATGGTACTTTGCATGAACTTAAATCATCATGGAGACAAGTTGACGATGATCAACATGTCATTGACTTCAAAACAGAAGAGCAACTTGGTGAATATTTTAATACAGAGAACTCAAGTGTACTAGAGCACAAGTGCCAAGACATCATACTTGAATATCAAAATGTTATTCACTTAGCTAGAGAGCTTAAGGGCTTAGGTGCTAATCACTTACCTAAGAAAAAAAATCGTGGTTTATCAGGCAAAGATAAATGGTTTGCTATGACTGAACATTACCAAGATTTCCTTGAACCTAACGGTATTTATCCTGCCACCTATCGCTTGTACTCCGGCTTAGTAGTTAAGTTAAATAACTAAGATGAAAAATTATTTTATTACCGCAACTGATACCGATGCAGGCAAAACCTTTGTCGCTTGCGCTTTAACACAAGCTTTAATTAATGCGGGCAAAAAAGTTGCAACTTATAAACCTGTAGCTGCTGGCTGTCAACAAGTAGATAGTGTATTAATTAATGAGGATGCAGAATTGTTAAGTCAGTTTGCTAACTGTGGGCAAAATATTAGTGAGGTAAATCCCATTGCACTAATTGAAGCTATTGCACCACACGTCGCTGCAGCTAAAGTTAATCGTGAAATATCTATTGAAGAAATAACTCAAGGTTTTATGAAAGTTTTGTCATTAAAGGCTGATGTCAATTTAACAGAAGGGGCTGGAGGTTGGCGGTTACCTTTAAATGTAAAACTATCTAAATCAATATTCTTATCTGACTTTGCCATTAACACTGAGCAAGATGTTATTTTAGTCGTCAATATGAAATTAGGTTGTTTAAATCATGCGCTATTGAGTTATCAAGCCATTATTGCTGATGGACTAAACTGCGTAGCATGGATTGCTAACAGTGCAAGTGAAAAAGTGATGTCAAACCTAGATGACAATATAGCTAGCCTGGAGCAACTTCTACCCATACCTAAAATTGCTCAACTAAGTTTCTATCATGAGCCAAAAATGAGTTTGCATGATAAAATTTGTGCCGCTGCACAAGAGATAGACTGTACTTATCTAATGTAACGTGTGAGATAACTCACCTTTAATGATAGAAGATTCTCGCTACAATTAACTCGAAACCTTTAAATTTTTGCTAAGCAATCACTTTCTTATGCGGATTGGTACCACTGTTATCTTCCCAACTCTACCAAACAAGCACAAGCGATAAAGCCCGATCGGGTTTTATACGCAGAGCTTTTACTCACGCGTTCATCTATTTGTTTGATCAGTAACTCGGGAAGAGTGACATTAATTTTGTGACTTTTTCCTAAATACGCGCTTATATCAATGTCGATAATTGCCCAAAACGCTTGTGAATGCGTATGTGGATTATCAATCGCGTATTGCTCTCTATGTTTTTCCACACTTAAGGCTGATGGAATTTTTTCTCCGTACTCAGCCAAAATAGCTAAATGAGATTTAATACTTTGACTTATTTTTTCTAATCCTAAATCGATCGATTCTACATTTACACTGCAACCGGGCAGGTCAGGAACTGTTACTTGGTATTGGTTTGGATTTTGAGTGTTAGAGAAGACAATTGCATATTTCATATTGCACCATTTTTAAATTTTTGAGTATAAAACAACAATAACCCCCCTAACTCTTTTTGTCAATATTTACACAACCCCAATAACCCCTAACAAAGAAATAATAACAACTCCAGTAACCCCGATTAAATTGGCGCACCCAACCCTGGTAACCCCAAGAAGAAGTAAGTGAATATTTACTTCTCTTTTACCGTCTATTAACAGCACTATATGAATATTGTTTAACACTTATTTTTACGCTATTTTGAAAGTGAAATAATCTAATAAATAAAATACAGATATAACGCTAGAGTTATCAATTAGTGTGGAAGATTAGGAGATTGATCATTATAATAAAGTATGATTTATGGAATTTATTGACCAAAACATAATAAAATCTATTGGCAATATCGAAAACTCAGCCCTGTTATATTAATGCGGCCAACTCGAAAAATAGCCAATAATTGATTAGGAATATTTATGAAAGAACTAATTCATGCCAACCCTGATTTACTGATTACTGTGGTTGGTATTGGTGGCTGCGGTTGCAATACAATTAACATGCTCTATGAAAATAACTTATCAGATAAAGTTAATTTAATTGCTATTAATACCGATCTTGCCGCATTGAATTCGCTACAAGTTGAGAACAAAATATTAATAGGGGAAAATCTCACGCAAGGTTATGGTGCTGGCTCTAATCCAGACGTTGGTTTAAAAGCAGCCCAAGAAAGCGAGGAGTTATTAATCAACGCTATTAAAGGTAGTGATATTGTTATTATCACAGCGGGTTTTGGCGGTGGTACAGGGACGGGGGCCAGTCCTTTAATTGCACGAATAGCACGCGAGTTAAATATTAATTGTTTGGCTATTGTAACCTTACCTTTTGAATCGGAAGGAAAGCTACGCATGGATTTCGCTTTACAAGGTATTAATGACATTAAAGAGCCAATTCATGCTTATATCACTTTATCTAATGATCTGCTCTTAAAAGGCTTAGGTGAAAGTGTAGGATTATTTTCTGCTTTCAACCAAAGTAATGAAGTGTTGAAAAATTTACTCGCTTCTTTAGTGCAAATGTTAACTGAAACTGGCTATGTTAATGTAGATAAAAATGATTTCTCAAGCATCCTTTCATATGAAGGTGAATCTATTTTGGGTGTTGGTAAAGCTGATAGTGAAGAGCTTGCTTTTGAAGCTTTAGATCAAGCATTGAATAATCCGCTAGTTTCTATCGCTAAAATTGACACGGCCAAGGGCATTATTTTTCAGTTATTTTGTAAATCAGAGCCTAAATTATCTACCTACAATGGTTTAATTGATCATATTAGAGAGAAAATCACTAATAAATCTGTGCTTATTGTACCTGGAGTTACTTTAGATCCCAATTTATCATCAGAAGTTGAAATTTTGATTGTGGCCTCTGGAATAGATTCAGCTTCATCAGAGCTGACAAATACGGATAAACCAAGGCCTAACGAAGGTAATTACCTTGATGAAGGTTTAATTTTTGTTGATGAAAAAGAAAAAGTCTATACTGATATCCCAGCAATCACGCGAAAATTAAGGGCGAATAAAACCTTAGGAGTAAACAATGCATAATGATGTTTTAACGTTTTGGTTTAATGAATTAACTCCGGCACAATGGTGGCAAAAGGACGATAAATTAGATAATGCAATCCGAGAAAAATTCCAAAAAATCCATCACCAAGCCAGTCAGTGTGAATTATACCAATGGCGAAAAAGTGCCAAGGGCCGTTTAGCAGAAATTATAATCTTGGATCAGTTTTCAAGAAATATCTTTCGAGACTCAGCTAAAGCTTTTACGCAAGATCCTTTAGCGTTATCTTTGGCTCAACAAGCGATTGCTGTTGGTGCGGATAAAGAACTTGATGCTGTTGAACGTGGTTTTTTGTATATGCCTTTTATGCACAGTGAATCTTTGCTTATTCACCAACAAGCATGCCTTTTATTCAAAGCTAACGGCAATGAAAGTAATTATCAGTTTGAATTAAAACATTTTGAAATTATTAAAAATTTCGGTCGTTACCCTCATCGTAATAATATTTTAAATAGAAAGTCGAGTAGAGAAGAAGTTGAGTTCTTAACACAACCCAACTCATCATTCTAATTTGGGTAACCGGTTATTTTACGTATGGCCTTGTATAAAGGGTTAAGACGAGAGTACATTTTTTTATATACGTCGTGGTAAAGCTCATCGTATATTTTTTTGTTTGATTCTATTGGAGTGAATATATCACCACCATGAGTCATTTTTGCAACAGCATTTTCATAGTTTTCAAACAGACCAACACCAACAGCAGCGTTGATTGCCGCCCCCAACCCTGATGTTTCATAGGTGTGTGGACGCTGTACTGCCATGCCAAAAATATCTGCCGTTATTTGCATGGCTTGATCACTTTGTGAGCCACCACCTGATACCATCAACTTGGTTATTTTTACCTTAGATTTTTTTTCAGACAATTCTTTACCTTCACGTAAGGCGTAGCCAATTCCTTCAATAATGGCTCGGTAAATATGTGCTCGAGTATGTACATCACCGAAGCCAATCATGGCTCCTTTAGCTTCAGGCCCAGGTGTTCGTATTCCAGGGTTCCAGTAAGGTTGTAATACAAGTCCCATTGAACCCGCAGGTACTTCTTTTAATAAATCATCAAATAAGCTTTCAGCAATAATGCCTTGTTGGTCGGCGATTTGCTGTTCTTTTAAGCCAAACTCCCGTTTAAACCAGCTAACCATCCAATAGCCGCGTTGAACAATAATTTCAGTATTATAGGTGTTTGGCATCGCAGCAGGATAGGCCGGCAAACGTTTGAACGCTTCAACATATTTCGTATTTGTAGTGTTATAGGTTGCGGTTGTGCCATAACTTAAACTGCCTGTTTGTGGCGTTAAACAGCCTGAGCCAAGGACTTCACATGCTTTATCTGAGCCCGCTGATATCAATGGCAACCCAACAGGAATGCCTGTATCACTTGAGGCCTTTTCAGATATTTTACCTAATTCATCCCCACAAGGAATAAGCTGTGGTAGCATTTCTTTTTTAATTGGTAATGCTTGCCAACGCCAATCTAGCGGTTTTGACCATGTATGATTTTTAAAATCAAAAGGAAGATAACCCACTTGGCTTGATACTGAATCAACATATTTTCCGGTTAATTTAAAACTATGAAATCCAGAAAGTAACATAAACTTATGTGTGTTTTCCCAAATATCAGGTTGTTGATGCTTGATCCAGTTAGACTCGGCTTGGCTTCTAAAATAGTCGATGGTTTGTTTTTCACCAACAAGCGTAAAAAGTGCCCGCCAATACCAACTCATCTTATCGAGTTTATTTTGTTCTCGTTGATCTAACCAAACAAAGGCTGGCCTTAGCGGATGACCTTGGTTATCTAGGTTAACCATGGTAGCTCGCTGACAAGTTAATGAGACAGCTTTTATTTGTGACTTTTTAATTTTTAATGATTCAAGTTCAGGCCATAATTCATTACACGCTTTTACTAACATTTGCCAATAGTAGTTAGGCTCTTGTTCTGCCCAGCCCGGTTGTTTAGAAAAGTAAGGTTCAATATCCACCTTGCTTTTGGCAACGAGTTGTCCTTTAAGATCAAACAACAAAGCACGAACACTTTGTGTACCGTTATCAAGCGCTAAAACATAATTTAGATCCTCGTTTTGATATGCGTCCTGTTGCTTTTTTTTCTGATTGCTTTGTTCAGCGTTCTTTTTGATCATAAGTTTCTAGATAGTTTGTTTTTAATAGACTTTGGTAAATAGTAAAATTGCTGCCAAATCGAATTATATCGTGTCACTTCATCTTGCCATTTTGCACTGTTCCAACCAAGTTCTTGCTGAAAAATACCTGATAGTGAAGTAAACAATTCTTCTGCTCCATTTTTTAATAGTAATCCCAAACGGGTTCGTCTTAATAATAAATCATCAAGATGAATAACGGCTTCATGCCTTATAGACCAACGACATTCAGCTAAACAAAATTGAGTGTTACCAATCATTTGTTTTTCGTCTTCATTCGCATGTTCAAGTATCAAAGCCGCATTATTACCATATCTACCGATAAGTCGCTCTAACCATGGCTTTTCGTATTTATTAACTTCAAGATCATTTTTAAAAAGCTGATCGAATGATTTATTAGTAAACACTTCATCGTTATTATCTATAGGCTGATGTTTATTTGTTTGCTTAGATACTAGCCATGGCATCGCTTCATTTAGGGCTTCAATTGCAGTTAAACGAAAAGTTGTTAATTTACCACCACTTGCGGTAATTAAAGCTTTTTCAGCCCAAATAGCATGATCGCGACGCTCGTTTGAAGCACGCTTAGAAAAGTCTTTATCTGACGCAATAACGGGCCTAACACCTGAAAATGTTGATATAACATCTCTAAAACTTATTGTTTTACTTGAAAACGTTTTATTCACTGCTTGCAGTAAATAATCAACTTCATCTTCACTGATTTTTGCTTCATTATCTAAGCTTTCATGATGATCTAAATCCGTTGTGCCAATAACAGTAACACCTTCCCAAGGAAAAATAAAAACAGGCCGTTTGTCTTCTGGGTGCAATATTGTTAAAGCAGCCTCAACATAGAGTGTTGCTTGAGTAACCACTAAATGACTACCACGTAATGGCCTTATTCTTTGTTCATTAACCACTTCACTTCGTAGTTTATCTGCCCATGATCCTGTAGCATTAATGACTACTGATGACTTTATATCGAATGACTCATGTTTTTTTGACTCATTAGCTGTATCTTCAATAGTTACACCGATAACTTGCTGAGTTTTTGGATCTTTTAGTAGTGTTTTCGCTTTCGTATAATTTATAACCTGCGCGCCCGCTTGAACAGACTCTTGTATAACGCGCATCACTAATCGAGCATCATCAACAACAGTGTCCGTGTAATAACAAGTCCCTTTTAGCTTATCAATCTTCAATGTGGGGAACATTTTAATGGTTTCTGTAAAACCTAAAAACGTATGATCTTTTATACCTGCAAGCCAATCATATATACTTAGGAGGGCACCCATAATAAAACGTCCAGGGAATTGCCATTGTCTTATCACAAAATAATACCCCATTCGGTTTATAAGCCCAGGTGCCTCTTTTAATAAACGTTCACGTTCTTGTAGTGAGTGTTTTGTTAGTTTAATATCGCCTTGTGCTATATAACGAAGGCCTCCGTGCACCATTTTAGAAGATCGACTTGATGTACCCCAAGCAAAATCTTTTTGTTCAATTAGTAATGCCTTAAATCCGCGACGAGTTGCTTCTTGCAATATTCCCGCACCAACAATACCACCACCTATAACGATAACATCCCATTTGTGTTCTAAGTTGGTATTAGCATTTTGCGTCAGTGTAGATAATAAATCAGTACGATTTATTAAAGACATTGACTCCTTAGTCATATCAATCATTATACTAAACCAACTTGCCGGGGTTCATTTGCTGCTCAGGATCAAATACCTGACATAGCTCTTTGATCGCTTTAATGCCTAACTCTCCCTTTTCTGCGGCCAAATAAGGCGCGTGATCTTTTCCTACGCCATGTTGATGACTGATAGTTCCGCCATGTTTAACTATAGCCTCTGCGCCAGCAGCTTTTAATTTCAGCCAGCGTTTCATGGTTTTATCGTAGTCTTCATCCATACGAAAAAGATACGTTGTATAAACACTGCAACCTTGTCCATAAAAGTGAGATAAGTGAGTAAAAACATGAATTTTTTCATCCTCACAATGAGTTGAATTAGTTTCAGATTTTAGTGCATTAGCTATATCATATTCCATGCCTTTTACGGCAGCGGGCACTGCCGACCAATCAAGACAGGTTTCCATAGTGTCAACAATAATGCCCGCATCCCAAAAACCTTGGCGCAAATAAGGACTACGAAAACGGCTATGTTCCCAATGTTTACCTAAAACCGTGCCAATGTAGGCACCTTTATGTTTTTTAATAAACTGCTTGGTAATTTTTAAAGCTGAATTACATTGTGTTTTACTACCCGTAATACCAAAAGTGAACATGGTTTTACTATCACCATTGTTATTACCCTCACCATTAGTCACTCCACGTAAGCTTAAATATTTTTCAAGAAATTTAACCGCAGTATCATGGCCTGCTAGTTTTAAGTGAGATGCTGTTTCGACTTCGTTACTTAATCGCATCATTGAAAGCTGTGTGCCATTTTGTACAATCTCACGCGTGGCTTCCATTCCTACTTGCCAACTTGGGAAAAATGCAACGTAAAATTTTTCTTGCTCGGCTATTTTTGTTACCCGCATTTTAACTTCGGTAATTATCCCCATGCGGCCTTCGCTACCTAAAATCATTTCGCGTACATCTGGTCCCGCGGATGATGCAGGGAAGGTGGGTATATCGAGTGAGCCTTGTAAAGTCTCTACATTGCCGCCAGCAAACATCTTTTCGATACGCCCATAACGTAATGATTGCTGACCACTAGATCTACTGGCTACCCAACCGCCAATCGTTGATAACTCCCAAGATTGCGGAAAATGTCCTAAGGTATAACCATGTTCAGATAGTAGTTTTTCAACATCCGGGCCTAGTGTGCCTGCGCCAAAGGTTGCGATCTGACTTTGTTTATCAAAAGCGATAAGCTTATTCATGTTAGTTAAAGCGACAGTGATAATAGGGCGTTTGTTTTCTTCTGGATTAATATGGCCACAAACAGAAGTACCACCTCCATAAGGGATAAGTATTAAATTTTCTTGGTTAGCAAATTGTAATAGCTCTTGTACTTCGGCCGTTGAAGATGGAAATGCAACACCGTCAGGAAAAGTACCAAATTCACCACTATGAGTGGCTAACCAATCAGGAACACTTTGCCCGCGGCAGTGACGCACGCGTACTTCTGCATCGGTGTTGATTAACTTATGCAGTGGTGCTCTTGATTGAGGCACTTTTGCAATGGCCTCATTAAGCGTAATTTCTGGCAACGCTGAACTTTTTCCTAAGATGTTTTCGATATAATCTTGTGATGTATTCGTTAAGTCAAAACCAAAATTGTTCTTTTCATCACCCCAACCATTCCAACGTTTCATATATTATCTCTTTACATTCATTTCATCTTTTTAAATATTAAACTGAATATAACGTTATTTTTATGCTTTAATAGGGCTGATTATTGATAATTTAGGACATATTAAGGGATGGTTAATCAATGAATAGTAAGCTTATTGCCATAGCAGATGTTAATGCGCGTCAATCTATCATCGGCATTTCATTGTTAGCTAAATTAGTACAAAGCCATGGCTATTGTGTTAAAGAGATGCTTGAGCATGCTGATATATCAGAGCAACTGCTGAATGATCCTAAAGGGACAATATCTTTTCAACAAGAAGTTGCTTTTACTCGTGAATTCATGAATACCTTAGCAGATGATGATTTAGGTTTTAAAGCAGGGCAATGTTATAGACTTAATGCGTTTGGTCATATTGGTTTAGCCGCCGGTTCAAGTGATACGGTCAGTGATGCCATTGTGTTTTTTCTTAAATATATTCGTCTTGCTTATACGCATTTTGATATTGATTTTTTTAAAAAAGACGGTAACGCAGTCTTAAGATTTAGTGACCAATTTGATTTAGGCAATTTAAGACGCTTTTATTTAGAAAGAGATTTTTCATTCGCTTTCTTATCTACACGGGATATGTTTCCTCGCTCTATTGTTGGACAAAAACCCAAAACTATTCACTTTGATTTTCCTTGTCCAACAAGTGCTCAGCATTATCAAGAGCTTTATGAATGCCCCGTTTATTTTTCGATGCCTTTTAATCAAATATTGTTTGATGAAAGGTATCTAGATTTACATTTACCCTTAGCAAATTCACTCACGCGTGAATTATTAGAAGAGCAATGTAAAATCCAAGAAATTGCACTGTTTGGTCATAAGAGTTTTGAAGATAAAATACGACAAATAATTCAAACAATGGAAAATGAAATACCTAATTTAGAAGCTATCGCTAAAATGCACTTTCTTACTGCACGTACAATGCGACGTAAATTAAAAGAGCAGGGTGTAACTTTCCAACAATTAGTTAATGAAGAATTAAATAAAAAAGCGCTTCATTATTTATCAACAACCAATTTAAATATTGAGCAAATATCAATGCGTTTAGGTTATAGTGAATCGGCTAGCTTTATCCACGCATTTAAACGCTGGACAGGAAAAACGCCCAAAGAATGCCGTTAATAAACTGACAAATTCATCTTTATGTTAGCCTGCAGAGAGATTGTTAAGACATTAGGCTATAAATATTTTTAAATATATTTTCCAATCAACTAATTCTTTCATGATACTGTTACAACTACATAACACACTGTTGAACTAAAACCTAGCTCCGGAGAATTTTATGAAAACGATGACTTGTAAGCAATTAGGTGGTGCATGTGACAAGGAGTTCCAAGCTGATTCATTTGAAAAAATCGCAGAACTGAGTAAAACACATGGAATGGAAATGTTTCAAAAAAATGATGCCGAACACCTTGAAGCAATGAATAAAGTTAATGAACTAATGAAACAACCTCAAGCTATGCAAGACTGGTTCGAGGCTAAGCGAAGTGAATTTGATGCGTTAGCGGAAGATTAAAATTTGAAATAAGTCAGTATAACAAATACTTACAAGACCTTTGGTTAGGTCAAAAGCGCGTCTTTATATGTTATCCTCGAAAGTCGCATGTAAGTACTGAATGAAAAGAAGTTAATGTAGCTAGCGTGTTCAAATTTACTGAATAATATGATAAATCAGTTATTATTCAGGTTTGTAATAAATTAGAGATATGAATGAAATTTTTCAGTAAATCTACCATTGGAATACTGCTTCAAGTTTCCTTGAGTACAATGGCTACAGAGTCAGAAACTATGGATATAAGTAATATTATTTCCGAACAGGAATTTTCATCTTATAAAAATGTAGGGGAATTCATCGATCAATCCCCCAAAGTTACTATATTTGTGCAACCACAACAGAGTGATATAGCCGAGTATGGAGAAAGTGTAGTTAAATCGCTTACAGGCTCAGATTGCAACAGAGATGGTAAAATGGATGATAACCCGACATGTAATGCTGTTTACTATAAACTCTGGTTAAAATACAAGCGCTAATAAACAGAAAAAACACAATAAGCACCTTAATGTTAAAAATTTATTCTTGCTTATCTTTACTTGCTTACTAAATGAAATTGGCATTATTTTTTTTCCATCAACTATAGTCATAGATAATAAACATCAATTATCCGAAGGCAACAATGACTGAGATTATATTTAAGCAACCCAATGGTAATAAAAAAAGAGTACAGGCCAAAAATGGTAAGAGTTTGATGCTAGCGGCCGTTGAAAATAACATTCTCGGTATCAAAGCTATTTGTAGTGGTTGTTGTAACTGCGGAACTTGCCACGTAATGATCGAACCAGAGTATTTTGAACAATTACCCAATAAAACAACCGATGAGCAACAGTTATTAGCAAAAATAAAAACAAGCCAGTCGACATCACGCCTAGCTTGCCAAATAATTGTTAGTAATCAAATGTCAGGTATGAAAGTTATTGTAAAATAAGATAACTTGAACATCGCTAAATGTAGTTTCTCCTTCCTTCCTTCACTGAAGTTAACATGCTTTATACTCAAATAACTTGAAAGTCATTGGATTTTATTTACTTAATGAAATATTGACCATAAATTATGCCCCTATTTTATCGCCTATCGGGGTTAGGAAAGTCCAAAATAAGATCCGTTTTAAATCGTCTTCTACACTCTGCTGCAGAGTCTTTAAATAGAACACGTTTGAATGAATTATCTAAAGCTAACCACTTGTCGACTAATTCCTGCTTAGCATTCGCTTCAACAAACGCTTCTTCTAATAATTGTTTCCTGACTTGAAAAATCTCTTCGTTAATCATTATATGCACATGAGCAGCCGGAGGCGCCTTACCAACATATAAGTTTTCGCCACCAAGCACTTTCTGCATAAAATCAACTTGTTGATCTTCAATATGTTGCTGAGGTATTTTCTCAAAATATTTTTTTATCCAGGGGTGTTTATAAACTTTATCGTAAAATATTTTATTAATAAGGACTAGACTGTTTCGACCACCCATCTTTTCAAATGCTGCAAATTTAGACATGAACACCTTATATTTAAATTTCATTAAGCTACTACGTAAATAGTAGTCCTTGATTGATATTTAAGATAATTATTTTTTCACTCTCACAAGTTTCGAGGTAAAAACATAATAACAAAGCCAAGGTAACATGATGAATTAAAGTCGGTAAAACGTAAATTGTCTACATAAAAAATGCGTGCGCAATAACTCAAAACAGATTTTATTGAGCAACTTTGTTTAATATAAATAATAACTTGAAATCAACATGGGGATGCTTAAATGCCATGTTGATCCAATCCAAACTTGACAATTATCGAATAAGCGGCTTACAAAAAAATATTTTAATAATATCACGTTGTTTTTATTGAAAACTTGATCTGATTCTGGTTTTTTTCACTGAATGTTACATTTACATCAAATATAAACTTGCGAATGGTCAAATTTGATCTATCTTTCAGTACATGATGTTCAAAACACACCATTTAATGTATGTATTTCAATCTGTTTTTCGATTCATAGTTTCGATAAATGTTGGGATCATAATTATGGGTAAGGAGGCCTAATGTTTAAATTACCTGCTGAATTAACAATTGCCAGAGTTCAAGAGTGTAAAGCCAATATAATTGCAGCACTTGAAGAACAAGAGATTATAGTTATAGATGATAGTGATGTGGTCAGAATTGATACCGTTGGCATTCAAATGTTACTTGCAACAGTAACTTATATTTCTTCCCAAAATAAACAATTACAGTGGCAGTCAAATTCACCTGCTATCAAAGAAGGCATCAAATGTCTTGGTATTAGTGAACCTATTTTAATTCAATATTTATGATCAATTTAAAAGTTCTCCCTTTTGCTATGGCTAAAGGCTGTTAATAACTAATTCAAGTTAATGAAGGAAAAAATATGACCAAAGTTTTAGTGGTTGATGATTCTAACTCGATTCGCGATATGGTTAGTTTTACTCTAAAAAGTGCAGGTTACGAGACTATTGAAGCCAAAGATGGTCAAGATGGCTTGTCAAAGGCACAAAGTGATGGTTTTGACTTGGTAATTAGTGATGTAAATATGCCAAATATGGATGGCATAACGCTTTGTCAGGAATTAAGAAAATTATCTAGCTTTAAATTTACACCAATCTTAATGTTAACCACTGAAAGCTCTGGTGATATGAAACAACGGGGAAAAGCTGCAGGGGCAACGGGTTGGTTAGTTAAACCTTTTAATCCTGAGAAGCTATTAGCCACCATTAAACGCGTAGTTAGGTAAACAAATATGAGCATTGATCTGTCACAATTTATTCCTACTTTTTTGGAAGAAAGTGTTGAAGGACTTGAATTAATGGAATCAAGCTTACTTGAACTTGATCAAGAAAGTGATAGTGAAACCATTAATTCAATTTTTAGAGCAGCACACTCGATAAAAGGTGGTGCTGGTACATTTGGCTTTAATGATGTCACTGAATTTACTCACTTGGTTGAGACGTTATTAGACGAAATGCGCGATGGCCGAAGAAAGATTGATCAAGATGATGTCGAAGTATTACTCGACTCAGTTGATTGTATGCGCTTGATGATTGAAGCCATTCGGGATGAAGTTACTTGTGAAGATGACAAAATAGCTCAAACTTCTATATTACTAGAAAAAACTCTAGCTATTAGTAGCCATGATTCAAACAAAAGTGTGACGGCCGACTCCGATAAAATTGATGAATCTGCCAGGACTGCTCTGTGTTGGCAGATTAGATTTATTCCCCAACATCACTTAGTGCAAACGGGTAATGACCCTTTACTTCTTTTTAATGCATTATCTGATTTGGGAGAATTATCCGTCTTTGCTAAAACAGATGACTTACCATCCTTATCAGATATGGATGCAGAAGAGTTATATCTTACTTGGAAATTAGAATTAATATCTGATTGTTCAGAAGAAGATATCAAAGAAGTTTTTGAATGGGTTGAAGATGAGTGTGAATTAATTATTGAGCAAAAGCCGCAAGGTATGGTGGTAAATGAAAACGTAGTTAATGTCAATGAAGAAGAAGAACTACCTTCAGATAAATTAAGCAATGAAATAATTCCTAGTTCTGGTGAAAAAACACTTGAAACTAAAACGAATGATAGTGAAAAAGTAGCAACCAAAGCAAAACCAGAAGTTGGCTCAATAAGAGTAGGCGTTGATAAAGTTGACGGCTTAATTAACTTAGTTGGTGAATTGGTTATTACCCAATCTATGTTATCAGAATTAGGCAATGATTTTGAAATGTCTAAAGTTGAGCGTTTAGTTTCAGGTTTAGAACAACTATTACAAAATACCAAAGAGTTACAAGAAAGTGTCATGCGTATTCGCATGTTACCCATCAGTTTTGCTTTTAATCGTTTTCCTCGTTTAGTTCATGATTTATCTAAGAAAACGGGTAAAGAAATAGAGTTAATCATTAGTGGTGAGCAAACTGAACTTGATAAAACAGTGATGGAACAGATTGGCGATCCTCTGGTTCATTTAGTTCGTAATGCTGCCGATCACGGTATTGAATCCGCTGATATTAGGATTGCTGCAGGAAAGCCTGCAAAAGGAACCATTACACTTGATGCTTATCATCAGGGTGGCAATATCGTTATTGAAGTTTGTGATGATGGCGCTGGCATTAATCGAGATGTTATTTTTGCTAAAGCCGTTGAGAAAAACTTGATTGACGCAAAAGACGTTTTGAGTGATAGCCAAGTTTATGACTTGTTATTTGAGGCCGGCTTTTCAACCGCAGCTGAAATCACCGATATTTCTGGCCGTGGTGTAGGTATGGATGTGGTAAAACGAAATATTCAATCTCTCGGTGGTCGTATTCAAGTTGAGTCTGTTCACGGTAAAGGCAGTACTTTTAAAGTTCATTTACCACTCACATTAGCCATTTTAGATGGACAACTGGTTAAAGTGGGAAGTGAAACTTACATCATTCCTCTTATTGCTATTGTTGAGTCTTTGCAAGTTGAAAGTGACCTTATTAATCGTGTCTCTGGCGACATGGTGTTATATCGATTACGTGAAGATAACGTTCCTGTTTTACCCATTTACCAACTATTTGAGTTATCGGCAGAATGTAAAGAAGTTGATAATGCATTATTAGTTGTCGTTGAAGCTGATGGCCAAAAAGTTGGTTTAATGGTTGATGATCTACTAGCACAGCAACAAGTTGTTATTAAATCACTCGCTGACAATTATCAGCAGGTTGATGGTATTTCAGGTGCAACTATTTTAGGTGACGGTTCCGTGGCCATGATTCTAGACATTCCCGGCATGATCGCTTTAGCGAAAAAAATTGGTAAAGAAAACAGCCCTTCAATTATTCAAGATTCTATAGGAGAAAACGCTTAATGAATATTCAAGAATTAGCGAAAGATATTCCTGTGGAAGGTGAACAAGCTCTTGAAGGAATAGATTTTATTACCAATGGCGAGCAGTACTTAACATTTGTATTAGCGAAAGAACAATATGCCGTGAATATCTTATGTGTTGAAGAAATAAGAAGCTGGGAAAATCCTACGATAATCCCCAACGCACCTCATTATGTAAAAGGGGTCATCAATATGCGCGGCATCATCGTTCCTATTATTGATTTACGGTTGAAATTTACTATAGGAAAACCCCAATATTTAGAAACTACCGTAGTGATTGTTTTAACTTATGAGCAAGATAATAAATCGCGAACAATTGGTTTTGTGGTTGATGCGGTATCAGACGTTTTAAACGCCGACCAAGGTGACATAAAAAAAGCCCCGTCTTTCGGTGGCACTATGCCGCATCACTACGTTGAAGGCTTGATAAATGTTGGTGACAATGTAGTAACACTGTTGAGTGTTCTGGCTTTACAAACCATTGAAGAGCACCAACGACATGCTTAGCCAGCTAAGGAAAAATTATGGTGGAAGTTGAACAAGAATATCTTACCTTTATTTTGCAAGGCGAAGAATATGGTATTGATATTTTATGTGTACAAGAAATTAGAGTGTGGAGCTCAGTGACCGAACTGCCCAATAAACCAGAATATATTAAAGGTGTTATAAATTTGCGCGGTGTCATTATTCCCATAATTGATTTACGTCAGCGCTTTGGCAAAGAGTCATTAGAATATAGCGATCAAACCGTGACCATTATATTGCATAACAAAAATAGTGAAAACTCTATGGTGGTCGGCGTTGTGGTTGATGCGGTTTCTGAGGTTTACAAATTTCAAACGAAAGATATTCGCAAAGCTCCTGCCTTTGGCAACAATATCGACAATTGTTTTTTAAAAGGTTTAGCCAGTATAGAAGACAAGCTAATTATCTTACTCGATAGCCAAACCTTATTAAATGAAGACTCATTGTACAGTGTTGAAGAACCCTTAATTGAAACTAAACAAGAAATTACGTAGCCGTGACAAAGGAATAAACTATGACTCCAAAACAAATCAAATTAGTTCAAGAAACATGGCAATTAGTACTACCTATTGCACCTAAAGCGGCAGAAATATTTTATGACACCTTGTTCGAACTTGACCCGTCATTAAAGCCTTTATTTCAAAATAATATTACCGAGCAAGGTAAAAAATTAATGACCATGCTCGACACCGCGGTAAAACTCCTAAACAAACCAGACCAACTTATTCCAGCTGTACAGAAGTTGGGAGTTCGACATAATGATTATGGCGTTATTCCTCAGCATTATGACACGGTAGGTGCTGCGTTATTAAAAACCTTAGAAACAGGCTTGGGTAAAAGTTTTACTGCCCCAGTGAAGACGGCTTGGACAGTTGTCTATAAAGTTCTTGCAACAACTATGATAGATGCTGCTAATGCGGATAAAACATCATCTAAAAATAATTTAACCAAAGAGTCAAACACTAATATGAAAACTTCCACTACAATTGATAATGACTTGGCTGTTCGTTTACAAGGTGCAATAGATCAATCGGGCACAGCCATTATGATGATAGATCGTGATTTTAACATTACCTATGCTAACGACTCTACCATGAAGCTTTTAACTGAGAATGAAGTCACTTTTCGGCAAAAATGGCCTAGTTTTAAGGCAAATATTGATGACATTATCGGCGCAAATATTGATGGGTTCCATGCCAATCCGGCTCATCAACGTAAATTATTAGCCGATGCCAATAATTTACCTTATACCACTGACATTCACATTGAACATTTAACCTTTGAACTTAATGTTACGGCAATAATTAATGCAGAAAAATAAAGCGGCACAATTACAAGGAGCGATAGATCAATCGGGAACGGCAAATATTATGATTGACCGCGACTTTATTATTACTTATGCCAATGCCGCGACAATGTCGTTATTAAAAGAACATGAAGCGACGTTTGCTGATAATTGGCCGGGGTTCAAAGCCGACCCTGAAATCATTATTGGCACTTGCATAGATGCCTTTCATAAAGACCCATCGCATCAGCGCAAAATGCTTGATGATCCAAATAATTTGCCTTACCAAGTGGATATTAATATTAAACATTTGACCTTTGCGTCCGCCATAATGGACGCCTCAGGGAACTACATCGGCAACAGTCTTGAGTGGCAAGATGTTACTAATTTACGAGCCCAAGAAGATAAAGCGGCACAATTACAAGGAGCGATAGATCAATCGAATACAGCCAATATGATGATTGATCGTGACTTTATTATTACCTATGCTAATGAGTCGACACTGGCTTTATTAAAAGAGCATGAAAGGACCTTTCAGAAAAAATGGGCCGGATTTAAAGCTGACCCTGAGATGATTATAGGAACCTGCATAGATGGTTTCCATAAAAATCCGGCTCATCAAAGAGCATTACTTGATGATGTCAACAATCTACCTTATTCAACAGATATTCAAATAGAACACTTGACCTTTGAATTAAATGTGACCGCGATATCGGATGCTAACGGTCAATATATTGGTAACGCCCTAGAGTGGTCTGATGTTACAAATATTAGAGCTAGGTCGATAGAAGTGGGGCGCTTAAGTTCGGCCGTTGAAGGCATGACAACTAACTTGATGATGGCAGATACTTATGGAAATATTGTCTATGCTAATCCTGCTGTAGTGACTATGTTGCGCCGTCGAGAAGCGCAACTTCGTACAGGATTACCTTCATTTAGTGTTGATACTATGGTTGGCACTAATTTTGATACATTCCATAAAAACCCTGCCCATCAACAAAATTTATTAGGGAATCCAGACAATCTACCTTACACCACCGAAATTACTGTCGTTGGTCTTACATTCCAGTTAATTGCTATCGCTTTAAGGGATGAGGAGGGGGGACATGTAGGTACTGCAGTTCAATGGATTGATTTAACTGAAGAAAAAGATGCTCAAGGACAAATAGAAAATCTGATTACAGATGCCATCAGTGGAGAGTTGGACAGCCGTATTAATACCGAAGAATTTACCGGATTCATGGAAGACTTAGGTAATAATATTAATAAATTAATGGATACTATCGTTGAACCTATCAGTGAGGCAATTACCGTTGCTCAAGGCTTATCTGAAGGGGATTTGACCAAATCTATGGATGGTCAGTATGGCGGTGAATTCTTGGCATTGGCCAATGCGATGAACGGCTCTCTTGAAAACTTAAGCAATATGGTTGATGAAATTCGTGCTGCGTCAACTAATGTTTTTGATTCAGCCAGAGAAATTGCTGAGGGGAATAATGAATTAAGTCACCGTACTGAGTCTCAAGCATCTAGCTTAGAAGAAACAGCCTCTGCGATGGAAGAACTTACCAGTACGGTTCAACAAAATGCTGAAAATGCCACTCAAGCGAGTACTTTATCTGAGTCGGTTATGACCAAAGCAACTGATGGTGGCTCTGTGGTGACAAATGCTATTACCGCCATGAGTGATATTAATAAGTCGAGTAAGAAAATAGCCGACATTATTAGTGTTATTGATGAAATAGCTTTCCAAACGAATTTATTGGCACTTAATGCTGCCGTTGAAGCGGCAAGAGCAGGTGAACAAGGGCGTGGCTTTGCGGTTGTTGCTGCTGAAGTACGAAACTTAGCGCAACGATCTGCAGGGGCTGCTAAAGAAATTAAAGGGTTGATAAACGACAGTGTTGAAGCTGTGGGTCAAGGAACCAAACTTGTTGATGAAACTGGGCAAACTTTTACTGAGTTGGTCAGTTCAATTGAAGAAGTCAGTAAAATGATCAGTGACATTGACAGTGCTGGTAAAGAACAATCGGCTGGTATTGGTGAAGTGAGTGCAGCGGTAAGTCAAATGGATGAAATGACGCAACAAAATGCTGCATTAGTTGAAGAAGCAGCAGCATCGAGTAAATCAATGGAAGAGCAAGCCCAGTTGTTACTAGACCAAGTTGATTTTTTCAATAATGGAGAAGAGGAGTCAGCTCCTGCTGTAAGTCGTGCTCCTAAATCTAGACGTAGCTCTGCAAGCACAAAAGAAAATGTCAGAGCTATCGGGCGAACTATTGCAAAACCAGCGTTAAAACAAAAGACAAGTCGAGTTAAAACAAAATCTGATGATGAATGGGAAGAGTTTTAACGAGCTGAGTAATTATTAATGATTAATAAACGTGAACAAGCTGCTTGTTTAAGTGAAAAGGACTTCAAGTTTATTTGCCAGTATGTTTATGAATCTGCAGGTATAGTACTTAACGAGGGTAAACGTGAAATGGTTTACCGTCGTATAACTCGGATTGTTCGGGAAAGAAATATTGATTCATTTACTACTTATTGTCAGATATTAAGAGAGTCTCCTGAGGCGGAAAAAAGTTATTTCATCAATGCTATTACGACAAACTTAACCAGTTTCTTTCGTGAAAATCATCATTTTGATTATCTATTGAAGAATGAATTACCTAAGTTATTAAAGCAAAACCCTGGGCCAAACCGGAGAAAAGGGGACAAGCGTTTAAGAATATGGTCATCGGCGGCATCAACAGGAGAAGAGCCATACAGTATTGCAATTACGTTAATAGAAGGGATGAAAGCCGTATTAAAGCAATGGGATATAAAGATACTAGCAACTGATATTGATAGCAATGTTTTAGAAATAGCTAAAAAAGGGATTTATGAAAATAAACGTATTGAAGATATTCCGGCCAATTACAAGCAGAAGTATTTTCACAAAGGTAAGGCCGGTAACGCGAGTAAAGTTAAGGTTGATCAGAGCTTGCAAAATTTGATCACCTTTAAACAGTTGAATTTATTACATGAATGGCCAGTTAAAGGACCTTTTGATGTCATATTTTGTCGTAATGTCATCATTTATTTTGATAAACGGACGCAGCAAGATTTATTTGCTCGTTATTATGAAATGTTAGCTCCTGGAGGTTTACTCATTTTGGGGCATAGTGAAAACTTGGGTGCATACCAAAAATATTTTGAGAATGTGGGTCGCACTATTTTCAAAAAGGCAACAAATTCAAACTTATCGGGGTTGATTTAATGATGCTTAATAGATCTACTCAGAATGAAGTTGATGAATGCATAGCAGGTTGTTTACCAGAGTTTTCTCATATAAATCACTATTGGGATAGACAAAGAGAAATGGTTATAGCTAAAATTTTACCCGGTGAGTTTTATATGACTACTGAACATGTTGCCATAGCGACTACATTAGGATCATGCATTTCAGCCTGTATTTGGGATGAAATTACCGGCATTGGTGGTATGAATCATTTCATGTTACCAACCACCGATATGGATGTAAAAGATGTAAATTGGGGACAAAGAGGCTTAGTAACTGATGCCACTCGGTATGGCAATTATGCCATGGAGCATCTTATTAATATGATATTGCGGCATGGTGGGCGAAGAACAAATTTACGAGCTAAAGTGTTTGGTGGTGGCAAGGTTTTAAAAAAAGTATCAGATGTTGGTCAGCGAAATCTAACCTTTGCTTTATCTTATTTAAAAGCCGAGAACATTTTTGTAGAGGCATCAGATTTAGGTAATATATTTCCTCGTAAAGTTATTTTTGAACCTTCTACCGGCCGAGCTTTTGTTAAACGATTAGATAATTTACATAACGATACTATAGCTCGCCGTGAAAATGATTACAGTAGGCAATTAAGTAAAGATGATATTGATGGTGATGTGGAGTTATTTTAATGATTCTAATTCACATTATTCAAACAGAGGGGAATGTTAAGTGAATAAAATCAAAGTATTAATTGTTGATGATTCCGCTGTTATTCGCAGTATTGTTAGAGAAACATTAAAACTCGATGAGTTAATTGAAGTGGTAGGTGAAGCGGAAGATCCACTTGTTGCCCGAAAGTTAATTAAAGAACTTAATCCTGATGTAATAACATTAGATGTTGAAATGCCTAAAATGGATGGCATAACTTTTTTGAAAAATTTAATGCGTTTAAGGCCTATCGCTGTGGTTATGTTATCCACATTAACCACCAAAGGCGCAGAGATAACGATCGAGGCTTTAGAGTTAGGAGCCATAGATTTTATTGCTAAACCGAGTGTTGAAGATCTAATTATCAATCGGAATAGTTTTAAAGATACACTGCTAGAAAAAGTAAGATTCGCTGCAGAGGTAGATTTAAAAAGTTATCGCTTAAGTCATGCAATTAACAAGGTAGAAGGTAATCGGGTTCTCTCGTTTACAGGCAGTAAACGCACTAACCACCTCATTGCCATTGGTGCATCAACTGGCGGCACTGATGCCATTAAAACAGTTTTGTCCAAACTGCCTAATAATAGCCCACCAATTGTGATCACCTTGCATATTCCAAAAGCATTTAGTGGCAGCTTTGCGAAGAGACTCGATACCTTGTGTACAGTCAAGGTTCTAGAAGCTCAACATGGACAAAAAGTTAAAGAAGGGCATGTCTATATTGCCCCTGGAGACATGCACCTAAAAATTACTGCTAAAGGAGGCTCGTTATTTTGTCAATTAGAAGATTCCGAAGAGGTTAATCGACACAAGCCCTCTGTAGATGTTTTATTTGATTCCTTGAGTGATATTGCTGCTAATGTACAAGCCGTACTGTTGACCGGCATGGGACAAGATGGTGCACAAGGCATGTTAAATTTAAAACAACAAGGGGCAAAAACCATTATTCAAGACCAGCAAACTAGTCTTATTTGGGGCATGCCAGGTTGTGCTTTTCGGTTGAATGCCCATTGTGAGCAGTATGCTTTAGTTGATGTTGCTAAGAATATACTCAGATTCGCTGCATTGGATAGAAAGTCAGTTAAAGAGGTTATGTATGAGTATCAATAAACCACTCTATTTAGTGGGAGGCTCTAGCTCAATGGCATTGATTATTAATCAATTATCCCTCAATAACCTTGTTATTTTCTTTTCAGGGACGGTTGTAGTCTTATGCATTTTTATTTTTCTCATTTATCAAATTAAACAAGCCAATAATTCTAAAAGAAATCTTAATAGTAATGACCAAATGCCTGAAGTTGATAACAAGTTGATTCACGCTGTTGTTTTTGAACTACAACAGTTTTTACATCAAGAAGTTAGCATTATTGAAAATGAGTTAAACAGAACACGTTCATTAGTTGAAGAGGCTGTGGTTGGCATCTCTGAAAGTTTTAAAAGCCTAGAAGGACTCAGCGCTCAGCAGCAAGGTATGATCACTGAAATAATAAAGCATAGTTCCAATATTGGTGATGATGAAGGTACGACACTTGAAAGCTTTGTACATCACTCTAATGAAACATTAGAAAACTTTATCAGCGTTATTGTTGATACCAGTAAACAAAGCTTAGAAACCATGAACTATACCGACAACATGGTAAATCAATTTGATGGAATTTTTAAACTACTTTCTCAGGTTGAAGGGCTGGCGAGTCAAACCAATTTATTAGCACTCAATGCTGCTATTGAAGCAGCACGAGCCGGTGACGCTGGTCGTGGTTTTGCAGTAGTGGCAAATGAGGTGAGATCCCTATCTGTTAATTCAACAGAGTTAACTCAAGATATTCGTAAGGAAATTGATACTGCTAAAGAAACTATTGCCAAACTTCGTGCATCTGTTGAAATAATGGCGTCTGCTGATATGACCTCAACATTAGAAGCAAAAGCTAAAGTAACAAAAATGATGTCTCACGTTGAAGAGGTTAATGAAAGTAGAAATGAAAATGTTGAAGAGCTTGCCAATATGGCCCCTCAAATAAAAGATGCTGTTTCTTTAGGCGTAAGAACACTCCAGTTTGAAGATCTAACAAAACAATCATTAAACTCTTTGCAACAAAATGTTAAAAGCATTAATGATATTAGCGATGTTTTAATACAGTTTAGTTATGACTATGACGGCTCAGTTCATAACCAATTAAGTCTTCTTAAAAATAAATGTGAAGAAGTCTATCATTTTACCAAAACAGCAGAAAGTGAACGAAGTGTTAAGCAATTTTCAATGAAAGAAGGAGAAGTAGAGCTGTTTTAAAACAATTTCGAAAAAGGCTTATTGAAAATAATATATTTTTTGAGTTAAGGATTAATACAATGACAGTTAAAAGTAATATTTCAGATGACTATAAACACCTTTCAATTAAAGTTGAGAAACGTTTTGATTTTTCACAGCATCAACATTTTCGGGATGCGTACATTGAACATACTGAAGAAGGAACTGAATTTCTATTAGATTTAAGCCAAACTGATTATATGGACAGTTCAGCCTTGGGCATGATTTTATTACTAAAAGATCATGCTGAAAATATAGGGGGAAAAATTGTCATTAATAAACCCAGTGAAGCTGTAAATAAAATACTGGAAATAGCACAATTTCACCGTTTAATGACAATAGTGCATTAAGGTATGTCGAATTTCCCTAATAAACTAGCATTAGTTGTTGATGACTCAATAACGCAGTGCAAAGTTTTATCAATGTTGTTAGATGAAGAAAACTATCAAGTTGTAACCGCTCATAACGGTGCATCTGCAGTAAAAACGTACATTAAATCCCAACCAGATTTGGTATTAATGGATATAAACATGCCTGTCATGAATGGCTTTGAAGCGGCAAAGAAGATTAAAAAGTTATCTTCTGGTTCGTTTTGCCCATTAGTATTCATCACAAGTTTAGATACTGAACAAGCGTATATTAACAGTGTAGATGCCGGCGGTGATGGGATTTTGGTGAGGCCATTTTCTCCTCAGGTTTTCAAAGCAAAAATAAAATCAATTCAACGAATAAACGATCTCTATAGTGAACTTAAAAAGCTGCAACAAGCACAGCAAAAAGATGCTGAGTTAGCTGAGGAACTAATGTCTGGTGTGATTGAATCTAGAAACTATGCTTTAGATAAAATATCAATAGCAAAGCAGGCAGCAGCACTATTTAGTGGTGATATACAACTGACAGCATTGTGTCCAAATGGTGATGTTAATATTTTACTAGGTGATTTTACGGGACACGGTTTACGTTCAACAATAGGGGCTATACCGCTAAGTGAAACTTTTAAAGCCATGACAAAAAAGGGCTTTTCATTAATTGATATTATCAATCAAGTTAATAAACAATTATATGACTTATTACCAATAGATTTATTCTTGTGTGCAACTTTTGTTTCCATTTCCTCCCACGAAAAGTCGGCTTATATTTTTAACGCCGGTTTACCTAATGCCTATATTTTTGATGAAACAGGCAAGATCAAACATAAATTTTCATCCAGTCACCCCCCTTTAGGTGTATTACCAGAGTTAATGAATGGTTCGCGCATAACTATTACTCCTATCGAAGCTAAGGAACGTGTGGTTTTGATTAGTGATGGCATCATTGAAGCGAGTAATGATAGAGGGGAATTGTATGGTATTGATAGGTTTGAGATCGCGGCCAAAAAAGGCATTTTACTTCAAGACTTAGCCTCTACGGTGATGAAAAGTATCGATACCTTTAGTGCCGGAAAATCGCAAGAAGATGATATTTCACTCATTGATATTCCTTGTGGTGGTTGGCAAAGTGCAATAAATATTACCGCAAAGTCAGATACCCAAATGATGAATAACCTGGAAGAAGCTTATCAACGTTCTTTACCCGATTGGCAGTCACATTTGCAACTCACGGGTCAATCCCTTGCTTCAGTTAACCCTATTCCGATGATCATGAATCAAATTCACGAAATAGAAGGTG
>MAAB01001247.1_pt1 | contig 121760 bp, 115 predicted proteins | sample 1115991 | NCBI WGS metagenome assembly MAAB01 (sample SAMN04961124, study PRJNA320927) | seawater metagenome | isolation source: sample BD02T18 sea water enriched with oil for 18 days | place: USA:Gulf of Mexico | collected 2013-07-27 | reverse complement strand
ATGAAAACATTCAACAATATCAGTAGTTTTAACTCTGCCATCTTGAGTTTTAATACTATTGCCTCAAGTAAATTCTTGTACTGAACCATTACTGTTCATCGAAGCTATATAAGCGGAACACTGAACTTTTTCTTATTTACATCATCCGTGCTTTCAGTATAAAACCAGCATCCATTCATTTACTACTCAACGATTTATATTTAAATAATTACCATCAATTCGAGTTAAGATATTTTTAATATATTGAACTATAGAATAATTCCAAGTCCATTAAGTAATTTTCCATGAAGCGAGAATTAAAAGGCTTCCTTCGACAAGCTCAGAACCGACGAAAGCAAGGCAATGCTTGAAGAGAATGGTTATTCAGGAACGTATGTTCTAAAATCCAACGAACATCATTCCAGTGGTGTTTTAGGCTGGAATCTTCAACAACAGACGTCGAAGATGACGTTATCAATGAGTTCCTGAGAAAAGTGCATAGGCACGATAAGAAATGGGGAGACTATAGCTAGGCCAAGTCTCCACATGTTAATTTTACGCGTTTTTATTTGGATTAATAAGATATTTTTCGCCGGTCTTTTTGGCGTTGTATTGCAAAGCAATCTCCGGAGTCAGAGCTTGTTCAAAACTTAATTCTTCTGTAAACGCACAGGCAAACGTTGTTTTGATTTCATCAGCAACTTGTTTTTGTAATTGACTAATTTTTTCAGGCTTCAACTTCCCTAAAAACCTCATCAATAACCACCCTCCTATGCCCCATGTCATACCATAAGCACGATTTAACGTTGTCGGGGAAAAGTCCAGCCCACCATAAATATAAACTTGTTTGTTTGCTTCTGAACCATACGTATTAAAACCTACCGCGTCTTTGCTGCCAGACTGTTCCATAGCGTTTAGTATATCGCTAACTATTTCGCCACCGCCTATGGCATCAAATGCTAAGGTTGCACCTGTTTCATCAATAGCCTTGTATAGATCAGCTTTGAAAGTTTTACTAGACGAATCACAAATGTATTGGGCACCAATTTCTTTGAGTATTTCCACCTGCTGCTGATTTCTAACAATGTTCACCAAGGAAACGTCTTGAGCTAGACAAATTTTATTAAGCATTTGTCCTAAGCTAGAGGCTGCAGCGGTATGTACTAATGCCGTATGTCCTTCCATGCGCATGGTTTCTACCATGCCCAAAGCGGTCAAAGGGTTTACAAAAGAAGAGGCCGCATTAATGGGTAAAGTATCATCATTGTGCACAATGCAGGCTTGTGCTGGTACACAACAATATTGAGCATAAGTTCCACCGGTTAAGATGGCAACCGTTTTTCCCATTAAAGACTTTGCTACCTCACTATCACCAGTAGCCACAACTATACCAGCACCTTCATTGCCAATAGGTAATACTTGACCTAAACGTGATTTAATACGTGGTAAAATACTTGGATGTACTGGTGCTGTAAAGGTTGATTTATCGGCATTAAGCTCTGCTTCAGCCAAATTTGCGGGACCAAACATAGGCCACATATCTGACGGATTGATTGGAGCGGCTTCAATACGCACGATCACTTCATGAGGCTTAGGCTTAGGTACATCGACATCTTTCAAAGATATTTCAAGCTTTCCATCTGTAGAGATAAGAGTAAATAATTGTTTTGAGCTAGTCATTGTTGATAGTTCTCTAGTTGTTGTAGAACATAAGTTATACCAAGTAAAACAAATAATTTTCGATTCTCTATTTTACTTGGTATGATTTTGATTATTGTACTGCCTTTATTTTTCAAACCATTAATTAATTAATGTAGTTCCACCATCGACCGGAATTATTTGTCCCGTAATAAAAGCGCCCGCTTGACTGGCTAACATAATAGCAACACCAGCAATATCTGTTGGTTCTCCCCAACGTTTCATTGGTATGCTCTTTAACTCTTCTTCAAAAGCCGCTTTATCAGTACTGAGAAATTCGGTCATTTTAGAATAGAACCTTCCTGGCGCTATTGCATTTACACGAATATGTGCAGCAGCTAACTCCGTTGCTAATATTCTAGTTGCTTGATGAATGGCTGACTTTGAAACCGCATAACTGTAATTGTCTAAACCATTACCGACTAAACCCGCAATTGAGCCAATATTAATCACCGAAGCGGTATTTTCTTTGTTGGCACTGTTTTTTAATAAGGGTAATAAAGCTTGAGTTAAGAAAAAGGGACTTTTGACATTAATATCCATGACTTTGTCCCAACCTTTTTCTGGAAACTGCCCCAAAGGGGCTCCCCAGCCAGCACCTGCATTATTTACCAATACATCGATATGACTTTCGCGCTTAGTTATTTCCTGAACCAAATGCGTTATCCCTTCGCTTGTTGCGACATCACTAGGAAGAGCAACGCAGTCGCCAAATTGACTTAACTCTTGCGCCGTAGCAATGCAAGCCTCAGCTTTGCGTGCAGTAATATAAACACGTTTCGCTCCTGCCTCAAGAAATCCTTGTGCCATAGACGCACCTAAACCTCTAGAGCCACCAGTTATCACACAGGTTTTTCCTTTCATAGAAAATAGATTTTCAAACATTCATCATTCCCTTTTATATGCAGTATTATTTACCGTAATTCTTTACGTAGTATTTTACCGACATTGGTTTTAGGTAACTCGTCCATAAAGACTATTTCTTTCGGACACTTATATTTTGTTAAATGGGTTTGGCAATGTTCTTTAATAATTTCTTCATTCAGACTTTTATTTTCGGTAACTATAAATACTTTAACTTTTTCGCCTGTTACGTCACAAGGTGCAGCAACAGCAGCTGCTTCTAAAATATCCTCATGCATAACCAAAACTTCTTCAATTTCATTTGGATAAACATTAAAACCTGAAACAATGATCATATCCTTTTTACGATCAACTATATGAAAGAAACCATTTTCATCAACAGTTACTATATCGCCAGTCGCTAGCCAACCGTCTTTTAATACTTCGGCTGAAGCTTCTGGTCGATTATAATAACCACTCATGACTTGTGGCCCTTTTACCCACATTTCTCCTGGCTCGCCCATCGGCACTTCTTCACCATTGTCATCAAGTAATTTAACTTCAGTTGAAGCTGCTGGAATACCAATAGAACCATTATACTCGGACTGAGTATAAGGGCTTAACGTTACTGTTGGAGCGCATTCAGTTAGCCCGTAACCTTCTAATAAATGACTGCCAGTAACTTTTACCCAATGTTCTGCAACTGGGCGCTGAGTTGCCATACCACCAGCAAAAGAAATTTTTACTTTACTAAAATCTAAATCGGCAAAACCCGGCGTATGTAAGAGTGAATTAAATAAGGTATTAACCCCTGTGATCACACTAAATTGATACTTACTCAGCTCTTTAACAAAACCAACCATATCGCGTGGATTGGTGATTAATAAGTTGGTACCACCGGTAGGTAAAAAGCTTAAGCAATTAGCGCTTAAAGCAAAGATATGGTAAAGAGGTAATGCTGTCACTAAGAACTCTATACTCTTTTCATAAACAGGTGTAGTCATCGCTTTGGACTGTTCGATATTAGCAATCATATTACGATGCGTTAACATCACACCTTTTGATACGCCAGTCGTACCGCCTGTATATTGTAAAAAAGCTAAATCGCTGTTGTTAATGTCTACAGGTGAAAATGTTAAATTAGCCCCTTTTTTCATTGCATCATTAAACTTAACTTCACCTGCTAAGTGATAAGCTGGCACTAATTTTTTAACATACCTTAATGCAAAATTGACAATTGCCCCTTTAACCTTTTTAAGTCGATCGCCTACACCTGTGGTAATAACATGTTGAACCGCCGTATTTTTAATTACTTTTTCTAACACGTGTGCATAGTTTTCAATAATTAGAATAGCTTTTGTTTCTGAATCTTTCAGTTGGTGTTCTAATTCACGGGAAGTATAGAGTGGGTTAACATTAACGACCGTTAACCCAGCCATTAAAGCACCAAATACTGCGATAGGATATTGCAACGTATTAGGTAACATAATAGCGAATTTTTCGCCTTTTTTAAGCCCTAAATCTTGCTGTAAATACGCAGCAAACGTTTTGGCTTGTTCAGCGAGTTCACCGTATGTAATGGACGCATCCATATTAATAAATGCGGTGTTATTTTGAAATTGTTTAGTATAAATGTGGAACATATCGACAATAGAGTCGTAATAATCTGCATCTATTTCATGTGCAACACCAGGGGGGTAACTTTTTTCAAGCCAAATTTTTTCCACAATACTTTCCTCATTCTTAAACGGATAAAACAGCTAATAGTGCTATTAGCTGCTCACGCTTTATTATTTTTATATTATGTTGATAACAATAAGAAGTTTATAAGACTTCAAACAAACCCGCAGCACCTTGGCCACCACCGATACACATACTGATAACAACATATTTAACGCCGCGACGCTTACCTTCAATAAGTGCATGCATAACCATACGTGTGCCACTCATGCCATATGGGTGACCTATAGATATTGCACCACCGTTAACATTTAAACGATCTTCTGGAATATTCAATTTATCAGCACAGTACAAAACTTGCACTGCAAAAGCTTCATTAATTTCCCACAAACCAATATCATCCATGGTTAAGTTGTTGCGTTCTAATAATTTTGGAATGGCGAAAATTGGGCCTATCCCCATTTCATCAGGTTCACAGCCTGCTACGACCATACCACGATAAGCTCCTAATGGTTTAAGACCTCGTTGCTCGGCTAATTCGCGCTCCATAACAACAACCGCCGCTGCACCATCAGATAGTTGTGAAGCGTTTCCGCCAGTGATAGAACCATTATCTTTAACGGCTTTTAAACCCGATAATCCTTCTAAATTTGTTGATGGACGATTACCTTCATCTTTAGTTAAGATAACGTCTTCTTTACTAATATCACCTGTTGCTTTATCCATCACTAACTTTGTACAAGTAACGGGCACAATTTCATCATCAAACTTTCCTGCTGCTTGTGCTGTTGCTGTACGCTGTTGAGATTTTAAGGCGTAAGCATCTTGCTCTTCACGTGAAATTTCATAACGATTAGCAACTATTTCAGCCGTATCAAGCATTGGCATATACGTTGCTGGGCGGTAGGCCTTTACACTTGGGTCAACCGCACGGTGCATATTCATTTTGTCATTTTGCACTAGGCTGATTGAGTCACAACCCCCAGCAACGACAACTTGTGCGCCATCACAAACAATGTGATTGGCCGCTGTAGCAATAGACATTAAACCTGAAGAACATTGACGATCAATAGTCATGCCAGGAACAGAAACAGGCAGTTCCGCTGCCATCGCTACTTGACGACCAAAATTCATACCTTGGTTACCTTGAGTTAAAGCAGCGCCAAAAATACAATCTTCTATTTCACTGGGGTCAATACCAGCTCGAGCTACTGCAGCTTTTACTGCAACGGCAGATAATGTCGGCGCCGATAAATCATTAAATGCACCTCTGTATGCTTTACCAATGGGTGTACGTGCGGCTGATACGATAACGGCTTCTCTCATGTGTGTTCCTTATTCTATTTGTTAGTATTCGTGCAAGTGGATTACTGTTAAAACTTACTAGTAACCGTTAATTCTTTTGTGATTTCATGAAAGCCATAGCTTTCATCACGAATTTTTCACCTTGTTTTGCGCCAGATTCTAACGCTGCTTGCTTATCTTGAGCCGTTAGAGTTGTCCAATTTTCACGAACTGTTTCTGGGTTTTGAGCATTTTGTGGGATAAAACAACCTTCTGTTTCAAACATACTTGCACTTGCATAACCACCAGCACCTGCACATAGAATAAAGCGATTAGGGGCATCATCATCACATAACGTCAGCATACCTGCCGTAACGGCTTCTGGTGCAAACGCTTTGATTATTTCTTCAGGCATTAAATCTTCTGTCATGCGTGTACCGGCCGTTGGTGCTAATGCATTGATACGAATGTTATTTTTAGCACCTTCAATGACTAAAGTATTCATCAAACCCAAAACAGCCATTTTTGCTGCGCCATAATTTGATTGACCAAAGTTACCATACATACCACTTGATGATGTCGTCATAACAATACGGCCATAATTTTGCTCACGCATAATGTCCCAAACCGCTTTGGTACAATTAACCGAGCCCATTACATGAACATCCATCACTAATTTAAAATCATCTAAGCTCATTTTTGCAAAAGATTTATCGCGTAATATGCCCGCATTATTGATAAGAATATCGACACGCCCCCACTTGTCCATCGTTTGCTGGACCATGTCTTGCACTTCGTCAAAATTAGCAACGTTAGCGCCGTGACTAATGGCTTCACCACCATTCTCTTCAATTAAACTCACCACTTCTTGTGATGCCTGTGAAGATGCGCCGCTACCATCACGAGCACCTCCTAGATCATTAACGACAACTTTAGCGCCACGTGCCGCTAGTGCCAGCGCATGAGTTCGACCCAAACCGTTACCTGCGCCAGTTACGATAGCGACTTTACCTTCAAAACTAATTGTCATAATGCTTCCTTCAAATTCTTTAATTATTTTGTTCGATTTACTAACCTTTATTTGTAGACTATTTGACCATTTGTACGCCAATCCATTCCGCAATTAACGCCGGTGTATCGACACCTTCAATTTCAACGGTTACTTCAGTGCATAAACGAAATTGTCCTGGCTTTTTTTCTTCAATAGAAAGTATTTTCGCGTGAGCTCTAATGCGACTATTAACTTTTACTGGTTGTAAAAATCTAACTTTATCGAAACCTGCATTAAGCCCCATGTAAAAACCATCAATCATGACACTAAAATCTTCAGCAAAATGAGACAACATCGACAAGGATAAAAAACCATGTGCGATAGTTGAACCAAACGGCGTTGCTTTCGCTTTTTCTTCATCAACATGGATAAACTGATGATCAAGCGTACAGTCGGCAAACTGATTTATTTGCGCTTGTGTTACTTCGTGCCATGGTGTTGGCTCTGCTTGAAAACCGATAGAATCGGTAATGTCATTTCTATTTATTACTGTAGGCATCATTCTCTCTTCTTATTTTTTCGCATAACGATATACGAATACAATTTCAGCGATAAACTATGCTAATCCGAGCAGATAGATAAAACAAATGAATAGATTTGATATCTAGCTATTCATTATAGGAATAGCTAAGTGAGGGATTCTTGTAGCAAAAATGACTATTGGTAGAGAAGAAAAAAGCACTACCGATAAAATCGATAATGCTTTTTTAAAATATGAGTTTGATTTAAGGCTATTTATTAATTTTAAAGTACTTAGACTACGTTAAAACCATTCAGCCTGCATATCAAAACTTGTTCGGTCAGTACTTGTTAGAATATTTGACCACACACCTATTTTTGGCAATTCAAAACGATAAAAATATTGTAGTGCTTGTAACTTTCCGCGATAAAAGTGTTTATCACTTTCATGTGGCTGTTCAGCTAACGCATGTGAGGCAACTAATCCTTGTTTTAGCCATAACCACGCAATAATGACATGACCAAATAGCTCTAAGTATTTAACTGAGTTAGATAAAACTAGATCAATGTTTTCTGTTTGCATTGCCGTTAATAATACTGACGTGGTTTTTTTGAGTGTGACAAGCGCTTCATTTAACTCACTAGCATAACCAGTAAGTTTTTCTATGTCATTGGCAATAGCAATGGTCTTTTCAATTTCAGCTAACGTTGCCATATAACCAGCTAATTTATTCATCGGCACTTTACGCGTTAATAAGTCTAGCGATTGAATACACGTAGTCCCTTCATGAATCGGGTTTAAACGATTATCACGATAGAACATTTCAACTGGATGTTCATTAATATAACCATGTCCACCTAAAACCTGAATGGCATATGAATTCGCCTTTGGACCATTTTCAGAAGGCCATGATTTAATAACAGGAGTTAAAAAATCTAATAACATATGTGCATGTTCACGCTGTTCTTGTGTGGGCGCAGTACGTTCATCATCGCTTAATTGTGTGCCATACAATACTAATGACAATGCCCCCTCAGCAACCGATTTTTGTGCTAATAACATGCGTTTTACATCGGCATGCTCAATAATATTAACCATAGGCGATAGCGGATCTTTACATGAAGGTAAACGACCTTGCGGTCGATTTTTCGCATAATCAACCGAATACTGATAACCAGCTACTGCCAGTACCGCACCACCGGTACCGACCATAATGCGCGCTTCGTTCATCATGTGGAACATGTATTTCAGACCAGCGTTTTCTTCACCTACTAAATAACCAATTGACCCCTTTCTTTCACCAAAACTTAACGCCGTGGAGGTTTGTGCTCGGCCTCCCATTTTGTGAAATAAACCCGCTAACGCGACTTCATTATCTTCCCCAATGGAACCATCATCCTTAAGTAAAAACTTAGGAACAACAAAAAGTGATATACCTTTAACTCCTTTGGGGGCACCTTGTAATCGTGCTAATACCAAGTGAACAATATTTTCACTTAAATCGTGATCACCACCAGAGATGAAAATTTTATTACCCGAAATTCGATAAGTGCCGTCGTCTGCTTTAACCGCTTTAGTGGTTAAGTCACCTAAACCAGAACCACTGCCCGGCTCAGTCATTGCCATGGTGCCCATAAAGCGACCTTCACGCATTGGTTTAACCCAAGTTTCAATAAGATCATCACTGCCATGTGCTTGCAATAAATTTGCGTTAGCCGTGGTTAACATGTTGTAGCCCATGCCAACACCGCCAGCAACAGATAGATAGGCACCTGCGGCACTCGCAATTATAGGCGGAAGTTGCATACCACCTAAGTCATAATCAGCAGTAGCAGATGCGATACCCGCTTCATTTACCGCATCTATCGCAGGTTTAAGTTCAGGAATTAAATGAACTTTTTTACCATCAAAGGTTGGCTGATGGGTATCAAGTTTTTGACGAATTGGAAGAAAATGCTTCTCTGCAATCGCTTTTGCAGTATTTACTACTTCATTAAAAGTATGGCGATCATGATCTTGATAACGCTCTCTGTTAATTAGCGCTTCACTATCAAAAAGTTCGTAAAGCATAAACGTTAGATCACGTTCATTCATTAATGTTGCAGGCATGTCATTCTCTTCTTATTTCTTATTTTCTACTGATGGAATTACTAAAATTTAATTTGTACGGTTAATTTGCAAAAAGCTAAGTTGCTGACACACCGCCATCTATCGCAATACACTGTCCCGTCATGTAAGTATTTGCTGGAGACAGCATCATCAACATCATTGCGACTATTTCTTTTGGTTCACCTAATCGTTTCATTGGCGCACCTCGACTCATTTTATCTTGCATACTGTTATCAGCCATATCAGTAACCATTTGCGTTAAAGTAAAAAACGGGCATATAGCATTAATTCTAATATTATGACGACCATATTCCACGGCGCCTGTTTTTGTTAAACCGATTACGGCATGTTTTGCCATTGAATAAGCGCCTACTCTTGCTGCACCGCTTATTCCCGCCATTGAACTCACATTTAAAATAGCGCCGCCTTCTTGTTTCAACATTTGTGTAATTTGGTGACTCATGCCAAATTGCACACCTTTAACATTAACAGCAAATTGACTATCCATTAATGCTTCATCAGTCTCATGTAAAGCTTGAAATCCATGAGCAACCCCGGCATTGTTAACACCAATATCTACACGACCAAAATGTTCAATAGCAGTATCAACCATTGCTTTACAATCATCATTTTTAGATACATCACATTTTAACGCAAAAACTTCAGCACCTGATGCCGCAATATCATCAGCCACTTGTTGAACACCATCTTCGTTAATATCACTAATGACTAATTTTGCACCGCGTTCGGCGAGCGCTACTGCTAATAATTTACCAAAACCTTGGGCGGCACCTGTGATAACAGCAACTTTGCCGGTAAAGTCTAATAATGGATCCATGGGATAACTCCTCTATATTTTATTGTTTTGATAAATTAGACGTAATGTTTACGCTTTGTCTTGTGCGATAACTTGTAAAGCCATTTGAGCTAACGGCTTTACAAATGCACCGACTTTTTTGGCATTTTCATTGGATGCGTTTCCTTGAGCAGCACGTTTTGCAACACCTTGTACAATCGCCGCTAAACGGAAGAAACTAAAAGCAAGACAAAAGGTCCAGTTCTCAATTTTTTCTATGCCCATGCGTTGACAATAAAGAGCCACATATTCTTCTTCACTCGGTATACCTAAACTTGCACGGTCTACATCTTTTAAACCATCGACACTGCCCATTCCTGATGGCATGCGCAGTTGCATACATTGATAGGCTAAGTCAGCAAAAGGATGGCCTAATGTTGATAATTCCCAATCCAATAACGCTATGATTTCAGGCTTATCTTTATGGAACATCATATTGTCTAAACGAAAATCACCATGAACTAAACATACACGTCCGTCATCTTCAGGTTGGTTTTTCTCTAACCATTCAATAAGTTCGTCCATCGCAGGAATTTTGCCTAACTCAGATGCTTTATATTGCACTATCCAACGTGCTAGTTGGCGCTCAAAATAGTTTCCAGCTTTACCGTAGTCGCTTAAACCAACGGCACCAACATCAATATTATGCAAAGAAACTAGGGCCTTATTCATTGCATCATACATTTGTGAGCGGCGTTCATTCGTATCAATTTCTGCTAATGAGGCACTCCAATAAACCGTACCATCACAAAATTCCATTAAATAAAACATTGAACCGAGAATGCTACGGTCTTCACAAAGATGAAAAACTTTCGCAACAGGCACATCACTATTTTTTAAGGCATTAAGGACTTTATATTCACGGTCAACGGCATGTGCTGATTTCAATAATTTTCCAGGAGGTTGTCTACGTAATACATAAACGCCTGATTGTGCTGATACTTTAAATGTAGGGTTTGACTGCCCACCGGGGAATTTATCAAGGGTCATAGGCCCTTTAAAGCCTTCAATATTCGCTTCGAGATAAGTGGTTAACTTTTCAATATCAATGGGTAGAACTTGTGACATTTGATCATACTCTTAAATGTTAAATATACGTAGGAAGCTTGATTTTATTCAACTATTTTAGTTGTAACTCAAACATTCATTCGAGCTACAACATTTAGCGGCTTTAGCTTGTTTTTTGCTTAACAAGATCACGCCCCAACTGCATCATATGAACTTCGTCTGGCCCATCAGCTAAACGCAAAGTACGTTGTCCAGCATAAGCATGTGCTAAGAAAGTATCTTGACTTACACCAACAGCGCCATGACATTGAATAGCACGGTCTAGAACATCCAAGGACATACTAGGTGCAACAATTTTGATCATCGCGATTAAATCTTTAGCTGCCTTGTTGCCATCGGTATCCATTTTTTGTGCTGCTTTAAGCGTCATTAAACGGGCTTGCTCAATTTGACAAGCAGATTGTGCAATATTTTCACGTATCGATTGTTGCTTTATCATTGGTCTACCAAAAACAATACGTTCGTTAACGCGTTTACACATTAAGTCTAATGCGCGCTGTGCTACACCAATCGAGCGCATACAGTGATGAATGCGTCCAGGGCCTAAACGCCCTTGGGCAATTTCAAAACCTTTGCCTTCGCCAACAATAATATTTCCAACTGGCACACGTACATTGTCAAAATTCACTTCGGCATGACCTTCTGGTGCATCGTTATAACCAAATACTCTCATTGGACGAATCATAGTAACACCCTGTGTATTCATAGGGACAAGTACTTGTGATTGTTGAATATAACGATTGCTATTTTCAGGATCTGTTTTGCCCATTACAATCATAATTTCGCATTGTTTACGACAGGCACCACTAATATAAAATTTACGGCCATTAATAACATACTCATCACCATCTCGTTCAATACGTAATTCAATGTTAGTTGCATCACTTGAGGCAACTTCAGGCTCTGTCATCGCAAACGCTGAACGAATTTTCCCTTCAAGTAATGGTTCTAACCATTGCTTTTTCTGCGCGTCATTACCATATTTAGCTAATACCTCCATATTGCCAGTATCAGGTGCTGCACAGTTAAATACTTCTGATGCCCACATGACCTTACCCATGATTTCAGCCAAGGGTGCATATTCTAGATTCGTTAAACCTGCACTATATTTTCCATAAGCTACAGGAAGAAATAAATTCCATAAACCTTGCGATCTTGCTTTGGCTTTTAACTCTTCCATTAACGGCGGTGTTGACCAAGGGTCTAAATCTACTTGTTCATGCATTTTTTCTTCATTCGGGTAGACATATTCTTCCATAAATGAAGTTACACGATTTATTAATTCTTTAACCTTGTCACTGTATTCAAAATCCATGGGATTATCCTTATTCGGCCAACATGCCGTTTTTATGTTTGATATTTCTTTTTTAAATTTAAGCTATCACAACAGTAAAGTGTTAGCTTAAGTCAGTTAACTTAATGACATTAATGCTTTTTTATTAAATTGCGCTATTTCATCTTCTTTATTATCTCGCACTTTATTTACCCATTCTGGATCAACTAACAAAGCACGACCAATCGCAACTAAATCAAACTCATTGTTATTCAAACGTTCTAATAAACCATCAATACCTGTTGGGTTAGACGTACCGCTTAAGTCCATACTTCCTTCACCTGTAAAGTCACTATCTAAACCAACACTACCTACGGTAATAACCGGCTTATTCGTTAACTTTTTCGTCCACCCTGCAAGGTTGAGGTCTGAGCCTTCAAATTCAGGTAACCAAAAACGACGAGTACTTGCGTGAAAAATATCAACGCCTGCATTTGTTAATAACGTTAAAAACATTTCTAATTCTTCAGGTGTTTGGCAAAGCTTGGCATTGTAATCTTGTTGTTTCCACTGAGAAAACCTGAAAATAATAGGGAAATCTTCACCAACTGCGGCGCGGATAGCTTCAACAATTTCTATGGCGAAACGCGCTCGGTTTTCTAATGAACCACCGTATTTATCATCCCTTTGGTTTGTGCCTTCCCAGAAAAACTGATCAACTAAATAACCATGAGCACCATGTACTTCAATGGCGTCAAAGCCAATATCCTTTGAGTCAGCCGCCGCTTGAGCAAATGAAGAAACAACTTCATTAATATCTTCTTGGGTCATGGCAACGCCATTTTTTGCACCTGGCTTAAATAGTCCTGATGGACTATATGCAGGAACAGATTCATCAGGGCCTGTACCTTCTTTTCTTACAGAACCAACATGCCAAAGCTGTGGCGCAATTTTACCGCCTGCAGCATGTACTTCATCAATAACATGCTTCCAACCGGCTAACGCTTCTTCACCATAAATAGCAGGAATACGATCGTAACCATTCGCGGCTTTGTGTGAGATAAAAGTACCTTCGGTAATGATTAAACCTACATTTCCTTCAGCTCTTCGGCGGTAATATTGTGCTACCTCTTTACTTGGAACATAGTTAGGCGAAAAAGATCGAGTCATTGGAGCCATAACCGTTCGGTTTTTTAAAATTAAGTCACCCGTTGTAAATGACTCAAATAATTTATCAGAATTGTTGTTACCCATGAAATTTCCTCAATTTTTAATTTGTATTAAAATTGTTCTTTTTTTAGGACCTGCTGATTTTGTAACAGACCCCTCTTATTCATCATTGCACTATGGTTAGCTTAATCGGTAACTTAACCGAACAACGCTATCCTATGAGCTATTAACCAATTAAGAAGCCACCATCAACATTGATAGCAGTACCTGTGGTATAACTTGAAGCATTTGAAACGAGATAAAGTACCGTGCCTGCCATTTCATCAGGTTGTGCAACGCGTTTCATTGGTACGTGGTGCATCATTTGTTCAAGTATTTTAGGGTTGTTTACTAGCGTTGAAGCAAATTTAGTATCTGTTCCACCCGGTAATAAAGCATTAACGCGAATATTGAACTGTGCACATTCTTTTGCGAAGGTTTTAGTTATAGAAATAACAGCTGCCTTGGTAATAGAATAAATGCCTTGATAGTCGCCCGGTATAACACCATTGATAGAAGCTACATTCACAATAGCGCCACCATCATTTTCTTTCATCAATTTAGCGCCGATAGTAGACATGAAAAAGTAACCTCGGATATTAACATCTACGGTTTTTTGAAAAGCACCTAAATCAGTATCTAATACGTGGCCAAAATATGGGTTCGCTGCCGCGTTGTTCACTAAAATATCTAATTTACCGTGCTCTGATGAAATTTGATTAAATATTGATTCAATTTGTTCCATTTCACCAATATGACAAGCAATTGCTTGCGCACTACCACCCGCTTTAACAATACTGTCAACAACTGCTTGACAACCTTCAACTTTACGACTTGAAACAATAACGTGAGCACCGTGTTGCGCTAACAATTTGGCGATACTTTCACCAATACCACGACTTGCACCTGTGACTAGTGCTACTTTTCCTGTTAAATCAAATAAATCTTTATTCATGCTTAAGCTCCTGCTTGATATTTTGTTCGTATTGATATTGGTTATCTAAATGTTATCCAGTCAGCCCCTGCATGTGCTAAATGGCTGTAGTTATTGAGATAATCAATACTTAAATTGTTTTCAGAAAAGAGTAACTTAGTGACACTTGTATTTCTTAACTGCTGATTTACGATTAATGCTTTTTCATCAGTTAACCCTAAAATATGCTGTACGATCACCGAAATAGTGCCGCCTGAGGTAAAAATACAAATATCTTGTGCATGCCCTGAATCATCAACCATTCTTTTGCTAGTTAATTCTTGATTAATAACATCGTGTAAAGCATCTACACAACGTTTCTTAAATTGGCCCCAAGTTTCTTTGTAATCACTATCGTTTTCTCCACAGATCCAACGATTAATTGCTTGAGAAAATTCTTTCTGAAAGGTTTTATTCGCATCAGGTTGCTGACCAATTAAGGTACTCATTTGAGCAAAACTTTTCCATTTTTCATCATAACAAGTCAACATATCGACATGATCAAACTCATTAAAGCCCGAATGCAAAATAACGGAAGACTCTTTTCCTTGATAGCCAAGTAAAAATTGCTCTAACGTTTGCCCATGGCGAAGTAAGTCTCCTGCATAAACTTTGTCGGGTGCTGGCATAGATTGCCAGAACTTACCAAGTAGTTTTGATTGTTCACTGCCCATATCTGACAATTGGTCATAATCAGCGCTACCAAAAGACGCTTGGCCATGTCGAATTAAATAGATTGCCGCCATTTTACCGCCCTGATTTAATGAAAAATTTATATTTTAATGCTGGAGTTTTCAAATAGTTACCTAATCTTGTTATATTTGTTACTTTTTATGTTAACAAGCACATAACTCCTTAATTCCACTGAAAATAGCTAGACGTAAATTTATTCAGGTCGCTATATCAAAAATACTTGACTATCCTAAATCCATTATATAAATTAAACAAATGAATAGTTTTAATGACCTACTATTTATTAATAGAATAGTAGGTGTTGATTAACCGCATCATTTCAGTCTTGATTCTTGATAAATGAAGTTAATAAGGGATATATGAAAATAGATTTAAATTTGTTTATTGTTTTCGACGCAATATATTGTGAAGGTAACTTAACTAAAGCCGCATCGGTGTTAAATTTATCACAACCTGCGGTTAGCCATTCATTAGGGAAATTACGCACATATTTCGATGACCCCTTATTTATTCGACAAGGCAATGAAATGCGGCCAACACCCGTGGCTAAAAATGTCGTTGCAGACGTTCGAGAAGCGTTATATCAATTGCGCGTCTGTTTAGTACAATCACGGCAATTTGAACCCATGACTTCTCGAAAGCATTTTACTATATCCCTACTGGGTTCGTTAGAAGCAACCTATTTACCACCGCTGATGCAAAGCTTAACAAAAGAGTCTCCACATATTACTTTAAAAAGTAACAGGAGAGTTAATCGAAGTGAATTGGAAAATAAATTAGCGAGCGGAGATATAGATTTAGCTATTGATGCATTAGTTCCTGTTAGCAATAATATTTTACATAAACAACTAGAGCAAGACCAATACGTTGTTATTACACGTAAAAACCACCCAGCTATTACTCAAGGTTTAGATTTGGAAACCTACCTTAGTCTCGAACATATATTAGTTTCAAGCCGCTCTAGTGGGCCTGGACTTGAAGACTTTGAGTTATCTAGGTTAGGTTTTCATCGTAAAATAGCATTAAGGTGTCAGCACGCATTAGCTGCGTGTATGATCACAATAACCAGCGAAAAAATATTCACTTTACCCAAAAAAGCAGCAGAAATGTACAGTAAAATGCTCGATATTTCTATTTTTCCAATGCCCGTTGATTTACCTAGTCTTGATATTCATTTGTACTGGCATACCAATGTAGATAAGGAACCGGCCAATAAATGGATGAGAAACAAACTGATTATGGCATCATCAAAAACAGAAATGGTGAAATGAATCAATATTTAAAGTGACTATTAATAATATTAAAAGTTGTTTATTCACCTATAAACAACTAGACACTCTGTTTTATACCCTTTTACTTCAATGTGTGTGCTCTTGATAAAAACATGTTCACAGCAAAATCGCATATTTCTTCTATTTTATTGTTATCTGTATAAATACCATCAATAAATAGTTTTGCTATACCATGCACTGTGCCCCAGAATACTTGTGAAGCTCGTAGCTCGTTATTATTAACGTTAAATAAACCTTGTTCTTGCCATTGTTTAGTCATTTTTAGCTTAAACTGAAAACAAGGATAGGCTGTATCGCGTAACTCCTGCGTGCTACTTTCATTTTTCCAAATGGTTCGACCAAACATCAACTCATAAAGATCAGGATTACTTTTGGCGAATTGCACATAATTATGGATAAATAGACGAAAATTTTCTTCATGTGATATTTGGGTATTGTCAAAGCCATTTTTATAAATTTGGTGCAATTGTTTAAATCCGCCTTCTGCAATGGCACAAAGTAAAGCGTTTTTGTCTTTGAAATGATGGTAAGGAGCAGCTCTAGATACACCAACACGAGCACCAAGTTTACGCAAAGAAACTTCTTCTATACCATTTTCTTTGAGCATTTCACTCGCAACGTTTAATAACGTAGTGCGTAAATCACCATGGTGGTAACTATCTTTATCTTTAATAATTTTCATAAGAAAAAGTATAACTGTTAACTATACATCATTCAATCTTGACGGAGTCATGTGTTATGTGTGTTTTAATACCGAATTATCCAGTAAACACCTACAAGATTACTAAGGTGATTTCAGTTATTGGTTTAACCGCCAGTTATTCCGTCACTATACTTCTAGCGCCTTCAATGAAGGTTTCTTTGTCGACTTTAATACGCTCTGGTACAGCAATACCTTTTTGAACCGCCGGACGTAACGCTATTTGATCCACCCATCGTTTCAAATTAGGCAAATCATCTAAATTTACACCTGACCACTCATGAGTATGTACCCAACACCAGTTTGCCATATCTGCTATAGAATATTCTGGTGTTAAATATTCACTCTCTTTTAACTGTAAATCTAGTACTGAAAATAACCTTTTCACTTCATTTTGATAACGATCGATTACTGGTTGGATTTTTTCTGGAAAATAACGATAGAAAACATTCGCTTGCCCCATCATTGGTCCTATTCCGCTCATTTGAAACATTAACCATTGCATCACCTGCGAACGTTCTTTTTTTCCTGTAGGTAAAAACTGTCCTGATTTTTCAGCTAAATAAATCATAATTGCGCCAGTTTCAAATACCGCAAAGTTATCATTGTTTCGATCTACAATGGCTGGAATACGTCCATTAGGGCATAGCTTTAAAAACTCTTCAGACTTTTGCTCTGCTTTCATCAAGTCAATGACGTAAACTTGATATTCAATAGCCATTTCCTCTAGGGCAACTGAAGCCTTCCAGCCATTAGGTGTTGCTGAGGTATAAAGATCTATCATATTTTTCCCATTCTTAAGCTTTGTAACTTGGACGCTCTGATATTTTTTTATACCAACGATGTAAGTGAACATGTTCATCGCTAGGGCGAATTTTTACTACACGAGCAAAATCTATTGCACAGAGCAAAATGATATCTGCAATACTGAAATAATCTCCCACAAGATATGTCGACTCTTTTAAATGCTCATTTAACTCATCAAAATATGCGAGCGCATTCTCTCCTGATACTTTTCCCCACTCTATTACTGTCGTCATACGATCTTTAAAATATCCACTTGTATGCTGAAAACACATGCCTATAGGTAACATAAAATGGAACTCAACACGCCGCTGCCACATTTCAACCTGTGCTTTTTCTAAAGGTGTTCGCCCCATTAATGGATTCTTAGGGTTTATTTCTTCAAAATAACGACAAATAGCAAGTGTTTCACCAATACAGGTACCATCATCTAACTCTAAAAAAGGTATTTTAGTGGTCGGATTTTTAGCGCGCATTTCAGGAGTTAAGTTCTCTCCAGCACCAATATCAACTTGAACATACTCCATCTCAACCCCTTTTTCGGCAAGAAACATCCTTACACGACGAGGGTTTGGTGCTGTGCGAGTTTCAAATATTTTCATTACATGAATTCCAGTAATTTTATTGTGTTATTAACCCTAGCTATAATTAAAATTCACATAAACTAATTTCAAAATAGTACATATAAATTACTAGGAAACCTTCTTTAACCTATGCTAACTTGGAGCATTGGCTAAATCATTTCGTAAAGTTTTGGCTGCTAAATAAAAATGACAAATAGACCAAAAGCTCACGGCAGGCAATACATATAACATTGCATAGCGCAGCGACTCATGTTGATAACTATCAGACAGATAATCACTCAGCATGCCAATAATCCAAGGGCCTAGTCCTAATCCTATAACATTAAGAATTAAAAATAATATTGCTGATGCCATCGCTCGCATTCTAAGACCAACAAGACCATGTGTTGTTGCAAGTACACTACCCAAATATAAATTCGCTAATGTAGAAGGTACAACAAAACAAAGTAATGCTGTGTATGCATTATCTATGGTGAAAAAGGCAATTGAAAATGGCAATGAAATAAGACCCGTCAGCGCAGGTAACCATGCGTACCACCGTTTATCTTTTTTAGCGAATTTGTCTGCCAAAACACCGCCTCCAAAGACACCTATCGCGCCAAAGACACCAACAATAAGTGCAAGCCAAGTCCCTAGTTCCCCCGTTGACATACCATGAATTCGTATCATAAATGATGCCACCCAACTTGTAGAACTATAACTAACAAAAGCATTAAGGCCAGATGCCAACGCTAGGTGTCTAAACGAAACGGTACGCCATAACAATTTGACCACGCCTCTAAATGAAGACTTATCATCATTCGCTTCTCTATTTTCAGACAATCCTCGGATCGGCTCTACCAAAGTCATTCTAACAATAATTGCCAACAAAATACCTGGAGCACCAACAACAATAAAAGCGGTACGCCAACCAAATATTTCATTAAGCCAACCACCCAATAAAAATCCAAACAATATGCCAATATTGACACCAGTGGAATAAAAACCTAAAGCACTAGCACGAGACTCAGGGGGGAAAATATCAGAGATTATAGAGTGAGATGGTGGGCTGCCTCCGGCCTCACCAATACCAACACCAATACGTGCTAATACTAATTGCGCGTAATTTTGTACAAAACCACTCACTGCGGTCATTAAACTCCATAAAAATAACGAAATAGAAATAATGTTTCGTCTATTCCCTCGATCTGCCCAACGCGCAATTGGGATACCAGCTGTGACATAAAATACCGCAAACGCAACGCCTGTAAGTAGACCTAATTGGCTATCTGAGAGTTGTAAATCCGCCTTAATTGTTTCTTGCAATATGGCTAACAACTGACGGTCAACAAAGTTAAATGTATAAACAATTGTGAGTAGTATTAGTGCATAATATTTATTGGTATTTGACTTAGGTTTAGATGTTTCTAGCATTTGTGGGTTTACATCGTCTTGCGCACTCTTTAACGTCATTTCGCTACCCTTTTATTTGTTTTATTATTGGCGACTATTTAGTAATTTGCCACACTAAAGTACAAAGCTGTACAACCGACAAAGTCTATATCTAATATCAACGTAACAGCCTGTAAGTGTCAAATTTGTAGTTTGAATAACTCACTATTCATATTAGTAATATGACGAATATCCTTAACATGCTCGGCTGTAGTTCAACTGTTAGTTGTTTTTATTTAACGCTAAATGAGGCGCTTTATTATTTCGAAAACAATGCAATTTCTTCGTCAATGACACTGGTTAATAATTGACTTGACTCAGCACGAGCAAACGCATCATCAATGGATTTAAAACGTTTTTGTATTACTTTACGGTAGTTAGGGTGTGTAAATATATAGAGCTCTTTATTACTAACCGCCTCAACCACACGCTCACCAACAATGGCTGGAGACAAACCATTATCAATCACTTTTTGCATGTGCTTGGCCGCAGAGGAAGGCTTAGCTGCATCGGCGTTATTTTCTTTTTCACTCTTAAGTTCCGCAGGTTTGTTTCGGGTAGATAAATTAATACGTGTTTTAACAAAAGCAGGGCAAAGTACTGATACTTGAATGTTGTGTGGTTTTAATTCGGCATACCAACTTTCAGACATGCCAACTACCGCTACCTTAGTAGCAGTATAAGCACCAGCGGTAGGTATACCCATCATTCCTGCCATAGACGCTACGTTAATTAACCAACTTTGTTCACCGTGCTTTTTCATAAAAGGCACCATAGTTTGCGTACCATAAATAACACCCATAAGATTTACATCAAGCACCCAACGCCAATCTTTGTCATCAGTTTGCTCAATAGTACCAGGATTACTACCAACCCCTGCGTTATTTACCAGCATGTGAATTTTACCAAAACGTTCAATAGCTTTGTCAGCTACGTTTTGCCATTGGGAAAGGTCAGTTACGTCCATTTGAACGGTCAATACATTGATGTTTTCATTTTCTAATTTTGTGCGAGCAATATCGAGTTGATTAGCATCAATATCCCCTAATACAACATTCATCCCTTGTTTACCCATAGCACAAGCGATACCAAAACCAATGCCTTCTGCACCACCACTTATAACCACTGTTTTACCTGAAAATTGATTCATATCATCGACCTTAAATTTGTTATGTTTTGTTCTATGTAACATGGCCGAAACAGTAGTTAAGGCGCTAATAATAGAAACTTGCTTTAAATACTATCCATTAACTCTATTTGCGGAGCTGCAGCCAAAAAAACCGCCATCTCTTTACCAAGACGTTGATAATGTTCAGTTTTAGTATGAACGTGCAATGCTGTTTCGTCATCGTATTGTTCTAGTATGATATAAGTTTGGGCATCATCACGAGATTGGTGAAATGCGTAAAGTAAACAACCTTTTTCATTGGCAAGTACAGCAGAAACTAACTGTTTAAAAACAACTTCAAATTCTTTATTTTTACCTGCGAGTACTTGTAACTTTGCTGTAACACCAATAGCCATTATGCATTCCCATTTTTTGATTTATACCAATTTGTGTCTTATGTTCTCATAACAAATATCAAATCAGAAATTCTAATTTTGAATACATAACTATAAGCTGTGTTAATAATTATTTATTGAAACTATTTACCCGTTCAATGCCGATAAAGAGGAAGAACTGAGTATTAGTAATGAAACAAGGGACTTTTAGTCGCAATCGTAACAATTTTCTCTGTTCCACATCGTTTCAGATTTCCGTATGCCACTATTGATTTTTAGGTAAAAATGGTGAGACCAGTGCCAATAAACCAAAAACTTAATCCAATTGGTATAATAAGTATTTCGAAACGAGTAGTGCTATCTGATGGCTATTTTATTCAGAAGAAAACAAATTGTTAGCTCACGCTATAGCTACCTGCATAATCACTAGAGTCAACGCATAACTAGTTTATTGATACATAGGGGAATTACCCCTACCTCTCAATAAGACAACTCAGACAACTCAGACAACTAAGCAAGCTAAGCAAACTCAGGCCATACATAGCCTTTATACTGTTCTTTCAAAACTTTCTTATCTAGCTTACCTGTCGCCGTATGGGGCAGTTCTTCGACAAACTCACAAGCGCTTGGTATCCACCACGTGGCCACCTTTCCCTTAAACCAAGCAAGCATTTCATCCGAACTAATACTTTTTCCTGATTTGACTACTACTAGCAACAATGGCCGCTCGGTCCACTTATCATGATTTACTCCTATCACCGCAGCTTCAGCAATATCAAGGTGGTTAAATGCTTGGTTTTCCAGCTCAACTGTAGAGATCCACTCCCCTCCAGATTTTATGATATCTTTGCGGCGGTCTGTAATCTGCATTCGAGATTCATTATCCATATAGGCAACATCGCCAGTATTAAACCAACCATCCTGTGTAAATTCGCCTTCTAATTTATGATAGCTTTGTGTTATCCATGAACCACGTACTTGCACATCGCCAAAAGATTTTCCATCCCATGGCAACTCGTTACCTTCATCATCAACAATACGTAGGTCTACACCAAAGACTGGACGACCCTGACGTACTATTTTTTGATTGAACTCTTCTTCAGGCAAATCGTAATCGGTATCATCCATTATGTTGCATGTACCAAGAGGGCTTGTTTCAGTCATACCCCAGCCTTGTTCTACATTAACATTATATTTTTCTTTAAATTCCTTGAATATCGACAGTGGGCAAGCTGCCCCACCAACGCCGAGGCGCTTTATGCTCTTGATAGTGCTACCACTGGTGTTGAGGTAATCTAACAAAGCCTGCCATATTGTTGGCACGCCAGATGATATTGTGACTTTCTCATTGTTAATTAACGTTGTTAACATTTCACCATCAGCCATTTTGAGTCCCGGCATCACCAGTTTAGCGCCACTCATAGGAACTGAATATACAACGCCCCACCCATTTACATGAAACATCGGGACGATTGGCATTACTACGTCTTGGTGTTTGATGCCGGATGCATTTGGCATGTTTGAGGCATATGAATGCAATACGGTTGAACGATGACTATAGACCACCCCTTTTGGGTTTCCTGTGGTTCCTGAGGTATAACAAAGTGCAGAGGCAGTATTTTCATCTAGCATTGGCCAATTAAATTGCTCAGTATGCGTGGCGATTAATGATTCATAACAAAAAACATTACGCAGAGATGTTTTAGGCATATTTCGCTCAGAGGTCAGGACAACAAAACCTTTTATATTTGGCATTTTGTCCTGCATAGCTTCAAGCTTAGGCACAAACAGTGGATCAATAAAAATCCATTGATCTTCAGCATGATTAATTATGTATTCAATTTGATCGTCAAATAACCGAGGATTGATAGTATGGCAAACCATACCTGAGCACGAAATGGCGTAATAAAGTTCAAAATGGCGATAATCATTCCACGCCATTGTGGCAACTACATCACCTTGCTTTAGCCCCATTGATTCAAGTGCATTTGCCAACTGACGCGTACGTCTAAACGCATCTTTATATAGGTATCTGTGGTTTGGGTTGTCAAGTGTTACTGATACGATTTCCTGATTGGGATAGACTTTGTCAGCAAACTCCATAATAGAAGTAATCGTTAGTGGTTGGTTCATCATTGTGGATTTAGTATTATTTAGTTTAAATGTAAACTTTATAGGGCTTATTATTAGTCGTCTGTTCATCAACTTGAAATTTACCAAGTATCCACAAACGGCACTTTTTTCCCTTTTCTTGACGCTATTGGCTTACTGCATTTCAGCCCTTGAACTACCCAATTTCGAGTATCTGCTGGGTCAATCACATTATCCAAATCTAGGGTAGACGCTGCATGAACAGCTTTACCACGCTCATAGGCTTTAGCCACTAAGTCATCAAACAACGCTTTTTGTTCCGCAGGGTCTTCGATGGCCTCCAGTTGTTTCTTATGTCCAAGGCGAACTTCTCCTTCGAGCCCCATAGGACCAAACTCCCCAGTAGGCCAACTAATAATGAAGAATGGATCTTTGAAACTGCCCGCCGCCATAGCTTGAGCTCCCAAACCATAACCTTTGCGCAGACAAATCGTCAAAAACGGAATGTCAGCATTAGCGCCTGTCACAAACATTCTGGCGAAGTGACGTACTTGCGCCTGCTTCTCTGCCTCTGGGCCCACCATAAATCCAGGCGTATCCAATAAGCTTAATATAGGCAGATCAAAACCATTGCACAGCTGCATAAAACGCGCGGTTTTATCTGCGGCGGCTGAATCAATGGCACCACCTAAATGCCGAGAGTTATTGGCAATTAACCCCATTGGACGACCTTCAATACGAATCAATGCGGTGATGATGCCACCACCAAAATTAGGACGCAGTTCCAGCACCGAATTGCTATCGGCTAAATCATCGATAATATCGCGCACATCGTAACTGCGCAGACGATTCTCAGGAATATGATGTCGTAGACGACGTTGATCGCTACATGTCCATTCTTTAATAGCTCCTTGGAAATACGATAAATATTGTTTGGCCACATGCACCGCTTCGGCATCATCTTTCACCAGAATATCCACCACTCCATTGTCGGTTTGTACATCCATAGGACCCACGTCTTCCGGTCGAAATGAACCTAACCCGCCTCCTTCTATCATGGCGGGTCCCGCCATTCCTACGTTGGCATCTTCCGTGGCAATAATTACATTGTGACAGCCTAAAAATGCCGCATTACCCGCAAAACAGCGCCCACTGGCAATTCCCACAGTAGGCACCAAACCACTGAGTTTAGCCATGGTGGTAAAACTGGAGACACTGAGGCCAATAATATCAGGGAAATCCACATCACCGGGACGTCCACCGCCCCCTTCGCAGAAGAAAATAACCGGTAATTGTTGCTCTAAGGCCAATTCAAGAATTCGATCAGTTTTGTGATGGTTGTAATAGCCCTGAGTACCGGCTAGTACTGAGTAGTCATAAGACAACACTGCACAGCGACTACGCTGCCCCTCTAATCCAAAGATGTCACCATTGACACTGGCCAAGCCTGTGACCAAACCATCGGCTGGGGTGTTTTTCACTAAATCGTCCATGGAACGACGGCGACGTTGTGCAGCCACCGCTAAACCACCAAATTCCAAAAATGTGCCTTCGTCAATTAAGTCTTCAATATTTTCACGGGCACTTCGGCGGCCTCTACCGTGAAGTTTCGCCATTGCCTCTGGACGCGCGATGTCTTGCAACTTGGCTTGGCGATCAATCAATTCTTGTAAATCAGGACGAATATAATCAATGGCCACGGTTTGAATTTCAGAACTTGCGCTGGTCAAGCCATCAAGGGGCTCTATATACAAAATGACCTGATTGCGTTGTAAGCCATCTCCGGCTTGTTGGTCGATACGTTGTACGATGCCGCCAACATGAGCAGTAAGCACATGTTCCATTTTCATGGATTCAATCACCGCCACCTGCTGCCCGGCTAATACTCTGTCCCCTTTAGTCACACTCACTTCAACCATTACTCCCTGCATGGATGTTCGTATGGCTTGGCAACTATCAGGCGCACCTTTATCAGTATTAGATAAATGTTCCGGATGATCTACATTACTGGATTCAAAATAAAGCGGCGTATGAGAAGCTTGTTCCAAGGCAACTAATAAATCTGATAAATTGTCATCTAAATAACGGGTATAAATATCGTTAACGATAATGGCGTCGGTTTTAAGCAGCTGTAGCAACAACCCAATATTAGTATCCACACCACGGATGTGGCATTCTCGTAAACTGCGTGCAGCTTTATTAATGGCGTCAGCAAAGTGATTTGACTGGCTATGGACAATAACTTTGGCTAACAGGGAATCATAGTGAAGGCTAGTCGGGTAACCGCTGTAACCTAAGCTGTCCACACGAATACCTGGACCGCTGGGTAATTCAAAGGTATTCAAGGTACCACCAGTGGGTTGGATTTCCCCTTGGCCATTCACCGTTTCCATATTAATACGCAACTGTACGGCATAACCTTGAGGGGCGCCGATGCTTTCTTGAGTGAGTCCCAACTCAGAAAGAGTACTGCCACCCGCAATTTTTAGCTGAACTATCACTAAATCCAAGCCACTGACCATTTCAGTGACGGTGTGCTCCACTTGCACACGGGGGTTGGTTTCGATAAAAAAGAATTCATCGGTCTCATTGAGTGGGTCGCTATTGACTAAAAACTCCACCGTGCCCAAACTGCGATAATTACAATGATGCGCTAACACCAACGCTGCATCATAAAGTTTCTGGCGCAGATCAGGGGTAAGACTTGGGCTAGGTGCTACCTCTATTACTTTTTGTTGACGACGTTGCAAGCTGCACTCACGTTCACCTACATGCACTACGTTACCTTGACCGTCGCCAATGATTTGCACCTCAATATGACGAGCGTGACGAACCAATTGCTCTACATAAAGATCACCCGATCCAAACGCGGCAATGGCTTCAGACTCACAACGCTCATAAGCCGCCGCCAAATCTTCCCGTTTAAATACCGGACGCATACCACGACCACCACCACCAGCAATCGCTTTAATCATTACCGCAGCATTGCTCCCAAGGGAATCCCAAAATAATTCCACTTCCTGCAAACTGGTTGTTCCTTGTGTACCTGCAGGTAACGGCACCTCACAAGTTTGTGCCAATTGCCGAGCACTGGATTTAGCACCAAATAAATTTAATGTAGCCACACAGGGTCCCACAAAATTTATCCCTGCCATTTCGCAGGCTTGGGCAAATTCCGCATTTTCGCTTAAGAAACCGTAACCCGGATGAATGGCATCACAACCATGGGCTTGGGCCAAAGCCAATATATGCGCGCCATCAAGATAGGCTTTAGCCCCTGTGCCCGTCAGTAATATGGCCTCATCGGCTTTACGTGTGTGCAAGCATTGTTGGTCGTCTTCAGGGAAAACTGCCACACTGATAATGCCCAGCTCAGCACAAGCGCGAGCAATACGAATAGCTATTTCACCGCGATTGGCAATCAGTAGTTTCTTAATGGTCATATACACCTAACTTATGAAGGGCTATCTGCACATATTTTTAGCAACTTAGTAACCCAGTAAATATCTTTATAGCGCGTTTAGCTGGCAGCATATTCAACTTTATTGACCGTGCTGCCGCCACATTATCTACGAATGCGACTATCATCATATTTAAAGCTCACATCAAGCATTCAGTGAAGTTCATTCTCTTCACTCCAATGACGATGTAAACCTTAGTTTATAGTCCATCCGCTTATTTTATTGCGTTGATAAAATATCGTCTATCAATCGACAGTTCATCATCTATACCCAAATATTATTAATGCTATATGCTAATTCAACCCATCCCATTATCCAAATAAATAATATTTATGCATAACTATTACTTAAACGAATAATAAAAGGTGTTTTTAGTAAAGCCCGTTTATCTCATCGCTTTATTGAAGAACTCGTTAACGTGAATTTTTAAACGCCTGTTTTAGGCCGTACCAATATTTAACACTCAAACAACAATATTCTTAATATGAATAGTTACCCATCGAAAAAATTCATTGGTTTAATTTCATAACTGCATTTAGCATGATAAAGCAAAATAGATGTGGCGATTTAATGCTCGATACAAGTTGTACAACTGCAGGGCAAGATATAAATATCATCAAAAGCAGAGTGAGAAGCTATAAATAACACGGTTACCTTTTTTAGCTAATTTACCACGCTAAATAGACACCTTAATAAATGAAAATAAAAGAGATTTACTATGATATTGGATCATAAATTTGCATTAGTGGATGACGTTAAAATTCATTATGTTGAATCTGACTTTCAAGCAAAGCAAAAAGAGACGGTATCAACCATTATTTTTTTACATGGTTTTCCTGAATACTGGGGAACATGGGGTGAACAATTAACGTATTTTTCAAATAAGTATCGCGTCATTGCTCCTGACTTACCTGGTTATAATTTAAGTGACAAACCGACTAACCTCAGTTTTTATACCGTTCCTAATTTAATCAATTTTATTGCTAAATTTATTAACATTATCAGCCCAGAACAACCTGTATATTTAGTGGCTCACGATTGGGGGGGCGCTATTGCTTGGCCTTTAGCAGCCTTTCATCCTAAATTAATTAACAAGCTCATCATTCTCAATGCTGCACACCCCAGCACGTTTACTAGAGAGATGATAAGCAATCCTATTCAACGTCAAAAAAGCGCCTATATACATGATTTAATTAGATCATCAGCTGAGAGGTTATTATCAAAGAATAACTATCACTACTTAAGTGAAAAGATGATGGTAAGTTCACGAACAGATATTTTTACTGCACAAATAAAAGAAAAGTATCGTCAAGTGTGGAGCCAAAAAGGAGCGATCAATGGTATGTTACAGTACTATCGAGCCATGCCACAGCTAGCGACAGTAGAAGAAAAATCCCCTAATAACACGAAATTATATAATGAACAATCAACACAGACAGGTCCAGTAAAAAAGACCTCTGATATAAAAGTTCCCAACATACGAATTAATGTGCCTACACTCATTTTATGGGGTGAAGAAGACCAAGCATTCGTCATAGAAAATCTCAACGATATTAAGCAATACGTACCCAACTGTATTGTTAATCGTTTTTCTAACACTAGCCACTGGCTACAACATGAAAAATCCTCGGATGTGAATAACGCCATAACGGCATTTATTGCTTCTTGATTATTGCATTTCATTAAAAAAGATAACAATTAAAAAAGGTATTTTTATGACTACATCTCAATCACCCGTTAGCCAAGCATCTGTCTTTGAAGTAGCTAAAGCCGAACTGAGTAAAACTCGTGTCGTTCCACTTAATATTGAGCAACCACTGAGTGAGAATGAAGTACTACTTAAAGTCGATAAATTTGCATTAACGGCAAATAATATTAGCTATGGAGTCGCAGGAGATACGCTAGGTTACTGGCGATTTTTCCCAACAACAAATACCGCTGAACAAGCCCAATGGGGACGACTGCCAGTTATGGGATATGCGGATGTCATTTCGTCAAACTGCGAACAAATTAATGTAGGTGAACGTGTATGGGGTTTTATGCCGATGGCGACACACATAAAAATATTGGCTGGTCGAATATCTGAATCAGGATTTTCTGATGTTAGTCCTTGTAGAAAAGGCTTATCTCCTCTTTATTCAGCCTTTGAACGTATCAGTAAAAATCCTTTTTATCAGGTAGAAAATGAAAACTTTGACATCTTATTGCGCGGCTTATTTACCACTTCGTGGTTAGTTGATGATTTCATGTTTGATAATGATTATTTTGGTGCTCAACAATACCTGATCACCAGCGCATCAAGTAAAACCAGTATAGCCCTAGCATTTGCTATTAAAGAACGAGGAGAACGTCCCGCCATTGGTATTACTTCTGAATCGAACCGCAGTTTCGTTGAATCTTTGGGTTGTTATCAACAGGTGGTTAGTTATGATGAAATATCGAGCTTAAACAAAAGTGTCTCTTCAATTTTAGTTGATATGGCTGGGGGTGAAAAAACGTTAACATCAATTCATAATCATTTCGCCGATCAATTACTCTATTCATGTCGCATTGGTGCAACTCAGCATAACGACATTAATATTGATGACACCTTTAGTTTTGACAACTTACCTGGCGCAAAGCCTATCTTCTTTTTTGCTCCCACCCAATTGACAAAACGTACCAATGATTGGGGGACTGGAAAAACAATGAAACAAATAGGCATGTCGCTTCTACGTTATATTGAATTTTGTCGTTCTACCATGATTATTCAGCATACAAATGAAATAAATCAAGTAGATGCTATTTATCAGCAAGTATTAGCCGGAACAGCAGATGCTTCTACCGGTCAAATTATCTCTTTATAATAAAACAATTAAAAACAAGCACAATTCACTTAATAACCAACGGAAGAAAACACCATGATAACGGTTCATCATTTAGAAAGATCACGTTCAAAACGTGTTATTTGGCTACTAGAAGAGTTAAAAATGCCTTATAGACTTGTTACCCATGAACGAGATCCAGTAACAAACTTATCACCCGACAGCTTAAAAGCAATTCACCCATTAGCAAAAGCTCCTATTATTATCGACGGTGAAAACACTATTTGTGAATCAGGCGCAGTAATGGAATATCTCCTTGACCAATCTCAGGGAGATAAATTAAGACCCGCTAAAAATAGTATAAATTATTATGCGTATCTTGAATGGCTACACTTTGCTGAAGGATCGTTAAGTTTACCCTTGATAACAAAACTTATCATGAGTAAAGAATCACGTGATGGAACCAAGCCACTTGATAACTATATCGAAAAAGAAATAACCTTGGATTTTTCCTATATTGAGCAAATTTTAAAAAAACGTAATTATTTCGCGGGTGACGATTTTACTGCGGCAGACATCATGATGACCTTCATGTTAGAAATCGCGTTTAGTTTAGGGTTATTAATGGATAGAGAAAAAACACAAAGTTATCTTGCTACCATGCAAAAAAGGCCAGCCTATATAAAAGCGGCCAGTTTTGGTTAATACCACACTTTATTTCGTTAAGTCGAAAGTAATAAAACTAATATTTAGATAAATATGTCTCAGCAGAGTTTTATTGACGCAAGTTGATAAATTATAAAAGGGGTTTTGCACCGGTTATAGACCTTAATAATGTTGTTTACCACAGGTGTTTTGTGTTCGTATGTTTTGGAATGATTATGTTATAAGCCCAAGCAATAACGCCAATAAATAGTATGATTATCAACAAATTGAATCTTCATATAAACTGTAAATATAATTAAATGACAGGAAAAAAAATGGAACTTGTAAAAACTGATATTAAAAATAAAATAGCAACCATCACTTTACAAAATGGCAAAGTAAACGCTATTTCACCTCAAGTGGTTGATGAATTAAATAAAGCTCTAGATCAAGCTGAACTAGAAAATGCAGTGGTTATTTTAACTGGCCAAGTAGGAATGTTTTCTGGCGGTTTTGATCTAAAAACCATGAAAGCTAGCTCAGAAGCTGCTGTTGCACTTGTAACCGAAGGCTCTAAATTAGCTCGAAGAATGTTAGCTTTCCCCACCCCCATTATTGGCGCCTGCACTGGCCATGCAATTGCAAAAGGGGCATTTTTATTATTAAGTTGTGATTATCGCATTGGCTGTGCGGGTAACTTTAAAATAGGGCTAAACGAAGTTGCCATTGGTATGACAATGCACAATGCGGGTATTGAAATTGCGCGTAACCGCATCCCTAAAAATTACTTAACTCGCTCAGTGATCAATGCTGAATTATTTTCTCCTGAAACGGCTGTATCTGCGGGTTTTCTCGATGAGGTTGTTGAAGAAAGCCAATTATTGAATACCGCTCAAGCTATCGCTAAGCAAATGCTGACACTGAATATGACTGCGCACCATGGAACAAAACTAAAGGAAAGACAGTCAACATTAGCGGCCTTAGATAGCGCCATAGAAGTAGACGCTCAAAGCATATTAAATTTATAGGAATAATGTCATGAACAACAATATGAACTACAAAAGCTTGACCCTAGAGATTAATAATAAAGTTGCACACATCAAACTTAATCGTGCTGATGATTTTAATTCAATGAACCTCGACTTTTGGCAAGAATTTCCAAAAGTTATCCATAATATTAATAATGAATCTGCCGCTCGAGTGGTAGTTATTTCATCGACAGGAAAGCACTTTTGTGCTGGTATGGATTTATCTGTTTTTACTCAATCAGAGCAAGACAGTAACCTAGAACTGGGTCGTAAACATGAAAAAATGCGTCGTACTGTTTTACAGCTACAAGAAAGCTTTAATGCGCTTGAAAAGGTGAGAATGCCCGTATTAATGGCTATTCAAGGGGGTTGTATTGGTGGTGCAGTAGATATGATAAGTGCAGCAGATTGCCGTTATTGCACCGAAGATGCCTTTTTTAGCATAGAAGAAACTAAACTTGGTATGACCGCAGACTTAGGAACATTACAACGTTTACCTAAATTGATTTCGATGGGCTTGGTCAAAGAATTAGCTTATACCGGACGCAGAATGTCCGCCAAAGAAGCAAAAGCAGCTGGCCTTGTAAATAACGTTTATGTCGATCAAGAAAGCATGCTCAGCGCCGTGATGCAAATAGCGACCGAAATTGCGGCTCGTTCTCCTTTAGCTGTGACAGGCTGCAAGGAAATGATCAATTATGCTCGCGATCATTCAGTCACCGATAGCTTGAATTATATGTCGGTATGGCAAAGTGGTATGTATCAACCACAAACCGATATGATGGAAACCTTTACAGCAAAAGCCGAAAAACGAGCGCCTATATTTGAAGAGTTAGCCAAAATAGACAACTCAAAAATTATTTAATTGACGTGCTTAAAAAAAACAAATCAGCTGTTTACATAATTATCTGTACCGCAAACCACAGGGTTAATTTTTGGAAGAAGGCTCATTAGTCCCCACTAAAGTTTTTGCAAACTCAAGGGGGCCCTCATACACGATTATGACCACACGATACAGAGAAAATAAAATGAGTGTGATTGAGTTTTTCGAGCGCTACATAAATCCACAAACGGTAATATAATAAAAAACAGATAATATTTTAGGAATTATATGTCTAAACCATTAATTAACTTTGTACATGCAAATGGTTTCCCAGCAGGAAGCTACCGTACATTTTTAGCCGAATTCGCCCCTAACTTTACAACAATTGCACATAACCAATTTGGTCATAATGAGCGTTATCCTATTCAAAATAACTGGCAGAATTTAGTCATCGAATTAGTCGATTATCTAAAAAAACAAGACCGCAAAGTAATTTGTATCGGGCACTCTTTTGGTGGTGTTATCTCATTTATTGCGGCATGTCAGCATCCTGAGCTTTTTCGCGGCTTAGTAATGCTTGACCCTCCTGTATTCACAGGACCATTCTCACAGTTATTAAGATTCATAAAAAAAACGCCATTAATTGATAAATACACTCCCGCAGGTAAAGCGATAAATCGTAAACGCCATTGGCCTTTAACTACCAACTTAGTAAATAATTTTTCGCAAAAAAGGTTATTTAAAAATTTCGATGTTCGTTGTCTACAAGATTATGTTGACCATGGGTTCAGTGATCGTAATAGTCGTTTAGAATTAACTTTTTTACCCAAAGTAGAAGCCGATATATTTAGACATATACCTTGTAATTTATCTAAGCATAAAAATAAACTGAAGGTACCATCATCACTTATATATGGTGAAAATACAGGTGTATTACCGTTTAAAGACTTCAATCGTTTTGCTAAATGGAATGATATTGAATTAACTATGATGCCAAAAGGTGGCCATATGTTTCCTTTAGAACAACCCGAAAAAACAGCCGCACTAATAAAAGCATTGATCAAACATTGGTAACTGTTCACATTGTTACCCAAATTTATACCTTTATACTCAAACCACTTCAAACTGCATGATTCAGTTGGAAGTCACTTGAATATATCACCAACAAGATAAACTTTACGACAAAATGAGGTTAGCTATTTTCCACATGAAATTAACTAACCTGAAAGTTCAGGTTAGCGATTGTCTGAAATAAAATTAACGACTACTTTGGCTAAAACTTCCCCTTGGTCTTCCTGTAAAAAGTGTCCGCCTTTTATGATTGTTGTATGCTTTTGTCCTTTTGTACCCGGTATCAATTTTTGCAATAACTTATCCCCACCAGCAGTAATTGGATCGGAATCACTAAAAGCAGTCAAAAATGGCTTTTTCCATTGAGACAAAACTTTCCATGCAGCCCGATTTTTAGCCGAAGCAGGATCATCTGGGGTAATCGGTACTAACAAAGGAAACTGACGAGCGCCTTCTTTGTATTTTTCTTCTGGAAAAGGCGCATTATAAGCGGCTATAACTGCTGCCGACAATTCATTGGTTGTGCCACCATTGATAACATTTCCAGCAGGAAATATCGGTACTTCTTGAGAATATTGTTGCCATTTTTTAAAAGCATCACCGGGATCATGTTCACCTGTGGGCAGCATAGTGTTTGCAGCAACTATGCGTGAATATAGTTGGCTATCTTCAGCAGCCAAACGCAACCCTATTAGTCCTCCCCAGTCTTGGCATACCAGTGTGATATCTTTTAACTCGAGTTGCAAAACCAATGATTTCATCCAGTCAACGTGACGTTGATAAGTATAGTCGGTACGTTTGCTTGGCTTATCTGAACGGCCAAAACCAATCAGATCTGGAACAATAACACGGTGACCCGCTTGCACTAAAATAGGGATCAGTTTTCGATACAAGAAACACCAACTAGGTTCACCATGTAGTAATAATATCGGCGCAGCATCTTTAGGGCCTTCGTCAAGATAATGAACGCGTAATTGCCCTGCTTCACTATCATCCACCATTCGGTAGTTGGGTGTGAAATTAAAGTCGGGTAAATTGTCAAAACAGCTATCATCAGTGCGTAAAAATTCCATAATTCTCTCTTATTTATTAAATCCTACTATCAAAAATACTAACTAATTTCTTTTATAGATCTGCCTATACCATCAACGGTTAAAGGGTACATTTTATTTTCGACCAATTGCTGAATAACAGATATTGAATTATGATATGGCCATTGATTTTCAGGTTGTGGATTTAACCAGGCTACTTTATTAAAGTGCCCTAGCAATCGATTCATATAATCAATACCTGGTTTATCATTCCAGTGCTCAACACTTCCCCCCGATGCCATTATTTCATAAGGGCCCATCGTAGCATCACCAACAAAAATAACTTTATAATCTGAACCAAAGGTTCTTATAACCTCTTCTAAATCAATAGTTTCATTATGACGTCGGTTGTTATCTTGCCAAACTTTTTCGTACAAGCAATTGTGAAAATAAAAAAACTTTAAGTGTTTAAACTCACTGTGTGCTGCAGAAAATAATTCTTCGCAAGTATGGATATATTCATCCATAGATCCGCCAATATCGAAAAACATCAACACTTTTACAGCGTTATGACGTTCTGCCTCCATGTGTACATCAAGCAAGCCACCGTTTTGTGCAGTAGATTGTATAGTGGTGTTGATATCAAGTTTTTCACTAGCGCCTGTACGAGCAAATTTTCTTAGCTTTCTCAGCGCTAATTTTATATTTCTGGTACCGAGATCGCGGTCTTGATCAAAGTTCTTAAATTCTCTTTTATCCCAAACTTTCACCGCGCTATTGTTACGATTTTTGTCTTGGCCTACTCTTATTCCTTCAGGATTGAAGCCATAAGCACCAAAAGGGGAAGTACCGCCAGTACCTACCCATTTATTGCCACCTGCATGTCTTTTTTTCTGCTCTTCCAGTCGTTCTTTTAGGGCTTTCATTAATTGATCAAGACCACCTAACGACGTTAACTTTTCTTTTTCATCTTGGCTTAAGTGTTTTTCAAATTCTTTTTTTAACCAATCTTCAGGTAAGATATGATCAAAGACATCAATCTTCTCAATGCCTTTAAAATAGTCAGCAAATGCGCCATCGTATTTGTCATAGTAAATTTCATCTTTTACCATAACTATTTTGGCAAGATTATAAAAGTCTTCAACATCCGCGAAAACCACGCCTTTTTTTAATAAGGCAATAAGGTCTAATAGCTCACGTAAACTACAAGGAATTTTGTGCCTTTTTAGGGTAAGAAAAAAGTCGATTAGCACTGGTTATTACCCTTTTCTTCGACTCATAAAGGCGAGTTTTTCGAGTAGTGATACATCTTGTTCATTTTTCAAAAGTGCACCAAATAATGGGATGACATCTGACTTACCATTTAAGAGTGTTTTTTGAGAAATTTCATCTGAGATGAGCAGCTTTAACCAATCGATTAATTCTGACGTTGATGGCTTTTTCTTGATACCGTTGATCTCTCTTAGATCGAAAAATACTTCTAAGGTTTGTTTTAATAGATCTTGCTTCACATTAGGGTGATGAACATCAATGATTTTTTCCATGTCTACTTTTGTTGGAAATTTGATGTAATGGAAAAAACAGCGCCTTAAAAAAGCATCTGGTAATTCTTTTTCATTATTAGAAGTAATAATAATAATTGGTCGTTGTTTTGCCTTAATTACTTGTTGGGTTTCATAAACAAAAAATTCCATTTTATCGAGTTCTTGCAATAAATCGTTTGGAAATTCAATGTCGGCCTTATCAATTTCATCAATTAACAAGATCGGTCGTTGCTCTTCTTCAAAAGCCTGCCACAACTTCCCTTTAACAATATAATTAGCAATATTGTGTACGCGCTCATCACCTAACTGACTATCCCGTAATCGAGAAACGGCATCATACTCGTATAAACCTTGTTGTGCTTTAGTGGTTGATTTGATATGCCATTGATACAATTTACAGTTAAGCGATTTAGCCAATTCTTCGGCTAATTGCGTTTTTCCTGTTCCTGGTTCGCCCTTTATTAATAAGGGTTTTTCTAACGCAATAGCGGCATTTACGGCTAAACGAAGATCGTCTGAGGCAATATAATTTTCAGTACTGTTAAACATGGTTATAACCTATTTATTTAAATGGATATTCGCTACTTTTTTAGCACATTAAAAATCAATCGTTGTTAATTCAGCAACAATATTTTACCTGTGCGAATACGTTGAGGGTGATCGCCAACAGGAATGCTAGCTACTTCTTTTTCATCTTCAAAAGAAATTACCGACACTCGGTCTTGCTCACTCACCGAGATGTAACAAAAACGGCTATCGGCACTTTCTGTTGCCCAATATGGCTTAGCACCTAAAGGCGTATCTGATAACTGAATAGTGGTATATTCAAAGCTTTCACGATTAACAATGGCAGCATAACCCGACATAGTAGCTGCAACACAAAGCTTAGTTCCTGCGTGATTCATCGCTAAACCATGATGTGCCGAATTCAACTGATAATCGCTGTAATCCATCTGTTTAATTTCTGTAGGGATAGGTAGTTCTAGCTTGCGGGTAATTTTTTCAAGCTGCATGTCGTATTCAAAAAATCCATGAAAAAATGAAATTTGTAAATAAACAAAGCGATCATCAGGCGCAATAGCCATAGGTCTTATTGATTTATCAATCCACGGAAAGCCAAATTCTGCTAGCTTTTCGCCCATATCAACACGTGATAATACTTCCATGGTTTGTGCATCTACTACTTGAAACCAACGATCCCCTTTGAGCCAATCTAACCATTGGGCTGAAATAAAAACTTTGCCAATACTCGCATGATAAATACGCTTTCCATCACGTGAATAGGTATTTTCATGGGGTTGATCGCCAGACTCAAATTCACCAATAATGTTACCTGTTGCAGTATCAATAGCTTGCACTTTTCTGGCGGTAGAAGCTGACACTAGAAAGGTTTTACCGTCGGGTGATATTGCAGAATGATCTGATCTATCCCCTTCAACAATAGTTCTCCAAACTATTTCTCCACTATTAACATCAATAGAAATAACATCAGAAAAACTAGGGCGAGATGCATAAATAAAGCGCCCGTCATTGGAAAGAAACATGTCATCAACTAATTGATCATGACCCTCACCAATCACTTTATTGATGAAGGTTGATTTTATCCAACGTATGCCAAATGAATAAATTTCTTCAAGACGAGCTTTTTTGTCTGGCACAACATTAAGCCGTTTAACTAATTCAAAAGTATTCGCATCAATAATATCGACCATACCGTCCCAATTATTACCTACAATCAGTACATCTCTAAGAGCATTTTCATGGCTAGGCTCATGCGCGGTATTGGCAAATGCAAGACCCGAGGCTAGGGTAAATAACATAACTAAAAAACTTTTCAAAATAGGTAAACGCCTTAGTGATTTGATGGATTTTATGGATTTGATATTCATTATTGTTTAACCTCTTTTTTATTAGGACCTGGAAAAAAGATGTTAGTTGTTTGTTGGTATGTTTTATACTCTGGACGTTTTTGTACCGAGTAATATTCTGAAGGAACAGCCCCAGTATAAAAAACCAACGTGGTGTACATCATTCGAGAGGCCATTAATATACCAACACCTAATAAGCCCCATATCACGATAGACTCTTGCTGGTAGAGTGATAGCCATGAAGGAATTGATGCGATAACCAAGCCATTCCAGACCATCCATTCCGCAAAATAATTTGGATGACGACTATATTTCCATAAACCGACATTACAAACTTTATTTTTTTCGCCTAGGTTTTTCATTTTACGAAGAAACGCGAGTTTTTGCATATCTGCAATACTTTCCATAACAAAAGCACCTAGCCAAATAATAATACCAATAACTTCAAATATCGAAATACTGGCATCAGAATTAGTTGCAATAACAAATGCAGGCATTGCCAAAAATGAGGCATTGGCTAAACCTTGTAAAATCGCTTCAACTTGCATAGCTAAAACGGTGTTAGTTTTTCCCGATTTTTGCCAACGACGCTTTTGATATTCATAACGCGGAAATTCTGTTTTTAAATGCCCTATTCTCCACATTTTTAAGGCACCAAGCCCCATACGACTACCAGCAAAAATGTAAGCAATACTGACAATAGCAACACGTATGCTATCACCTTCACCATAAAACCAGGTAAGCACACCAATGAGTGTTAAACCCCATGGCCAGCCAATGTCTACATATGACATACGCCCTGTTCGCCATGCGGGTAAACACACAACTAAAGCAAATAAAAGCAGTTGTAATAAACCATTTGTCAGACCAATTGAAGCCAAATTATCGGTAAACAATAATAATACCCAACCAGCAATAAAGATAAGTAACGGTGAAAAATATTTCATCTAATCGACTCTTTTAAGTGATACTAAAAACGACATTCTTAAGCAACTTTTATGGCAACAGGTGTACCATTAAGTGCTGCATTACCTGTTAAGATATCGACACGATTAGCATCGGTTATATCATTAATACTCACGCCAGGCTGCGTAGCCGCCACCGACATTCTGGTATCTTTTTGATTATGTCCCCACCCTTGCGGCATGCTAACAACACCTTGCTGAATGTCGTCGGTGATCACTGCTTCAATCGCTATTTCACCCGCAATTGAACTAACTTTTAATAGCTGTCCTTTTTTTATTCCTAACGCTTTAGCATCTTCTGGGTGCACTTCTAACGTACAAGGATTTTTACCCTTCACTAAACGCTCTGAATTTTGAGTCCAAGTATTGTGACTTTTCACTAAGCGACGACCAATTAAATCAAACGGATAGTTGTTATCACGTGCAGGTTTTTCCATTAGCGCATTTAAACGAGGTAAGTCGTCCACATATAACTGAGGCAGCAAATACACCTTACCTTCGGCTGTTTTAATTCTATCTTCAATACATGGCATTAATGGACCAAGGTCAATGCCATGAGGGTTATCAATTAATTTTTGTAAACTCATGCCTTGGTCTCCATATGGACCGTCTTTTAATTCTTTATCTAAGATCATTTCTGGCGTGATTTTTAACATGGGATTGTCGGCAGATATGTTAGTCATTCGTGCCGAAATCTCTTGCAATATTTGCCAGTCACTACGTTGGTAATCTTCTTTTTCAAATAAAGGTGGTGAATATTTCACCGTATTTCTAACTGAGAATGAATTAAAGAAAATATCGAAATGAGAGTTTTCAACACCTGTTGTGCCCGGTAAAATAATATTGGCGTATTTGGTGGTTTCATTTAAATAAATATCAATTGAAACCATGTAATCTAAGCCTTCAAAAGCTTGAGCTAACTTATGACCACTTGGCGCTGAAAGTACCGGATTACCAGCAACAGTTATCAGACTTTTTAATTGTCCTTCACCTGTCGTTTGTATTTCTTCGGCTAAGGCTGCCACAGGAAATTCGCCGTTAAAAAATGGTAGTTTTCTCACGCGCGTTTCATATTTACCAAATGATGTTTTATGGCCTCTTTTATGATTTCTCAGCAAATCAAAAGCGGGTTGCGGGAACATAGCGCCACCAGCTCGGTCAAAGTTACCGGTGATAATATTAAGCACATTGGTTAACCATTGGCACAAACCACCAAAGGTTTGGGTAGAAGCGCCCATACGGCTATAACAAACTGCTGATTCAGCGGCCATCATTTCATCTGCTAACGTGCGTATACTTGTTGCATCAATACCAATAAATTCAGCAACAGCTTCTGGCGAATAAGTTTTTGCGACATTCTCTAATTCCTCAAGCCCTTCAACCATCGTTTCTAAATGACGTAATTTCACGCCATTGTTAGCGAAAATACAGTGGATCATAGAGAACAATAATAAAGCATCTTTTTCAGGACGAATAAATAAGTGTTGATCAGCAATTTTAGCGGTACGTGTTCGACGTGGATCAACGACGACGATTTTTCCGCCCCGTTTTTGAATCGCTTTCATGCGTCCAATCACATTAGGCGCAGTCATCAGGCTGCCATTTGACACCACAGGGTTAGCACCGATGACCAACATAAAGTCAGTGCGATCAATATCGGGTATTGGAATTAACATGCCTGCGCCAAACATAAAATTAGCAGCAACATGATGTGGCATTTGATCAGTAGAAGCTGAACTAAAGCGGTTGATAGTGCCAAGTGATTTGCTAAAAGATTTTAACAACATAGCATTACCAAGACTATGAGCATTTGGATTGCCTAAATAAATAGCCAATGCATTTTTACCATGTTCATTTTGAATACTTTTAAATTTTGTTGTTATCTCAGTAAATGCTTCATCCCACGAAATATCTTCCCAGCCTGTTGCAGTGCGTCTAATCGGTGTTTTTAACCGATCTTTATCCATATAAAAATCTTGCAATGCGGTGGCTTTTGGACAGTTATAACCTTTACTAAAGGGATCTTTTTGATCCCCTTTAATTGACAGTATTTCTTTATCTTGATATTTAATTTCCAAGCCACACATGGCTTCACAAATATTACAGTTTCGATAATGCGTTTTAATTTCGCTCATGTTTTTTCCTAACTGGGTTATTTAAATATTAAGAGAAGTTAATGTTGTACTTGAAGATTCATCAAAAAAGATCTTCGAACCATTTTTTAGTTAAACCAATCGTTACCATTGCTTTAAGTTTAAAAAGCGCCATTGAGTCTCCATCTTCGGGAACAGCGGCTCCGCAACGCGGATCTGAACGTTGAAGTGCGCCAGTCATTTTATGATCAATAGGAATAGGGTCACAGCCATGACCTGATTCGCAAATAAAGTCCCATTTTTCACGTGCCGGCGCATGACATGAGAAACAGTTACCATCAAAACGGTTCACTACATCAACAAAACCACGTTTGGCAATTTTTGAACCTTTTTCGTTAACTTCCAGTTCATAAAATTCCCAGTCGCCCGTTGCTGGGGATGTGCCAGACTCCCGCTTTACCATGACCTCAGTGGGTACAAGTTGAACAACAGAGCCTGTAGGATAAATAGCACCATCAGGCGCATTCGCGGCAGCTAAAGTACCTTTTAAATCACCTATTAAGTTATCAACATAAAAATGACGTACTGGCGTCATCTCTCTTATACAGCTAAAACTTTCTTCATCAACGTCAACCACGGTTGTTTCTGTGGAAGTGTCAATGGCCGAAACTACTTTCTCACTTGATTCAACTGTTTCAGCACGGACTGATATAGAAATGAGGAAGAAAAACGTGACTATCGCCATCGTTTTATTTGCTAATTTTAGGTAGGTATTCATATTCACTTCCATTTTATTTGTGATTCGATTAACGAGCTATAGTTTGACGATTAATTTGCCTTTATTTTGGCCAGTAAAGAATAAATTCAAACCTGTCATAGCCGACTCAAGACCTTTAAGAACATGGGCACGATGTTTAATTTGCCCTTTCATCACATAAGGTGTCAGTTTTTCTAATAAAGCTGGAACTTCACCAAAATGGTCTGGCATGGTAAAACCTTGGATGGTTAACCGCTTTTTGATGATAGGGATCCAATTTGGCGCTAAATCAGGCTCTGCTTTTGGGTAATCTGCGATTAAACCACAAACCGCAATGCGACCATGAGCATTCATGCGAGCAAAAACATGATGTTGTATTGGACCGCCAGTATTTTCAAAATAAACATCAATACCATTGGGTGTTAATTCAGCTAATTTTGCTGCTAAGTCGTCGGTTTTATAGTTAACTGCACCATCAAATCCTAACTCGTTGACAATCCAATCTGCTTTTTCATCACTGCCCACAATGCCAATAACCGTTAAGCCATCCGCTTTAGCCAGCTGACCAACAATTGAGCCAACAGAGCCAGCAGCGCCAGAGACAACTAATGTTTCGCCTTTTTGTGGTTTACCAATACTGTAAAGCCCTTGTGTAGCCGTTAAACCTGGTAAGGCAAATACCGATAAAATAGCCTCATCAGGTAATGGCGCGGTGACTTTATTTAAGCCCGTTCCATCACTTAAACAATATTCTTGCCAACCCATCATGCCCATAACACGGTCACCCACTTGAAAATTAGGGTGATTACTTTCTACTATCTCACCGACACCAGAGCTTCGCATCACTGTGCCTAACTCAACTGGTGGGATGTAACTTTCAGTGTCAGGGCTCATCCAACCAAACATGGCAGGGTCAAGTGACATATGATTTTGTTTCACTAAAAATTGTCCTTCACCTACGCTTGGCATATCCTTTTGCACAACCTCAAACAGTTCAGGGCCTACAGGGCCAGCTTGTGGGCGGGAGACTAAATTTATTGCGGTATAAGTTGTCATAATTATTCTCTCTTTCTCTCTTGGTGTTATTTATTAAAACTAATATAAGTACTATGCCAATAGTTGGCTGATATTTTTAATACGCTTTATGTCTTGTGTTTGGTATAGCTGATCAAATTTTTCAGCAAGTTTTTCACTTTCTTTCATCACTTGTTGCCAATAATCCATACGCTGTTCACGCTTCATAACCACAAAATCATTACGGTCAGGGATTTTTTGATGAGGCAAGGCTGCAATAAATTTGTCAGAAGGACAGACCAAAACAGTGTTATCGTAGTGTTTCATTCTCACTTTTCTTGATAAGTTTTTATCAAACCAGCCTGCTTTTAGCGTCGAGCTAAAGTGCGGATAAAGGGTTAACCCTGTATTTTTAATTTCAAAATCAAAATGATAATCGACAATACCACCATCTCTATACATACCTTTGGGGCTGTTTTCGATATTACTGATGCCTTCCATTACCATCGGAATAGATCCTGAAGCAAGCAATGCGCTTCGTATATTTGCTATTGAGAAAGGCAAGCGCGTAGTTGATATGTTATCCGGGTCGTTCAGTTGAAGATCACTGTTGTTTGATTGAAAAATAAAACGTTCGTATTGGCTCTTTAGTAATGGACGGCTAATGCGATTATTCAAGTAACTTTTTGCTAAACCTAATCCTTGTAAGAATTTATTTTCACTCGCAACCAAGCCGTTGCATTTGGCAACAATAAAGTGTGCTTTAAAATGAGTGTTTTCAACAATCTCTTGCTCGCCAGATTCACCAAAAATGGCATCCATCATTTCAACGGCTTTGGTGCTAACCTCTTCTGGCTTGGCTTTGTCTGAATAAGTTGTTTCTCGATAGTTTTTAGCTAAACGTTCTATCGCGGCAACGGGATCTTTCTGCGTAAAACAGGCAGTTCTAAAAGCACCAACACTAGAGCCAACGAGGTTTAAGGCTTGTTGCTGGTTTTTAAAAAACTCACCAAATATATACTTATCTAAAGCATATAAGGTAAACCATTTAGGCCCTCCACTCGCCCCAAGAAATGAAGTAAATAGATCGGGTGAAAACCCTTTATCTTCTATGGTTTTTAAAGCGGTATCACCCGCATAGATTTCTAGCATATAATTTAAAATTCACTTTTTATCACTATAAGCAATACCATTAGGTAGCACTGCTTTGGATGTTACTTTGGCGTCGTTCTTTTATTAACATTTTACCTTCATTTGTCTGAGGTAAATCACCTATAAGCTTAACAATTTCAGATCGCTTATAATTTGTCAGTATTTAGCTTTTTCTTCTTCAATATGAATGAAACTTAGGGAATAAGCTATGCTAATCCGACATAGATAATTAAACAAATGAATAGATTTAATACCTATTCATTCACCTAACGAATGGCTTGTGATAAAGGGCTAAATTAACTTCTCTAATGCGCGACGAATTTTTTCTGGGATCTGCACCACCTTGTTGCTATCACGTTCAACAAACACATGAACAAAATGGCAAAATGCACAAATGGTTTCACAATTTTCCTTAAAAATTCCCACTTCATAAATTACTGATCGTTGACTCAGCTTTTTAACTCTTATGTGGGTTTCAATAGTGTCTGGATAGCTAATAGAGTGAAAATATTGACACCTTGATTCGGCAACTACAGCAATAATTGCTGCGCTTTGAGGATCAAAGCCCCCAGCATGAATTAAATAATTATTAACCGCAGTATCTACATAACTGTAATAGATCACATTATTAATATGACCAAAAATATCATTATCTGCCCAGCGAGTTTGTATCTTTAACGATGAAAAAAAATTTGTTCGGGTTAACTGATTAGCTTTTATGTCTTCTTGATTTAATGATGCCAACGTAGACTCCTGAGAATTAATCTTTTTGATTTTTTTTTATTGGCTGAAAGCCTGTTGATATATAGCTAAAGCATCTTTTTCGTTAAGCTCTCTGGGATTATTTTGTAATAATCGGCTTTGTAACATTGCTTCACAAGCCAAAAGTTCAAGACTTGATTCTGGTATGTTGCACGCGGCAAGAGAGCTAGGTATCGGCAGTTTTTTTATGAGGTTTTCAAAATAATCAATAAATTTTTGACTTAACTCCTTGTGATCATCACCAGTTAATTCAAGTACTTGTTTTGATAACTCAGCATATAATCGAGCACATTCTTGTTGATTAAAGCGCATCACTTCTACCATCACTAGGGCATTACTTAAACCATGTGTAATATGAAAGTGCCCTCCTAACGGATAAGCTAAAGCGTGAATACCTCCAACAGGAGCGTTAGCAAAAGCTTGCCCTGCTCGCATTGAGCCAACTAACATATTTTCACGCGCCTTTAAGTTATTGCTATCTTTACAAGCGACTTCAATATTACTGCTTAACAGTTTTAATGCTTCAATTGCTAATTTGTCGGAAGTTGAGTTTTTCTTTATTTTCGAAGTATATGCTTCAATGGCATGCACCATAGCATCAATACCAGTAGCCGCAGTAGCCGACTTGGGTAAGCTCAGTGTTAAGCTTGCATCTAAAATGGCAAGATCGGCATAAAGGTTTGAGTCGACAATACCTGCTTTAGTCGTTTTTCCTGTGGTAATAATGGCGATAGGTGTTACTTCTGAACCTGTTCCAGCAGTGGTTGGCACTAAAACCAGCGGTAATCTTTCTGATGTTATTTGATCAATACCAAATAAGTCACTTAATTGCTGATGACAACTTGGCGCAGCCAATACTGAAATGACCTTGGCAACATCTAAACTACTACCACCGCCTATAGACAAGACTAAATCAACTTGCGCCGCTTTTGCCATTTTTACCCCTGAGAGTACGGTGGTGTCAGAGGGATCAGGCTCAACATCTGAAAATAGTGTGACTGATATATCTGCCTGCTCCAACGATCGAACAGCCGAATATAACAAACCATTAGGTTTATCACCTAAATTCAACAAAAAGTTATCAGTCACTAATAATACTGATTTAGCCTGAAAATCTCTAAGGTACTTTGCTAAGTTAGCTAAGGCATTGACCTCAACTAAGATATTTTTTGCCGTATTAAAATTAGATGCTGGCACAGTGTTGATCCCTTGATTAAACTAAGCTATCACCTTCTAATAAGGTGGTTAATTAATTGTTGAATAGTAAACAGCTGTTCAACTCACTATGAGCGACTAAAATATTTATAAGCAAAGCCGTAATAAGCCGCTCCATACTGATTATTATATAAATAAAAAATAGAACTAATTTTAAATAGGTTTATTTACCTCAACTCCCGACGTAATAACTTACCAACACTCGTTTTAGGGATTCCTTCAATAAAAACTACCTGCTTGGGAACCTTATATGCGGTGAGCCCTTGGCGGCAGAAATCGATAACATCTTGTGCTGAAATATTTTTATCTTCGAACGCTTTATTGATAACGACAAAAAGCTTAACAGCTTCACCTGTTCTATCGTCTGCTATACCAATACAAGCCGATTCTAATATCCCTACCATTTTAGCCACTTCAGCTTCAATTTCATTTGGGTAAACATTAAAACCTGAAACTATAATCATGTCTTTTTTGCGATCAACAATATGTAAAAAACCTTTATCGTCAAGCAGAGCCACATCGCCTGTTTTAAAGTAGCCATCATGAGTCATACATTCATGAGTTGCTTCAAAATTATTCCAGTAACCTTGCATAACTTGTGGTCCTTTAACACACAGTTCAGCGGCTTCACCTTGCTCGACACAGTCACCGTCATCATTTCGAATAGAAATGTCAGTATTGGGTAGTGGAACACCAATACCGGGAATATAATCATCTTTACCATCAATAGTACAACCAAGGTTTACGCTGACAACAGGTGAGGTTTCTGATAAACCCAATCCCTCACACAACCTAACATTGGTAACTTGTTGCCATTTGTCAGCTACCGCTTGTTGTATTGCCGCGCCCCCGCCAAGACAAAATTTTAATGATGAGAAATCTACTTGTTCAAAGCCAGGAGTATGCAATAAACCATTAAATAAAGTATTAACGCCAGTAAACACAGTTGCAGGTGTATTTTTCCACACTTCAACAAAGCTTGGCATATCGCGAGGATTAGTGATTAACACATTCTTAGCGCCGAAGCAGAAGTAGCTTAAATTGTTCACCATCAAAGCAAAAATGTGATACATCGGAATAGCGGTAATAACAACGTCATTACCGTAGTTAATATGATTTTTTGCAATCTCTTGGAATTGCAAAATATTGGCAATTAAATTGCCATGGCTTAACATTGCACCTTTAGATAAGCCAGTTGTTCCACCGGTATATTGTAAAAACAATAGATCTTCTTGGCACAATGTTGGCTCAACAAAATTAAGGGTTTTACCTTGTAACAGCGCATTAGTGAATTTAATAGTATCAGTTAATCGTTCATCGACAGGCGCACAAGGTAGATTTTTATTCACTAAATCATCTAAATCAACAGTGATAACATTTTTAATATTCGTATTATTAATAATGTCCGCGAGTATTTTAGTTGACGGTGAAAAAATTATAATAGTGTCAACTTGAGCATCATTCAGTTGATATTCTAACTCCCTTGCTGTGTACATAGGGTTTACGTTTACTTGCACACCGCCGACACGAATTATGCCCCACATAGCTATTGAAAAACATAACGTATTCGGACACATTAATGCGACACGATCACCTTTAGATATATTAAGTTTGTTTTGTAAAAAAGCAGCAAAGTGACGAGATAATTCATTTACTTGCTCGAAAGTAAGATCAGCATCAAAATTACTATAGGCAGTTTGTTGCTGATATTTAGCGGTTGTTTGATGAAACAAATCCATTAAAGAAGCATAGCGGTTTAAATCCACTTCATGAGCCACATTTTTAGGATAGTTTTTGAACCAAGGCTTAGTCATGTGTTTTCCTTAAGTAACTAGATTTGTTTGAGCTACTGGTCGTTTAATTCTCGAATAGCAAACAACTGGTTTACTATGAGCAGCCAAATTATTTATTTAAAAAGTAAATCAAAGCTGGGTAGCTAACACTAAACCTTGTTTAATCGCACGCTTGGCATCTAGCTCTGCTGCTACGTCTGCACCACCTATTAAATGATATGGTTTGTTCAAACCTTCCACTAATTTTCTAGCCGGATCTTGACCTGCACAAATGATGACATTATCAACATCTAATACTTGTTTCTCACCAGCAATGGTTAAATGTAAACCAGCATCATCAATCTTGTGATACTCACATGAAGAAATCATTTTTACTTGCTTGTTTTTTAGGCCTGCACGATGAATCCAGCCAGTCGTTTTACCTAAACCAGCCCCCACTTTTGTTTGTTTACGCTGTAATAAATAGATTTCTCTGGCAGGAGGTGTAATTTCTTTATTTATTCCCTCAATACCCGCGCGCGCTTTAAGGCTCATGTCCACACCCCATTCTTTCATATAAGCGGCAATATTTTGGCTTGTTGACTCACCAGAATGTACTAAATATTCAGACACATCAAACCCGATCCCCCCTGCTCCAATAACAGCCACCTTTTTGCCTACTGTTTTTTTATGTTTAAGCACATCGATGTAGTTTAATACTTTTTCATGTTCTACACCTTTAATCGGAGGTGTTCGAGGATTAACCCCCGTCGCAATAACCACTTCGTCAAAATCACTATTATTTAACTCTGCTGTTGTAACGCTAGTATTGAGCTTTACAGTAACGCCAGTTAACGCTAATTGGCGAGAAAAATAACGGATGGTTTCATAAAATTCTTCTTTGCCAGGTACTTGCTTGGCAATATTGAATTGACCGCCAACTTCACTTTCACTGTCAAAAATGGTTACATCATGACCCGCTTGTGCAAGCGCTGTAGAAGCTGACAATCCTGCTGGTCCTGCCCCAATCACAGCTACTTTTTTCACAGTTTTGGTTGGAATAATATTAATTTCAGTTTCAAAACAGGCACGAGGATTCACTAAACAACTGCTCATTTCTCCCGAAAACACATGATCTAAACAGGCTTGATTACAACCAATGCAGGTATTGATTTCATCACTACGCCCTTCTGCTGCTTTATTCACAAACTCGGCATCAGCCAAAAAAGGACGCGCCATTGAAATCATGTCAGCATCGCCATTTTGTAATACTTGTTCAGCCACTTCAGGGGTATTAATGCGGTTAGAAGTAATAACTGGAATGTTAAAGTGCTCTTTATATTTAGCTGTCACCCAAGTAAATGCCGCGCGAGGCACCTTAGTTTGAATAGTAGGAACACGAGCTTCATGCCAGCCTATACCTGTATTGATAATAGTTGCACCAGCTTTTTCAATCGCTTGACCAAACTGCACTACTTCTTCAAAGGTGCTACCGCCCTCAACTAAATCCAACATAGATAAACGGAAAATAATAATGAATTTTTCACCTACCGCTTCTCGTATGCGGCGCACTATTTCAACACCCAATTTTATACGATTTTCATAAGCACCGCCCCACTCATCATCACGCTGATTGGTTCTTAAGGCAGCAAATTGGTTAATGAAATAACCTTCTGAGCCCATTACTTCTACGCCATCATAATTTGCTTCTCTCGCCTTTACTGCAAGATCAATAAACCCCAAAATTTCTTCTTCGATCATTTCTGCGGTAGCGGCTTGAGGCTTAAATGGGTTAATTGGTGCTTGGATAGATGATGGTGCAATAAGGTTTTTGTTAAAAGCATAACGACCTGTATGTAATAGTTGCATACAAATTTTACTATCATACTTATGTACTTCGTCAGTAATAACTCTATGCTTGGCGATATCTTCCGCTGTTTCAATTAGCTGGGTATGTTCGTGAGTAGCCCCTCGTTTAGTTGGACCATAACCACCCGTAACGATTAAAGCACAACCACCTTTAGCACGTTCTCCAAAAAAAGCTGCCATGCGCCTAGTGCCATCAGGGTGTTCTTCTAACCCTGTATGCATAGACCCCATTAAAATACGATTTTTTAAGGTTGTGAAACCAAGATCAAGCGGAGCTAATAATTTTGAAAAATGTTGCTGGGACATCGTTTTACCTATTTATATTGAAGGAGTGAAGTTTTATAACAGTCACTGATTATTTTAAGTAAACGATGCATTGAAATTTATGTTTTTGTTTTTGTTTTTGATTTCACTGTTAAACCAAATTTAACACCGTCAAGTTACAAAAACTAAGTTACACACCAATTATGACACTGTCAACATTAATTCTTGAACAATTCACAGTCAGATTAGCCAAGAGCCAGAATAAAAGTGTTTCAACTTTCACCTATTATTAACGCGTTCTATCTGTAGGGCACCAAAAATAATTTTAATATTCTTATCTTGGTTACAAACAACCAAATGATTTAGCTAGTGATGGGGAAATGGTATGTTGTCGCTTTGAACCTCGCTGCATACCAACTATTGAGACTTGAAAGCCGCCATGAAATGGCGGCTTTCTTTAGGAGAATAGTTGAAAAACCTACGACTAATGAACTTGAAGAACAAGAAGCCAATTAAACTATTCCCTTAATTGGCCTCGTAGTTGAGGTTTTTAACTAACAGTTTCTGCTATCCAGCTAACTAAGTTTGATAAACCCATGCTAAAAAGCACTTTGAATCGTTTACATTAGTAAACTGTATTAACTTAGAGCCATTTTGATCGGTAATAACAACATTATGATTGTTAACTGAAATGGAACTAATCGGCGATTTAATCGAATAAACCGTACCTTTATATGTATAAGACATAATAAAACTCTTTAAATTTGCGTTAGAACGCATGAATAAGAAAAGCTATATTATTGTGTGAAAACTTTTAGATATTTATAAATATCAACTCAATTCGAGAGCATATCTCGATAACTCAGACAATAATTTAAGCTTAATAATTTGAGTGATGACTAACTGTGAAAGGGAAAGACAAAACATTGATTATCGCAAAGGATAATCTGTTAAATAAACGAGAGGAGAGTATATAACCGCACAATTATATCGACATTAGGATAATAAGTAAATTGTTTTTTGAATTATTATATCTAACTATTTTTATATTAGTATTAATATCGTTATGTAGTTAAACATTACCCGAAAATACAGCTTCTATTTCTACTTATCATTTATCAAATAAAGAGCCATCAACCTTATATAGTCTTTATCAACGATTTCAACCTAAAGATATCAATGAAAAACTGGTTGCGCTAAAAAACATCCCCCGCTAAGCGTTGCCTTTGTTGTTCAACAGCCTATTTTCTAAATAGTGTCATCAAATAATTTCTTTATTGAATATTACAAGAGCCTCTTAGATGGCGAATTAACGTGGGGGAGCCAACTAAGAGGATGTAAGCTTTATTACTTTAGTCCAAAAGTAGAAAACAATAGGTTGGAAACATCGACAAAGAAACCACCGACCTAAGGCAAAGGAGATATAAAGAAAACTACCCGCTTAACCTAACTCAAATGTAAGGAATAGAAGAGTGTTTGTATATAGCATCTGTGTATCAGATATGTATAAGGGTGCTAACAAAAGATAAGCCATTCGATTATTATCTTTAGAATAAGACCAACTCAATTTCACCCCATATCAACTATTATCAGGCAAGGTGGTCAAAGGTCAGTTAGCGGCTTTTTACATCATAGCTAGGCGATTTATATCGGTTTTGGCTATTATAGGGTTATTCCATAAAACAATGCAGACAGGGCGTTAGCCTAATCTCAACTAAGCTTTGATAACAAACCTACCAAGGGGTACCACAAATGATTGAGATAATAGCTATAGATCATTTAGTATTAAGAACAAACAAGCTTGAAAGTATGGTGTTTTTTTATTGTGATGTTTTAGGTTGCACTGTAGAACGTCAAACGTCTAAAGAAGTCGGTTTAACTCAATTAAGAGCAGGCAGTGCGCTTATTGATTTAGTCACCGTTAATAGCCAACTTGGTAAATTAGGCGGCGGGCCGGTATCGCTAAAAGGAAACAATCTCGACCATTTTTGTTTGCGACTCAAGGTGATTTCTCCACAAGAATTGACTCAACATTTAACCAGCTTTGGCTTGAAAACAGACGAATTTGTACAGCGTTATGGCGCCCAAGGATTTGGTGAGTCGGTATATATCAGGGATCCAGAAGGGAATGTAGTCGAATTAAAAAGCCAACAATAGATATATCTTTAACGGTGATATATAAAACCGCCTATACAGCGGCTTTAATTAAGTTATTTTACCACTAAAGTCTGCCGGTATTTTTCAGCCTTTTTTGTACTCTTTTATGGTAATAGTGTTCTAATATACGATAAACAAAGGGAATTTTCATTAACCATGCTATCGGCTTTAAATAAATAATTTGATTAAGCAACAACACATAAGCCGCTATTGACTTGATAACTTGTTGGTCATCAACAATAAGATGTAGTTCTGTCATTGCAGCAAACTCACTGATCGAAAATTTTTTTAATAAACTTTGATGACAATTAAAGTCACACCAAAGTATATGACGGCTTTTCAAGCCAATAATCTTTTCATAAAATTGTCTATCTTTCACACAACTTGGACAACTAGCATCGTATAACACTAAAATTTTTTTATTAATCATATTTTTTCTCAGTGTTTGCAATAAATCAATGCTTAAGCTGTATTATTTACTACAGCTTAAGCATTGATAGCGCAGCTAACTTCGGTAATGTCAGCTAATAAATATAGTCAACTCTGGCAACTGTTACCTTTAAATACTTCGACTCATTATATGGTTTTTTTTCTTTGCAACAAGGATATAAAACCCGTATCCACATAAATGCTAACGATCTTACTGATGATTGGCGAATGTTACCTTTTGACCGTTGTTGCTGATAATAAAGTTCTGCCCTAAATGATTGATGAACGTTTTTTAGCTGCTCAGTCAATAAATAATAATCTATTAAATCTATAGCTCTGGTATCGCCACTGAACCCAATATTTTTTGACCGTTGCGCTTAACACGCGAGATTTTGGCCTTAGTGTTAAGATTAATTGTAGTGCAACATTTCAATTGATTATTGTTCGTATTCTCCACCAAATAAACTATTCTTCTATACAGTAAATAATGTTAATCCATAAAGGAGTACAATCATGATCCAAGTAAATGATAAAATCCCCTCAGTAACTCTAAAAGTCTTCGGCGAGAAAGGTCCTGAAGATATCAGTAGCGAAAGCTTGTTTTCCGGTAAAAGAGTGGTGCTTTTTGCCGTACCCGGAGCATTTACTCCGGGCTGCTCTAATACTCACTTACCTGGCTATGTAGTCAATGCCGACAAAATTATGGACAAGGGAGTAGACAGCATCGTCTGCATGTCAGTAAATGACGCTTTTGTGATGCACGCTTGGGGAGAAACTCAAAATGCAGAGGAGTTGATCATGTTAGCCGACGGTAATGGTGACTTAACCGAGGCCTTAGGGTTAATCCTAGATGCCAGAGGTCATGGCATGGGCCAACGCAGTCAGCGTTTTTCCATGATAGTGGAAAATGGCACAGTCACTTCGCTAAATGTAGAACCCAAAGGCGGTATTGATGTCAGTTCAGCCGAATCCATATTAGCACTACTTTAACGATAACCGGCCAAAGCTGCCACAAGCACCCTAACTAGGTTGTTTTCAAAGACGGTAGCTGCACTGATGTGATCATGATTGTATACTTCCTTAGCTACCGTAATCACCGTAGACAAGATCTACTTCGACACTCATATTCACGCAGTTACCCATTCAAGCATCTTCCTCATGCATCAGCCCATCGATCAACATCATTTGTTCAACAGCCTTTTCATCATGTTTTGCTAGCCTATAGCTACCATTAAACATATATTCAAGGAATATGGACTCTCCCTCAGTGGTTTTCAGATGTTCGAGCACTTCAGGTGGTAATTCCACTCCCGATCCAGAGCCAACCGCTAGTATCTTAAGTTCAATCATGATAGTAACTCACTTATGTAAGCGTAAATTAGAAATGACACTCGTCATTTTAAAAATAATGTAGCTTTCTAAATTATAGCTGTACAATTTCATTGATACAAAGGTATGTTTTAGCACAGACTAACATTCGCAATAAGCACCGAAGCAGTCTAAATCAGAGTAAAAACTAAGTCGCCCCATTATGAGATAGAAAGTTATTTTTAGAACTTAAACTTTTATCGGAACCCTTTGTCGACCAAAGTTTTGCTTGGGTCCATCAAACCTTCCCGGTATTAATGTTCCGCAATGCAGACAATGGCCATTGTCACCCAATTGATAATATCCTAGCTGATACCAGTCTCGTTCAATTACTATTTTTTTACACTGTGGACAATAGGTACTGTCAGAGTTCTTATCATGCACATTGCCACAATAGACAAAGTTCATTCCATAACTCAGCGCTATATTTCGGGCTTTTAATAAACAAGCCAGTGAAGTCGCGCTCTTATCAAGCATTTTAAAATCAGGATGAAAGGCAGAAAAATGCAAAGGTATATCAACGCCAAGATTTTCAACAATCCACTGGCACATGTTGTGTAATTGCTGCTCATCGTCATTTTCATCGGGGATAAGTAAATTGGTTATTTCAAACCAAACATTGGTTTCATGTTTCAAATACAACAAAGTGTCTAGCACTGGCTGCAAGTGGCCATGACATATTTTATGGTAGAAATCTTCGGTAAAACCTTTCAAATCGATATTGGCAGCATCAATATGGCGATAGAATTCTTGTCGAGGCTCATCACAAATATAGCCCGCAGTAACAGCAACACTCTTGATGTTTTTCTCTTTTGCCGCAATCGCAACATCAGTAGCGTATTCCATGAAAATAACAGGATCGTTATAAGTAAAAGCAATACTTCTACAGCCATATTTTGCTGCGGCATTGGCTAGTTTTTCTGGTGTTGCTGATTCACATAAGGTGTCTATTTCACGTGATTTACTCATATCCCAGTTTTGGCAAAATTTACAACTTAAATTACAGCCCGCTGTGCCAAACGATAGAACACTTGAGCCAGGATAAAAATGATTAAGCGGTTTTTTCTCTATCGGATCAATGCAAAATCCCGATGATCGACCATAACTGGTGAGCACAATTTCACCTTGGTGATGTTTTCGTACAAAGCAAGAACCTCGCTTTCCTTCCCTTAAAGTACAGTGCTGAGGGCATAAATCACAGCAAACACGGCCATCGTCGAGCTTGTGCCAATACTGAGTAGGATAATTATCAAATTGTGTAGAATTCATAAGTAAATAGGCCAACTTGCAGCTATGCTTTAAGTGTAGTCAATATTGGCATAATAAGAGATTATTAAACTTATGGTAACTGTTCGACATGCCGCTGTAGCAGGTAGCTTCTATCCTGATAACAAACAGCAATTAAGCGCAGAGATTGATGATTTTCTCACGCCCCCCCCATTATCAAGCGATGTGCCAAAAGTTTTGATAGTGCCCCATGCAGGATATTACTACTCAGGTCAGGTTGCAGGTAAAGCTTATTGCCATTTAAAAAACATTATAGGAAATACTGAAAAAAACATTAACAGGGTCATTTTACTTGGCCCCAGTCATAAAGTTGCCTTGCATGGATGTGCAGTACCAAGCTGTGACAAATTTTGCACTCCACTTGGCAGCATTACTATTGATAAAGAAGCCTGTAAAAATTTAGCAGAAAAAAAATTGGCACAAACTAATGATCTATCTCATCAATGGGAACACTCATTAGAAGTTCAGTTACCTTTTTTGCAAAAAAGTTTAGCCGCATTCACATTAATCCCCATAGTTGTTGGGGACTGTCAGCCTGAGGAAGTTAAGCTGCTACTTAATACTTTACTAAACCAACAAGACCAAGAAAAAAAGACAAACAATTCATCAACACTCATTGTTATCAGCACAGATTTAAGCCATTACCATCAATATGATAGCGCGCGAGTGATAGATGACAACACCATTGCCCGTATTTTAACGTTGCAAACCAATATCGAAGCAGAGAGTGCATGTGGCTGCCATGCACTTAATGGCTTATTGTCGTTAGCAGCAGAAAAATCTTGGCAAGCAATATTAGTAAATAAAACTAACTCTGGTGATGTCTCCGGCAACAAATCTAGGGTCGTTGGCTATGCCAGCTTTATATTGCATGAATAAACTATCTGAGAATGATCAAGCTGAGCTATTTACTTTGCTGCAACAGGTGATAGAACACGGTATTAACTATCAGCAATGTTTATTACCAACGCCACCAAGTAGTCAAGCACTACTGCAACACGCTGCTAGCTTTGTCACCATCTATGACACTGGAGAACTTCGAGGTTGCATCGGCACGTGTAAAGCCAAAGAAGCATTATGGTTAAGTGTATGCAAAAGTGCCTATAGTAGTGCCTTTGAAGATAATCGATTTAATCGCCTTCAGTCAGATGAGCTAAGCCAGCTTAGCTTCGACATTTCAATATTGTCCGAGCTATCTGCCATTGTTAATATTGGTGAACAGGCATTACTTGATGAATTAGTTCCTTATGAAGACGGGATTATCTTAAAAGAAGGCTCTTATCAGGCGGTATTTTTACCTGCAGTTTGGCGTAACTTAAGCAGGCCTGATTCATTTATTTACGCCCTTAAACACAAAGCAGGCTGGCCTGAAAATTATTGGAGTAAAGACATAGAAATTTTTCGTTTTACTACACAACTTTATACCTTGAATGATATCAAGTGGTCTAAGTAAATAGCCAGTTGACGTTGAATTTTAGGTCATAAAAAAATTATGTAGACTTATATTAGAAGAATAAACCACATAATATCTAGCCCAGTTTAAATAAAAGGCTATTCTCAAACTTATAAAATCAAACGCGCCTAATAGGTTATTGCTTAATAGCAAAGTTCCTATTTAGTGAATTTACAAAGAATTTAAAATAACCGAGATTTTCGGTAACAGCTTCTTTTTCAAATTCAATAAATCTTCATCCGAATAAGGAGTTAACGGCTGTTGGCCCCAAATTGGTTTAGGCCAGCTAACATCTGTTTTATAACGTACTACATGATGCACATGTAATTGCTCTACAACATTGCCAAGCGCAGCAACATTCATTTTATCGCCTTCAAACACTTGCATTAACAATTCACTTAACAAGCTTGACTCATTCAATAACTGCTGCTGTTGTTGCCAATCTAATTGATAAATATCGGTAATATCATTTACTTGGGGCACTAAGATAAACCAGGGATAAGCACTATCATTACACAATAATAATTTACATAACGGAAAATTAGCCAATTCAAAACAGTCATTGGCTAATTGTGGATGTAAATTAAATGACTCTGATGCTGATATTTTTTCTGACATTCTAACGTCCTCTGACATAGTTAACCTGATGTGATGGTTAGTTATTACCGTTTGTTTTTTCTGCCACGCCCTCGCGCTAACTTCTTCGCTTCTCTGTCAGCTATTTTTTTCGCTTCCATTGCAGCAAAATGCGCATTTTCTTTTTCTATATTCTCAGGCATTTCAAATGTGATTGCACCTAAAGTTTTGTCTCTTATTTCATTTATTAAAATCACCGAAGCCTTATGCATATCAACATGACCGCCACTACGTACACAACCACGTTTACGACCAATGGCTTCAATTAAATCTTCTTCATGCATTGGTCGTTCATCAAGTTTATAACGTTCAATTAAACGATCTGGATAGGCTTGAAGTAAATACTCTGCGGCAAAATAAGCTATATCATCATGATCAAAGGCAGTGTCTTTAACTGCGCCCGAAACAGCCAAGCGATAGCCACTATTTTCATTCAAAATTTTTGGCCATAACATACCCGGCGTGTCAAAAAGATATAAACCTTCTTCTAAGCGAATTCGCTGCTGTCCTTTAGTTACCGCAGGTTCATTACCCACTTTAGCTTTAGCTTTCCCCACTAAGGTATTAATTAAGGTAGATTTTCCTACATTAGGAATACCCATTATCACTGCATTTATTTGCTTGCCTTCTTCATTTTTGCTGGGCACTAATTTTTTAATTACCGCTGGAATAGTTTTTGCGATAGAAGAATTTTCTGTGGTTAAAGCAATAGCTTTTACGTTGTGTTGCGACTCTAAATATTCCAGCCAAAGTTTCGTTTTATCTGGATCAGCCAAATCACTTTTATTAAGAATTTTAATAAGCGGTTTATCACCTCTTATTTCAGTGATCATTGGATTTTCACTACTAAACGGTAAGCGAGCATCACACACTTCTATTACCACATCAATTTGCGGTAAAATTTCTTTAATTTCTTTTTGGGCTTTGTGCATATGACCGGGAAACCAGTTAATTGCCATGAAAAATCCTAAACGTTTACAAATTTTATGAAGTGAATTTTAGCAAGATTTACTCTGGGTAAAAAGGTTATTTGGAAAGTAAAGTCAATAATTATTGCTTAAAAATTAAACTTTTTCATTTCGGTGCCGATTAATTAGTCAACAACAATAATAGTGAAGGATAATATACCCAAGCCCAATCAACTTTTGTCTTGTGTATAATTATAAACTCAATGAAGTATATAAATGATTTAGCTTATTCCAGTCATATTGCACAAGCAAAACAACTGGCTAAAGATAAAAAGCAAAAAAACAAATATCGCCAAATAGCACTATCTAATAATAGTGATATAGATGATGACCTACGTTCAGAGGATGTACCTGAAAATATACTAGAGACTTTGCCGGTAATAGAAGAAGAAAAAGATCGTCGTGCTGGTAGTGATCGACGAAAATCTCAACAAAACCGTGGACGTTATGTCGAATCTCGCCTGAAAAAAAACCGTCGTTACAAAAAAGAGCTTTCTCTAGTAATATAGTTAATAGTTAACCTGATATCGCAATTTATATTGTCTCGGTGTCAATCCATAAAACTGCTTAAAACAACGACTAAAATGACTTGCATTATTAAAGCCTAAACCGAAACAAGTCTGTGTAATTTGTTGCCCTTGCTTAATCAATATTGCCGCTTTTTTTAAACGGCGTTGTTGCTGAAATGCAACAGGGGTACAGCCAAAATGAATACGAAACTCATTGAAAAACTTCGTTCTTCCCATACAAGCTATACGGGCCAAAGCATTGATATCTAGGCTTTCCCCTAAGTTTGTTTCAAGGTAATTAATCGCAGCAGTTAAACCATTATTATCTGGCTGCTGTTGACAGAACGACAGCATAAAATCGCGCGTTTGATGGCGTAATAATCGAATAGTTAACTCAGAAACAGCCAAAGAAATCATTGCGCTGCGGTCTTGGTGGTTTTCACCATAAATTTGTACTATTCGATTTAACAAACCTTGAGTTTGACCGTTATGGTGAGTATGGACAAGTTGACTATTATAATGCCAATGCCCAAACTCCTGATTAATTGGTGTGTTTTCATTCAAGCTAGTCGCTATTTCATTAATTCTATCTGTAGAAATTTCTATTGCTAAACAGGTGGTTGGCTTTGCCAGTTGAGCCGTTGGAAAGTCTATTTCAACCATGCTCTGTGGTGCCATAACAAATGATTCATGGGGTAAGAACTCACTATTGAAACGCTCTTCATCGCTATGCATTACTTTTTTGCCTGTAACCATTGCGCAAAATAATAGCTGATCTGACTTTAGCTGCACACGCTCTGCCTGCTCATAAGTATCATAAATACTGAGTTCAGACTCAGGACCAGCAAAAGTAATCTTGTTTTCAACAAGTACCTTTGGTGAACCTCTACTATTATCGATGTGCTGTGAAATCATAATTACTTTTCATTAGAAAAATGTACTGTCAGATTAGTTTTTTGTATTTTTAGCATAGTTAAGCTACACATTAATAACTAAAGTAAATCTACTTGATGAATAAAACAACTAAAAAAGAAGAAATTATTATGATATATGCTACCCCCGGAACAGATAACGCAGTGATGAGTTTTAAAAGCCGTTATCAAAATTTCATTGGCGGACAATGGGTTGAACCCGTAAATGGCAACTACTTTGACAACATTAGCCCTGTTAATGGTAAAGTTTTTTGTCAAATTCCTCGCTCAGATTCCGCTGATATTGAATTAGCGCTTGATGAAGCACACAAAGCAAAAGATGCTTGGGGTACAACGTCGGTTACTGAACGTTCAAATACGTTATTAAGAATTGCCGACATAATTGAGCAAAATATTGAGATGCTTGCCATCGCTGAAACTTGGGATAATGGTAAAGCAGTACGCGAAACATTAGCAGCTGATATTCCATTAGCTGTAGACCATTTTCGTTATTTTGCTGGTTGTTTACGTGCCCAAGAAGGCTCAATTGGAGAAATAGATGAGAACACTGTTTCTTATCATTTTCATGAGCCATTAGGTGTGGTTGGGCAAATAATTCCGTGGAATTTTCCTATTTTAATGGCGGCTTGGAAACTGGCACCAGCACTCGCTGCTGGTAACTGTATTATATTAAAACCTGCCGAGCAAACACCTGCTTCAATTTTAGTACTGATGGAACTAATTGAAGGTTTACTACCTGCAGGTGTACTTAATATAGTTAATGGTTTTGGTAAAGAAGCAGGACAAGCCCTTGCATCTAGCAAGCGTATTGCAAAAATTGCTTTTACAGGGTCAACGCCTGTAGGTTCACATATTCTAAAATGTGCAGCAGAAAATATCATTCCATCAACAGTAGAGTTAGGTGGTAAATCTCCAAATATTTTCTTTAATGACGTAATTGAGCAAGAAGATGCTTATTTAAGCAAATGTATTGAAGGGGCTGTATTGGCTTATTTCAATCAGGGTGAAGTTTGTACTTGTCCTTCAAGGCTATTAGTACAAGAAGAAGCCTACCCTAAGTTTCTTGAAATGGTTTTAGAACGAACTAAAGCCATTAAACGTGGTAATCCATTAGATACAGAAACCATGGTTGGCGCACAAGCATCACAAGAACAGTATGACAAAATTTTGTCTTATATTGAAATTGGTAAAAAAGAAGGCGCTCAAGTATTAATGGGCGGAGAAATTGAGCAAGTCTCAAGTGATATTAGCGATGGATACTATATTCAACCAACGTTGTTAAAAGGCACTAATGATATGCGCGTTTTCCAAGAAGAAATTTTTGGTCCGGTAATATCCTTAACGACTTTTAAAGATGAAGCAGAAGCTCTCGCTATTGCCAATGACTCTGAATTTGGTTTAGGCGCAGGGGTTTGGACTCGTGATACTAACCTTGCCTATAGAATGGGACGTAAAATTCAGGCTGGTCGTATATGGACTAACTGTTATCATATGTACCCTGCTCATGCCGCATTTGGTGGCTATAAAAAATCAGGTGTGGGTCGTGAAACCCATAAAATGGCACTAGAGCATTATCAACAAACCAAAAACTTACTGGTAAGTTACGATGTTAATCCGTTAGGTTTCTTCTAACAAACACAAATCTTTACAAGCCTAACTAATCAGCGACAAAATTAATTTTTTGTGGCTGATTTTTTGCTAGCTATACAATACGTTATTGATGATAATAGTTGCCATTTTCATTAATAATAAATCCATATTCTTATGAGTAAAAAGTTCTACGTTGTTTGGAAAGGTGCTAAAACAGGTGTATTTTCAACTTGGGGCGAAGTACTAAATCATCAAAAGCTGAAGCTGAAACAGCTTTTACTTCTACCTACACCAAAGCCTTAATGAAACGTTCTTTAGCAAATAAAGGAAGCGCTAATAGCAATGCTGCAACGATAAAATCATCTAAAAGTAGTGATAGCACCTCAGCAAATCAAGTTGCTAACAAAATTCAAACAGCTGAAATACAAATATATTGCGACGGCGCTTGTTCACCAAACCCAGGAAAGTCAGGTACCGGTTTAGCGGTTTATCAACAAGGTAAAATCAATTCACTTTATTACGGTTTATATCAACCAAACGGTACAAACAATACTGCAGAGTTGAATGGCTTACTTTATTCTTTCAAATTAGCCAAAAAATATTTAACAAATGTTGAACAAGTTCAAATACTCTCTGATTCTAAATACTCAATAGATTGCATTACAAAGTGGGCTAAAGGTTGGCAAGCAAAAGGTTGGACTCGTGGCAAAGGTGAAGAAATTAAAAATTTGAACTTGATCAAAGAGTGCTTTTCTCATTATCAAGAAATTAAAAAACAATTAATTATTAGCCATGTAAAAGGCCACGCCAACATTGAAGGTAATGAATTATCTGATCGCATGGCAGTACTGGCCCGATTACAAAAACAAGAAAAATTAGTTAAATATCAAGGTGAGCTTGATGTTAAAAATATTTTAGCGATGGAGTCAGGTTAATAATGTCTATAATTTTATTAGTCTTAGCGCTCATTGTTATTTCAGCTGTTTTATTAACTAAAAAATTTAGTTTACCTAGAAATATCACTTTGCTTTTCATGGCACAACCTTTAGTAATGTGTTCAGCACCAATCATTGTTTTTATTGGTGGATTATTATCAAGTGAGTTAACTACTAACGCTTCACTTGCTACATTACCCATTAGCCTGATGATTTTAGGCGTAGCTGCTGGTTCTATTCCTGCTGCAATGATTGCTAGATCTAAAGGGAGAAAATTTGCCGTCTTTACGGGATTTAGTAGTCTTTTGATTGCAGCTTTGTTAGCTATTCTAGCAACTAAGTTAGCACTATTTGCATTATTCTCTGTTGCTAGTTTTCTATTCGGAATTGGAGGAGCTTTCACTCAGCAGCTTAGGTTTGTCGCCATAGAAAGTACAAACAACGAAGAAGATATTCCCAAAATTTTATCTATTTTAATGTTAAGTGGAGTATTTGCAGCATTCTTAGGTCCTGAAATTGCAGTAACAGCTAAAGAATGGCTTAGTTCACCTCATGGTTATGCTGGATCATTTCTTTTATTAGCATTATTTATAGGCTTAGCCGCCCTTATTATGATGTTTTTTAAAGAGCCTGAAATTAAAGAAATATCTACTACAGGAGAAGCGAGACCATTATCAATTATAGCCAAACAGCCACTTTTTATTATTGCAATTAGTACGGCCACCATTGGTTATGCTCTAATGAGTTATTTAATGACGGCAACTCCACTAAGCATGCACCATATGCAAGGACACAGTCTAATTGAGACTAAGTGGGTAATACAAAGTCACATTGCCGCTATGTATATTCCTTCTTTATTTACACCATGGTTAGTGAAAAAAATTGCACTAAAAGGCTTATTAATACTCGGTAGTGTTATGTATATTACTGTCGCTTTAATCGCGTTTTCTGGTCAAGAAGTAATGCATTATTGGTGGACATTAATTTTATTAGGTATTGGTTGGAACTTTCTATTCTTAACAGGTACATCACTATTGCCCCAAAGTTATAAAGCTTGTGAACGGCACAAAGTGCAAGCTACAAATGATTTTGTGTTATTTGGGTTTCAAGCATTTGCATCATTAATGGCTGGTTGGATTTTATTTGCTGGTGGTTGGAATTATGTAGTGCTAACTAGCCTGCCATTTATTGTTGTCTTAATTATTATTAACATTGCTTATTTTCGTTATAAAAATAAAGAGTAATACCAAACGAATTAATTTAATCAGGAGTAAAGTCATGAGTGGAACGACAATGGTTGTTGTCATCGTTTGTGTTGTTTTTGGCATAATCTATAAAATGTTTAAGATGCATTTAGAATTTAAAACAAAAACGTTAAACCACAACAAGACATCAGACGAACAAAGTGATCAATTAATACAGAAAGTTGAAAAACTAACTGAACGTGTTCAGGTACTTGAAAAGATAGTAACAGATGAGGGGTATCAAGTTCAAAAGGATATTAACAACCTGTAGCCACATGAAATTAATAATGAAAACTGAGTTTGATAACCTCAGAGCAAATAACAATCATTGCTATGAGAGTGATTCAAATGGCGATAAACAAGTGGTCAAAATATATTGTGGTGAGCGATTGATTGCCAAAAAACTTACCCAAAAGAAGTCGGTTAGGTTTTTTGGCATTGATGGCTATCAACAGTATTTAACTCAAGAAACTTAATTATAACGCCTTATAGCTAATGCCAATGCCTAAAGTAACAAATCACTTTTTCAACATTGATTTTAAATCAGCAAAAGGATTATAGGTTGCAGTATCTTGATTGCTATCCCCTGCTTTGGCTTCAGTTTGATAATTCGCATGGTCTGTGTATTTAGCGTGTTCATTGTCATGGCAGTAAATACACAATAATTCCCAATTACTACCATCATTAGGATTATTAGTATGGTCGTGATCCATATGGTGTACGGTCAGTTCCTTAATATTAGAGTAAACAAATTCACGTGCACAACGGCCACACACCCAAGGAAATAACTTTAAAGCACGATCACGGTACCCCTGCTCTTTTTGTTTATAATTGGCGCTGGTACCAAAACGTTCTGAAGACATAATAACAATCAAATTAAGTAAATTATGCTTTCATTGTATTGCCAAGTTAATACCAAGTCCATTAAGTTATTTTACGCTTATTGATCGCAATTAAACTTTCAACTTATTAAGTTCAACCTCAGCTTGTTTATTTAACTGTTCAAGTGTTTTACCGTGAGAAATAGGCTTACGTGTTTGTGGGTCAACCTTCACGAAAACAATATCGTCCGCTAAACAAATTGTTTTTTTAGTTGCCTTATTGCGTACTAAACACGTTATTGTTATCGAGGTGTTCCCCACTTTTTTAGTCACTAACCCAAACTCAACTACATCACCTTGCATTGCCGCTGATTCAAAACTGATTTCACCTATATGTTTAGTTACTAAGCAGTTAGTTTCTAGCTGGCAGATAGCATAAATAGCCGCTTCTTCGTCAATCCATTCAAGCGCGCGACCACCAAAGAGGGAATTGGCATAATTTAAATCATTTGGCATAACTAAACGGCGGGAGAGAAAACGCATATAAAACCTTTTTTGGTTAAGGGTAAAAATGATAGGATTAAGTATAACGGTTAACGCTAAATTGCTCTAGCCAATTAAACTATATGGAATTCTTATGCTCATTAGAATAACAATAATATTACTGTGTTTACTTGCTAATATCTCATTTGCCGAAGCACTTAAAACACCAATCGTTAGTGGCTATATGTTTGAACATCAGTCAAACGTATTAAAGCATAACAGGCGCTATATGGTGTCTTTACCAGAGCGTTACTACAGTAGTAACCGTCGCTATCCAACGTTATACGTTATTGATGGTGATTTTCAGTTTCAACACACCTCTGCGTTAGTGACGAATTTAAGCCGAATGGGCAAAATCCCTCCAATGATAGTCATAGGTGTCGCTAATCAAGGGCAGCAAGATTATATTTATCAAACCACATGGGCATCTGAAAATAATAATGAGTATGGTGGTGCACCATTATTTAATCATTATTTAGAACAAGAGCTGGTGCCGATTATTAAGAAAAATTATCGCACAAATTCACAACAAGCACTTTCTGGATACTCATTAGGTGGACTATTCACTACCTTTGTAATGATGCAAGAAAATACTTCTTTTAATGCCTTTTTAGCGATGAGTCCAAGTGCTTGGTTTGATAATGAATCAATAACAAAAATGTTACCTTCCTATATTTCAAAGACAAAAAACGCACTTCCACCTTTATTTCTTTCTGTCGCTAATGAAGAAGGAATGGGGGTAAGAAAACTCGTTACTGAATTAAAAAATAACACTAAAGAAAAACAGCCATGGCATTGGCAATTTAAAACATACTCTGACGAAACTCATTTTAGTACGGCAATGCCAGCCTTATATGATGCTTTAACTTTTTTATCACCAAACTTTTATCTTGATCCCCAAGAAATGATAAAACTTGATAGCTATAAAGATGTACTCGATATCTTTGATAAAAAGAAAACCTATTGGACAGGTTTTCGTATTGAATGGTTACAGGCTTATCAACTAGCTAAGTATATGTTTTGGTCAAAACAATTAGACCATGTTGATGATTTTTTAAAAGAAATAGCCCTTCGTTTTCCTGAGTCACACGCCGAAGTGACAATACAACTAGCAAAAGGTTTTACTATTAAAGAACAACCAAAACGAGCACAGCAACTACTGTTAAGTATTGAGAGTACTTCTAAAAACAACGCTTTATGGCAAAGGGAAATGAGTTTAAGTTACACCGCTTTAAAGAAGAAAGAATTAGCTGATAATCACCAGAAAAAATCATTACACTTAGCCCAAAAACAACAACTCCCTACCTGGTTAGTATGGGAGTTACAATAATAGAAACAATATTAATGGGATGGTAGAGGTAGCAATTAAGAAAACAATTTTTTAAGGCTATCAGCCATCTCAACAAATTTTTCTTTGATTGTACGTCTTACTTTTATATCTATACCACTAAAAATACAAACCCCTTCAATAATAATTGTTGGTGCAGCGATATTAGGATTAACTTGGGTTGCTGTTTGGTAGTTAATACCACCAAAAATACAAAATGCTTTAGATACCACATTTACATTTTCAGGAATATAAATGTTATTCCCGCTAAACAAACAAAAGATTTTAATACGAAGTTCATTTTGAGTAAATTTTGCATCTGTCAAATCGATATCTGAGCCACTAAAAAGACTGAAAGAGCGAATTTCTTTTGGCACTGTCCAAATACCACTACGTTTATTGCCACTAAAAACATTGACCATATATTCAACATCTTCTGCATCACCTGAAACAATATTAGGTGCTAAACCTTGTTTTTTACCTTCAACAAAGGCTTTATCAACAGTAAGCGGTAAATCTTCTGAAAGTGCGACGAGTGCTTTATTACTTTCCAGTTCCATTGCTTGATCTAAACGTCGCTCAAACGCTTCATATGATAATTCACCATGGCTATAATTCATGATCAACTGATCAATGACTTCACTACGCACGGTTTCTGTTGGTCGATCTTCTAAAATAACTGACATATTATTTCCTTGTTTTCACTTTATTTATTTTATATGGTATTTATACGACATTAATAAGCAAGTGCTACGCCAACAAAATATCCTTTAAAATACAATTAGATACAAAATTAAAAAGATAAACACACGTAAATAAAACGAGAAATTAGTAAAAAACACTATAAGTTGGTTTTTTTATAAGACTAGGTTGGTTAAATTAGCATAACTTACAAATCACGAATTTTAATCGCTGGGTTACCTGCATAAAAACTATTAGCTTTAAGACTTTTAGTCACAACACTGCCAGCACCTACCACTGTGTTATCACCAATATTAACGCCAGAAAGTACAATCACTCCACCTCCCAACCAGACATTATTACCGATAATTATATCGTCAACATAATTATACTTCATTAGTCGAGCAATGGGCTCTATATCATGAGAGACAGCGAGCAATTGCACATTAGGTCCAATTAGACAATCGGCACCAATATGTATTTTTCTGCTGGTTTCCTTAACAGCATCAACTATAGTGCAATTTGCATTCAGATAAGTTCTATCACCTATGACAATGCTATCGCCATAATCCATATGAAACCCATATTCGATAAAAACATTTTCACCACATGAGGAAAACAATGCTTTTACGCGCTTTAAGTTTCCCTTACTTGGACTACGGCTAAATTGACGACATAATTCATGAATCGACTTTCTCTTACTGATTAATTCAGGTGTAATGCTATCAAAAGGTACTTTCATTTTTAATATCTAAAATTAATGGAGTACGGCTTTAATAGGTAACCCTTTACATATTTCAGCTTCTGCAATCAAAATCTCTTCTAAGCGCTGATCAACTTCCGCTTTGTCAAAATATTCATAGGCTAACTCAACAAACAAGTTTTTGTGCTTTTCTTCAGATTTTGCAATAGCAACATACAAGTCTTTATCCTTTCCTTCTGGCAAAGCCTCTGAAACGAGCCAAAATTTTTCGTAACCTCGGGCTTCAATCACAGCAGCAACCAATAACCTGTCGAGTAAAAATAAGTTAGAGCCATTACGAAATAGTGCACGAATTTGTGTGATGTATGGATCTTTTTTGTCCTGTCCTAACGTAACATCACGTGCTACAAGTAGCTTTAATACTTGTTTAAAATGAATCAACTCTTCAATCGCTAAATCGGTCATTGCGCGTACTAACTTTGCTTTATCAGGATAATGAGACAACATTGCCATTGCCATACCCGAAGCTTTCTTTTCAGCCGCAGCATGGTCTTGTAAAAAGCGAGGGAAGTCAGCCATAACAGCATCGGTCCATGCTTGTGTAGTGTTAAACTTTAATTCAAACATAAATTGTATTTCGAAGATTAAATAATTAAAAGGATTTTACAGGTCAAACTGCCATTAATAAAGAACCTTATCAATACGCCCTTTGTTGGTTGATTCTATTTTCAACACATTATTGATATCTTGCCATGCTTTGACTTTACCGCCGATATTAATTTTTTCAAATCCGCTAGCTCTACCCCGCTCTGCTGCAATATCTAAAAAGGCTAACAGCTGTTGATAACTTTTTGAATCACTAACGTCTATGTTAAGAAAGTCTGTTGATCTATCTTTAAAATAATCAAAAGCGTCTTGTTGATGTCGTTGATAACAACCCAGTAAAAAATCATTTTGAGCAATGTTATCCGCAGTTAAAGGCGAGAATACTTCATTATAACAACGTTTTAAATGTGGATTGAAACCACCATCACCACGTTGCAAGTTTACAATCATTCGTTGTAATAATTGTTTTATTGAGGGTAACCAATTATTTTTCTCTCGCGACAAATAAATGAATTTACTCTTTGGAAAGTGTTCATCAAGTTTCTTGTAATCACAAAATATTGGCGTATCTGCAATGACTTGAGCTTCATTAAAAGCATGTTGAGTATAAGCATTATGAGCCGTTTTAAAGCCTAACCCTAACATAGCCAAGCAAACACTTGTGGTAGCGGTTCTCGGTAAACCGATAATAAAAATTTTATTAATTGTCACTAATTATTCCTGAAAAAATTACAAACATTTTAACCGTAAGCTAAACAAGCCCTTGATTTAAGGCAACTAATACAGCACGCGTTCTATCTCGAGTATTTAACTTTGATAAAATATTTGAAACATGATTTTTCACCGTTCCTTGAGCAAGAAAAATACTTTCTGCAATTTCTTTATTTGAAAAACCACCAGCCATTAGTTTTAATATTTGTATTTCTTTCACTGATAATTTTTCGTGTAATGAACTAATATCAATTCCTCTATTTAATTGCTTCATCACCACCGGCTCAGCAACAAAACCACCGTCAGCTAAAGTTTCAATGGCACCAACCAGTTTTTCAAGTGATACGTCTTTTAATAGAAAACCATTCGCACCCGCCTGTAAACTTTGCATAAATAATTCGCTGTCATCAAAGGTCGTTAACATTAATATCGGAAGTTTACTCCCTTGACCTCGTAATTTTTTAACCAATTCAATACCATTCATTTTAGGCATACGAATATCAAGTAACAATACATCAGGCTTCTGGTTTAAAAGCTCTAAAGCATGTTCACCATTGGTTGCTTGCCATAACACTTCAATTTTGTCACTCAATGACAGTAATCCTGCAATGCCTTGGCGCACTAAGTCTTGATCATCAACTAGAGCGACTCTTATTATTTTATTTTTTATATCAGTTATATCAGTCATAAAAATCTTCAACTTCTATTATCAATTTCCCACCACCGTTAGTTGATGAAAATTCAACCTTGCCATTAAATTCAGTCAAGCGTTCTTGCATACCCGTTAAGCCATTACCAAACACTATATCTGCCTCACCAAGCCCATTATCTTGCAATGATACTTGTAGCTTGTCATCAACAGATTCGAAATCTAATGTTATTTTATCTGCTTTACCATGACGTAAGGCATTACTAATGCCTTCCTGAAGACAAAAAACCAATTGCTGCTTTAACGAAAGTGACTTAATGCTAGGAGCTCTTTCTACTTCAAGTTGACAATTGGGTAATTGTTCGACCAAACCATTTAACGTTGCGATTAAATCAAACTGTTCTTCATTGCGCATTTCTTTAACAACTTCGCGAACATCAGATAATAGATTTTTTGCCTGCTGCAAATTTTCCCTTATCATCGGTTTAAATTCTTCTGGCACCTTATGCCTACTCACTTCTAAATTGAGTGATAATGCCGTTAATTGATGACCAATAACGTCATGTAAATCTCGAGAAATTCTTAACCGCTCTTTTCGTTGTGATGTTTCTTTTAACATAAAACGAGTAGCTAATAACTCTTGATTAATTTCAGCAAGGTTTTCCTTTGCTTTTGATTCTCGATGCTTACTTTCTATAGCTGAAAAACCAAAAATTTGCAGCATGAAATATATAATCACTTGGAAAAACGTATTAATAAAATCACCACTGAATTCCATAACAAAATGCGCAATGGTTATGGATAGCAATACCATCATTGCTTGTTTACTAGTGAACATTGCAGGTAATTGCGTTGCAATAAGCACTAATAAAATTGCGACAAGGTTATATTTATCATAATTAATTAATATTAAAACCAATACCGTTTGTAGAAATAACAACACTCTATTTCTTGTAATGTACATTGACGGTTTAGACGAAATCAATAATGAAAAAGATACATAAAAAGCAATAAAGGCGATACTTTTAAGCGTGAATTCAAGTCCAAAAGGTATATTTTGTAGCGATATAAAAGTAATTATCGACCAAGTCAAAAACCCCGAAAGATGCAACAACCAATCTTTACGTAGATGCTCAGGCAAGTATGACTTCAACATAAAATACTCTTAACAATAAAAGAAAACGCATGGTCATTGCCATGCGTATGAATCAAGGTGAATATTAAAACAAATCAACTTCAATTACCGTATTATCTTTAACAATAAACTTTGTTTCTTTATATTTTGGCGTTCCAAACATGCCAACATTATTGCTAAAACCGTAACCTTCTTCTGGAATACCCATCATATTTCTATCTAACTCATCATTATCATTTTCATCTTGGTACATTTTTACAGCATACTCTCCCGCAGCTAAATCGTGAAAAACAACAGACTCCTTTTTATGTTCAGCTTTTACTTTGGTTGCTTTTACTGATTTACCATCATTATAATTTTCATTTCCTTCAAATAAAGCGACTAAAATATGCCCCTTCCCTTGCTCTACATCAATAATATTTACAGTTAAGTCTGCTGCATTTACATTTTGACTCAATAAAATAATCATTGATAATGAACTGATCACTGACATTGCTAAACTCGTAACTGAATAACTAATTAATTTTTTAATTAACATAATAAAATCCTATTTAATGGTTGGGTAAATCGTTAACTTGATAAATAGTTTATGTTTTTAGCGGTATGAAAACAGGTGCCAAAAGTCATAGTTTTTCTTTGATCTAACAACTTGGTTGAATACAACTTTTTTTAGCTTGCTTTTTAATCCCCACAACTTTGCGATACTAATTGATCATCAATAAAACTAAATGATTGGAAACTTATTTTAACAAACCTTGTCTTGATAATGATCAATAAAAATCTGGCAAGCTCACTCATACTTATGGCTAATAGCTTATGTATATTTTAAGTGTTTTAATGAGGTAAACTCTTAATATTGCACTGTATGCAACTAAAATAGGAATTTTCATGTCAACACAATATGAAGAACGCGACAGTATCAATTGGGACAATTATTTAAAATCAGGTAACCGAATATTTATCGGTTCAGGTGCTGCAGTACCCAACGCATTAATTGACAATTTAATTGCCAATTCAAACCAGTTACACGATATTGAAACGGTGCATATTTTAACTCTTTCAGAAAATGTGTGGGCAAAAGCTGAACACAAAGATCTTTTTAAAGTAAACAGTTTATTCATCGGTGGAAAAAATATTCGTGAAGCTATTGCTGAAGGGCGTGGCGACTATACTCCTTGTTTTATTTCTGACATTCCGCGTCTTTTTAATGAAAACAGTTTACCTCTTGATGCCGCATTAATCATGGTTAGCCCACCAGATGAATATGGCTATTGTTCTTTGGGTGTCAGTGTCGATATTGTCTCCTCGGCAGTAAAAGCTGCCAAATATGTTATTGCACAAATCAATCCCAAAATGCCTCGTACTAATGGACATAGTTTCGTTCATTTAAATCAAATTCATGCATGGATGAACGTAGAACAAGAACTGCCACAAGTTATTTCGCCTGTATTTGACAGACGTACTGAGCAAATTGGTCAGTACGCCTCCATGTTGATAGAAAATGGTTCTACATTGCAAATAGGCATAGGCAAAATTCCCGAAGCCGTTTTGCGCTATTTAGCCAACCATAAAGATTTAGGTATTCACAGTGAAATGATCTCAGATGGTGTTATTGATTTAATGCTAAAAGGCGTTATTAATAACCGTAAAAAAACCTATCACAAAGGCAAAGCTGTGATCACTTATTGTATTGGCAGTCAAAAAGTATATGACTTTGTCGATGGCAACCCTCACATTGAGTTCTACCCTTCAGAGCATGTTAACTCGCCTGTTAAAATTGCTAAAAATGACAACATGGTATCTATAAATAGCGCCATAGAAGTCGATTTAACCGGGCAAGTAGTTTCAGATTCCATCGGTTATCAATTTTACAGCGGCATAGGTGGACAAGTAGATTTCATTAGAGGTTCCTCCTTAAGTAAAGGAGGAAAACCAATTATCGCTCTGCCTTCAACGACAAAAGATGGAAAAATATCTCGCATTGTTGCTCATATTACTGAAGGCGGAGGTGTGGTTACTTCACGTGGTCATGTGGCTTATGTTGTTACTGAATTTGGAATCGCTTCATTGCAAGGGAAAAGTATTCGAGAACGAGCATTAGAACTTATTCGTATTGCGCACCCTAAGTTTCGAGAACAGCTACTGGCTGATGTTCGTAAACATTATTGGGTGCCAGAGTATCAAGAAAGCTCACCTAGCTCAGTACCAGAGCTAGGTGATGTAGAGATGAAAAAATTCACCTTTGCTAATGTTGACTACACTTTACGTCCACTAGCACCTGCGGATGAGCGCAAGCTGCAAGAATTTTTTTATTCACACAATAAAGAAACGTTGATCATGCGATATAACCACCATATAACGCAGATGACACGAGAAAAATCGTGTAACTTGGTGAGTGTTAACCAACATATAGATTTAGCATTATGCTTTACCCGCAAAGATTATTTAGGTGAAGCAATACAAGCCGTTGCACGATATTATTATATTGAGAGCATTAATTCTGGCGAGGTGGCTTTTGTTATTAAGGAAAGCTTACGTGGCCGTGGCATGGCCAGTACCTTGTTAGGTGAAATGATCGCTATTGCTAGAATTAGAAAGCTTGATAGTTTAATTGCCTGTGTACGTAGAGACAATGCGTCTATGCTCAAGGTTTTTGAAAGATCGGGATTTGTTCGTAAACCCAGTGAAGATTTTGACGAAGTGAGTTTAAAACTTTCTTTAACTGAAGCTGACGCAAACCTAAACCAAGAGTGATCAAACAACGTTAAGCTGTATGGTTCAAGTAAAAGGAAAAAGCACGGAGTTGATGACTATCAATGAGTACTTTTGACGTATTAATTGGGTAATGCATTAATTAGATAATACGGTAACAAGATGAACAACCACAAACAATTGAAGAGAACACTATGACTGTTGGAATAATTGGCCACTACCGCTGTGGCGAGCATGATATGGGTGAACACCACCCTGAAAATGGCAAACGTTTAACCGCGATTTCAGATCAATTAATTCGTAGCGGCCTTGATTATGTTGTTCGCCAATTTGACGCCAACCCTATAGATAAATCATTGATATCTTTAGCTCATACTCAAGAACACATCAATTTTGTTTTCGATAATGCACCGAACTCTGATGAAGAAAATTTTGTCGTTGGTGAAGATTCAGTAATGAATTCTAAAACATTAACTTCTATTTTATTATCCGCAGGTGCTGCTATTGATGGTGTAGATTTAGTTATGAACAAAACCCTTAGCAGTGCTTTTTGCGCGACTCGGCCACCTGGCCATCACGCCGAACATAGCAAGGGAATGGGCTTTTGCTTTTTTAATAATATTGCAATTGCTGCGGCTTATGCTAAAGAAAAATACAAACTAAAACGTGTAGCTATTGTCGACTTTGATGTTCATCACGGTAATGGCACAGAGGATATTGTCAAAAACTATTTTCCTTCGGTTGATAATACTAGTCATGGTGCTTATTTGTTTTGCTCTAGTTATCAATATCCTTTCTACCCTTTTGATATTCAAGAAAGTGATACACCACCAATAATCAACACACCACTTGCAGCAACAACAAAAGGGGAAGATTTTCGCAAAGCAATATCCGAACATTGGTTACCTGCTTTAAATAAATTTAAGCCTGAAATAATTTTCATCTCTGCAGGTTTTGATGCTCATATAGAAGATGATATGTCACAGGTAAGCTTAACTGAAAGCGATTACCGTTGGGTTACTGATGAACTCAAAACAATTGCCCAAGAACACGCCCAAGGTCGTATCGTGTCCGTTCTGGAAGGTGGTTATAATTTAGGCGCCTTAGGTAGAAGCGTAGTTGCGCATATTAACGGCTTAATCGGCAATTAGAAATTAAAATAAAATTGTCAACTTAAGAGAACAGTTTATAAATAACAGTAAAAAAGAAAAGAAAAAATTTTACTGACATTAATTTATTTTATGTGCTAAAAAATATCTATTAAATCAAAAAGTGCTTAATATATTTAGCAAATTAAGGGTTGTAATGGATATTAATTTACAAGGCAAACACGCGCTTGTCTGTGGAAGTAGCCAAGGTATTGGTAAAGCCTGTGCGATAGAGTTAGCAGACTTAGGCGCTAGTGTAACGCTATTTTCTCGAAACAAAAATGCACTCAACAGTGTATTAACTGAACTAAATACCGAGCAAGGGCAACATCATCAAGTATTAGTCGCCGACTTTTCACAACCTGAGCAAGTTCGAAGCGTTATTAACGAACACTTAATTGACCATGCTCCTTATGAAATTCTAATTAATAATACTGGTGGCCCAACTCCTGGCTTAGCAAATACTTCCGATAGTAGCGCCTTTATTGATGCCTTTAACTTGCACTTAGTATCTAACCATCATTTAGTGCAAGCGTTAATTACTGGTATGAAAGAAAAAAAATACGGGCGTATTATCAATGTGATTTCCACCTCAGTTAAACAACCTATTCCTGGTCTTGGTGTTTCCAATACCATACGTGGGGCGGTGGCAAGTTGGGCTAAAACCCTTGCCAATGAATTGGGTGAATTCGGTATTACTGTTAATAATGTACTACCCGGTGCAACAGCAACGGCTCGCCTTGATGCGATTATTGAAGGTAAGGCAAATAAACAAAATATCACTATTGCCCAGGCAACTAGTAATGAAAAATCTCAAATTCCAATGCGCCGTTTTGCTGCACCTCAAGAATTTGCCGCAGCAGCAGCATTTTTAGCATCCCCTGCCGCTGGTTATATAACAGGTATTAATTTACCTGTTGATGGTGGCCGCACCGCCTGTTTATAAATCAATTTACAAACACTAAGGTCGCCAATGGATATTTTACAAAACTATATTGACGGATGTTATCAAGACCCTATCAACAAGCAGTATATTGATAATATCGAACCAGCAACAGGCCTAGTTTATGGTCAGATACCCAATAGTTGCCAAGATGATATTGAACTGGCCATTAGCGCTGCACAAAGAGCATTTCCACAATGGCAAGCTACACCATTAGAGCAAAGAGCTGATATTCTGTACGCAATAGCCCAAGGTATAGAGTCAAGGCTAGATAAACTTGCCCTTGCTGAATCCATAGATAATGGAAAACCCATAAGTTTAGCCAAAACAGTTGATATTCCTCGCGCCGCAAGTAACTTTAAATTTTTTGCTCATGCCTGCTCACAATTTTCCAGTGAATCTCATTCCATGGCAAACACAGCAACTAATTATACTTTACGTCAAGCCATTGGCATTGTCGGCTGCATTTCTCCATGGAATTTACCTTTATATTTATTCACTTGGAAAATTGCCCCAGCCCTTGCCGCTGGTAACTGTGTTATTGCAAAACCCTCAGAGGTCACGCCAAAAACTGCGGCGTTATTGGGTGAAATTTGTCAAGCGGCAGGTTTACCCAAAGGTGTTTTAAATATACTGCATGGCACAGGTGTAAAAATCGGCTCTGCAATTTGTAATCATAAAAAAATAAAAGCAATCTCTTTTACGGGCGGCACCACAACAGGTGCAACAATTGCGACACAGTTAGCACCACAATTTAAAAAACTATCATTAGAATTAGGCGGGAAGAATCCAGCGCTAGTTTTTGCTGATTGTGACTTTGACGCAACGGTTGAACAAGTATTTAAAGCAAGTTTTGCCAATCAAGGACAAATTTGTTTATGCGCCTCAAGAATATACATAGAGCGCCCTCTCTTTGAAAAATTTAAACAAGCATTAGTTGCAAAAACACAAGCCTTACAGCCTGAAGATCCGTTAGCGCTATCAAGCCAAATGGGCGCTATAGTTTCTAAAACCCACCTAGAAAAAGTGCTAGGATATATTGAATTAGCAAAAAGCGAAGGTGGAAAAGTTTTAGTTGGGGGAGACCAAGTACACCTAACTGGTCGCTGTGCTAAAGGTTATTTTTTACAACCAACCATTATTGAAGGGTTAACCAATCAAGCTCAGTGTAATCAAGAAGAAATATTTGGCCCTGTAATTACCCTGCAAGCTTTTGACAGTGACAATGAAGCGATTTCGTTGGCAAATAATAGTCAATACGGCTTAGCGGCAACTTTATGGACAAATAATTTAGGACGCGCCCATCGCTTATCAGAAAGGTTAAACACTGGCATTGTTTGGGTGAATTGCTGGCTATTACGTGATTTAAGAACACCTTTTGGCGGCATGAATAATTCAGGTGTTGGCCGCGAAGGTGGCCTTGAAGCAATGCGTTTTTTTACCGAAACCAAAAACATTTGTATTAAGTATTAATTTGACCAAGAGCGGTAACTACATTACTCATGAACCAAATTATTTGTAAATTTAAATCATCAGGCGCTATTTTCGCTAGTGCCTTAGGCTGCAAATGGGCTTTGTGTTGAGCCCTTTCTATTGCAGAACTTTTCTGCATTCATAAAAAACAATCTACACTTAGATTCATTGAGCATTTAAATTTTATCCTTTTAAAAAGGAGTACAAATGACTATATCAGATCACGCTGTTAACACTGAACAAGCACCAAAGCCTGTTGGTTTATATCCTCACGCCCGTCGAGTTGGCAATTTACTTTTTCTTTCAGGTGTTGGCCCAAGAAAAGCAGGTACCAATAAAATCCCCGGTGTTGTATTAGATTCACAAGGCAATATCACCAGTTATGATATTGAAGCCCAATGTCACAGTGTCTTTCAAAATATCCGCAGCATTCTTGAAGCAGCAAATGCAAGTTGGATGGATTTAGTTGATGTTACTGTTTTCTTAACCAACATGGATGATGACTTCGACACTTATAATCGAATTTATGGACAATACTTCAGTGATAATCAGCCCTGTCGAACCACGGTTGAAATTAACAAATTGCCAACCCCTATCGCCATTGAACTTAAATGTATTGCCGCCTTTAATGATTAATCAAGCAGAGAAGAAATATTATGGAAAACACCCTATCAAATACAAAGTCCTACGCAATGCCATTTAACTTACAGGCTTGGATCGAAGATCACCGTGAACAACTAAAACCCCCCGTTTGTAACAAGCAAATTTTTGAGCAAGATGACTTTATTGTCATGATTGTTGGCGGACCAAACAACCGTAGTGATTACCATTACAATGAAACGCCTGAATTATTTTATCAACTTGAAGGTGAAATGAATTTAGCTGTGGTTGATAACGGAAACTTTAAAGATATTGTCATCAACGCAGGTGAAATATTTTTACTACCACCAAAGATGCTGCATTCACCACAACGATTTGAAAACAGTGTTGGTTTGGTAGTAGAGCAAAAACGTGCTTTAGGTCAACAAGATGCGCTATTTTGGTTTTGCCCAAATTGCAAAACTGAACTTTATACAGAAGCATTTTGTTTAGAAGATATTGAAACCGATTTGCCGAAAGTCTTTGCTAATTTTTATAATAATGACCAAAACTGCCAATGTAGTAAGTGCGGCACGAAAGTCAGTAAAGGGTAGTTATATGGCTGAAGATACAATACATAAAGATAAAATGTTAAGCATTGATATTCATACCCACATTTTGCCAAAAACTTGGCCTAATTTACGCGAGAAATATGGCTATGGTGGTTTTATCAGTTTAGATCATCATCAATGTGGTTGTGCCCGTATGATGGTCGATGACAAGTTTTTCAGAGAAATTGAGCACAACTGTTGGGACGCTAAAGTGCGATTAACAGATTGTGCAAAGCATAATATTGACGTACAAGTGCTTTCGACCGTACCGGTAATGTTCAACTACTGGGCAAAACCCAAAGATACTTTAGACTTATCAAAGTATCTTAATGACCATATTGCCGGCATTGTTAATGATCACCCAAAACAATTTGTTGGTTTAGGTACCGTGCCAATGCAATCACCTGATTTAGCCATAAAAGAACTCGAACGTTGCGTTGAAGATATTGGATTAGCAGGTATTCAAATTGGTTCACATATTAATGATTGGAACTTAGATCATCCATCACTATTTCCAGTTTTTGAAGCGGCACAAGATTTAGGCGCCTCTATTTTTGTTCACCCATGGGACATGATGGCAAAAGAAAAAATGCCAAAGTACTGGCTACCCTGGTTAGTTGGTATGCCTGCTGAATCAAGCTTAGCTATTTGTTCAATGATTTTTGGCGGTGTACTTAAGCGCTTACCTAACCTAAAAATAGCTTTTGCTCACGGTGGTGGCTCTTTTCCTGCCAACATTGGTCGTATTGAGCATGGATTTAATGTTCGCCCTGACTTATGTGCTATTGATTGTGATATCAACCCTAGAGATTTTCTTCAGCAAATTACCTTTGATTCACTGGTTCATGATCCATTAGCGCTCAATTATTTAATCGATTTAGTTGGCGCTGACAACATTGCCTTAGGCTCAGACTACCCTTTCCCATTAGGTGAACTTGAACCAGGAAAACTAATTAAAAGCAGTAATTTTACTCGTGATATAAAAGCAAAGCTACTTCATGGCACAGCCCTTAATTGGCTAGGCTTACCGAAGGAGCGATTCTTATGAGAGAGAATATGATGTTAACTGTTGAACTTTCAACTGAAAAATATCAGGTAAGCATTACAAAACCATTAGGCTTAGCTATCCCTGTAGCATTCATATCGAAGAAAAGCGCATCTGCAAAAAACACGGCAGTTCAGCCAAGTCATTTTTCAGCCCCGTTTGCTACGAGCAAACCAATGCAAGCAGGTTGCTTTATTGGTGATACTGAACAAGGAGGCAGTTGTAATGTTAATGAGTTAAGTATCAACCCCCACTGTAATGGCACTCATACTGAAACCATCGCTCATATTTGCGACCTCAGTCATGAACTTTCTACGACAATTGCTGACATTACCCTTGCCCCATTAATGCCCTGTGCGCTTGTCTCGATTACCCCAATAAAAGTACAGAATTCAACTGATGGTAACATCACAGTAAGTGATGAAAGCTATACGCCAGAATTAGCCACAGGTGATCAGCTTATTACCCGTATCGCATTAGAGAGCCTAATTGCTGATTATAGTAACGAGCAATTACAGTGTTTAGTCGTGCGCACATTACCCAACAGTAAAGTTAAATGTAGCCAAATGTACACACAAAAGAATCAACCGCCATTTTTTAGTCGTGACGCTATTTTGTATTTAAATGAGCGTTCAGTTGAGCATTTAATTGTAGATATTCCCTCTCTTGATCGTTTACATGATGATGGATTATTAACTTGCCATCACCTTTTCTGGCAAGTAGAAGAAGGTAAACATCACGCCAATGAAAGAAGTTTAGTTAATAAAACCATTACCGAAATGGTTTATATTAATAACCAAATAAGTGATGGCTTTTATTTTATCAACTTACAAGTTCCTGCATTCATCAATGATGCAGCGCCAAGTAATCCTGTTTTATATGACTGCAAAAGTATAGTAGCAACATAATAATAGAGAATAATGATGACCATTAACAACAGACGAGCAAATAGCTTAGGTTATGCACAACAATTAGATAAAGAAGATCCACTCACTCACATGCGTGATCATTTTAGTATTCCTAAACAAGCCAATGGCGATGATGAATACTACTTCACTGGAAATTCATTAGGGTTACAGCCTAAATTAGCTCGAGAATACGTAATCGAAGTACTAGATGCTTGGCAAGAGCGCGGCGTGAAAGGTCATTTTGAAGGCGATTATCCGTGGTTACCCTACCATGAGTTTTTAACCGAGCAAACTGCGATGCTTGTTGGGGCATTACCTGAGGAAGTGGTGATGATGAATTCATTGACAGCAAACTTGCATTTAATGATGGTCAGTTTTTATCAACCCAAAGGAGAAAGAACAAAAATACTCATTGAAGATCATGCTTTTCCATCAGATCACTACGCTGTTGAATCTCAGTTGAAACACCATCACCTAGATGTCAGTGAAAATATGCTGTTGTGGCAACCCCGCTCAGGAGAAGAGTTACTAAATCATGACGATTTATATCAATTAATAGTACAACATGGTGATGAAATTTCTCTGATATTACTCCCTGGTGTGCAATATTACACAGGGCAAGTACTTGATATGAAATCCATTACAGAAAAAGCCCATGCTAAAGGCATTATGGTTGGTTTTGATCTTGCTCATGCCGCTGGTAATTTGGTGATGGAGCTACATAATTGGCAAGTAGATTTTGCTTGTTGGTGTAGTTACAAATATTTAAATAGTGGTGCTGGTTCAGTTGGCGGCTGCTTTATCCATGAAAAACATGTTATTAATTCAAATAAAAATACACAGTTAAACCGTTTTTCTGGTTGGTGGGGACACGATAAATCAAGCCGTTTTAAAATGGAAAATAATTTTCAAGCAATTCCAACGGCAGAAGGTTGGCAGTTATCAAACCCACCTGTTTTATCACTGGCTGCAATTAGAGGGTCACTAGATACTATCCAATTTGCTGGTGGAATTACGGCTATGAGAGCAAAGTCGTTAAAACTAACTAATTATCTGATGGATCTAATTAAACAAGAATTGCCTAACAGCATTCGCATTATCACACCAAGGTCAGATAATGAGCGAGGCTGTCAGTTATCATTAATGGTAACCGTTGATAACCTTGATGGTAAGGCACTTTTTAATGCCTTAGACCGAAATGGTGTAACAACTGATTGGCGAGAACCAAATGTTATTCGAGTAGCGCCCGTACCACTTTACAACAGCTTTGAAGATGTCTTTCATTTTGTTCGAATTCTAAAGGAGTGCTTACTATGAACACCAACAAAGCCAGTGATGAAGAAATAACACCAAAAGAAACAATCACTATTGCAGGAGCAGGCCCTGTTGGTGCACTTCTAGCAGTAGTATTGGGAAGATTAGGTTATCAAGTCAATTTATTTGAATCTCGCCCTGACTCCCGTTCACATTCAATTTACCAAGGTAAATCTATTAACATCGCCTTGTCAGATCGCGGCTGGCTAGCACTAGAATCTGTTGGTATTAGCGATAAAATTAAAACCAACGCTATTGCAATGAAAAAACGGGTAATACATGCACTTGATGGTTCATTAACGCAGCAAGCTTATGGCAAAGAAGGTCAAGCTATTTGGTCAGTTTCACGTTCAGATGTAAACGAGCAATTACTCACACTTGCTGAAGCTGAAACAACAGTAACTACTTCTTTTGAACAACGTTTAACTCAAGTAAACTTTGATAACGCTTGTGCAACATTCAAACATGATAAAAATATCAATGAAGTGCAAGCTGATTATTTATTTGGCGCTGATGGTGCCTATTCAAAGGTAAGGCGTTTAGCACAAGATACACCACGATTTAGCTATAGCCAGTCATACATGCCGCAGTGTTATATCGAATTAACTATTCCAGCGAATAAAGGAAAAACAGGTGATTCACGCTTTAAAATAGAAAAAGAAGCTTTGCATATATGGCCACGAAAAGATTTTATGCTTATTGCTCTGCCTAATCCTGATGGCACATTTACCTGTACACTTTTTCTGAACTATGAATCACCTGACAGTTCTGCCCCCTCTTTTAGTTCACTGAAAACTAAAGAAGCTATAAGCAAATTTTTTCATTATAACTTCACTGATGCTATGCAATTACTAGAAAACCCGATTGATGATTTTATGGAAAAATTAGCCAATCCGTTATTTTTAGTTAATGTGGATCCTTGGATCGTTAATAATAAAGTCGCCCTAATTGGTGATGCCGCTCATGCTATGGTGCCATTTTATGGTCAAGGAATGAATTGCGGCTTTGAAGATTGCCGCGAATTAGCTGAGCTAATCAATCATCACCAAGGTAATTGGCAAGAAATTTTTCCTGCTTATCATAAAGCGCGTAAGAATAATGCTGATGCTATTACCGAACTCGCCAAGCGTAATTTTATAGAAATGAGTGAGTTATCAGCTGATCATAACTTCTTATTGCAAAAGAAAATAGAAGCTAGGTTTCATGATTTATATCCCGAATTATGGACTCCGCTTTATTCAATGGTAACTTTCTCACCACATTTACCTTATGAAAAAGCACTGGCAATAGGCGATCAGCAAAAAAAAATCATGCTAGAGCTAATGCAAGAATTCAGACATATATCGGATATAGAAAACTGCTGGCAAGACGACTTTATCTATAAAAAAATGCATGCGTTAGTAGTAGCACACCCCCTACACAGCAATAGTGAAAAACAAAAGGTTGATCCAACAGAGAAGCCAATTTGCTAAATAGCAAATTAACTTAATAAGAAAAAGAGATTACTATGACAAGTAGCAAACATTCTAACAGTCGAACAATAGAAGATAATATTCACACAGATTTCAACAATGAAATGTCTTATGGGGACTATTTGAAGCTAGACCAAATATTGTCAGCTCAACAACCAATATCAACTGAGCATGATGAAATGCTATTTATTATTATTCATCAAACCAGTGAGCTTTGGTTAAAGCTTGCTGGACATGAATTAGATAGCGCCATTGTCTGTATCCAAACAAATAATTTTGGCCCAGCTTTTAAAGTCATCGCGCGTGTAAAGCAAATATTCAATCAATTAACGCAATCTTGGAATATTCTTTCAACACTAACACCCTCTGATTATTTAAAATTTAGAGATGATTTAGGCAAATCATCTGGCTTTCAATCTTATGGATATCGAAAGCTCGAATTTATGCTTGGCAATAAAAACAAAGCGATGCTAAAAACCCATCAAAGCACACCAAACGAACATAGTGAGCTTGAAGAACTACTCCATAAACCAAGTCTGTATGATGAAGTTATCAAGGTGATGAATAAGAGTGGATTTACTATAGACCAAACCGTAACCAGCAGAGACTTCTCTTTGCCATATAAAAGTAACAAGTCAGTTGTTGATGCTTGGCTTGAAGTTTACCAACAACCAGAGAAGTATTTTGAATTATACGAATTAGCAGAAAAGCTAGTAGATATTGAAGATGCTTTTCAACAATGGCGCTTTAAACATATGTACACGGTACAACGTATTATTGGGAACAAACATGGTACCGGAGGTTCATCAGGTGTTAGCTTTTTGAAAAAGGCTTTAGATGTCAGTTTTTTTCCTGAGTTATTTGAAGTAAGAACTTATTTGTAGGCGATAAATCACTTCCCCTTACCTTTAAATAAGTGATCAATTGACATACCGCCCAATAAATTATTAATGACGACAAAGCTGGCATTACTATTTTTAACCATATTATTTATAAAACCTGGGAGATAATTCGTTTTTGCAATATAAGTATCAACATTAAAAGAAAATTCATCTATTTGATTGATGATTTTCTCTGGAACCGCTAAGCGGGTAGCCAATAAAAATGTTCTGGTTAAACGAAATTGACGTAAGTCTTTTAAGTAAAATATTTCATATTTAAAACCTTCCCGTTGCACTTTTTTAGGAGCAATAAGACAATCTGCAAGTAATAGTGCAACCAACGTATAATTTTGCTCTATTGAATTAGTTTTATTTAACTCTATTTTAGGACGTTTATCCTCTTCACCTTGTTTCATAATGGCCACATCCGTTGATGTTTCCATTTCAACAGTGTTAACTCTAATTCCCATACTTAAAGCCATCTCCATGATATCTATCACTTCGTTTTGAGAATGCTTTTCAATTAAAGAAACAACTACATTACCTATTGACGACATTTTATTCTTTTCCTAATTATTGATCTACAAACATGGTACTCGTTTAAAAAATTGTCACCAAGATTAATTAGATTACACTTTATTCATGAACTTAAATCAATCTTATTGAGTTATTTAGCATAACCTTTAATTAAATTATCAATAGGTACGGCACCAATTAAGTTATTAATGAACAAAAAACTCGCATTATTATTTTTAACCATATTATTTACAAAACTAGGCAGGTAATTAGTCTTTGCTGTATAAGCATCAATATCAAAATCAAATTCATCTATTTGATTGATGATTTTCTCAGGAATCGCTAAACGAGTTGCCAATAAAAGCGTTCTAGTTAAACGATAATTACGCAAATCTTTTAAGAAAAATATTTCATATTTAAAACCTTCATTACTCGCTTTTTGAGGCGCAATAAAACTGTCAGCAAGTAATAAAGCAACCAACGTATAGTTTTGTTCTATGGTATTAATTTTATTCAATTCAATTTTAGGGCGATTATCGTCTTCCCCTTGTTTCATAATGGCCACATCTGTTGATGTTTTCATCTCAACAGAATCAACGCTAATTCCCATACTTTCAGCCATAGCCATAATATCTATCACTTCATTGTTCGAATGTTTTTTAATTAAAGAAATGATTACATCACTTACTGAGGACATATATAATTCTTTCCTGTATGGCTAAACTACCCACATAATACTTGATCAAAACATTTCCACCAAGATTAATTAAGTTGTACTTTGTTGATAAAACTGAGTTAAGCTAATTTAATCAACATTATTTCCTGTTTATCAAGGTATTATCCTTATGTTTTCGTTAGAAGAATTAACACAAGCAAGTCATTTAGTTCATAGCGTTTTTTCTGCAACGCCTCAATATAATTGGCCTCAATTAAGTCAAGCGTGTAACTGCGAACTTTGGGTTAAACATGAAAACCATACACCCACTACGGCCTTTAAAGTTCGTGGTGGCATTGTATTAATTGATGCGCTGATGAAATCAGATAAGCCGCCAGCAGGCTTGATTTCAGCAACTATTGGTAACCATGGACAAAGCTTAGCATTTGCAGGAAAAAGAGCCGGGTTGCCTGTTACCATTGTAGTACCTGAAGGTAATAACGAAGACCAAAATCGCGCAATACAATCTCATGGTGCTAATTTAGTTATTTATGGTCATGACTTTGAAGCTGCCCGCCAACACAGCTTAACGCTTCAACATCAATTAGGATATCGCGCTGTTGCTCCTTTTGAGCGAGAAATAGTGCTTGGTGTTGCCACTTATGCATTAGAGTTGTTTAGTCAGGTTAATGATTTAGATACTGTATACGTGCCCATTGGCATGGGGTCTGGCATTGCTGGTTTAATTCAGGTAAGAGACTTACTCGGCTTAACGACTAAAATAGTGGGTGTTGTGGCGACAGGCGCTCCAACATTTGCCCTATCATTTTCCGCTGGGAAAATAATCAACACTGATCAGGCTAACACTATTGCAGATGGCGTAAAAACACGTTCACCAATGAATGAAGCTTTTGATATCATAAAAAATGGTTGTGAGCGTATTGTGCAAGTAAATGACAATGAAATAGCAAGAGCTATGCTGCAATATTATCAAGCAACTCATAACTTAGCTGAAGGAGCTGGTGCAATTACCTTAGCAGCTCTATGTAAAGAAAAAGCCGAAATGACAGCTAAAAAAGTAGCGGTTATATTAACAGGCGGTAATATCGACTATAAACGTTTTACTCAGTATATTAATGCGATACTCTAATATCACATCAATATACTAACTACATTTAACTCGTTAACTTGCAGAATGATTTATAACACTTTGCTCATTAAGAATTTGGTCTTGTACTATTGGTAGCGCTAAAAAACGCGCGTTATAACCGAACAGTTTTGGCCAGCGCGATTGGTCAATCTGATAGTTAGCATGCAATAAGCTAACTAAACAGGAACCTACGGTAATATCTGCAATAGATATTTTTTCACCAATAAGCCAACTTTGTTCATTTAAGCGCGATTCTAATAAATCAAATACCTTAGGAATTAAATCAGTTAAAATTTCATCAACTCTTTTTAAATCGGTTTCGTGCTTAAAAAAAGTAGGTCCAAGAACTTTTTGAAAGTAAAGAGCACCAGTAGCTGACATCAAATCTGAATCGGCCCACTCTTCAAACCATAAAGCTTGGGCATGTTCCGATGCTTTTTCTGGATATAAAGCGTTATTACTCGAAATTCGCTCAAGGTAGGCAACGATAACAGATGAATCAGCAAAAGCTACGCCATCATCTGTTTTATAGCCGGGAACTTTACCCGTAGGGCTCGCTTGACGAAACTCTTCATCATCACTACTTGGTAAGGTTATTTTCATTTCAAAAGGGATATTTTTATGAGCATGCGCCAGCATAGCTTTTCTTACAAACGGTGATGGTGAAACACCATATAATATTGACATTGTTCTTCTTCCTTTAATAAACCAGTAAAATCAGTTTTCTAAAACAGAATAGACCAACCGGTCGGTATCGTCAAACTTTTATTCAAATATTTGTTGATACCACTTATCCATTGATTCAAATAGCTCCACTGTTGCCTTTCTACTGGGATCAAGTAATTCATCACTAGATTTTTCTACGCTTTCTAATATTTCACTGCCGCTGCTTTTAACACTTTGCCATGCTTCATTGGCAAAGAGCGCTGAATCTTTCTTTCCTTGCTCAAGACAGGCTTGCAGATCAAATGTTTCTTGAGTATCAAACAAAATATTCGAATCTTCATTTAATACACGCTTTTCATCGCAATATTGACTTACTTCTAAATAAGTTAATGTGCCTATAACTGCTACCGTACCTATGGTTGCGGCAGAAACAGCCGTTATCGCCACTTTTTTACCTGAGCGCTTAATAAAACGCTTTGAAACATTAACACTTTTTGTTTTGTGTCTGTTTTGCATTTTTTGCACAATTTTTTTGGAATGAGTTAGGCTAGCCAAGTTTTCAATAGGTAATGCGGCATAACCAAACAAAGAAAAAATACTAGTGAAAAAGAATTTAACTGCAATAAAGGCAGAAAAACTAATAATAATAAGTGTTGATAATACCGTCTTCATATAATTATCTCCGCATTCATTGCCTATTTGGTAAAGTTATTCATCCGAAAAAATACCTACATAGGTTGGTGAGTTTAAAGACTTCTTAGCGCGATACATTCCAGTTGTGTTAAATGGCATACTAATATTGCCTTCAGTATCGATTATGATCACACCACCCGTTCCACCTACAGGCATAAGTACGTTATGGATAACTTCTTCACCTGCCTGCTCAATACTTTTTCCTTGATATTGCACTCGAGCGCAAATATCAGCAGCAACATTATAACGAATAAAATACTCACCATGCCCCGTTGCTGAAACAGCACAAGAGCTATTGTCTGCAAAGGTACCCGCCCCAATAACAGGTGAATCACCAATGCGACCAAATCGCTTATTTGTCATACCACCTGTTGAAGTACCTGCGGCTATATTTCCCTGCGAATCTAGCGCTACAGCGCCAACAGTACCCACCTTATATTCAACCTCTAGCGCTTCATGTGCTGCTTGGTAATTTTTATTTTCCTGCTTAGCCTTTTTCATTTTTGCTTTCGATCTAAGTAATGAATTATATCGATGCTCGGTATCAAATATTTTATTATCTACTAATTTAACACCTTGGTTTTTAGCAAATTGCTCTGCACCTTTACCACTTAACATCACATGAACAGACTCATCCATAACCAAACGAGCAAGGTTTATTGGATTTTTAATCTGCTTTACTCCTGCTACAGCACCCGCTTGACGATTTTTACCGAACATAATTGAAGCATCCATTTCATGAGTTTCATCATAGGTATAAACAGCCCCTTTTCCTGCATTAAAAAAAGGCGAGTTTTCTAAAACGTTTATGGCAGCAGTGACTGCATCTAAACTTGAGCCCCCTTTATTTAAAACGCTATAACCAGTTTCTACCGCTTGTGCAAGCTTGGCGCGATACGCAACTTCGAGCTCAGGGGTAAATTTAGATTTTTTGATCGTACCTGCCCCTCCATGAATAGCTATCGCTATTGGGTTAGGAATTTTTTCTGCTGAAGGAGTTGATTGAGCAACACTTACATTAAGTAAGCCTAGAAAAGAAAACAGCGCAATAAATACGCTGCTATTGAATTGAATTTTCTTCATAGATAAAACCTTTTAAATAAAAGTGATTTTATCAATTTGAATTATAAAGTCGCCAATTGCAAGTAATTATTCATTGTTAAACCACCATGATATAACTCGCAATAAAATAAGCAATTAGCGCTAAAGCCCCACCAAAAAGAGAGTAAGGTAACTGTGTTTTAACGTGTTCAAGCAGGTCACAACCTGATGCTATTGCTGAAACACAAGTAGTGTCAGATATTGGTGAACAATGGTCGCCAAATACGCCTCCTCCTAAAATAGCAGCAATAACTAGCGAAGGAGGTAAGCCTAATGATTGAATAATCGGCACACCAATAGGTATTAATATGGCAAAAGTACCCCATGACGTTCCTGTGCTAAATGAAATAATACCGCCAACGACAAATAACATCGGTACTATCAAAATAAGTGGCAAGTTGTCACCAACAAAGCCTGCAATAAACACCCCTGTACCTAATTCTTTAAGGCTTGCTCCCAATGTTAATGAGAATAAAACAATGGTGACTAAAGGTAATAATTCAGATAAACCTTCAAAACCAACGTCTACTAACTCTTTATGAGAAAAACGTTTAGAAAACAGTAATAAAAAATAAGCAATAGCTAATGCAAAACAAGTGGCATACAACACAGACTCCCCACCACTACCTTTAGTTATATCACCATCCCCAGTCCAGTACATGAAGAAAAACATTGCAGAAATCATGCTTAACAAAGGCACAACCATAAAACGTGCTTTTGTTGGTTTTATTAATTCTTCTTTTAAATATTCTTCATCTTTTACTTCTAGTTTATGTAACTCAAGCTCAGACTGCTTCAAAGGACCATAAACCTTATCAGTCACAACAGTATAAGCGACCATTAACAAAGCAATAATTGCATAGAAATTAAAAGGCACAGTGCCCCACAATACCGACATTGATGACTGCTCTAGTTCATAGTTATTTAGCAATCCCAAAACATAAGCCCCCCAACCATTAAGTAGTACTAAAATACAGACAGGTGCTGAGGTACTGTCAATGATATAGGCAAGTCGAGCTCTGCTCATTTTAAATTTATCAAATAAATCACGGGATAAAATCCCTGCGGTAAGTACACTTAAGTTTGATTCGATAAAAATAACCATACCGGTAAGCATAGTAACAGCGCCCACTTGGCGTTTGTTTTTCGCAATACCTTTACTTACCAATTTATTCACCATAGCCGTTACGCCACCTGAATTCCTAACATAAGCAAGTAAAGCCCCAATAAGCAGACTAAAGATTAAAAGTCGTGTATTACCTGGAGAACTAAAAACAGAAATTATTCTTTCAATTAAACCAATAAAAGCATAAAAAACAACGTTAGAATGATCTTGATAAGCTAGGAGTAATTCAGAGCTAAAAACGGCCATTAACAAAGCGAGAATAACTTCCTTTCGCCATAGCACGACCACTATTGCAACAAGGGGAGGAATTACTGACAACCATTCCATACAAAACCTTTATAATTATTATTTAAAAACCAAAGCAGTGTTGCAAATACAAATAGAGTATTCAAGCTTTATAATTATAATGAGGTTTCCTAACCCTTGGTTGATTAAGAGAATTTATTTAAAATTGACTGACAATAGTCAGTTTTCAGTAATCTTGTGACCTCATTCTTTTCATTTAGAAGCACATCCGACATTAGTTTAGCTGAAGATTGACGTATTAGTCGCCTACTCGTTTGTACTGAATCAGCAGGTAGATTAGCAATTGATTGCGCTATACGAGCTGCAGTTTCAATCAGTTCAGTTGGTTGGCAAACTTTATTAACTATTCCGTATTGATAAGCTTGTTCTGCACTGAAAGCTTCCCCTAAAACAGCCAATTCAAAGGCTTTATTATGACCTACTTTCAAGGGTAGTAACAAGCTTGCACCCGCTTCTAAACAAATACCCAAATGCACAAAAGGTAAGATGAATTTACTATTAGTTGCAGCAATAACCATATCACAGTGCAACAACAACGTTGTTCCAATACCAACAGCAGGCCCAGCTACTGCAGCGACAATAGGTTTATCAAATTTTGCTAGGAGTTCAATAAACTTAAACGCTGGTTGATCTTCCTCATTAACAGATTGAGTAAAGTCATTCCCCGCACTAAAGCAATGTTCATCACCTTTAATAAGTAAACACCGAATATCTTCAGATTGACTGGCGTAATTAAAATGTTCACACAGTTGTTCATACATGAAGGAGTTCAACGCATTTTTTTTGTCTGGTCGGTTAAACGTTATGGTAAAAACGCCCTGACATTCTTCAGTTAACATGTTTTTTTTCAATTTTTTTCCTTATTCATAAATGGAGGTTCTTCTAAAAGTAATTTAAAACGTTAGTTGAACATAATTTTTTTAACTGGGTCAGTCGGAATTCGTAACTGTAGTTTTTTCCGTTTCAAAATATTACCTTTGAAATTTGACCGCGTTATCTATGTCTAAACCATTCATTCATTTTTTCACTTAAATCCATCATAACTTTTGTTTCGTACCTAGCTTTTTTTTACAATAATGATCTCTTTAGCATTACTATCAGCCCTTCAACCTCTAGCACCACTTGCTGATGAGAGTTGGTTAAAGAAAACGCTAAATTAATAAGTCCTCTATCACTTCTATTTCCTTGGTGAATGTCTTTTACTATCATAGTCACAGCTAACGTATCATTGGGTATAACAGGGCGAATAAATCGACAAGAGCTTAATTCCTTACCTGCAACCATGTGCCAGTTTTTGTAGATATTGTCATAAGTCAGGCGTTGCATAATACCAATTGTATGAATACCACTAGCACATAACACTCCAATTGGAGATAGCTTCGCCTTTTTTGGATCGGTATGAAATTCCATGGGATCATAACGCAGAGCAAAATCAATTATTTCCTCCTCGCTTACATAGTATTCTCCAAAGTTAAATTGCTGACCTAGCGCTAGATCGTCCCAGTAGATTTTTTCATTTTCATCGCAACTATTTAAATTACTTATTGTAGAGCTCATGAATTAACCTCATAGTCAGACAAAATCATATCTGCCGCCTTTTCACCAATCATAATAGTAGGGGCATTCGTATTACCACTCACCAGTTTAGGCATGATAGAAGCATCCGCTACCCTTATACCCTGTAGGCCATGCACTTTTAATTGATGGTCAACAACGGCCAAAAAATCTTCAGCAGTACCCATTTTACATGTGCCACAAGGATGGTATTGTGTATCGGCTCGATTACGGATATCTTTTTCTAACTGTTCATCATTGCCATTTTCAACTTGGTACAGCATATTTTTGCGTATTGAGTCGAATGGCGTGCCTTCTAAAATGTTTTGCATTTTTTTTGCGCCACGCTTGATCAATGACATGTCCTTTTCATCATCGAAAAAATTGGGATCTATATGCATACTATCTTCAGGGTTATTACTGTTAAGTTTTACTTCGCCAATACTGTCTGGTCGTAATACGGTAATATGACAACTATAACCATGGCCAAAATTTACCTTCCGGGCATGGTCATCAACTACACCAAGAACAAAAACTAACTGAGCATCAGGAGCAACCAAGTTATCTTCAGTACTAAAAAAGGCGCCAGATTCTGCCAAGGTACTTGTTATTTTTCCTGTACGGTTACTCTTCCATTCCAGCATTGACTTCATCATGTTGACTCCACCTCGAACAGAGACGCCAAAAGTATCTTCTTTACTCGCTACTTTAAAGGTTTGCACATAATCAATATGATCTTGTAAATTTTGACCTACTCCGGGTAAATCATGAATCACTGCTATCCCCGTTTCTTCAAGATGCTTGACAGGACCTATTCCTGAAAGCATTAATACTTGAGGAGAACCAAAAGCACCACTACTAACAATAACTTCTTTATGACATTTTACTTCTATCGATTTACCTTGTTTTTTATATCTCACACCAACAGCTTGCTTATCTTCAAACAGTATTTTTTGTGTTAATGCATGAGTGATTACTGTCAGATTTTTCCTACCCATATTAGGTGTAAGATAAGCTTTTGCAGCGCTACAACGCTCACCATTTTTAACGGTACGCTGATACATAAACGAACCTTCTTGCTCAGCACCATTGTAATCATCATTACGTTGCAGGCCATGTAGCTCACAAGACTCAAGAAACATTTTATTAATATCGCTGGCATCGGTTGCATTAGAAACACCTAATGGACCGTTTTGACCATGAAACTCATTATTAAAGAACTCATTACCTTCTGATTTTTTAAAATAAGGTAAAACGTCTTTGTAGCTCCAGCCCGGATTTCCCAGCGCTGCCCAGTTATCATAATCCCATTGATTACCGCGTACATAAAGCATTGCGTTAGTAGACGAACTTCCACCTAAAGTTTTACCTCTTGGCTGATAACCTTTCCTACCGTTTAACCCTTTTTGCGGAATAGTTTCAAAGGCCCAGTTATTTATTTTTGTCGGCATCATAGCAGCAACACCTACTGGCGCATGAATTAGTACACTTTTATCCGGGCCTCCAGCTTCTAATAAACAAACTGAAATATCTGAATTTTCAGATAACCTTGCGGCTATAGCACATCCGGCAGAGCCTGCACCAACGACAATATAATCAAACATTTTTACTCCAATAAATCAAAAATAAGACAGTTATCCTTTGCTTATTCAAATGTATAACTAAACTCTAAATTCAAGGTTCTTGGTGCACTGAAATATGCAAATTGAGAGCCTACAAATAACGGAACATCATTAGCGTAGTAGAAATATTCGGCATTAGTAATATTTTTAGCAACTAAGTTTACATGCCAGTCAGCATCAGGTGATACAAGCATTATCGAAGCATCAAACAAGGTATATGCTTCTTGAATGGTTAACGGGTCAAGATCTGCTGTTGCATAATACTCATCAATATAATTAACATCAGCCCTACTTATTAAAGTGTATTCACCTATCATATATTCATGCTGCAAACTTAATGACACTGTTATTTCAGGAACATCTTGATTTGTTCTGCCAGTTAAATCATTAATTCCGGCTTCTGCACATGCAGAGCCTGATAAGCCAGTATCAAGCAATTGTCTTGCCGTACAGCCTGCATTGACATAATCATCAAAACTAAAATCGATATAACCTATTGCAGCATCAAGGGTGAGTTCATCGGTCAGTAACCAGGTAAGCTCTGCTTCTATCCCTTGAGTGGTAGCTTTTGCTGCATTATCAACAACAAAAGTTGTTCCACCAGTGAATAATGTAGTTTGCATATTATCGTAAGCAACATTAAAGATGGCAGTATTGAGCACCATTGAACCGTCGAATAATTCAAATTTAGCGCCAATTTCTGTTGAAATCGCTTCTTCATTTTCATATTCAATTTCATTTTTGTCAGCATTCATTGCAATTGCATTAAAGCCACCACCTTTAAACCCTTTACTAACAGAGAAATAATAGTTTGAATTGTCGGTAGCTTGCCATGAAAGACTAGCTGAAGGAGAAAATAGTGATTCTTCTCGAACTAAATCTGTACTGTGAGGCGTAGCTTCCATTAAAGCTATGCTCCAGATATAAAGCTCCGTTGGGTTAGTTAGTGGCAAACCCGATCTTTCACCGTCACCTGTACCACCATAAATTTCCACATACTGATTAGCAGTTTTCTCTTCTTTAGAGTATCGACCAGCGATATCAAGTTTAATATTTTCTGATAAGCCAAACGAAAGCTGACCAAATATTGCTAACGTATCTGTTTCTTGAGCAAGACCATTTAATCGACTTGTTACAGCATGCTCAGTCTCTATCGGAAATAAGCCTGCAGCTGGAGTTCCAGGGCCTGTAGCAACATCTAAAACAGCATCGGTTGGTAATTCACTATTTTGCCAATAACCACCAAAAATATATTCAAAGGTATCGTCATCTTCAGAAACAAAACGAATTTCAAGACTATTTTGGTCGTATTCCTCTTGTTCATTAAATTGTATTACGGGTAATGGGCCAAAATCGACATCTTGAGTTCGTAAAAAATCATAGCCAGAATGTGCAGCAATGGCAGTAATCGTGCCCTCAGGTAAACTATATTCTGCTTTTAATGCATACTCTTCAAAATTGGCATCCATTAAGTAATATTTATCTTCTCCTTTATAGCCAATACCAGGATAATTACCATTTGAAACAATCGCTTCGCCATTAATTTCATCTTCGGCTCCAAACATTCTTGCAATAGCAGTTAACGGGTATTCGTCTTCTAAGTAAGTTATTTCATAAGCAGCGCCATCGGTAGTAAAGCCACCTTGTTCAGCGCGTAAGGTTAACTTTAAGTCACTATTAGCTTGCCAATTTAAAATCCCTCTATAGGCATTATCTTCAGTTATCGGGCCAGTTTGTCCTGTTGCCAAATTGTTAACCCAGCCCTCATTACTTTCTGAACCTTGAAAAGAAAAACGACCGGTTAAAGAGCCGCTATCGTTTAAGGCCCCTGTTACATAGCCCGATAGATTTTTCTTGCCGAATTCAAACTCATACCCTGCGGTGATATTGGCTTCAAAGTAATCTTTTGGTTGTGCTGGCAAAATACTGATAACACCACCAATAGTGTTTTTACCAAATAAACTTCCTTGAGGACCCCTCAATACTTCCACAGCATCAACATCCATAAATGAGAAACGTGACTGAATGCCTCTTCCATGATAAACACCATCAACAAAAATACCCACTGACTGCTCTCCACCTGCTTGCAAGTCAGAATTAACACCACGAATTGAAATGGTATCTTGAATAGCATTTTCAGAAATACTGACATTAGGAAGTGATTGAGATAAATCATCCAGCTTATTTATTTTCATTTCTTTAATGATTCACCGCCAATAACACTAACTGATGCAGGAACTTCATTAAGTGTTTTAACCCGCTGGCCACCACGAACTTCAATCACTTCAATTTCTTTAGTTTCAGTTTTATTCTCTTCAGCGTAGGTCATATTAACCATAAAACTTGAAGCTATAGCTATCGCAATACTACTTTTTCTTAATATTTGCCTAGTCATTTCATTTCCCCGTATGTCAATTTTAATTTTTATTCTCATGGCTAAATTGCCACTGTTTTTATTTTGATTTTGATTTTAATTTTAATTTTTAGATTGTATATAAGTGCTACTTTACCGATACAGACTCCATAAAAGCGGCTTAGTCTTTTAGTCAATATCTACTGAATGTTTCTATACTTAAAATGTATCTTTCAAAATTAATATTGAATTAACCAAATGTTCATTGTTAAGCTAATGTTTGCCTAAATAAAAACTAACAGTTTGTGGTATCGTTCATAAATGATGGTAAACGACAAATTTAGAATCAATTGTCGTCAAAAAACAAAAACAGCTTGCGTTCAATTTTTTTAAACTAAATAACAAAGAGATAGGCATGGCAGAAGAAATTATTTCCAACGCAACTAATGAATTATTTACCAGTAACCGTCACGTTCATGCTCTTTGTATACTGGGAGAATCCTCAGGCTTATCTAAAGAATGTTTTGCTAATAAAATTGGTTTATCTTTGAGCTCTATCGAAGATCCACAAATTATCATTGCCAAACGATATATAGTTAACGCTTATAAAATTATTCTTGAATATACTGATGATGAAATTTTAGGGGCAGGTACAAAAATTCTACCTCGGGGAGCTGTAGATTTAATGGTTAAATCAGCTTCTATGGAAAAAACTTTAGCGCAAGCACTTAATGCAATTGAACAAGTTATTCATATCTCTCAAAGCTCTATCGGCTCAACAATCTACTATGAAGGAAATAACGTTCATTGGCGATTTGCGCCGGAACTAAAAGATCCCAAGTTTAACTTACTAATTTGCACACTTTGTAGTTGCATGGCTCACAAAATTTTATCAATTCTTATTACCAATGAAGTCAATTTAGAATACGCGTCTTTTTATAGTGATAAGCCGCTGAATGTGAGTGACTATCAATTTTTATTCACTTGTCCGATTAAATTTAATCAAGCGCATTGTGAAATAGTTTTTTCTAAAGACTGGTTAAAGTTTCCTATTCGCTGCAATTATCAGGAAGTAAAACATTATTTTGAAGTGCCATTATCTATTACCGGCTACTCTCATAAAGACATGGGTATTGTAAGGCAAGTTAAAGACATATTTGCGGCGAGTCCTTATGCTTGTTTTCCTGAGCAACAGGAATTAGCAGATCAATTAGGAATGTCGATAAGAACCATGCAGCGCAAACTCGATGTGGTAAATACCAGTTATATGCAGCTTAAAGATGAAGTTCGTAAACGAAAGGCACTTTTTTATTTTGAGCATACCGATAAACATATCAATGAAATCTCTGAACGATGTGGTTTTAGTGAAGTCGCTTCTTTTACTCGTGCCTTCACTCGCTGGACAGGAACAACCCCGTCAAAGCACAAAAAATAGTTCACGATGTTAACGCTTCTTAATGGGTATAGATTGTTATTTTACGTCATTCAATTTCATTATTGACGCTTAACATCATGTAAGTTTAATAAACTTCAGGTTAGCTTATACCTATGATTTAAACCTTTTTTATTTTTACAATTAGCAACTTAAGAAATATATAGGGTTGAACGGAAATTATAACTAACAAATAAAGAGACTTTATGCACTTTTATCAAGCACTTCAGCGAAACGCATCAAAACTTAGTAATAAAGTGGCTACTTCTTATGGAGAGCAAGAACATACTTGGAAAGAAGTTGAAGATAGGGTAGCAAAGCTCGCTGCTGCTCTTATTGCTCATGGTGTTCAAGCTAAAGAGCATATTGCTATATTATCATTGAATTCTAATCGTTATTTTGAGTATTTTAACGCTGTTCCTTGGATGGGAGCAGTAGTTGTTCCATTAAATATACGCTGGTCACTTAAAGAAAATATTTATTCGTTAGAAAACTCTCAAAGCTCTGTTCTTTTTATTGATGATGCTTTTCTTGAAATGGGTTTAGCGCTTGAAAAATCCTGTCCAAAATTGCGTTTAATGGTCTATATAGGCGACGGGGAAACACCAAAGGGAATGCTGAATTACGAACAATTAATCAATGAATCAACTCCTGTTGAGCCAATTCATAGTAATTATGATGACCTTGCTGGTATATTTTATACGGGTGGCACAACTGGTTTTCCAAAAGGTGTAATGTTATCCCACGCAAATTTATGGACAAGCTCAATTTCTGTGACCGCTGAAATGGGATTGAATAATGAAGAAGACAGTTACCTACATGCTGCTCCAATGTTTCACCTAGCGGATATCGGTGTAAGCTATGCAATGGTTATTTCGGGCATTAAGCAAGTATTCGTGCCATTTTTTGACCCAAAATCAGTTATTGAAGCCATTGAGGTAAAGCAGGTAAACCATGTTTTACTCGTACCGACAATGATAACTATTTTATTAGCCACTCCAGAATTAAATAATGCCAATCTAACCAGTTTAAAAACTATAATTTATGGTGCCTCTCCAATGCCTGAAGGAACATTGATTGAGGCTATGGATAAAATGCCAACCGTAAGTTTTATTCAAGCATATGGTCAATCTGAACTATCTCCTTTAGTCTCCATTCTTCCAGCCAAGTATCATGTTCTTGATGGACCAATGTCAGGTAAACTTCGCTCTGCTGGGCGGCCCTCTTATTGTGTTAATGTAGAAATTAGGGATGAAAATGGTCATTGTTTACCCAATGGTGAAATAGGTGAAATTGCTGCTCGAGGTCCGAACAAAATGCTAGGTTATTGGAATAACCCAGAGCAAACTGAATTAGCAATTGTTAATGGCTGGGTTATGACAGGTGATGCAGGATATATGGATGAAGATGGATTTATATTTCTTGTTGATAGAGTTAAAGACATGATTGTTACAGGCGGCGAAAATGTTTTTTCTGCCGAGGTAGAAAACGCATTATCTCATCATGCTGCAATTCAAGAGTCTGTTGTTATTGGCATTCCAAGTGAGCAGTGGGGAGAATCGGTTCACGCCATTATCAGACTTAACCAAGACCAAAATACTACTGAAATAGAGATAACAGAACACTGTCGTGAATATATTGCCGGCTATAAAGTTCCCAATAGCATTGAATTTCGCAAAGACCCTTTCCCAATGACAGGGGCTGGAAAATTACGAAAAGTAGAGCTGAGAGCTCCCTATTGGGAAAATAAAAAAAGGGCGATTAATTAAGACTAACGATAGAAACCAATTAAAAATTAATCCTACGGTTTCTAACCAAGCCACTTTACAGGTGGCTTTTTTCAGTCGTTTAATAGGTACAGATGCTGGTTGATATTCAACACAATCACAAGCCTTTGCTTACAATGATCTTTCTTTGATTATCTAATTCAAATAGTAAATCAACTTCGCTTGGCAACACCTCAAGACCATACTCAGTTAAGCGTTGGTAGTATAATATAAACATGGCTATTTGTTCATCCGACATAATATTATCGCTGCAATCGTTATGAGGGGATCTATCTAGATGACTATCAGAGAGTTTATGCTCTTGCTCTAACCGCCATTGGTAAACACATTCAAAACTGGGCGCTTTTAGCATTACCCAAGTATCCATCAGTTTGTACAACGGCTGATAATCAGTTAGCAAGATATTGTTCACCTTGGTTCGCCAAATCAGTTGTTGATCCTGCTTAGATTCTAGCTCATTCACTGACAAAGCTAAGTCATCAATTTGCTGTGCTGGAACCCCCCAGCACCATCCTTCAAATAAAACTATATCTACAGCTGTATCAACAACAGGCCAATATTTTGATGGCAAAATCTCATCTTGAGCTTTATTAAATCTAGGTAACGAAACACCTGAATTTCGGTTATTTTTCAGATCACTTAAAGTTTTTGTTAACAGCCTTGTATCATGCGTACCTGGCACACCACGAGTTTTAAATAACGGGTGCACGTTCATAGCCAATTCATTTCGTTCACTCTGGCTCAAGTAAAAATCATCGAGTGAAAGTACAGCAACACAAACATGATGATTTTGTTCAAGATACTTAGCTAAAAAATCAACCAGTGTTGATTTACCTGAACCTTGACAGCCGTTAATGCCAACAAAATACGTTTTGCTATGTTCGCTATAACTACTCGTTTTTGCAAGATTGAAATGCTGTTTTTGATTTTTAGCTAATTTTTCAGCTAAAGGAATAAAATAGTCTTTAGCTGTTTTAATAAAACTATGGTCTAAGGATTTTTCTTTAATAAATTCTGAAAGCATAAATAAAATGATACATTTAATTAATTTTTATCGGATGCACTAGTTCAACTGCATATGTTCTACCTTTGCCATGACAAACAACTTATAATGGTTTAGTTCTATAGTCTGTGGCATGTATTACCTTTTGCGCCATCACTACCATCGCAAATTGAACTGATTAATACGAAAGAGCAAAGAAAAACCATTGCCACTTTGCGCCTAAGCGGCATTTAATACCATATATGGTAGAACCTAAATACCTCAGATTTAGCGACTGTTAAAAAGTGTCACCATCGGCAAGTAGAAATGAATTTTCCCCTTCTGTGCGTGCTCTCATGGTAGCAAGTCGAGCTCTTATCCCCCCCATCATTTGGCCAAATTGTTGTTCCTTATTCATTTGCGCTAAAATAGGTTCTAAATCAGCTTGCCATACTTTTATCCAACCAGCATCTATCGCAACCTGAAGGTATTGATAAGTTTGACTTTTCCTGTTTTGCAAGGCATTAATTAAGGCCATATTATAGTAGTAGGAGGGGTCGTTAGATTTCTTGGTTTTACCATTATCTAAAAATAGAGTAAAACTATCAATCAGTGTTTTTGCCTGTGAAAGCTCTTCAATTTGCAAATAAGCATAAGCTAAATGAACCGCAGCCTGCCCTTCAGATAAGTAATAAAAATAGTCATTGTTAATAGAATTTGTGCTGCGAAGTCGCTCAAAAGCGGTAATAGCCCTAGAATACTTTCCTTGATAAAAGGCAATTTCTCCTTCGACATAATCATTCATACCCGATCTTTCACCGGTGAATTTAATATCTTTCAATGAATTAATTGCTTTGTTTACATTTCCTTGAGTAGCAAAAAATCGTGCTTTCATAAAGCTCACATCTTCTGCTGAAAATTGAGACTCTTGTTTGCTCGCATAATCAAACCATTGCTGTGTCTGATCTATTTTTCCCATATCCATATTAGCAATCAGTAAACCTTTAATTGCGCCCTTATTTTCTGGGTCAACATCGAGTGCTCTTTTATACATATTAATAGACTCATCAAGCCTACCGCGTGTTGTTAAAATATCACCCACCAAGTTATAGGCTCCCGGATAATAGGGATCATTACTGATAATTTGGGAAAATATATCCATCGCTTTATCTTCTGAACCCGATTGGTAATAACACCAAGCAACATTGTATGCCGCTACAGGCGATTTAGGATCTAATACGTACGCTTGTTCAAATAACTTATGCGCTCCAACTACATCGCCACTGCTTTGTAACAAAGAGCCATACCACATATACGTCATCGCATAGTTAGGGTTAATATCTATCGCCAGTTTAAACGACTGTTCAGCTTTTTTCACATCACTTCCAGTTAACAATAACCCCTGAGTAGCGTGGGCAGCAGCCAATTTTGGATTCAATCGAAAAGCCGTATCAAGGGCTTTTTTTGCTGCACTATTTGCTTGTGCCTCAGGCAAGTTACCATACAGAGCAAGTAAAATATTAGCGTTAGCAATGCCAACAAATGCTCGTGCATAGTTTGAATCAAACGTAGATGCCTCTTCAAAATGCTGTAACGCCTTATTAATTGATTGCGCCGTGCGATGAGCAAGCTCTTTTTGACCTTTTCCAAAGGCAACCATGGCATCAACATTATTAGTTTCGGCAATAAATTCAAAAGGGGTTGTTTTGCCGAGCAAGGTGACTTTCATTTTTTCAACTACGGCTCTGGCGATATCGTCTTGAATTTGAAAGATATCTCGATATTCTCGATCATAAGTTTCTGACCAAAGGTGTTCACCTGTGCTGACTTTAATCAACTGTGCCGTTACTCGTATTTTATTGTTGGTATCATTTTTTCTAATACTACCCTCAAGAATGGTATCTACGCCCAGCTCTTTACCTATTTCAACAATCGTTTTGTTTGATACTCCTTTGTAGGCAAAAGAAGACGTTCTAGCAGCAACCTGTAAATCTGGAATTTTAGCCAATAAATTCAATAACTCTTCCACCATACCGTCAGCAAAGAATTCGTCTTCTACATCATTGCTAAACGGCACAAAAGGCAAAATGGCAATCGATTCTTTTTTTCCTTCAGACAACAACTTTTGATCAAAAGGGGCTGGTTGGTCAGCTGTTTTTTCTGTGATTTGTGACGTTTCACCTTCTAACCATAACTGACAGGCTAAGGTAAAAACTACCGCCAATGCGAGTGTACCAGCTACAGTCAAGGTAGTTTTAATATTGACCTGCGGTGAATTTTCCTGCGCTGAACCTATCTTTACTCTGACGATACCTTTTGAGGTAAAATTAAACAGCCAAGCAAAAATCAAAGAGATAGGAAAACCGACCAAAAACACTTGTAATAATAAGGTCATTACAGAGTCTGGTAGGCCTAATGCTGGCACAGCTAGGTCGGCTATTTGAATTAATGGCCAAGCAGATACAGCATATATGGTAGCAACCTTAAATACTTGTCGCTGTCTTAATTGAGCTAAGAAGCTATCCAAATGTTATCTCCATAATCTCGTTAAGCGCTAACTTATTCATTAAGAATTCTTTCTATGGTGACTGAGCCTGTAACAGTATTCATATATAACTTTCCTGAGCCATCACCAGAAATAAAGCTAAGTGTTTTTTTATGTAAATTGCCATCTATGGGCAAATCAGCAGTAAGTTGATTGTTAATATCTCCGCCAAATTGACTCACCACCTCACATTTTGCATTCAAACCACCCGTTACTTTATAAAGGATATCACCGCTAACACTAGTCAACTTTAATTGTGCTTGTTTTTTAACTTGACCACTAATTTGAGTATCACCTGATATATTTTTAATCGTTAATTTATTCGTACCACTAATATCTGCGGTGATATCTCCTGACATAGATTTAAGGAATGCCTGTTCAAAGTCACCTGCAAACTCAACCATACCACTAACCGATTGAATTTTAGTATAGCCTGAAGAGTCGACGACTTTGGCATTACCACTGACCACCGACAGCTTAATTTTCCCATTAGATTTTTTCACTACTAAGTCGCCATTAATGGACTTTCCTTCAATATGGTTATTTAATTTGGTGATACTAAAGGAAGTATCAATCCCTTTAAAAAGTAATTTTGACTGCTGTGGCATAAATATCTTGAGTACACTGGCATCCCCCCAATGTCTTTGCCCCTTGGTATCAATCTTGATCAAGGTTTTAGCTTTTTTAGTATTGAATATTAGCTTCTCAATAGTATCGTCTAGCTCGCCTTGAACCATAACTTCCTGTTTATCCCATCCCTGTATGCTGACAATCCCACGAGGTATTTCAACAAAAACGATGCCGGTAGTATCAACCGGTAATGACAGATTAACGTTCTCCCCAGCTAAGCACATACTCGAAAAAGTAATCATCAGAATAAAGCTAAACTTACTAAAAATTGTATTCAAAAAGTGTGACCTCGTTCAATGATATGTGAGTTTAATATTTGAAAGCTATAAAATGAGTATACATAAATTATTGAAAATGATTACGATTAAATCGTTAGCCGATGTTTCAAAAAATATTCAAACTATCCTTAGTGGCAACCGCCATTGATACATTCAAGCCATGCTGAACATGAAAACAAGTGCTCCCAAAATAAAACTGATCAACCTTGATGTACCAACACCGCTTTAAAGGAGCTCATTATAGACCGTACTCTCAGTTTTTTTTGCTAAATACAGGTAATCAATTAAGTCACTCTCGCTTAATAATAAAAGTACAATTTTATAACTATACTATAATTAAACTATAATCACTCCCTGTAGAGAGTGATACATATTGGTATGGTTAAACGAATTATAGTAACCGCTGGTGGTGATATTCAAGTTAAATTGATTGCTCAGCTAGAGCCCAGTAGCACAATGTTCATTATGGTTAATGACCAATACGAAAATCAGCAGCGAACCTTACTAGAAAGAGATTACCAAGGAGTGTTGAAGCAAAGTAAGGTATTGCCAGTGAGCTTCTAGCCTTTGGTCAAAAGTAATCACTAACGGGATATGTCAACTCATGCTGACAAAATTTTATATCGGACAAATAATTTATCATAAGGTATTCAATTATCGCGGCGTTATTGTCGGTGTAGATGCAGTATTTAGCCATAACGAGGCTTGGTATCACAGCATGGCAATCAGTCAACCACCAAAAGATAAACCTTGGTATAACGTTTTGGTCGATCAATCATTACAGTCAACTTATGTCGCAGAAAGAAACTTGTTAACCAGTCAAGATAGTAGACAAGTTGATCACCCCTTACTGGGGAGTTATTTTGATAAATACGACGGTAGTCGTTATTACTTAAAATCAAGAAATTTAAAATAAACTTAACAAGAATACTTTTGAAACAAAAACTTCACTAGTCACTATATCAATGAAATTTGGCAACACTTAGCCATAGGCTTACCTTCACCCATAAGTTATCCGTTAGTTTGTCAATGACTTAACGCAATAATAGCGCCATCTAAAATATCCATATTAAAGGTGTAATTTTTTTGGTGATATAAAATTTCAACTTGGTTATTTTTTAACACATCGGTTATATCAAACTCATCACCAAAAGCTATATTTACATTGTTGTCACGTAGATGAATGTTGGTCTTAGACATGTAATGACCAATCTCTACTTTATTTCGATTATATTTCATACAGCCCCTATTTAATCATAGTTTTAGACATTTTATGACATGCGCCATTCGCTGCTAAGGTGTTCAACCATTTTAGGGTAGCCAACAACCGCACCACTTATATTACCATGAGGAGTTTTTGCTAACATGTTAGCAAATTGTTGCTGCTCTACCCTGAGAAGATGGCGATGGTCACCCGCTTCAATGTAGACTTGTTCTGCCCTGAGTAAGCCATCATCAACCAGCATATCCATGGCAAAAGCTTCACCAACACTTGGAATTGCCCCTTGCTCACAATCTGGAAATAACTCACTCAATTGCGATTCATTTATCAGATGATAGTGTTTGCCCGTTAACTTGTTTACTTGCGCTATGGATAGCTTATGGCCAACCGATAAGGCTGACATTAAGTAACTGCCGTCACTGCACTGTAAAATAATGGCTTTGACTACCTCAGCGGATGGTAAATGAGCTGAGCAGGAAGAGTCAAAAGAAGATTTGGTGTATCTATGTTTTATTAATTCATAGTCAATATTATGATTTGTAAGGTATTCATTAAATGAAATTGAAATGGCCATTTTACTTACCTACTTTTTAAATTACCTCATTAGGAAGTATAGCTAATATTGCCCATTTTTGTAGTTACAAAGGTAATAATGACAGACCGACAATGGGTGTTTATTCATGAAAAAATCGCACCAATGCCTGTCGATATATTTGAAATTGTTGGTCATTCACTTTAAGCATGATTTGCTGTCAGAAAATACCAAGCAAGGCCTTTTATGACTATACTAGTTAGTATATGCCCCAAGTTACAGAACGCCCTAGTTTATCGTCCTATTTGGCTTGGATCCAACACACTATAACAGAGGTTATTATGGCGACAGTTTATCTGATTATCGGTTTAAGTATTTTGGCGCTGATACTATATTTTGCTGTTAATACTTGGTCTGACTATTTTCGTAATGAGCACCATCATCATTAATGAAAAACAACCTAATAGCAATTAAAGACACGAGAAACATTTTCTTAGCGGATACCATGCATACCACGCTTTAGTATGGGTGATATCAACAGGAGCAGCACACCTGTGCCTATGCCTAGCCACATTAAAAATTCAAATAATTGCGTATACGTTGCTATCGCTTCTGCTATGTTGCTAACATCACTTCCCTGAGTATCAATAGCTGCAAATTTCCCTAACCGCATGGCCACAGTTTCTGAAAGTGCCGTTGCCAAAAACCATACGCCCATGGAAAGGCCAACGACCCGATGAATGGCGAGTTTAGTTACCGCGGACAGCCCTACAGGAGAGAGGCAGAGCTCTCCCGTAGTATGAATAAGATAGGCGAGTACTAACCACCATAAACTGATCTTGCCAACCTCATTAGGATATTGTGCACCTATGACTAAAACACCAAAACCTAAGCCCACCTGAATAATACCCAAAGCAAACTTAACCGGAATGTTAGGGTTGAGTTGGTGTTTATCTAACCAAACCCATAAAGAAGCAAATGGTAAAGCTAATAGTATGATAAAACCCGCATTGAGTGAGCCAAATTGACCCGCGGTTATTTCAATGCCAGCAATGTTTCGGTCGATAACACGATCGGCGTATAAAGTCATCGAACCAGCCGCTTGCTCAAACAATGCCCAAAAAATGATTGTTGAAGCGATCAATACCATCAGCACGAACATTTGCTGCATTTCCTCTCTGCTCCCCTTAAGTATCGCATAAATGACTAGGCCACCTCCCGATAATACAAGTAGTACTTGTTGTGCTGCAAAGACCAATGGCTCATGTTGGAGCACCAACCAAAAAAACGACAGACTAAAAATAGCAAGCAAATAGATTAAATGCTCTCGGTTGAGCAAACTAAAGACTTTTTTAGTCAGTAGCTCAGGGTTGGCGGGTTCGGCCAGACCCTTTAAATGTTTTCGCCCATGAATAAAGGTAACTAAACCAAACAACATACCAATGCCTGCGGCACCAAAGCCATACCCCCAACCAAAGGTTTCCCCTAAGTAAACACAAATGATAGTGGCGGCAAAAGATCCTAAGTTGATACCCATATAGAAAATAGTAAAACCAGAGTCGCGCCTGGGATCATCTTTATCATATAGTTGCCCAACAATAGTGGAAATATTGGGCTTTAAAAAACCGACACCAACGACAATGAATGCTAAGGCTAGGTAAAATATATTCAGTGCAGCTAAATCTTGAATTTTAACTGTTTCGGCTAAGGTGGTGCCGGCAAGGAGCACAGAGCCATCGGCTAAGCTAAGGTCAGTGGTCAATATTGTGCCAGCAACATACCTAACCGCCTGATGACCTTCCACAGCCATAAGCAAATGCCCAATGCATAACAAGATACCGCCAAATACTACTGCCTTGCTCATGCCCAAATATCTATCGGCCAGCATGCCTCCAATTACGGGTAGTGCATAAACCAAGCCGGCATATGAGCCTAATACTTCTAAACCTTCACCATCAGAGAATAAATGATATTTAGTCACATATAACAGCAACAAGTACTTCATACCATAAAATGAAAACCTCTCCCATAACTCGGTAGCAAAACAGACATACAAGCCTTTTGGATGACCAAAAAGTTCACCTTTGTTAGATTGCACTATTGCATTAGCATGGTCAGCATTTGGCATAAAAACTCCATCGGTTATCAACAATAACAGCTGTAAAAGGAGTATAGGCACAATATCTGAAAATAGACTACATTACCTTATGAGTTTATTCCTACTCGGTTTTTATAATCTGGCACAAATTCTGGTTCAAAACTCCACTTCTATCGCCTACGCCAGCTCTATGTAAAAGCAAGAACAATAGGCATTGTTATATTTTTTGAACTACACTTAGAAAGGTAACTGATAGTGGATTGTTCCTATGTTTCACTGGATATATAGCAGAGTTTTATTGTTACTTTTGTTGTTAAGCGTGCAATTAATGGCTGTGCAAACAACATTGTCCAGTCCGGCCAAAATGCAAGTACCTGTTTTAGCCATCAAAGGAGCTATTGGGCCTGCGGTTAGTGATTATATTAGCCAGGAAATTATCATAGCCAATGAGAAACCTCGGGTCGCAGCTATAATCCTAACGTTAGATACACCTGGCGGTCTCAGTTCCAGCTTACGAGTAATAAATCAACAAATTCTGAGTTCTAAAATTCCTATACTATGCTTGGTTTATCCACAAGGTGCCCGAGCTGCTAGTGCCGGAACCTATATTCTTTATGCTTGTCATATTGCCGCCATGGCTTCAGCAACGACTTTAGGCGCGGCAACGCCAGTAATGATTGGTGGTGGTTTTCCTGGCAGTCAAAAATCGCCAGAAAAACCTTCAGAGCCCACGGCGATGGAAAAAAAAGTATTAAATGATTCTGTTGCTTATATTCGTTCTTTAGCACAATTACGTGGTCGCAATGAAGATTGGGCAGAACTAGCGGTTACTGAAGCTGCGACAATGTCAGCTCAAGAAGCATTAGCTGCTAATGTGATTAATTTGATTGTACAAACTCCAGAGCAATTATTACTAGCGCTTAACGGTACTAGCATTACCATAGATGAACACCAACTTGTGCTTAATTTAACAAATGTTGAATTAGCCTATAGAACACCTGACTGGCGTAATCAGTTCATTGCCACTATTACCGACCCCAATATTGCCTATATTTTAATGTTAATCGGTATTTATGGTCTGTTGCTGGAGTTTTATAGTCCTGGCATTGGCGTTGCTGGGATTACTGGCGCAATTTGTTTACTGATCGCTTTATACGCCTTTCAGTTATTACCGCTAAATTATGCCGGTTTGGCGTTATTAATTTTAGGGATTAGTTTATTAATGCTTGAGTCATTGGTGCCGAGTTTTGGTCTGTTTGGTTTTGGTGGCTTAGCCGCGTTTATTATAGGTTCAATCTTTCTTATTGATACTCAGCAAGAGTACTTTCAAATATCACGCAAGTTAATTCTACTTATTGCGATAACGTCAGCTTTATTTACTATTTTTATTTTAGGTTATTTATGGCGGGTGCGTAAAAATAAAGTAGTTAGTGGCGCTGAAGCTATTATTGGCGCCCGTGCAGCAGTGATTGACGGTTTTTCTGAACAAGGTTTTGTATTATTTAATGGTGAACGCTGGGCCGCGATAAGTCGACAACAGTTGACTCAGGGGCAAATTGTTACTGTAGATGCCGTTAAAGGCTTAACGTTGTTAGTCTCGGTAAGAGATGACACATGCGTTAAGTCAAATAATGAGGAATAGCAGATGATTGATTTTCTAATAACCAACAATATGTTGATGCCAAGTGCAATCACTATTTTGATACTTGTTATAGCCATAAGCATGTTTCGAGTGCTGCGTGAGTATGAGCGCGGTGTGATCTTCTTTCTGGGCCGTTTTGAAAGAGTAAAAGGCCCAGGTTTGATTATTGTAATCCCTATTATTCAGCAAATGGTGCGAGTAGATTTGCGCACTGTGGTGATGGATGTACCGAGCCAAGATGTGATTAGTCGTGACAATGTTTCGGTACGGGTTAATGCCGTTATTTATTTTCGTGTTATTGACTCACAAAAAGCAATAATTAATGTCGAGAATTTTCTACAGGCAACTTCACAATTGGCGCAAACAACCCTTAGATCGGTGTTAGGTCAACACGAGCTCGATGAAATGCTAGCTAATCGTGAGATGCTTAATTCAGATATTCAAAGCATACTTGATGCGCGCACCGATGGCTGGGGAATTAAAGTTTCTAATGTAGAGATAAAACATATTGATCTTAATGAGACCATGATAAGGGCCATTGCTAGGCAAGCCGAAGCAGAGCGAACTCGACGGGCAAAAGTCATCCATGCATCAGGCGAAAAAGAAGCCTCAGATCAGCTTGTTGAAGCGGCTAATAAATTAGCGACTGAGCCCAATGCTATTCTGTTAAGGTATTTACAAACACTGACCGAAATTGCCGGTGAAAAAAACTCGACTATTTTATTTCCGATGCCGATGGAGTTGATGAAAGGGCTTTTTAAACTGGACAATGAAAAAGACAAAGAGTAATTTCCTTTAAGGGTAATGGTAAGCGAGTTCAATATCTTGGTTTCATGATACGCAGGGCGAGACAATATACTAAACCTTTCTCGAAGAGCAACTTACATGAGACAACTTGCCTTTAAAGTTAGCTACGCTATTAGCTTATAGCACTGATCTGTATAAAAAAGAGCTCTACTCTTTATGCATAATGGTATTATATCTAACTATTGGTGGTATTACTTATGCACCCGATACTTGGGATCTGTCCAGCATTTAGGTAATTCTTCCCCTGACAGAAAGACAAGTTCAGACTTATTAAATTCTTGCGGATCTTGCAACTCTTCACCAGTTTGATAGCAACCTAATACTTTATCGTGATACAAATTGGTTAGATCTCGAATTCTACTAACATCAATCATATCGCCATTGTTTCTACTTTTCAAAAACATCGTCTACTCCTGTAATCTATAACTCAATTACCCTCTCAGTATAGTTGATTATCAATATAGCTGTTAGCTTTAACCAAACTAATTATGGCGATATTATTACGGTTTATATCCTTGCCTTTCTGACTCCCTTCCAAAGTAGGCAACTCAGCTTTAAGCCATTTATTCAGAGCCTTGCTTGTTGAGTAAATTAACGTCATTAATCACTTCTAACATTTATCGTTATTTAATCAATCAATGCTGGCCAGTTTATTTTTGATTCATCAATACCATTTTTACAGCTCATTGGTTCATTTCCTTTATAATTTCCACATCCCCAAAATTCGCCATTTTTACTTGAGCGCAACACCATTTCTGCATTACATTTGTCACAAGTTGGTATCACACTTTGACATGAATCATTTAAACAAAATTTAAAGCCTGAGTGGCGTTTTCGCGTCATCGGGCTTTCACATTTAGAACAAGGTTTTTCTTTATGCTCGCAACGGGGAAAGTGAGAACATGAATAGAAAGCACCAAAACGGCCAGAGCGCTTTTTTAATATACCTGTTTCACAGACCAAACAATTTATGTCGTCTATAAACGATTGACTTGCCGTACTGCCAAATTCATCAAGTTCAATTTGATGTTCATCTACAAGCTCTTTAACAAAGCAGCTCACATCTGTCATATCGGCAATAATATAGGCTCTATTTTTAGCTCTAGTTAGGGCGACATAAAATAATCGTCGCTCTTCAGCATATTCAAATGCTTCTTTTTTTGCGAGAAGCGCATCGAGCAATGCTGGCGTTAGTTTTTCAGAAGGAAATCCATGAGAACCTTTCTTTAAACCTATAATGATTATGTAGTCTGCCTCCTTACCTTTTGAGGCATGAAAAGATTGAGATTCAACCTTTAATAATGGGTATTGATTATTTACACGATTGAGGTCGACCTTGCTTGGCAAGTGAAACCAAAAACGTGCTAATAAGTAAACAGTGGTTGGCTTACAGACTTTACCTGATATAGCCGCTAAAACATCATCAATAGCACCATTTGCCATTTCATCGATGATACTTTTGTTTGAAGAATTGAATGGGACATTTTCTCGTCTAAGCAGTGAAACCGCAGGGGCTTGAACTTGCTTCAAAGAGTTTATCGCTTTATTAATTTGTGCCGGATTTTTACTTATAAAGTCTGTTGCAACTTTGCCAATTTGGTTATTAAATCGAAAGGTTTGATCTAATGTTGACTGGGTGGTTGTGCCAAAGTAATCAGCAAAACCCGTGGTTAAAGTAACATCTGCTCCGCTAAAGCGATAAATAGCTTGCCAATCATCACCAACTGAAAAAATTGAGCATGCTTTATTGTTATCACGTAATGCTTTAACTAACCGTGCCCGTGGCTCTGATATATCTTGAAATTCATCTACCATGATATAACGCCACGGCGAATGAAACTTACCTGCTTGAACATAAGCTAATGCTTTATTGATCATATCGTCAAAATCAATTTCAGCGTGATGTATTAAATGTGCTTCATAAATCGTTAAAATGGGTTTAAGCAACGCCAATGCTTTTGCTGTCTGCTTTGGATCAGCAGAATTATCGATAACATTTCCCTCTAGCGTTGGATCTAAACAAGCTGTTTTATATAACCCTACTAACTGACAAAACATGTCGGCAAGTTCAGTTATACGTCCGCTTTCTTTTAAGCTTTCGAGTATTGCGTTATCTGGTAATAATTCAAATTCAATTTGTTGACTATTGAAAAACGTTTCTAAAGCGCTAAGTAATTCTCCTTTTTTATGCTGTGCATAAGTAAATTCAAGACAATGGGTTCCAAATTCTTCATGAATGTTTCGTTTCCATTGAATTCCTGCGTGGTATTCATTTTTATCAATATAAGACGCTGTATCTCCATTCACATCTATCCCGAAATATTCAATATAAACATTTAGCTCTGAAAGGAAAAAGTCTGGTTGGTATTGTCTTCGCTCTGTTGTTTTCACGTCATGAACATAGCTAGCCTCGTACTGGTATTCTATACCATGATTAAATAGCCAATTGGCAATATAAAGCTCGCCAAAACTTTTAACCTTATCGCCTTTTAAACTACGAATATCATTATCGTTTAAATATTGGTAATACTCACCAAGACTATTAAAGTCAAAATCGTTTCGTTCAACATAATAATACTTGCTGAAATATTCGATAATAAGGTGACGATATTGCTCATGCTCATTAATCAGCTTATCAAAGCATATTTGGATCCACTTAGATTTTGCTTTTGCATCTTCTGCGAATACTGATAATTTAGGTTTTCCGCCCTCAACTTGAGCAATAATATTAAGGCCTAAACGATGAAAAGTAGTCGCAAAAATTTTATCCGTAGATAGTTTATCCTTTATTCTAACATCCATTTCATCTGCGGCTTTACGGCCATAAGCTAATAACAAAATGTCACTATATTTTGCTTGTTGGCTATTAAGTAAATAACCTGCTCGGCCAACCATAACACTCGTTTTTCCTGTTCCCGCGCCAGCTAACAATAAATTATTGTCATTATCGATAATACAGGCACGGCGCTGACTGAGTGTTAAAGGATTCGATTCAACATTATCAAAAAAGGTTTGATGTGCTTGAAGTTGTTGGGTGATATAGCTTTCACGACAATCATCTATGTTCTGCTCTTGCCAACTATGGTACTGCGATAGTCTTTGCAGTTTTTCAGCAACCATTGGTAGTGCTTTACTTGTGTTAATCCAAGGAAACCAACGCTGAAACTCTTGATTAACCGCTAATTGAATGCCATTAACATATGACTGTCGAACATATTGATCACCAGTGATTTTTTTTATGGTCGTTAATAAAGTGTCAAGCTGATTAATATGAGCCGATACCCAAAATTGCTCACAGTGACTTTTTGTCATACGCTTTGAACTATACGCAAGCATGGGAAATACATAGTTTTTCTCAACCGTTTTCAGTGTAACTATTTGCCCAAAAAAGCTGATATCAAACATTGGCGGTGCTATAAGATCTTTCCATTGAATTTCAGTTAATGTCTTTTCAACCACAACAGATAATTTAGTTTCATTAATACTAATTTTCGTGAACTTACCAATAAATCGACCCAAAACACTTGAAGATATACATTTCATTTACTGCACAAACCCGACGATGAAAAAAAGATTAACCCGAAAGTGGATATTCTAACATTTTTATTTTATTCCGGTAAAAGCTCATAGCGAGAGTTTGAATAGTATTTTTATAATAATGAATGAACTATGTTTATATTGCTGTAAGTTATATCTTTTTTATTACAGTGTGGGCTGCACTTGGGTATAGCTGACACATAGCTGCCAGGTTAGATCAACGATAAAAGTTATAACATGGTCTTCACGAAGTGATTGGCTTATTTTTTGATGTTAGTCTAATGTTATATCGTTACATTATAAATTCAAGGACGATATTATGAACCAAGAACTCCCACCATGGGCTATAGTCAGAGTATGGTTAGATATTCAACATCAAGAAACGCCACAAAACGTAAAAGATAAACGCCTTAAAATGCTGACTTATTATTTTGGCTCAATTAAGTCAGCTATTAAATACGTTGAGGAAAATGATGATTATCGTCAAGCATCATAGTTAAGGATGATTAAATTATGAATGGATTCCCACCGCCTATACTTGTTGAAACATGGATATATTTAGCTACTAGTCATAAACCTGAGTTAGCACATGTTAAAATGCCAACTCATAGCGCTATTAAAGAATACTTTGGCTCTATTGAGCTTGCTTATCTGTATATTGAAGAAAAAAGAGATAAAGATATTGAAGTACACTTTGTTTAGTAACAAAGTTGTCACGACCAACAGTAGTTATTTAATTACAAACGCTGGTTCTAAGCTTGCAGGTGATATAAACGCATCCTCCAGGCCTGCGCCTGTGCCACATAGCGGTCGTTCACGTAATTATATTGGCATGACCTCAAAGTGCTAATCAATCAGACGTTTTAGATACCAGAGAGCCACAATTTTTCGCATGCGTCCTTGCTGAATTGGCTTCTTTTTTAAGTAGATTGATGAAACCTACAGACTCTTCCATATCATCAGCTAGATAAGCAGCTTCGGCATTCTCTAATATCACTTCAGCTGTATAATAAGCACTATCACAATCACAACTATCAGCAGCGTTCAAAATTGATTGAGCATTATTCTTTAAGTCGTTGGCAATATCACCCACTTGGTCAAAATCATTTGAGCTGAGTGCTAAATCGGCCTTGTTGATGATTTTATTTATTGATGCTATTGCAACGGTACAGTCATTTGCTTTTACAGGTGTATTATAGAAAAAAATAAAACTTATAATAATTAGTGTGTTTTTTAATAGGTGTGATTTATTCATAATTCATTCTCCCATGATATCGGTCTTATTATTGGGTGGTCAAAAAACAATCAATCACACATTTTTAGCATAAGTATTGCTAACTATCAAATTTATAAAAGAAAAGTTATCAACCTTTTAAAATAAACACATGCAACATAACGTAACAAATCAAGAATCACCTGCTCGTAGAATTTTGTGAAATCAGTAGAGTAATTGGCGATAAATGTAATTAGCGGATCTTTTTCTTCGTGGTGTTAGTGATGATTATCAAGAATGATTTAGACGAAAATTTGCTAGGTAATAAAAAGGATAACAAAGCGCAATATAGTCGATTTCCTAATCAATATTCATGCATTGAGCCAATCTGTTTAGTAATTCCTGAAAGCTAAAGTATATTATGCTCAATCAAGCTTTCCGCAGTATCGCATATCGATTTTTCTATTGAGCGAGGAGACCATGACAGCTGAGTGCGGATTTTTGACGTGTCAAATTCACTCTTTCTTCCTAATTCAGGTAACAACATTTTGACAGTTGGATCAAACAACGCGACAAGCTTCACCATAAAATCAGGCAGTTCCCATGTTTTAATCTTCCTACCTCTTGGCTTTAAATATTTCTTTAAAATCAGTGCTATTTCAGACATCCATAAATATTTGTTAGAACAGATGAAGCGATTCCCTCTGGCTTCACTGAGCTGCAAAGCTTTTACATGAGCATTTGCTACATCACGAACATCAACGAATGAAAACCCCAATTTGGGCCAACCAGGATCTTTTCCTTGGATAATCCGACGAATTACTTCAGTGGAAGAACTATGTCGAGATCCTATTAATGGGCCAATAACAACTGATGGATGTATGGTAGTTAATGCTATATCAGTGCCTTTAACAAACTCCCAAGCGGCTTTTTCAGCTAAGATTTTACTTTTTGTATAAGCCAACATCGAACCATTAAGGTTGTCCAAATCACTCCAATCTTCTTCATTGTATTTTCTGTGAACATTCAATCCACTAGAAATTGCAGCAATTGATGACGTAAGGACAATACGTTTAATTCCAGCACCTTGTGCTGCTTTTAAAGCTCTAATTGCACCATCTCTAGCGGGTTTGATCAGGTTGTTTTCGTCGTCAGGCTCTTTCATCGGTACAGGGGAAGCCATATGAATAAGAAAATCTCCCCCTTGCATCGCTGCGCCCCAATTATCGTCCTTCAATAAATCTGCCTTAACAAATGTAAGGTCGCTAACATCTATGTATTTAGAAAGATTTTCCTTCAATAATTCGCCACAAGATAATGTTCGTAAAGTTCCTCTAACAGCATAACCTTCTTCAAGTAGCTGTTTAATTACATGAGACGCTATATATCCAGATGCACCTGTAACGATTACCGTAGATTTATTTTCCATAGTTCAATTCTCGCAAAATTGTAAGCTTCAATGAGGTCTCAATAGTTTGATACCCTACAGTATAGACATTCAGAAGATTTAAATGACGTAAGGGAATATATTGAAAGATAAACCACCCAACAGTATTTAACTACCCCTCTAATTAAACCTCCATTAAATGACAGAAATAATGACACCCCAAGCTGGTATCATAAAACACAGCAAACACATTGTTGACACCAACACAAGTTACTTGCAATACTTAATGACACCATTTAATGACACCTACTAAAAGGAGTTTAGAGTAAATGAGAACATTCGCATACTTGAGAACATCAACTGATAACCAAACCACAGCCCAACAAATGATGGTTATAAAAAAAGCGGGTTATGACGTAGAGCCACATAGACAAGTTAGTGAAGTTGTTTCAGGTAAGATACCAGCACTACAACGCTCTGAGTTTTCCCTGTTGGTGAATAAGCTGGAAGCTGGCGATACATTGGTAGTTAACAAATTAGATAGACTAGGACGAAACAACGTAGATTTACAAACTACTATCGAGTCACTTCTTGCTGATGGTATCAAAGTGGTATGTTTAGATTTACCAGTTAGTGATCTAAGCAGCGCAGAAGGTAAGCTGATGTTACAGCTATTCGCCTCATTTGCAGAGTTTGAACGTAATCGTATTAGTGACCGTACCAAAGAATCTCTAGTTAAGAAAAAGAGAGATGGCGTTAAATTAGGTAGGCCTGTAGCAACAAGCACAACAGAGCAAGTGCAGAAGTGCAAGACTGCTGGGCTATCACAAAGTAAAGTGGCTACATACCTCAGTATCAGTATTGCAACAGTCAAGCGGCATTGGCATAAATAATCCCAATTAAAATTAGGGGATGTACTCCTTCTCAAAGCAGATAGAAAGCCCCTTAATCGCAACATGTAGATTTTTAAATATTTACAAAGTGTAAAGGCATTAAGTTACACACTCTTTACTGAATCGAACAACCTAATTTAAGGGAGGTCAAAAGTTCAGATTAATAAAGTGGAGTAAAAAATCGCTTAGAGTGTAATATGAGTAAAGTTACTCTCTACGTCTTGATGTCTTATCGTGACAAGCCTTCGCTCTTTAAGCGCCAACACTATACCGGCTTCTTTGATGGTTTCTACTCTATGTGCAATCATAATACGGGTAAAAGGCAATTGGCTTAATTTTCCTGAAATAGTGCTTTCATTATAACTATCTAGGTGACTTGTTGCTTCATCAAGAAGCAATGCTATTGGGTCTTGATATAACGCTCTTGCTAAAAGAATACGTTGTATCTGTCCGCCTGATAAACTTGCGCCCATATCGCCTACCATAGTGTGATATCCCATTGTCATCCCCTTAATATCTTCATGAATTGAGGCAAGGTTGGTACACCATTCAACGTGAGCTATATTTGGCTCAGGGCTAAAAAAGGTGATATTGTCGCCTATAGTGCCTGTGAGCAAGGTATCATCTTGCATTACCGCTGAAATTGATTGTCGGTAGTTTTTAAGACCTAGTGTAGCTATATCAATACCATCAATTAAGACTCTACCTGATGTGGGTAAAATGAGTCCCAGCATGATTTTCATTAAGGTAGTTTTACCTGAGCCGGAAATACCTGTAATGGCATACGAGTTATTATGCTTAAAGGTGTAATTGAGACCTTCGAATAGGAAAGTCTCATCATCACTGTACCTAAAGGAAATATCCTCCAGAGTTATTTCACCTTTGAGTGGGGTGGCAGGTAAATCACCTTCTCTGCCTGCCTCTATTGGGGTTAAGGCAATATCGCTTATACGGTCAAGGTGTAGACGCATCATTTTAAATTGAATAATTTGTTCGATAAGGTTTGCAAAGCACTGCGTCAACTGCCCTTTATAGGCGATAAAAGCTAATACCATCCCCACCGTTAGGCTGCCTGACATAACAAGTGTCGCAGCAAAATAAATGACCAAAACATTCTCAAGACCAAATAAGAGCTGATTCATTGAGTCAAAACTAATGTTTAAGCGACCTAATCGTATTTCACTGTTAATTACATCACTGTAACGGTTTTGCCAAATACTTTGACGTTGAGATTCTTGACCAAAGAGCTTTAGAGTTTGCATGCCGCGAACACTTTCTAAAAAGTGACTTTGCTCTTTCGCTGAATTTTGTATCATATCCTCAGTGGCAATTTTTAAGGGTTTAAATAGTACTAAACGCACTAGGGTATATAGCAGCATTGCACCTAGCACTACAGCGGTTAGCTTTACTGAATAAAGTAGCATTACGATAAGCACCGTAATAGACATCACACCATCAACTAAGGTTTCAACAAACCCTGTGGTAATACGCTCTCTAATTTGTGCTAAGCTGCCAAAGCGAGAAACAATATCGCCAATATGGCGAGACTCAAAATAATTCATTGGTAAACGTAATAGGTGGTGTAATAGGTTTACGCCCATTTGCATATTGAGAAGACTTGATAAGCGCAAAATAAGCCAACTACGCACCGCATTAGTAATAACCGATAGTATGGCAATAAGTGCAAAACCTAAAGCGAGTACCACAAGTAACGATTCATCAAAACTAACAAGCACTTCATCAACCACCCACTGCATGTAATAAGGTGTCATTAAGACAAACAACTGCATCACAAGCGATAAAGCAATGAGCTTAACTAATCCTGACTTTAGCCCCTTTATGCTTGACCAAAGCTGGCTGAACTTCATTCGCGCTTTATCAACTTTGACTTCAAACGTTGAGGTTGGCGATAATTCTAAACAAATACCGGTAAAATGCTTGCTGAATGCTTCAAGTTTGTATTCACGTATACCTTGAGCGGGGTCATTAATATAAAACGTTTGCGATTTACCTTTTCCTGACACCTTTGTTAGCACCACAAAGTGATTTAAGTTCCAGTGTAAGACACACGGTGTTTGCAGTTTATGAACTTCACCAAGTGGGCATTGTAATGGACGTGACGCTAAACCTAAACTATCACCTAGCTCAATTAAGTTTTGTAAGTTCATGCCTTTTAGGTTGGCAGAACAGCGTTTGCGCATCGTAGCCATATCAAGTTCGTGACCGTAGAATGATGCTATCATTGCCATGGAAGCAAGGCCACATTCGGCTATTTCAGCTTGTAATATTAATGGAGTTGATTTTGACAAAGAAAATTGTAACGAGTTTTGCTCTGAAGAAATATTCACTCAGAAGATTCTTTATGGTTGAGAAAACAATAAAATAAGAGCTAAGCTATTAAATATTATATGTATAAGTATAGAATAACTAATATTATTGCTTTTATAGCGAGCGTATCCTAATAAAAGGCTAAACAAAAACAACATTATAAAAGTAATGCTTTGCTCATATTGACTATGAATAATAGTGAAAATAAGAGATGTTAATACTATTGCGCCTGTGCTGCCTAGCTTAGTTTGGGCTACTTTACTAAATAACCAACCTCTAAAGACCAATTCCTCCATGATTGGTACAACTAAACAAATAGTAGTGAATATTAATATCCCCATACCTACGCTATTTCTAGCAATCTTAATGTCTAACATGATTTGCTCTTCTGGTAGTTTAAGTAACTCGCCTGTATATGAAGAGAACAACCAAAAAGCGACACCAACCGCTAGCCATTTAGCTACTTTACTTACACACATTACTTTAACAGCCCAAAAATCAAAACGTTCTGACCAGTCTTCGGCTTTTGTTACTTTTATTAATAAAGGAATTGTTAATAGAGGTGATAATAATGATACGGTTAATAATACTGATATACTCATGCTCCAAGCCTTAAAAGCATTAGTTGTGAACCCTTCTTCTTGCCAGAAACCGAAAACAACCCCAAATAGAAAACTCAAAATAGTTTGAGGTAAAAATAAGAGTATAGCTAACAAAAAAAATATTTTAGCTAAGCTTGATAATGTGTTCTCTCGTTTGTAATCTATTAACTCGTTTGTATTTATTAATTTAATACTCATGTTTATTACCCCTTGAATATAGTGAAATATATTTCTCCATACATAGGGCTAAACTCTAATTATTTTAAAAGTTTAGCCCTCTTTATACTACAACATACTCCTTCTGCTTCGACCGCTGTTATACGACCACTCACCAATCTCTTGTCTATTCTCCCAAGCATGGCCAGCTCCCCAAGTTATTGCATTTCCAGCAATTACGTTTGCTATCCACGAAATAAAACCTCCATTTACTTCTTTAACTTCATTTACATTTAATTCTCTCATAATGATTTACCTTCTAATTATCGGTATGCTACCGATGTTGATTGCTAGCTAGTGTTAGCACTTAATCGGCTAGTTTGATTTACCATCTAAAGTTTGCTCAAACCAGCCACTTTATTTCTGCCTTGATGGTGTTCACCAAAACAGAAAATCCTTTTACCTTTTCGTATGCGCTCTTAAAAAAAGAAATATCCTTGTAATCACATGTATACTTATTCAGCGCTGTTAAATATGCTTTTTAAGGAAACTTAGCACCTTCTTATTTGCCTCAAGAATGTTCGATTCCTTATAAAAACCGTGACCCTCTTTTTCTTTGACTAACCACTCATAAGGGTGTGATTGTTTATCAAACGCAGTTCTTAACTTTTCAGCATGAATAATGGGGGCACGTTTATCTTCTTCACCATGAATAATGAGTACGGGGGCTTTTAGTTTATCAACATGATAAACAGGAGATTGTTGTTTAAGGTTGGCTAAATCTGTACCTAATGTTTTATCAAGGTATGCTTCACCCCATTTGAGCCTTTGAATATCACCTTCTTCTGCCATAATGGTTAAATCATAAATTCCTGCATTACCAATAACGCACTTAAATAAATCAGGCGCTAAAATGGCGCTTTGTAGCGCACTGTATGCGCCAAAGCTACCACCATAGATACAGAGCCTTTCTTTATCAGCAATGCCTTGCTCAATACTGTATTGAGTTGCTAATAAGATATCTTCTTGTATCTTTGCTCCCCACTGTCCATAACCAGCTTCCATAAATTTTTTCCCGTACCCTGTAGAGCCCCTAAAGTTTATTTGAACAACGGCATAACCTGCATTGGCGAGCATTTGCACTTGTGGGTTATATCCCCAATAATCTCGGGCATGTGGACCACCATGCGGCATAATAACGGTAGGTAGTTTTTTACTCTTTTTAGGTAAGGTAATATAGCCATTTAGTGTTAAACCATCTTTTGTTTGAATACGAAAAGCCTCAACAGGCGACAATGTTTCTAATTTCATCCATGGATGAGTACTCACTAAAAATTTAGCCGACATGGTATTGGTATCAAATAAATAAAAAGCACCAGGGTTTCTATCACCATATACGTGCACAATAATTTGACTGCCATCTTGTGTTTTACTGGTGATTTCGACATTATCGCCGCCAAAAGCAGCTACTAGTGATTTGTGCTGCTTTGTTTCTACCGCATCTTTATCAAGGTAAATGTATTTCGGGTAATCTTCATCGAGACGCAGTGCATAAATAGCATTCAAGTCTGACTTCATCACATAAGAAGGCTCAGCTATTGTACTTTTAAATATAAAGCGCTCTTCTTGCGTGGTTAAATCATATTCATACAAGCCTTTTACATCACCATTTTTACTTTTAAGTGCATAAATTTTATTATTGTTTGTTGAAAAACTTATCGGCTGAAACTCTCCGGTAAACTGTTTTCCAAAGGCTGTCCACTTCTCACCTTTACCTTTTGAATAAAAAAGCTTAGTTTCACTGTTTTTGCCTGTACTAACAGCAAACCGAGGAACACTGTTGTTATCAGTAAGAAACTGCGTGTACGGAGCTGGAGCTATTTTTAGTCGACTTTCTCTACCGGTATAAATATTAAGCTTTACGATACTGGCATAGGTATCACTTCGCCTTGTTAACGCTTGTTTATAAACAAGGATGTTTTTGTCATCCTCTGGTAACATATCTAAAATAAAGCCCGCATTCCCAGAGAACACTAGGCCCCTTTTTGAGCGGTAACCAAAAACCATTTTTTTCCGTTTTCCGTTATAGTTGACCGCATAGATTTCGCCAAAATCTAATGGTTTTTCTAACGAGCCTCTTGTTTGTTGAAGTTGCACGACAACGCGTTCATTGTTAACCCAGAAATATTCGGCAGCTTGTGCTTTTCTTCCACCTTTGGCGGTATGAGTAAACTTCATAGTATCGGTTTCTAAAAACACTAACGTTTTAAAACCATCAAGGTTCATTAATGCTGCTAAATGCTTACCATCTGGAGATATTTTGATGTTGTAGTATTGTGCATGCTTTGAAAAATCTGCAACTGTAGTCGCTTGGGATTGCTGTATTAATCCCAATAAGATAATTGATATAAAAGTGATAATCAGAAAACGTTGTAGGTTCATGCATCTCTCAATAATA
>MAAB01029571.1_pt1 | contig 122727 bp, 99 predicted proteins | sample 1115991 | NCBI WGS metagenome assembly MAAB01 (sample SAMN04961124, study PRJNA320927) | seawater metagenome | isolation source: sample BD02T18 sea water enriched with oil for 18 days | place: USA:Gulf of Mexico | collected 2013-07-27 | reverse complement strand
CTCTTCAAACCATAAGGTAAACTTCTGTCATGTTTGGTAGTTTAAAGGCTTTGCCTGCCGATCCAATTCTTGGATTATTGGCTAAATATAAAAAAGATAACAACCCAAATAAAATTGATCTAGGTGTTGGCGTATTCAAAAACGAAGCAGGCCATACTGCGGTTTTAGATTGTGTGAAAAAAGCTGAACAACATCGTACCAATACTGAAGATAGTAAAGTTTACATTGGCCCAACAGGCTCACCTGTTTTCAATGACGAAATGGCTAAGCTTATTTTTGGCGCTGAGCATAAAGTATTAAATGAAAATCGTGCTCGCACCATTTCAACCCCTGGTGGTACTGGCGCTTTACGTGTTGCTGCAGAATTTATTAAATCTTGCAAAGCGGGTGCAACTATTTGGGTGAGTAATCCAACATGGGCAAACCACACAGGTTTATTTGCAGCTGCAGGCTTAAATGTTAAAACCTATCCTTATTACGATTATGAAAACAAAAGCTTAGACTTTGACGGTATGTTAAATACCCTTAAAGAAGTTAGCAGTGACGATGTTGTGTTATTACACGCTTGTTGTCATAACCCAAGTGGTATGGATTTAAGCAATGAGCAGTGGCAACAAGTTGCTGATGTTGCTAAAAACGTTGGTTTTACACCATTAATTGACATGGCTTATCAAGGTTTTGGCGCAGGTTTAGACGAAGATGCTTACGGTTTACGTCTTATGGCTGAAACAGTCAAAGAAATGATTGTTTGTAGCTCGTGTTCTAAAAACTTTGGGTTATACCGAGAACGAATTGGTGCTTGTACCATTATTGGTGAATCAAGCATTGCTGTGGATATTGCTAACTCTGTTTTACTTTACGTTGTACGCGTTATCTACTCTATGCCACCAGCACATGGTGCCGCTATAGTTGAAACTATCTTAAGCTCAGATGAGCTACGCAATGAGTGGTACGCTGAATTAAAAGAAATGCGTGATCGCATCAATGGTAACCGTACCTTAATTGTTGATAAACTTATTGAAAATGGCGTTACACGTGACTTTAGTTTTATCAGTCGTCAAAAAGGTATGTTCTCTTTCTTAGGTCTTACGCCTGAGCAAGTTCAACAACTACAAGATGAATACAGCATTTATTTAGTCGGTTCTAGCCGTATGAGTATTGCTGGCATTGCCAATAGCAATGTTGATTACTTAGCAGAATCTATTGCTAAAGTACTCTAGTAGGCGGTAAAGCCATGTATTAACATGGCAAAAATCTGGCTGAGCTTTTTTTATTCTAATAGAGTAAAATAAGGTTCAGCCTTTTTTATTGGCTGTAATTTACTCCCAAGTTGGCTGATTAATGATTCCTCTTGGTACAACTTAATATGTGATTCAAGGAAACCCCTGTGATTGTTCCCGGTAATTTATTTATTCTTTCGGCGCCAAGTGGTGCAGGAAAATCAAGCCTTATCAATGCATTGCTAAAAACAGATAACCCAGCTTCTACACGAGCTATGCAGGTATCTATTTCTCATACCACCCGAGATGCCCGTCCAGGTGAAAATAATGGCGAACATTATCACTTTGTCAGCGTTGCTGAATTTAAAAAACAAATTAGCCTTAACGCTTTTTATGAATATGCAGAGGTCTTTGGTAACTATTACGGTACATCAGAAGCTGCAATTGATGCACAGCTTGCACAAGGTATTGATGTTTTTCTTGATATTGATTGGCAAGGCGCTCAACAAGTTCGGATGAAAAAGCCAGGCGTAACAACTATTTTTATTAGTCCTCCTTCGAGAGAAGAGTTGGAAAAACGCCTAAGAGGCCGTGGTCAAGACAGCGATGAAGTAATTGCTAGCCGCATGGCACAAGCGCAAGCTGAATGTTCACATTATAATGAATTTGACTACGTCATTGTTAATGACGATTTCGATCAAGCATTGATCGATCTTACTACTGTCGTCAATAATCAGCGCCTTAAATGTCGTCAGCAAAGCATCGCGCAGCAAAGCTTATTTAGCAAATTACTGAACATTGAGACAGTAGCGCCGACAGAATAAGCAAAAATCTCTCTTGTTGTTTAGGGTATCGCTTGCTTAATTAATGAGTGAGCAGTAAACTACGCAGCTATTTTATAAGTTATTTTATTAGTTGGAGTGCCCAGATGGCTCGCGTAACTGTTGAAGATGCCGTAGATAAAGTCGGCAATCGTTTTGATTTGGTGCTAGTTGCATCACGTCGTGCTCGTCAAATTGCAACGGGTGGAAAAGATCCATTGGTTGAAGTCGAAAATGACAAACCAACGGTAATTGCTTTGCGTGAAATCGAAGCTGGCTTAATTACTACAGACATTATGAATACTTCTGATCGTCAACAACAAATTCAGCAAGATACTGCTGAATTAGATGCTGTTGCCGCGATTGTTGGTGGTCAACAAGACGAATTAAGCTAATATAGATTCTTCTATTGCAAGAAGATATTAATGTAAGCTCTTAAAAACGCGTACCTCATTCTGCCTGATATCAGAAAATAGGTTACGCGTTTTTTTATTGCTTAAGTTTAATTTTTCCTTGTAAATCGAACCTAACGCCGCGTATTCTAGTGATAGCCTTGCCTCTAGCCCTTTTAATGCTTTCTGAAGCGTGCGTTTCGAGGTAATATTAGCAACATACTAGGGTATATATTCAAATTACCCCCACTTCCCCCTTCAATTTGGAGTTTTAGGTGTACTTATTTGAACCTTTAAAAGAACTTAGCTCTACTTATCTATCAAAAGTACAAATTGATTTACTCAAACACGCCTATATCGTTGCGCGTGATGCTCATGATGGTCAAATGCGATCTAGTGGAGATCCCTATATAACTCACCCAGTTGCTGTCGCCATTAACTTAGCCCAGATGAACTTAGACCATGAAACGCTCATGGCCGCATTACTGCATGATGTTATTGAAGATACTGAAGTTACTAAAGACGAATTAGCCGAACTTTTCGGTCATACCGTCGCTGAGCTTGTTGAAGGCGTCAGTAAGCTCGACAAGCTTAAATTTGATAATAAAGAAGAAATGCAAGCAGAGAACTTTCGTAAGATGGTACTTGCTATGGTGCAAGATATTCGCGTTATTTTAATTAAACTTGCTGATCGTACTCATAACATGCGTACTTTAGGGGCACTGCGACCAGATAAGCGTCGTCGAATTGCCCGCGAAACATTAGAGATTTATGCGCCGATAGCTAATCGATTAGGTATTCATGATATAAAAAATGAATTAGAGTTACTCGGCTTTGAAGCGCTCTACCCTATGCGCTCACGTGCACTAAAATCTGCAGTACAAAGTGCTCGAGGTAATCGTAAAGCGATTATTGATAACATTGAAAAAGAAATTGCTGCACGCTTGGTCGAAAGCGGCATTGATGCGCAAATCATGGGCAGAGAAAAGCACCTCTACTCCATTTATCGCAAAATGCTTAATAAAGAATTAATGTTCAATGAAGTGATGGATATCTACGCTTTCCGCGTTATTGTGCATGATAAAATAGATAACTGCTACCGTGCTTTAGGCGCCATGCACAATCTCTATAAACCCATAGAAACGCGTTTTAAAGATTACATCGCAATCCCAAAAACTAATGGTTATCAATCATTACATACCTCGTTAATCGGTCCACATGGTATTCCAGTTGAAATTCAAATCCGTACCCATGATATGGACCAAATGGCTGACAAAGGTGTTGCTGCTCATTGGTTATACAAACAAGATGGCGATAATACTGGCACTACGGCACAAATGAAAGCCCGCCGTTGGATGCAAAGTTTATTAGAGCTACAGCAAAGTGCAGGTAGCTCATTTGAATTTATTGAAAACGTAAAATCTGACTTATTTCCTGAAGAAATTTATGTTTTCACCCCAGACGGTCGTATTATTGAGCTGCCAATGGGCGCAACGGCAATTGATTTTGCGTATGCAGTACATACTGATGTGGGTAATTCTTGTGTGGGTGTTAAGGTAGATCGTAAACCATTTCCAATGAGTCGACCTATTGACTCAGGCCAAACGATTGAAGTTATCACCTCAGCCTCAGCAAGACCAAATGCAACTTGGCTGAATTTCGTTGTTACCGCTAAAGCTCGCTTACAAATCAGAACGTATTTACGAAGCTGTGAAAAAAATGAATCTCACGCTTTAGGTTTACGTTTATTAAGTCACGCTCTTGGTAAAACTAAACTTGAAGATTTGGCACAAGAAAAAATTGATGAAGTTGTGCAAAAAAGCGGCAACGGTACTTTTGAAGAACTATTGACCAACATAGGTTTAGGGAATGCCCTTAGTATCGGTATTGCTAGACAACTCACTGATGGCTTTACTGAAGATAACGAACCTACCACAAGTACTAAGGCCAAAATGCCTATCAAGGGTACTGAGGGCATGCTAGTGAGTTATGGTAAGTGTTGTCGCCCTATCCCAGGTGATGCCATTTTAGCTTATCTAAGCCCAGGCAAAGGTTTAATGGTACATCAGCAAGGTTGTCGAAATATTAAAGGTCACGACCAAGGCAGCTTGTTCCCTGTAAAATGGGACAGGGATATCGATAAAGAGTTTATCGCTAAGTTACGGGTAGAAATCATTAACCATCAAGGCGCATTAGCATTATTAACTAACGCTGTAGCAAAATGTGGTTCTAATGTTCACAACTTAAATTCTGGTGAAAAAGAAGCTGGTTTATACGTTATAGATATGGAAATTACTTGTCGAGATCGTATTCATTTAGCAGATATTATTAGAAAAATTAAAGTCATGATTGATGTTCAACGCGTCATTCGAAACAAATAACAATTATTGCAGTAGTCCTCACGGACTCTTTAAAGATTACGACTAAAGGAAAAATTATGAAAAGCATTATCAGCACAGACAAAGCACCTAGCGCCATTGGCCCATATAGCCAAGCAGTAAAAGTAAATAATACGGTTTATTTATCTGGCCAAATTCCACTGGTTGCTGAAACAATGACGGTTGTTGAAGGTGGCTTTGCTGAGCAAGCAGAACAAGTATTTAAAAACCTAGTTGCGGTTTGTGAAGCAGCCGGTGGTAGCATTAACGATATGGTGAAAGTGAATATCTTTTTAACAGATTTGAGTAACTTCGCCACTGTTAACGATATTATGAGTCGTTATTTTAGCCAGCCATACCCAGCAAGAGCGGCAATACAAGTATCTAAATTACCTAAAGATGTTGAGATTGAAATTGACGGTGTTATGGAACTTCCTAGCGTTAACTAAAATAGGCTTTATTAGTACTATTTAATCGATATTGTCTACGCTGTTCGTTCAAGTCACTTATAGCCATAAGCTCCATGAACTCACAGCTTGACAGCTTTGCTTAAATAGCATTTATTTTACCTATTTATAATCTTCTCTTAGCTTTATAAAGGCCTAAGATTAATTATTTCAAAGATTAGCCTTTTACTTTTACAGAATTAACTAAAATGACTCCAGAAAGATTAGAACGTATTAACACCATGTTAGATACTCGCCAGCCAGACTTAACAGTTTGCATGGAAGGTGTCCACAAAACGCATAACTTAGCCGCTGTCGTTCGAACTTGTGATGCCATCGGTGTTAGTGACGTACATGCCGTTTGGAAAAGTGAAGAAGCAGAAGTACGTGGTGGTAGTGCTGCTGGTAGTCAAAACTGGATTGATGTGCATAGTCACCATAAAACAGCGGATGCTATTGCTGCATTAAAAGCCCAAGGCATGCAGGTCTTGGTGACTAACTTATCAGAAACTGCCGTTGATTTTAGAGAAATAGATTACACCATACCCACGGCTATTATTTTAGGGCAAGAGAAGTTTGGCGCATCCGATGTCGCCTTAGAACTGGCAGATCAAGATATCATTATTCCTATGGTAGGCATGGTGCAATCCTTAAATGTATCTGTTGCTTGCTCTGTCGTGCTTTATGAAGCACAGCGTCAGCGTGTTGCAGCAGGCATGTATAATAAACCTAGCCTAAGTCATGAACGCCGGCAACGTACATTATTTGAAGGTGGCCATCCTATTTTTGCAGAGGCCTGTCAACGTAAGGGCTTACCTTACCCAGAAATTGATGACGCCGGCCAAATTGTTGCTAATGAAGAATGGTGGCAAAAAATGCAAATGAATAAAAGTGCGTGGCAACACATTGATGACTAAGCACTAGGAACCGCTATATGGCACTGGAAGCATTAAGTCGATTATCACAAGTTCCCCTGAGTACACTCAAGGGTGTCGGACCTAGTTTAGCGGATAAACTAGAGAAAATTGGTTTATTATCAGTACAAGATATGCTTTTTCATCTGCCTTTACGCTACGAAGATAAAACGCGCGTTACTACAGTGCGTGACCTACTCGTAGGTACTTCAACCAATATTATTGGTGAAATCACTGATAACCAGATCACTCACGGAAAACGCCGAATGTTGGTGGTCACTCTCCATGATGGTACTGGTAGTATCCAATTGTGCTTTTTCAGCTTCTCTGCCAGTCAAAAAAATAGCTTAGCTGTGGGCAAAACTATTCGCTGCTATGGTGAAGTAAAACGTGGGCCACGTGGTTACCAAATTGTTCACCCAGAGTATAAATCCCTTGATAATGATATAGCATTAACACCCGTTGAAGAAACGTTAACCCCTGTTTATCCTAGTACCGATGGCCTTAGGCAAGTATCTCTTCGTAGCTTAACCGAGCAGTCCTTAATTCGATTACAGCGAGGGCAAGTAGAGGAGTTATTACCAGGGGATATTTTCAATGAGCAATACTCTTTGAGTGAAGCGTTGACTATTATTCATCGACCGCCACCCGATGTATCGGTTGAACAATTAGAGCAAGGCCGTCATCCTGCTCAACAAAGATTAATTAAAGAAGAGTTACTTGCTCACAATTTAAGCATGCTTAAACTCAGGCAAAACAGTGATGTGCATGATGCGGTATCACTATTGGGTGATGACAAAATTAATCAAAAATTCTTAGCTTCTTTACCTTTCTCCCCCACGAACGCCCAATCGCGCGTAGTCGATGAAATAAAAACTGATTTAGCAAAAGCCCAACCCATGATGCGTTTAGTTCAGGGCGATGTCGGCTCAGGAAAAACCTTAGTGGCAGCGCTGGCCGCTATAACCGCCATTAGTCAGGGTTACCAAGTCGCATTGATGGCACCAACTGAGATTTTAGCCGAGCAGCATGCTATTAATTTTGCTAACTGGTTTGAGCCACTTGATATTAATGTTGGCTGGCTCGCAGGTAAAACCAAAGCAAAAGCTAAACGACTCGCCCTTGAGCATATCGCGAGTGGTGAAATGCAAATGGTGATCGGCACACATGCCCTCTTTCAAGACGATGTGATCTTTAAAAACCTCGTCTTAGTGGTAATTGATGAACAGCATAAGTTTGGTGTGCATCAACGTCTGACATTACGTGAAAAAGGAATTTTCGAGAACAAATACCCTCATCAATTGATCATGACGGCAACCCCTATTCCGCGTACGTTAGCCATGACTGCTTATGCTGATTTAGATACCTCCGTTATTGACGAACTTCCTCCGGGTCGCACCCCAATAAATACGGTGGCTTTACCCGACTTACGCCGCGGAGATGTTATTGAACGGATACGCCAGGGTTGTGTAAACGATGGTCGACAAGCCTATTGGGTTTGCACCTTAATTGAAGAGTCTGAAGTATTACAATGCCAAGCGGCTGAGGACACTGCGCTGTTATTGCAAGAGCAATTACCCGAATTAAAAGTGGGTTTAGTACATGGCAGAATGAAGGCCATTGAAAAGCAGGAAATTATGGATTCTTTCAAAGCAGGTGATTTACACCTACTCATTGCCACCACGGTAATTGAAGTGGGTGTGGATGTGCCTAATTCCAGCTTAATGGTTATCGAAAATCCAGAGCGTTTAGGCTTAGCGCAACTGCATCAATTACGTGGCCGAGTTGGTCGTGGCTCTGTCGCCTCTTTTTGCGTGTTATTGTATAAAGCACCTTTGTCAAAAACAGCGACTAAGCGCTTAGCGGTGTTACGTGAGAGTAATGATGGTTTTGTCATTGCAGAAAAAGATCTTGAAATCCGGGGTGCCGGTGAGTTGCTCGGTACCCGACAAACAGGGCTAGCACTGCTGAAAATAGCAGATCTAGTTCGAGATGGTTACCTAATACCCGAAATAAAACAGCAGGCATACTTATTATCACGCCAGCAACCTGAGTGTGCCCAAGCGCTCATACAGCGTTGGTTGGGCAACAAAGAACGCTACACTAATGCCTAAGACTCACTCTAAAAAAAGTATCTAACAAAACGCACGAAGTAAACAATTTACCACCCTCAGTGCCAGTTAAACTTAGTTATAAAAAAACCACTCAAGGTTTAAACATTGAATGGTTTTTCTTGTCCTGACACTAAGGCTAGTTCAGGTTAATGGGCTTCATCCCAATTATCACCACTACCTGCCTCTGCAATTAACGGCACACTAAGCTCTACCGCATCATTCATTAGGGTTACTAACTTCTGCGTGGTTTCATCAACGATATCTTGATGAATTTCAAAGATAAGTTCATCGTGAACCTGCATGGTCATTTTAATGCGGTCATCATTTTGTTCAAGTAACCACTGGTCTACCGCTAACATGGCCTTTTTAATTATATCTGCAGCGGTACCTTGCATTGGCGCATTGATTGCTGCCCGTTCAGCAGCTTTTTTACGCATACCATTTTTAGCATTAATATCAGGTAGATATAATCGACGTCCGAACAAGGTTTCAACATAACCCTGCTCACTCGCTTGTTGACGAGTGTCTTCCATATACGTTAATACACCAGGGTAACGTTGAAAATACTTATCTTGATACTCTTGCGCTTGTTGGCGACCAATATGGAGTTGCTTCGCTAAACCAAATGCTGACATGCCGTAAATTAAACCAAAATTAATAGCCTTTGCACTGCGGCGCTGATCGGTAGTAACGTCATCAAGTTCAACGGCAAAAATTTCTGCTGCTGTTGCTCGGTGGATATCTTTCCCTTCGCTAAAGGCGGTAACTAAGCCTTTATCGTTCGACAGATGCGCCATGATACGTAATTCAATTTGAGAATAATCTATCGCAACTATTTTGTGATCTTTAGGTGCAATAAAGGCCTGGCGAATTTTTCGCCCTTGCTCACTGCGAATTGGTATGTTCTGTAGGTTCGGATCGGTTGAAGATAAACGCCCAGTTGCCGTAACCGCTTGGTGGTAAGATGTATGTAAACGATTAGTTTTATCACTAACCATAAGAGGCAGCTTGTCAGTATAGGTCGACTTTAGTTTACTTAATCCTCGGTTTTCTAAAATAATCTTAGGTAAAGGGTAATCAAGTGCTAATTCCTGTAGCACCTCCTCTGCCGTAGACGGTGCACCTTTTGGTGTCTTTTTGATGACCGGTATTTTTAACTCTTCAAAAAGAATTTGCTGTAACTGCTTTGGTGATGACAAGTTAAAGCTTTTACCAGCTAAATTATGTGCTTCAATTTCTAGCTCAGCTAAGCGTTGTCCTATGCTTAGACTCTGATCGGCTAAAATATCACTGTCAATCAATACACCTGTTTGCTCCATACGAGCCAGTACAGGTAAAAGCGGCATTTCAATGTCATTGAAAACACTTAACTGTGTGCTTGATTGCGCTAACGCAGGGAAAATAGCATGATGTAATCGCAAGGTAATATCCGCATCTTCTGCGGCATAATGACCTGCTTTCTCAATATCTATTTGGTTAAAAGTCAGCTGTTTAGCACCTTTACCTGCAATATCTTCGAAATGCACGGTTTTATAGTCAAGGTACTTCAGTGCTAATGCATCCATATTATGGCGAGTCGCCACACTGTTATAACAATAAGACTCGATCATGGTGTCAAATTCAATGCCTTGCAAGGCAATATCATACTGGCTCAGTACATTGGTATCATACTTAAGATTTTGTCCAATTTTTTTAATCTTAGTGCTTTCAAGTAACGGTTTTAATTGTGCTAACACCCAGTCTTTATCGAGCTGTTCTGGGGCATCTTCATAATCATGGGTTAAAGGCACATAAGCTGCTTTTCCAAGTTCTATAGCAAACGACAAACCGACTAATTCAGCCTTCATATAATCAACACTAGTCGTTTCAGTATCGAAAGCAAAGACATCACTTTCTTGTAACTTTTTAAGCCACTGTTCAAAAAGTGATTTATCTAAAACAACATCATACTGGCTTTTTTCAACGTCAACCGCTGCAATAACCGCTGCTTGTTCATTTTCTGAGTTACCAGATACAGAGGTTTTGCTATTCGTGCTACTTATCTCATTCCCACCATTAGTTAAATCGGCTAATAAGCGCTTTAATTCAAATTTTTGATACAGTTCAGTCAATGCTGGAATATCAGGCGCTTTCGGGCCCAATTCCGCGGCAGATTGCTCTAATTCAACATCACATTTAATGGTAGCTAATTGATAAGACAATGGTAACTGCTCTAAAGCATCTCGAAGATTCTCACCAATTTTGCCCTTCACTTTATCTGCATTGGCGATAACCTGCTCTAATGTGCCGTGTTCAGTTAACCACTTAACGGCGGTTTTAGGTCCGCACTTTACCACACCAGGGATGTTATCAACTTTGTCGCCCATCAAAGCAAGGTAATCAATAATTTGGTCTGGTCGAACGCCAAATTTTTCACTAACCCCTGCAACATCCATTTCTACATCTGTCATCGTATTAATCAAACGAACATGCTCAGTCACTAACTGCGCCATATCTTTATCGCCCGTCGAAATAACAGTTTCGATACCTAGTTCATCCGCTTGCTTTGCCAAGGTACCAATAACATCATCCGCCTCAACGCCGGGAGTTACTATAAGGGGTAAGCCCATAGCAGTAATAATTTCATGCAAAGGAGCAATTTGACTACGTAAATCATCAGGCATGGGGGGGCGATTTGCTTTGTACTCAGGGTACATATCATTACGAAAGGTTTTCCCTTTAGCATCGAAAATAGCGATTATATTGCCAGTAGGGTAGTCTTTTTTCAGACTTCTCAACATGTTCAGTACACCAGTAATAGCACCGGTCGGTTGACCATCTGCAGTCGAAAGTGCTTGCAAATAGGGTACGTGATAGGCTCGAAATAAATACGATGAACCATCGACCAAAATTAAGGGAGATTTTGTGTTATCAAAGTCTTGAGTGGTTGCAGAAGTTGTCATATGAAATACGCGAAGCGACTAAATTAAGCTAAAGGTGGCTAAGCATGCCACAAAGCGCAAGTAGGCTCCACTTTATCAGTACGCTTTCTTATTGCTGCTTGTGGATAACCTTGTGATCAAGTACGAAAAACAGCCAGAATTTTGCAGGTAGCAAATCTAGCTTTGTAGTTGTAGTTATTTGGATTCATTAAGAAAAAGCATGATATGTTTGCTTTTAAATTTGCAATGTTTTTATTTTAGTTATTTGTGGATAAATTTATTACCCAGCTATACCGTAGCTGTATAAAAAATCAACTAAAGAAAATAACGAGGTAAGAGATTATCAGAATTTGGCGTGATTACCAGCGCATTATTAAACTTTTTTTACCGATTTTTGACACTTTTAAATAACAAAAAAACATAAGCGAGTAAGGGCAATAGCTAGCAAGAGATCCACCAGTTGAGGAATTATTTCGACGGTGAAAATAATTGTTTTCCGATGACAAAATAGATTTTGCTTCCCCTATTATCCTAAGAAAAGAGTGCATCAATATTTTTATCAAAACGACTTGCTCAAGTTAAATTTTTCAAATTATTTTTGTTGGAGTTCACGCCGCTCTTTTGATGAAAATCAGCCATCGAGTAATTAACAGTTTAATTTAATAATAAGAAGTATTCTTATTTAGCTAGGTTAGTATTTTTGTTATATTTATTTCTGCAATATCATATGGCCGTGTCATTTTCCGGCTCTTATACTAAATAAAGTGATTCAATATTATTAGTGTTAACTCGAATCATTGACAGTAAACTGGGCTCAAGCTATTTTTGGTCCTACCTAACCTTATTTAATTAAAGATTAACGAGCACTATTATGAAAAATTTTATTCAACTATCACTACTTACTTTGGCATTAAGCTCTGCATTACTAACCTCGAATCTAGTCAATGCCAATAGTATGCCGCAATCAGAATCTCCAGCGAATGCCTCGGTGTATATTATTTCTCCCGCTGATGGTGCAACAGTAAAAGAAACATTTACGGTCACCTTTGGCTTAAAAGATATGGGTGTATCTCCAGCGGGTATCGAGAAAAAACATACTGGCCATCATCATTTATTAATTGATAAAGACACACTGCCTGCCTTTGATATGCCTATGGGTGGCGATGTTCAACACTTTGGCGGTGGACAAACACAAACAACGTTAACTTTGCCTAAAGGGCAGCATACATTACAACTTATTTTAGGTGATCATCATCATATTCCTCATAAACCTGCCGTTATTTCAAAAAAAATAACGATTACTGTAAAGTAGCATGCCACTTCGATTCGGTTGCTAATCTAACTGAAGGGTAGTTTTATCAGGGTTTGCTAACATAGCAACTGTGCGTATTGTTTATTACTGTTTACTTACTAACAAGAAGTAAGCAGTATATGCGCCTTGTAAACTTACACCGTTGAATTTCCTAACAACGAATAGCTTAAATAAGCAAACTCAGCATAATAATAACTTGTGTGGTAGAAAAAACAGAAGATTTAATAATGTCTGTCACTAAGTTTTAATAAAGGATTATCAATGAATTATATGCTATTAATTGCAACTCTACTTCTCAGTTTACTCATTTCTTCATGCGCAAGTATCACCAAACCACAACAAGAAAAAGATATTAATCAAGTATCTGAAGTTCCAATAAACTACAGTCTCTTCCCGAATATAGAAAACGAACAGTTAATTTCAGAAGATGTATTTTTTCTAACGGCGGCACAACAAAAAGAATTTCTTTTCGCGATTGATCAACATATTGCAAACGGCTTGGCCCCGCACAAGGCATTAAGTGAAGTTTTAGCAGAAAGATTAGCTAACTTCACCTACTACGGTGAAACTTATGATGCAACGACAGCGATTAGCTTAAACAAAGGTAACTGCATGAGCTTAGCGATTTTGACTACGGCTTACGCAAAATTACTAGGCCTTGATTTTTCGTATCGAAAAGTAAGCACTCTACCTGTATTTACTAAAAAAGATGATGTTATTTTGTCATCCTCACATGTACAAACAATAGTTTACGATCCCACTTTTATTAAAGATGAAAGTATATTATATCTATCAAGCCCTGCAGTCGTTATTGATTATTTCCCCAGTAAAAACCATCGATCAGGTAGAAAATTTTCATTAGAAACCTTCCTCGCTATGTATTACAAAAATATTGCTGCCGATGCCTTAGCAGATAAAAATTTAAATAAATCATTCTTATATGCAAATAAGGCTTATCAGTTAGATACTGAAAATATTGAAACAATTAACCTGTTAGCTGTTATTCACCGACGATCAGGCGATCTACAAACAGCAGAGGCGATATATAAAACAGGCATGGACAAAGAACAAATTAATATAGCGCTATTAAGTAATTATATTATGTTACTTAAGTCTCAGCAGCGTATGGGTGAAGTTAACACCTTGCAAGCAAAACTAAACCAACTGGATGACCCCGATCCTTATCAATGGTTAGGAGAGGCTTATACTGCAAAAAGTATTGGCAACATGAAACAAGCAGAAATTTACTTTAAGAAAGCTTTGGAAAAAGCACCATACCTCAACCAAGCATATATGGGGCTTTACAAAATTTATGTCCAACAAAATAAACTAAGAAAGGCCCAAACAATGCTAGTGAAAGCATTAGAGTGGACCTATGAACTAGATGAAAGAAAACTATACAAATATAAGCTTTATAATATTAAACACCACATAGCCGCCAATCATTAACGGCATAATCATCAGCCTTTAACCTTGGCGCTAAAGTGTCACAAACTCTTCTGCCGACGTGGGATGAATAGCAATGGTATTATCAAAGTCGGCTTTTGTTGCCCCCATTTTCATTGCCACAGCAAACCCTTGCAATAACTCATCACTACCAAAACCAATGCTATGTAAACCAACAACCTTCTCTGCACTACCAGCACAAATTAACTTCATTCGTGTAGGATCTCGATGCTCTTCTGTGATAGCTTGATAAAGAGCCGTGAATTGTGATTTATAAACGGTAATATTGTCCTCACCGTATTGTGCAATGGCTTCCTCTTCAGTTAAGCCAACAGTACCAATGACAGGATGGCTAAAGACGACTGTAGCAATGCCTGAGTAATCTAAATGCTCTTCTGGTTTATTATTAAATAGACGTTCACATAAACGGCGGCCAGCAGCTACAGCAACAGGCGTTAATTGTGCGCGGCCTGTGTTATCACCTACGGCATATATGCCGTCAACATTGGTATTTTGATACTTATCTGTTTCGATAAAGCCGCGATCATTGGTAGCAACACCCGTGGCAGCTAGGTTAATATTATCTGTCGCTGGCTCTCGACCAATTGCCCAGACCAAGGTGTCAACGGGTCCAATGCTTTTGCCATTAGTTAGATGAACAATTAATGTGCCGTCTACTAATTTTTCAACACGCTCTGGCGTACTATGATTATGTAATGTCGGACCATGCTTTGCCATTTGCTCAACTAAGGTATCACTCAGCATGTTATCAAAACCGCGCAAAGGTTTTTCTTTACGCACTAGTAAGTGAGCTTTTGTACCTAAAGCATGAAAAACACCTGCTAATTCAACCGCGATATAACCAGCGCCAACGACAGCAACACTCTTTGGTTGCTCCGTTAAAGCAAAGAAACCATCAGAATCGATACCGTATTCGGCACCTTCAATATTAGGAAGCGTAGGACGTCCGCCCGTAGCAATGGTAATATGATCAGCAGTGATTAACTCACCATTTACTTCAACGGTATTTTTATCAACAAATTTAGCAAAACCATCAATAACCGTTACTTCATTAGCATCGAAACCACGCTGATAAGCCGCATGAATACGTTCAATATAGGCTTCTCGGTTCGCAACTAATTTTGCCCAATCAAACTGAGGGCTGCCTTGAGATAAATATTGTGCAAAACCATAATCATTCGCATACTTCAATGCATCAGATATCTGGCCAGCATACCACATTGCTTTTTTAGGTACACAACCAACATTTACGCACGTACCACCAATATATTTGGCCTCAATAACAGCTGCTTTTTTACCTAATTTTGCCGCACGGTTAGCAGATGCTATACCGCCACTTCCACCGCCAATAGCAAGATAATCAAAATGTTGTGTCATAGTTTCACTCATTAGTTAATGTATTGTTTACAGCCATGATACTTCAAAATTCGAGTTCATGGGTATAAATAGAATGTGGGCGCAAATGACACTTTATTCAAGTATCAAACATAATATTAATAACTTTTTCAGCAGTTAACGCATACGTTTATCGAATTAGCTACTAGAAGAAATATATTCCGTTTTATTTATCAGTAGATTTTCCATAATTATCTTAGCGGGCCTTGGTTTACTATATAAATACCCTTGAATATAATGACATTGCTTTGCCACTAAGTAGTTCAATTGCTCAGCCGTCTCAACACCCTCGGCAATACAATGCAGGTTTAGTCTTTTAGCTAAAACTAGCGTTGTATCAACAATTGCCTCATCGGCTTCATTAATGCCAATACCAGAAACAAAACTGCGATCTATTTTAATAATATCTAGCGGTAATTTTTTTAAATAGGACAATGATGAAAAGCCCGTACCAAAATCATCGAGCGCTAAAGTAATACCTAACGAAGATAACTTACGCATGGTGGTGATGGCATTTTCAGGCTGTAAAATGAGCGAACTCTCTGTGATTTCAACACGTAATATAGCAGCAGGTAATTGATAGCGCGCCAATAATTTACTTATGAAAGAGACTATATCTGCTTCAACAAAGTGTTGTACTGATAAGTTTATAGATACATAAAAGTCAGGTCGTATAGTGTGCCATTCTTTTAGATCTTTACATACTCGCTCAAGTGCCATCTCTGTCATCTTGATAATTAGATTTAGCTCTTCAGCTATTGCAATAAAATCGTTAGGAGGCAGTAAATCCTTAGGCGTTTGCCAACGCATTAACATCTCAACACCCACCGCTTTACCGGAATAAGCATCAATAATGGGCTGGTAGTGGTTAATAAATTCATCATTTTTCACCGCTAGTTTTAATGCCGACTCCAGATTCAAACGCTCCTTGGCTTCAACATTCATTTGTGCGGTATAAAATTTGAAATTACCTTTTCCAGCCTGTTTCGCATGGTACATAGCAACATCTGCATGGCGTAAAAGTTCGTCTGAGTTAATACCGTCATTTGGGTATAAAGCAATACCAACACTTGCACCAACACTGACTAAATTTCCATCTAAATCAATAGATTGACCTATAGTGTCAATAACTTTTTCTGCTATCCGCCCTAGTTTGTTTTCATTTGCAAAACTCTCTAGTAAGACAACAAATTCGTCACCGCCAATACGTGCAACCGTATCATCAATACGTAATGCGCTCTTTAAGCGTTTAGTGATTTCTTGTAATAATAAATCACCAAATTCATGCCCTAAAGAATCATTAACTTGTTTAAATCGGTCAAGATCAATAAAGAATACCGCTATCGAGGTATCTCGTCGATTGGAAAAGTCGATTGCATGTTTAATACGTTCAAGCAGTAACGTACGATTAGGTAACCCCGTTAAATGATCGTAATTGGCTAACAACCGCAGTTCACTCTCTGCACTTTTCTGTGCACTAATATCCGTTAAAACAAATAAATAATGAAGAGCATTTGTGACAGAGCTGAGTCCTACCGTGACATTGATAATAACGTGGTACTCATCCTTGTTAGCAGTCACTATCAACTCTTCACCGCGCCAATGTTCCCCCTCTTTTAACGACAGCATTAATTTACGATAAAAAATGCGGCGCTTCTGACTGACGCCTAAAAGCTTGTCACTAAAATCAAACTCTTCTTCGGGCCAGTCAAAAACAGCACGCATTGATTGGTTGGCGGTAATCCTGGATATTTTTTCATCAATAATAAAAACCCAATCCTGAGTTTGTTGGAACGCATCACCATAATACTGGGCACGCTCTTCATTAGCGCGAGATTCAGTAATATTAGTATAAGATCCTGTCACCCTAACCGGGTTATTATTAGTGTCTACTGCAACAATTTTCCCTAAATCTTTATACCAGAACCACTGACCATCTGATGTTTTTAAACGATAGGTGCAAGAAAAATTATCTTTCAAATTGGCACTATTAATGAATAACTGCCAACAATGAATAAAATTATCATAGTCTTCAGGGTGAATAAGCGCTGTATGCTCGTCTAAACTATAAAATAGTGCTTTTTCTCGATAACCTAAATCTAAAGCAATACGTTTACCAAACATTAAATTTTCATCGGCTTGCCAATCCCAAACTTCACTATTGCTTCCTGTTAAGGCTAGTTGTAGGCGATTTTCTCGATATTTCACTTTCTCATGAATATCAAGTAACTCTTGCTGCTGAGTTTTACGATAACGATACCAAATCACCATCATTACCATTAAAGCGAGAGAGTACAATACTATCGCTAGTGGCGATCCCCAAGGAGGAAAGGCTACATTAAACTTAATGTTTACGGGCGATGAATATTCTCCGGTATAAGGGGATTTAGCTTGAATAGATAAGGTATGCTTACCTGAAGCAAGGCTTGGAAAGGTGACATGAGCTTCCCTACTTGCTGGGTAGTCAATAGTATCTTGTCCCGTTAAGCTATATTGATAGGTGATACTTTTCTCATTGCCATACGAGAAAGTAGAAAAATCAATACGAATTCCAACATCATCATGATTAAGGTTAATAACAGCATTATTTTCAATAACTAAGGGTAGGCTTAAATCTCGTGATAACACGCCTACAGCGGTAACCTTAACTTGAACATTTTCATTATGGTGTATTTCTTTAAGTTGTAAGGGATCAAAAATACTAATCCCCTCCATAGAGCCATAAACAAATGAACCCTCTGCAAGTGACGCATATGCTCTAGCATTAAATTCAGTGGCGCCAAGGCCATTTTTACGAGTGAAATGATTTATGTGTTGATTATCTGAGTCCAACATAAATATCCCATTATGGCTAGAAAACCATATATCGCCAGCATCATCTGCCATGACACCATAAACATTATTTTCAATAATAGAGTTAGCTTTATGGTAAAAATATTTCTCTTTAAAATCAGGTAAGGTTAAACCTATTAGACCTTTGCCACTGTAGCTCAACCAAAGTACTTGATTATTGCCAATTACCCAATTATCTATATAAACATTTTCCCCCGCTAATACCCCCCCCAGTTGATAAAGTTGTAAAAACTCTCGTGTATCGGCATTAAATCCCCATAAACCATCATTACTCGTAAGTAAAAACCAATGACTATTTGGTAATGAACCCAAGAAATATAATAAACGCTCAGGAGGAAACTGTGCGGTAATTTCATCCAATGTATCAATTTGATACGTGATTACATTAATTTGAAAAAGGCCTTTTTCATTGGTTAACCATAGGAAATCCCCTTCTTTTAAGATATCAAATTGCTCTAATGCCAGCAGCTGATTAATTTCATCATTAAAAGGTAGAGGTATTATTTTGGCTTGTTTTTTATCAAATAACAGTACACCTTGGGCAGTAGAAACCAATAGCAGCTCTGGTGATAAAGTTAGCAACTTATGTATATGACTAGTCGTATAGATATTTTTAGAATCATCATTCACTAAAAGGGGGGTTACTCTCTGCTTTGCTAGATCAATTAAATTCAAACCATTTGAAGTCGCGACCCAAAGCAAACCCTTATTAACACTATCTGGTAAAGCATGCCAAACTTCGTTATAACTCAAACTCGCAGGATTATTTTTTTTATAACTATAGTTTTTAACTAATTCTTTTTGAGGATCCCATTGGTAAGCTCCTACCGTATTTGAGCCAAGCCAGAAAATTCCACGGTTATCTTTAATCAGTGTTTTTATATTATCATCAGTAATATCATTAAAATAATCGCTAAAGCCAAATAGAAACTCACTATCGTTATTTGTTGTATTAATGGCGTATAACCCCTTATCAGAGGCTACGTATAGTATTTCTCCATCAAGTAATGTCTGCCAGGGCGCCATATTTTCTATAAGCTGTTGGTAGCCTGATAACTGCGACTCTCCCTTGATATATGCCTTAATCTGCGCGACATTTATAGCAAAAAAACCATCGAAAGAGCCTAAATATAAGGTTTGGTTCTTGTCCGCATGTACGGTATATATATTATTAAATTCTGCTACATTCGAATGTTTGCTAAACTCAGTTGAGATTTTCGGTAACTTTTTCCAGAGCTTACTCTCAATATCATAGGCGAACACGCCTATCTGAGAACTTATATACATGACACCATCATTCAATGCCATTTTATATAACCTGGAGTCCCCTGCAAATTCTGCCTCTAAATCTATTACTTGCTGATATTCTCCAGTAATTTGATTATAAACACCGAGTGTTTTTGAAGTTAACACCCAAATTTTATTATCATAATCATTAATTAAGTCAGTGATGTAATAATCAAAACCTTGTGTAATTTTTATTGGAATATACTGGTATATATCTGTTTTGGGGTTATAACTGTATAGTTGTCGACCATCAACATTTAGCCAAATCAAACCATTTTTATCTTCTAACAGATTGTATATAGCAACATTTTCAAAGCTATGTTTTGGTCCTGGCAATTGCCTGACTTTATTGCCATCATAAATATTGACACCGTTTTCAGTGGCTAGCCAAATAAAACCGGTTTTGTCTTGTATAATAGAAGTAACGCTACCTTGCGATAAACCATCCTCTACTGAAAGAAGCTCTAGGGAAAGGTTCTCTATTTCAGCATGACTTTTAGGTGCGATTAGGCCGCCAATAAAAATAACGCTCAAAAAAATGCTTAACGGTAATCGGCAGGAAAGAAGTAATCTCTTAAGCATCATCACTCAACAACAGAATTAATTATCAGATTTTATCAAGTCACATAAAGTATAGTTTACGATGGCGTTGTGCAAACAAAAATCAATAAAAACATAACTGCTAACAAGCGGTTTACTTACGTTATACAATAAAATCACACCAATGCGTTATAGAGTAAAATATAAACAGTGTGCTTTTATAACGTCATATGGTGAATATTTTATAACTATTGTTTTAATAACCTTGAATAAAGCCTTTCTAGGTCATACATCTCTTATAACATAAACTAATTATTAAGCATTATGACCAATCCATTATTAGTACCTAGCGAATTACCTGCCTTTTCAAAAATTAAACCTGAACATGTGAAACCTGCTGTTGAGCAATCTATTAGTGATTGCAAAAAAGTAATCGAACAAGTTCTCGCTAATAATGGTGAATTTACTTGGGAGAACTTAGTATTACCTATTGATGAAGTTGATGATGTGTTATCTAAACTTTGGTCGCCGGTTTCCCACATGAATTCAGTGGTAAGTAGTGATGAATTGCGTGAAGCATATGAATCCTGTTTGCCCCTTTTATCTGACTATGGCACCTTTGTTGGTCAACACGAAGGTTTATATCAAGCCTACCTTAGTGTTAAAAACAGTAATAACTTTAAGCAACTGAATGTAGCGCAACAAAAAGTGATCACCAATGCCCTTCGCGATTTTAAACTATCAGGTATTGCTTTAGATAATAACGATAAGAAACGTTATGGTGAAATAGCGACTCGTTTATCCGAACTAAGCTCTACCTTTAGTAATAACGTGCTCGATGCTACTCATGCTTTTAGTATTACCATAGCCGATGCAAAAGAACTTACTGGTTTGCCTGAGAGTGCTTTAGCCGCGGCGAAAGAACTTGCCTCTACAAAAGAGCAACAGGGCTTTACGTTTACTCTTGATATTCCAAGTTATCTACCCGTAATGATGTATTGTGATAATGCAGATTTGCGAGAACAACTTTATACCGCATTTGTTACCCGTGCCTCAGATCAAGGGCCTAATGCGAATGAATTTGATAATAGCGTCATCATGGATGAGCTACTTAGTTTACGACATGAATTGGCTAACTTGCTTGATTTTGATAACTATGCCCAACACTCATTAGCCACTAAAATGGCAAATAATACCAGTGAAGTAATGGCATTTCTTGAAAATTTAGCTATTAAATCACAATCCCAAGGTAAAAAAGATTTTAAAGAGTTAACCGACTTTGCGGCAAGTGAGTTTAACCAAGATAACCTACAGGCTTGGGATTTAGCGTATTACAGTGAAAAGTTAAAACAAAGTCGTTACGCAATTTCAGATGAACAATTACGTCCATACTTCCCTAAGGATAAAGTAGTTTCTGGTTTATTCGAAGTCGTCCATAAGCTTTTCGGCTTATCTATCAAACATCGAAAAGGCGTTGATGTTTGGCATGACGATGTTAACTTTTATGATGTCTTTGATAAAGCTGGAGAAAAGCGAGGCAGTTTTTACCTTGATCTGTATGCCCGCGAGAAAAAACGTGGTGGTGCTTGGATGGATGACTGCGTTGGCAGAAGTCAGTTATCCGATGGTTCCATTCAATATCCCGTTGCCTATTTAACCTGTAACTTTAACGGGCCCGTAGGTAACCAAACAGCATTATTTACTCACGACGAAGTCGTTACCCTATTCCATGAGTTTGGTCATGGTATTCATCACATGTTAAGCCAAATAAACGCCAGCAGTGTTGCGGGTATTAATGGCGTTCCTTGGGATGCAGTGGAGCTTCCTAGTCAATTCTTAGAAAACTGGTGCTGGCAACCAGAAGCGCTTGCCTTTATTTCAAGCCATTTTGAAACGGGTGAGCCACTCCCTCAAGAAATGTTAACTAAAATGCTAGCGGCAAAAAATTTCCAATCGGCGATGCAAATGTTACGTCAAATTGAGTTCAGCATCTTTGATTTCACTATGCATGAAAGCTTTGAACCAAAAGCATCTAACAATGAGAAACATATTCAGCAAGTGCTCGATAATGTTAGAAATAAGTATGCTGTTGTAACTGCACCTGAATTTAATCGCTTTCAACATGGCTTTAGCCATATTTTTGGTGGTGGCTATTCAGCTGGTTACTATAGCTACAAGTGGGCAGAAGTATTATCAGCTGACGCATTCGGTTTATTTGAAGAACAAGGTATTTTCGATGAAAAAACTGGTCAGTCATTCTTAACTAATATTTTAGAAAAAGGCGGCAGCGAAGAACCAAGTGAGTTATTTAAAAAGTTCAGAGGCAGAGCACCAGAAATTGATGCGTTATTGCGTCACTCTGGCATAGAAGCTTAACTGAGTATATTAGCCGTATGACACACGAATCTTTTAAATCGTTATACCAGCGTGCCGCCGATCGAAAAGGTGGAAAATCAGCACTTGAGCTCTTGTTAGGTAAAAGAATACTGGGTAAAAAATTACTTGATGATAACGCCGCAGGGCAAAGTATTATTCAACTCACGGATGACAGAGTTTTGGCTGCTTTTACCAAACAGATTTTTAAGTCTGGTTTTGTTTGGCGAGTTGTTGAGAATAAATGGCCTGACTTTGAGGAGCATTTTTTTAATTTTAATATCGAAAAAATGCTCATGATGCCTGAGGAAATGTTGGAACGAAAAGCAGCAGATCCTAAAATCATTCGTAATTACAATAAAGTCAAAACAATAAAAGCTAATGCACAGATGATTTTTGATGTCACATTAGACAAAAACATTAGCTTTGCTCAGTTTATAAATGACTGGCCGAGTGAAGATATTATTGGCTTATGGGCTTATTTGAAAAAACATGGTCAACGTTTAGGGGGTAATACTGGCCCTTACGCGCTTAGATTATTAGGCAAGGATACGTTTATTTTAAGCAGTGATGTTGAGGCTTATTTAAGAGCGCAGCAAGTCATTGATGGTGGTTTACAAAGTAAAAAAAGCTTAACAGCTATACAGGCATATTTTAACAAGCTGCAAACAGAGAGTGGCTATAGCTTGACGCAGTTAAGCCGTCTAATTGCTTTTGCTAGTGGTGATAATTATGTGCAGGTTACTGAATAAAAATATAAATTTAAAATAATTCACTATACTCAAATGAATCTACATAGTCTTATTGGAAGATCACTGTGTTATTCAATTCTGCTGAGTTTATTTTTCTATTCTTACCAATTAGTTTATTGCTGTTTTTTTATCTCGCTAAACGCAGGGGTAATGAGGCAGCAATAGCAGGTCTAGTTGCTTCTTCATTGTTCTTTTATGGTTGGTGGAATCCTAGTTATCTAATATTATTGTCAACTTCAATGGTACTCAACTACCAACTAGGTAAACACATAGGTAGAAACAATAAGAAAAAATTACTTTTTGTGGGTATTTTCCTTAATTTAGCCGCTATCGCTTATTTTAAGTATGCTGGCTTTATTGTTTTTAACTTAAATATCATCACTGGAGAAAATTGGGATCTCGGCAATATAATCCTACCTTTAGCTATTTCATTTTTTACCTTTCAACAAATAGCATACTTAGTCGATTCATATAGAGGTATCACTAAAGAGTATAGTTTTCTGCATTACGCTTTATTTGTGTCATTCTTTCCGCAGTTAATTGCTGGACCAATTGTCCACCACAAAGATATGCTGCCACAATTTTCTAACATTAAACGATACCAAGTAAACAGTACCAACTTCAAAATTGGGTTAACTATTTTTGCTATTGGTTTATTCAAAAAAACAGTATTAGCCGACGGCATTGCTGTGTACGCCAACCCAATTTTTACCATTGCAGATACAGGGGGCAATGTTGACCTATTTATGGCCTGGGGTGGCACATTAGCTTACACTTTTCAGCTTTATTTTGATTTCTCTGGTTATTCTGACATGGCAATAGGTATTGCCCGCCTTTTTGGTATTATATTACCCCTTAATTTTTATTCCCCTTACAAAGCAGCCAATATTTCAGAATTCTGGCGCCGCTGGCATATTACCCTATCTCACTTTTTACGCGATTATGTTTATATTGCTTTAGGCGGCAATCGCAGCGGTAAATTTAAACGTTACAGTAACTTGTTTATTACTATGTTACTTGGTGGTTTATGGCATGGTGCAGGTTGGAACTTTATTATTTGGGGAGCTTTGCACGGTAGCTATTTGATGATTAATCTTGGTTGGCAAGCGATGAAACTCAAGTATTCTTTCTTTATCAGTGAAAGTAAGTTTTATATTTTTAGTGCTTGGCTGATTACATTTATTGCCGTTGTTATAGGTTGGGTCTTTTTTAGAGCCGTAACTTTAGATGGCGCACTGATAATAATTAAAGGTATGGTAGGCTTAAATGGTATTGAAATTCCCAATGCTATTCTTGCCCGTACAGGCTCATTTGGCAGTGTTTTGCAGGCGCTTGGAGTAACCCCATCAAATGGAGGAAAAACATTTGTCATGACTTGGTTATGGAATATTACTCTATTAATCTTTGTCTTAACACTACCAAATATTCAAGATTTATTTTTCAAAAATCAAGGCACGTTGAATAAGTTTAACTATGCAAATCAAAGTGCTTTTTGGCCTATCAGACAGAAAATATTAGGGTTCTCGTGGAAAGACACCCGTCATTGGGCATTATTTTCAGGCGCTTGCTTAGCGTTAGGTATGTTAACTCTTTCTCAAGTTAGTGAATTCTTATACTTCCAATTTTAGGTCATACTATAACAATGAAATATATCAGCACATACTTCACTAGTTTCGCTATCGTACTTTTTTCTATCGCTATATTTAATTGGTTTATCGACCCTTTTGGCATGTTTTGGTCACCGCAAATAGAAAGAATTAATCTAATAAAACCTGAAGCAGGTAAACGCTCACGTATTACTAAAGCCTATCAAGTGAATGAAATTAAACCTGATATATTAATTGTAGGTAACTCACGCGTTGAAATGGGATTGAACCCAAATAATAAAAACTTTGACGGTAAAGTCGTTTACAATCAGGGCATGCCTGGGGCTGGTGTAGCCATGCAAGTAGATTATGCCCTTGATGCTATCGCTAATAACGACACGATAGAGCAATTGTTCGTTAGCGTAGATTTTCTCGACTTTTTATTAAGTGAAAAACAAGTGCTCGATTTCAAAACAAAAAATAATCATCATGCGCAAACCAATTATGATTTCAGGTTAACTTCCCAAGGTAAGAGCAATCTTGCTAACATTAACCGCTTGAAAGAAAAGTTAATGATGATATTTTCTCTTGATGCCTTTAGCGCTAGTATCAATACTATTTTTCAACAAAAAAGTTTGACGAGTAGTCTCAACCCTCTTGGTTTCAATAGCGCCCTTTCTTACGTTTCTATTATGAATAGTGAAGGAATAAAACCATTATTCAAACAAAAGCTAGATGAAATATCAGCTAGGTTAACTGGTAAACCATGGGTCATTAAAGTACAAGATACTGCCCCTTATTCACCAACATTTGCTCATTTAGGTAGATTAGTTAAGGTAGCTGAAGAAAAAAAAATACTAATTACTTTTTTTATCAATCCTTATCATTTCAGTTACCTACATACTATATCTGACAATAACCAGTGGCATAATTTTCAGGTATGGAAAAAAACATTAGTTAGCTATCTTAGTGCTATGCAAGGAGATGAGTTCATTTTGTGGGATTTTAGCGGCGCAAGTGACTTTGTTAATGAAATTGTACCGATAGCTACCCCAAAACAACAAATGCAGTGGTTTTGGGAGCCTGCACACTATAAGAAAGAACTAGGAGATAGACTTTTAGCTCGTTTGTTTTTCAGAGCTGAAAACAGCAATGTTCACTTTGGTGTAAGATTAACTAGAGGAAATATTGATGGCTTGCTAGAAAAAGATAAAGCAAGCCTAAAAATACACCTAATACAATGGAAAAAATTACAAAAGTTGACTGAATAAATTAAATCTAAGTCAATTTAAAGAAAGCTCTGATAATCAAAGAAACTAGTCAGCTATTTATTATCAGCGGCCACACGACCATACTTATCTTCAAAGCGAACAATGTCATCTTCACCTAAATAACTGCCTGACTGCACTTCAATCATTTCTAAAGGTAGTTTTCCTGGATTTTCTAGCGCATGCACAGCACCAACAGGAATATAGGCGGATTGGTTTTCAGTTAATAACACAACTTTTTCATCTATCGTTACTTTCGCTGTTCCTGACACTATGATCCAGTGTTCAGCTCTGTGATGATGCATTTGCACAGATAGTTTAGCTCCTGGCTTTACAGTAATGCGTTTAACTTGGAAGCGATCACCATTATCTACGCTGTCATACTTGCCCCAAGGACGATAAACCTCTCGATGAATTACAGCTTCTGAACGCTGCTCTTTTTTAAGCTGCTCAACTATCTGTTTAACTTCTTGCACTTTATTTTTATTGGCAACAAGAACGGCATCTGGTGTATCAATAATAACCAAATTATCAACGCCAACTGTTGCAATCAGTTTATTTTGACTATGGATATAACTATTAGTTGTTTGCTGAGCGATTACGTCACCTTTCAAGACGTTTTTATCAGCATTTTGTGGGCAAACTTCCCAAAGAGCAGAATAAGATCCAACATCACTCCAACCTGCATCTAGCGGAATAACCACGGCTGAGTCAGTTTTCTCCATTACCGCATAATCAATGGATTCACTAGCACAAGCCAAAAAATCTGTTATGTTTGGACGCAGGAAGTCAAGATCTTGTTTAACACCTTTCATCGCTTGCTGACAATGCTCTAAAATATCACCTCGATATTTAGCTAACTCTTCTAAATAGCGCGAAGCTTTAAATAAAAACATACCGCTATTCCAAAGGTAATCGCCAGAAGCTAAATAATCACTAGCAACTTGTGCGTTAGGTTTTTCTACGAACTGTGCCACGTCAAAAGTACTAGGCATTTCTTCACTGCCTTTTTTGATATAACCGTATCCTGTTTCAGCGTGAGTCGGCACAATACCAAAGGTGACTAACTTTCCTTTCTGAGCAGCAATAGATGCTTGTTCAACAGATTGATGAAACGCTTCAGTGTCTTGGATGACATGATCTGCCGCTAATACTAACAACATCGCATTTTCGTCTTTTTCTAAGGCATGAATTGCTGCTAGTGCAACTGCTGGGGCGGTATTTCGTCCTTCGGGCTCGAGCAATATCGTACTTTGCTCTTGTGATAATTGTCTGACTTGTTCAGCAACTAAAAAACGATGCTCTTCATTACAAATAAATACTGGCTCACAACTGTTTTTAGGTAAGCGCAATAAGGTATCTTGCAACATACTGCTATCATTAACGAGGGGTAAAAATTGCTTAGGGAAAAGGGCACGAGAAAGAGGCCAAAGGCGTGTGCCGCTACCGCCACACATAATTGCAGGGAAGATTTTTTCTGGGATCATGTTTATTCCGTATAAGTAAAGCAATGCTTAGATGATACTATAATATGCTAAGATAGCTTTCTTTGAAACCATGAATATCTGATGGATAGGACAATAGCGCCAAGCATTACCCCCTATAATGCATCTTTGAATTATAACCTGCAAAAAATAGTATAAAAGGCAAGGTTTAGTCCAATTCCTTCAGGTGAATTGAAGCTAACCCACCTCCATCTATATTAATAAAGTAAGATAATCGTTCATTATGAAGCTGAATATACTCTGCCATACTCAAGTTATTAATAATCACTCCAAAATCGTTTTTAATCTTCTGGTTTTCATTGTTTAATGCCAATGCAATTCGTTTTGCAATTAACTCGTTTACTTCTACGGAGAAATGGCTACCATCGTACGTATTTTCAACTGTATGAGTTACATCGTTAGCTACAGAAAAATCAATAACCTGACTTCCAGTTTGAACCAATTGATAAATACTTTGTAAATAGCTATTTAAAATCCCTTTCTTTCGCATATCTTCCATGTGCCAAACGCTTAACGGTGGAATATAAAATATATTTTTTTCTGCCCCTATAGCCAACAATAACTCATGATACTTATCATTTACTCCAGAAAGAACTTTGCCTTCTACAGTTTGTACGAGAGGCTTGTTAGGGTTAAATTTTGCAGTGGTATTAATAAATACAGAAAAATTTTCATCGAACTCTCTTTCAAGAGGAGATAGCCCAGCAAAAAGGCGCAGAGAATATACTAAGGCATCCACCGTTAAATATGATTGCCAAAAGCTATCAGGGTAGGACCTTTTCTTAATAAACCTAGGTATGTTAGTACTTAGCGATGAAAAATAATTTTGCGGCTCAACAGCGATTATAGACGTTGATATAGAAAGGTTTAGAAAAGAGTTTGCATAATCAGCATAATCAGAAAATTCATTTATACGACCCGCTGAAAAAGCTAAATTAAAACATTTATTAGCATCAATGTTAGCTGCTGGAAGTATTGTTGCTCTTGAACTGCCAAAGATCAAACAGTCAACTGTATCCTTTTTTTTAATCAATTGGTTAATTTTCGTCAACCTTTCGTTAAAACCAAAATTTCTCTTAGTTACAGTATTCCCATTAAAGTACCACAAAGGATCAAATATAACGTTAATTGTAAAAACAGAGGACAGAACCAGTAAAACCGTGACAGTAAATATGGCAAGACTTCGCAAAAAAGTTTTATTCATTAGCTTCTCAAAATTGGAAATATAAAAATTCACTGACTCTATTCATGTTTAAGACACACCATGCAAACAAAATCCCACAACACATAGGGAATGTAGCATAGGCAAATGATTTACCAACTTTTTCAACTGATACGTGACTTGAAGACTCAATAGATTTTGGTAAGTTTATTGTGAATATTTTATTTATCATAGCTAAGCTATTAGGTAGATACTTACACGCAAAGAGTAGCGTAACGATCAATAATACCGCGCTATGCCCAGTATTCGAAGGTTTACCATTGATGATTTGCAATATGGAAACACCCCACCCCTTAAAATCAAAGATAAATGCTTGCCATATTTCGACGTGAGGAAATGAATCAAAATTAACCATCCCTTTGAGAATAACAACTGCAACATCTACACTTTCAGCTCTGAAGAAAACCCAAGAAACAATTACCGAAATGAATGTTATAAACCAACAAAGATTATTATAGACGCTTCCTGAGAAGCTAATATTCAACTTATCAAGCATAAATCGATATAATTGATTTAAAATAAGGTAGGAGCCATGTAATCCCCCCCAAATGATAAAGGTCCATCCTGCACCATGCCAAAAGCCTCCAATTAACATAGTTAAAAGTAGATTGGTATACCTTCTAGCAACACCATTTCGATTCCCTCCTAGTGCTATATAGAGGTAATCTCTTAAAAATGTAGATAAGGTAATATGCCAACGTCGCCAAAAATCTACGATACTAGTTGCTTTATATGGCGAGTTAAAATTAATCGGTAGTCTAATTCCCATCATCAATGCTAATCCTATAGCCATATCAGAATAGCCCGAAAAATCAAAATATAACTGAAAGGTGTATGCCAAAGCCCCTGACCAAGCTAAAGCTATATCAATGCTAGCGCCCTCTGATGCTAAATTAAACACAGGAGAAGAGTACATCGCAATACTATCGGAAATAACCATTTTCTTGAATAAACCCAGAGTAAATATGCATAAGCCTATAAAAAATGGCTTTACACCAAACTTAAAAACCTTTTCTGATTTAAACTGAGGCAATACGCTCTTGTGATGTACAATTGGACCTGCGATTAGCTGCGGAAAGAATGACACAAATAAAGCGTAATGTAGAAAGCTATGCTCTGATGTTTCAAAGCGATATGAATCGACTAAGTATGCTATTTGTTGAAATGTAAAAAACGAAATAGCTAAAGGTAGCACTATTTTTTCTATGTAGATATTTGTACCTAACATAGCGTTACCTTGTTCGACAAAAAAGTTCATGTATTTAAAATAAACTAGTGTGCCTAAGTTAATAACAATCCCCAAGCCAAGCAGAAATTTTCTAACTTTTAAAGACAATATACTCTGCAGCTTTATTCCAAATGAATAGTTAAAAGCCATAGAGCCAATTATAAGTAGTAAATAGCTAGCTTCCCACCAGCCATAAAAAAAGAGTGAGCTGAAAACTAACCAAGAAATCGGGTAGTCTTTCGACGGTGAATATTTCCCCAAAAGAAAATACACAATAAGTGTAATAGGAAGAAATAAGAAGAGAAATTCAGGGGAATTAAATAACAAAAATCTTCCTTAATATTTAGAGGGGAACTTCACTTATCGTGCTATAAATACATTGAGATCATCAAATAATGTATCAATTTTATTCAAGCTAACTTTAGTCTTAGCCAATTCATATAATGTGACAATTTTTTCTGGATCATCTGTCCATATAAATTCAATTTCACTGCTCAAAGCTTTTAAAAATTCTGTTTGATGATTGTCAGTCAGTGCTATATTTGCAACAGATATAAATGGTTTTTCTTTTCTGATACAATCACTTGTGCTCCCAGTGCCGCCATGACATATAATAAAATCAGCATTATCGTAATAACTTTGTAAACTATCTGCATACCTAATGTACTCACAATTCTTAGGTTCATATTCTCCAGAACCTATTTGACAAAGCACCTTTTCGCCAGTAAAAAAACCCTCTCCTACTAGTTTATCTATCTGCATTATTAGTATGTCAAAGTTATAGGTCCCAACAGTTACAAAAATCAAAGTATTTTCCCTTTATAAATAGTTTTAGGATATTTATTCTTAATTTCTTTCCATTGAACATAAAAGCGATTAGCTAATTTCAGTCGATATATTATTTTACCTGTTCTTGATAAGTCACTTACCCTAGTTAAACTTTCAATAAATACACGTTTAGCACCTTGGCTAATAGACCAAATAAAGATGGGAACCGCCATTGAAGACGCAACAGAGATGATAATATCAGGCTTGACCTCTGAAACTATTTTTCTCGCGCTCCAAAAGCTTTTTAAGAAATCACTAATCCTTACCGAAATGCTTCGTGTAGAAAAGTGAGTGGTTTTAGGAATGATATAACACTTTGAGTCATCTAACTCTTTAAAAACTGATGTTGAGTCTTCAGCTGTAACGTAATAAAGCTCGACAGTTTCTATATTTAAGTTTCTGATTACTTGCTTCATTTGGCCTAAAAATCCCCCACCAGCTAAAATAACAAGTATTTTTTTCTTTTCAAAATTCATTTAGCTTCCAACTGCCTCAGCATATGTTTGTATAGACATTGATACCAAGTCTAAACCTTAGCACAGTTAGTCTTTTAATAAGTAGAATGCCGGAAAGATATTTAGAAAAATACGTCAAAAAATAAAAAATCTGCCAACACTTTGAACATCCTAAATGCTTATTTTTATAGTGTGCCCCCCGCATTACTGACGTAATTATTCTGAAATTAACTAACAGAATGTTGTACACATATGTTTTAAAGTCCTATCAAGATCAGTTTTATTATTTTCCTTACGCTTAACTGAAGGTACGACGCAACTAACTCAATAAAATCATCTATTCTCTCTACACGATTGAATAGCACTTTTATACTTAAAAATAATAGCAGTGGTCTTAAAAAGAAAAACTAAGACATAATGGATTGCCAAGTACAGTATTTATTGCAACCACCAAAAGGTGAATTTGTTCTAGTAGCAGCTTCTCCTGATGATAATGATATATTTGCTAGTTGGTTAGGAGGCTACACGTCAAAGGCATATTCTTTTTCAATACAAAAGGATATGTATTTAACTGCTCAGAAAATATTAAAAAAAAAGCCTAAATGGGTTATATTGAGTCGATAAAAATAACATACAAGTTTTTTATTCGTGCAATATCAATAAGGATGAAATGAATTTTTCCCAAATAGCCTCCAAATTTATGGTCCACCATTCAACTCAGGATTACTGTTTATGCAGCCATGATCATTTTATATTCAAATATTTTTATAAAACAGGTAATTTAGTTAAGCTTTGTCAACTTCAACCTATTAATAACAGTTTATTGGCTCGATTCAAAGATTGGTTAGCCCGCTCTTTTATTGCTCGCTCTCTCACTAATAATTTAGGAATTGGGCACGTTATTCAACTACCCTCTGGAACTATATTAGCTCTATATGGAAAAATATATAGATTTGACGGCAGTTCAAAATATGCAAAAATAACATTCAACTATGCATCAAAAGGGATAGCTTCACCCTTAAAAAGTGGTGTAGCCGTACACCCTACCTCTGGCAATGCCTATTTTGGCGAATATGTAAACGATTCTCGTACGGTAGTTAGAATATATAAAATCTATAATGATGGTAGAAACATGGAATGTTGCCATCAATTTATCAATGCCGAAATTAAACATATTCACGGAATATTTTGGGATAAATATAGAAAACGCTTATGGATAAGTACAGGTGATAAAGATACTGAATCCAATTTATATTATACCGATGATGAATTTACCACCGTAGTAAAATATGCTGGCGGAAATCAAACTTGGCGAATGGTATCGATGGCAATTACGCCACATAAGTTATACTGGGGCATGGATGCAGGAAAAGATGCGCCTGCAGATGCATGCAATAAAATAATGAGCTTAGATATTCAAAGTAAGGATTTAAAGCCATTAGTTAACATTGGAAATCCCGCTTACCATATGATCAGAACTGTATCTGGACACATCTACATGGGGACAACCTATGAACCAGGCATGCAACAAGAAACGGAACATGCTGCAGCGCTATGGTTCTCACAAACAGGTGAGAGTTGGGAAAAATTAAAGACTTTTCCTTATAAAGCTTCTCACCGGAAGGGCTGTACAAAATACGCTTACTTATTTTTCCCTACAGGAGTTTCTCCCGATGATATGATAATGCTAACTCCTATTAATACCGTTCAACAAGAGTTTTCTATGATAAAATATTCGCTCAATTAGACATTGGCGAATAGATTTTTACACTTCACTTTGACACGTTTAGTGAATGTAATAATGCTGGGTTTTAAATCTGAGACTCGAAAAAGGGCATTATAAGATGCGGCACTAACAGGTTTGAAGTCATCGCTAGATTCTAACCGAGCAAGCTTATCAGCATAATGATCTTTCCAAATAACGCTACGGAAGGCTCGCTTTTTTGCTGCACATATTCCAAAATATGCCCCTATTTCTTGTAAAACATTGATGCCTGATAAAGAGGCTATTTCATGCTGTAAATCGGTACGGCCCACTGTCGGTTCAATCATGATAAATTTATTTTTAATCGGATCTCTTTTATATTCCATTCCCATTAGCCCTGTGAAACCTATTTTATTACAAAAGCTGAGTGTAATCTCTCTTAGTTCATCACTATACTCTGGAGCCGAAGTACAACTTGCCGTACCTCCCACTTTTAGAGGCCACGAACGTATTTTTCTACCGCAGAAACTTGTGATCTCATCTCCACTTTTTGAAATGAAGCAAAAGTAAAAATAAATATCACTATCTTCACCATTTATCCATTCTTGTAATATCATCCCAGGGTTAACAGGATATATTTCATGATATAGTTTACTGACTTGTTCTGCGCTCTCTACTTTATAACCTTTTTTGAATTGCTTTCCATAAGCTATATTTTGTTCTAAAGGTTTAAATATACAAGGGAAGCTTATAGTATCGAGTTTATTTAAATCCGCTATGTTATTGATAGTGAGTGATCTTGGGATAGGAGATCCGACAGATTCAGCTAATGCTTGGAAAGTTGATTTACTTTGCAGTTCCTCCGTATTTTTAGTGGGGATTAAATCAGTAATAAAATACTCATTTAATTGTTCAAGCTTAGTTGCAAGTTTTGCCACACAAAGCTCTTCTGTTAACAACATCAAAGGTTTATGTTTTTGCTTGCTGCCAAACTCTAAAAGCTGTTCAATAAAAGCGTCACTCGCTGTATTTTTTGATTCCCATCGACCACCATATCTAGAGTGCCATGCAGGCCCCTTTACATTGTGACTAACGAGTAAAACGTCACAACAATCACCTAGTGCTCTCAAAGCACCGAGCGCATTTAATCCACTACCAACGACTAAAATATCACAATTACTAATACACATATTTTTCCCTGTTAATTCAAGCAAGTTCTTTTTCAGCTTCAACAATAGTGCTTACAATGAAATTAATTTCATCTATTGAAACACCCACTAACGGTATCTCTAACAAACCTGAGTCTGGAGAACCGTCGTAAGGCTTAGAGCCTGATTGATAAGCAAAGCGCGTAATTATACCTCTTTGATTTAAGTAAGTAGCTAAATTATCAGGAGCGATGACATGACTACGCAAAACTAATCGAGTAAGAAAGCGATTTTCCAAACATAACTGCGGGGCACTTATAGACTTAAATTCACCAATAAGCTTTTTATAATAAACCAAGCTATTAATTATATTTTTCTTATTCTCGGTGAGCTTTTTATACTGTAATAAAGCAATTGCCGCATCTAAATTGGAGATATTAGTTATAGGGCTATAATAGTCCTTACGTTTATTCTTAAGCTTTGTGCTTATCCTACTTATATAATAATCAAGTTTCCTCCACACTCCTTGCAAAAGAAAATACATTACAAAGTGCACAAAGGCTGGCAACCTTGAGACACTTTGTTCTAAATTAGAAGTAAGTTGAGTAATTCTAGGCTGTAGGTTTTTATTGTTGCATAAAAGTATGCCACCGGAGGCTTTTACCCCTGTTGTTATGGTCTTAGATTGACTAAAACTGATTACTCCAGAATCTCCAAAAGTACCGAGCATTTTCCCTTCATGATACTCCCCTGCAGTCTGGGCTGCATCATCAATTAAGAAAACATTCCTTTTTTTACAAAGAGAACTTAGAGTGTCTATATCAGCAATCTTTCCATACATATGAACCATCAACACGGCTAAAGTTTGCTGACAAATAGAGGCTTCTACACTGCTTATATCAAGCAATAAGTCCTCGCCAACCTTAGCCTTAATCACCTTTAAGCCTGCACTCTCAATGATATCAATAACACTTTGACAAATATATTGAGGGATTATTACCTCGTTCGCGTCAATTTTTTTTTCTTTCATTGCTAATAGCGAAAAATAAATGCCTGCACGAGCTGAATTCAAAAAGGTTGCATGATTTAAATTGTATGCTTCTGACAAAAAATGGCTTAACTTACCCTGATAGTTGCCTAAAATACTTCGCCCTGTTATGAATAACCTTAAACTTAAAAGTATTTCCTTATAACCCCACTGAGCGACATGCAACTTTATTCTAGGCATTAGTTACTACCAGGTTAAAAGGCCAACGATTTAATTTTTTCTCTGAAATACCTAGGTCAGTTAAAACACCTTTCAATAAAATAACACCATCGGTTCTGATATAAACAATCCATAAAAGGTAGGTGAGCATCCCTACTATGACTTTAAAGATCAGTGTAAGTAATACTGAGTCAAGTTGAAAAAATGGTACTATATAATGCTCGACGCCAAATAACATAAGCGCCATGGTAAGGCAGCCACTAAAAGGGGTTATAAATAATGCTAAATACTTAACTATTGGTAATTCAAAGTGTCTTTTAGCAAGCCAGAGTAAATACAAAACAAGGAAAGGGTAAGTAACAGCCAGTGCAATCGAAGCACCAATTATTCCAGATAAATTTGCGCCAACTATCACTGCAGATGGAATAATAATAGCACAAACTGTTGTATATCTAGCGGTAATATCTGCCCTACCTATTGAGATAAGTGCTTGTGTTAATAATGGATCAATTGATTTAAATATCCCCATTATACAAAGTAATTGTAAAGGGACAATAACGGCATCCCATTGGCTCCCTAACAATACAGGTACTAATTCATTAGCCGTCAACATTATCCCCACCAAAACAGGAAAAGTAATTAATGAAATTCCTGCTGAAAGCTTTAAAAGTGCATTATTCAGTGCGGTGTAATTATCTTGCAGTTTAGCGAAAAGAGGGGATGCGACCTGGACAATTAAATTAGTAATATGTGCAGTAGGTAACTCTGCAATTGTTTGGGCCATAGAATACACACCTGTTGATTTTTCTCCCGTAATTTTCCCAAGAATTAATGTTTGTGCATTGGTATATATATACCAAGTGACGCGTGAGTACGTAACAGATACACCAAATTTCATTAGATCAAATGCTTGAACAACATTACCTTTCCTATCTGGTAACCAGCCCGACAACCACATCAAACTAACTGTTTTGAATAGTTGAGCCGCTAATAGTCCATATACCAATGACCACGTTTCATTTCCTAAATATGCTAATATTAAAGTGACAATACACTGTAGTATGATAGAGATGAACTCTACACCTGATATTATTTTAAAACGCATTTCTTTGACAAGTAATGCATCTGGAACAGACTTTATTGCACCTAACAAGAAGCCGAGGGTTATTACTTGTAATAATGCTTCTATACTTGGATTTCCATAAAATTCCGCAGCCATAGATGCACTAAAGAAAACGCATATATATAAAACGATACTGATGACAATGGCTATATAAAAGACACCTGACAACTGTGCTTTAGTTACTACTTTTCTTTGTATAATTGCACTGCCCAGGCCTATATCATTAAAGAACCCAACAAAACCAGCAACAACCATTGCCATTGCCATTAATCCATAGTCTTCAGGCGAGAGTAGTCGGGCTAATATCAAAGTATTAACAAACGAAATTATCCGACCGGCACTTTTACCCAACCCTAGGAAAGCAATACCTCGCAACGTTTGTTTTTTTAAATCTGACATATTTACCTTTCCATGGAATTTAGTATATTAGCTAATTGCTTAGTTTTTTCATATCGAGAGTACTTTTCAATACCTTCGCGACCATTTACTTTCAAACTAATTAACTCTATTAATGCCTTTTCTAACTCAATACTATGAATCCCCATTGAACTCATCTCAACTTCTTTTAACAATAGCCCTGTAGCACCATTATTAGGAGTTAATGCTAAAATAGGCTTGTTTGTACGAATATATTCAAATAGTTTGCCTGGTATTTGATTGTTAAATAAAGGCCCTTGAATAATCAATAGAGCACTCGCTTGCATCATTTCTTCTAAAGAATCTTTGTAAGTGATTGACGGTTTGAAAACTACTAAATCAGTAATGTCTAACGAAGACAAAACACTTTCATATGGTCCTGCGCTAGATAGCCCTCGAAAAACCAACTCAAAATTACTCTTCGATATCTTTCCTTTTCTTTTAAGTATTGAAATGGCAGAAAAAATGGCTTGGGGATCTCTACCGCTTTCATAAACGGCACCACTGTGCAATAGGCTAAAGAAGCCTTCAGTCTCATTTTGCTTTTGAGTTAAACTTGCGAAGTTACCCTCATCGTAGCCATTTTCTATAACATGAAAATTAGACAACTTAACATCTGGGTAGAGAGACTGATATAATGTTGAAGCTCTTTTGGTTGTAAATACAACTTTATCTGCATTTAACAGTGTCTTACGTTCAATTCTATGAGCAACAAAATCATAATTTTTTGCATTCTTATCATATCTACTTTGTAAGGGATCTCTATAATCAGCAATCCAAGGCAAACCACTCCACTTTGATAGTTTATAAGCTATATTATGTGTTGTAGACACAGGATAAGTTGACCAAATAACATCCGGTTGAAACTCTTGAATTATTTTTTTTCCTAATGGCACAGCCGTGTATTTCCACGTCCACCACCTATCAGGCACTTTCATTATGCTCAGATATTTACCTTTTATGGAAAAGTCTCGAGAGGCATTAAATGCAAAGCTTCTAAAAACATGTTTTATTTCAGGAGAGATCGTCTGGCTATGATCAACTGTATTATGCGCGCCCTCATTCACTGTTAAAATGATGGGTTCCCAACCAAAATCTTGAAGGTATTCAGCAAATTTCAACGTTCTTTGCACACCGGCACTTTTGCAGGGAGGGAAGTCCAGTGCAACCATTAATATTCTTTTTTTCGTCATTCTAGTGTGATTTCATCCTTACCTGCTCTAGGCATGGCATGGTGAGCGCACCAACATTACTAAACCTATTACGCTTCATGCCACATAAGTCTCCACTGACTTCACTCTTAACTTTTCTTATTGTCTTAGTATTGCCATCAAATTCACTTTCATTATTCAATAATACTTCTATCTTACCACCATCTCGACTCCTAATAGGGCCACTGGAAAGGTTATTAAAAAGCTTCACAGAACTTGCTTTAAATCGTACATCAATGCCCAGAGTGTTAAATAACGTGTTATGAGAAATAGTGCTGTTACGTGCTCGATTTAGATAAATACCTACATCTTGACTACAATTTAATATAAGGTTATTTCGCATAACTCCATTACTATGCTCACTATCACAGTTCCCATCTCTGCAGAATGAAGGGCCTGTGCCTCCCCCTCCAAAAGATAAGCCAATTCGAGTACTATTATCGTTAATAACAGAAGACTCACAATTCACAATATTGTTTTCAACTAAGCCATTATTTCCATTGCCTTTTAAAAATGCAGCGTAGCTTGTAAAATCTCCACCTAACTTGCTGTTATCACCAATATAGTTTTTGCGCAGTATAGAATCATTACCAGCAACAATATCCACTAATGTAACTGAGCTATGCGTTTCTCTAGCTGAAGTATTATAAATACTATTGGATTCGATTAAAATATGGTCAGGGTATCTTCGATTAGGGATTTTTCCAGAAGAGTTTACTTTGATAGAAGAGTTGAAATCAACTATCTCATTATTTCTAATAACTATATTCTTACTCCCAGCGAGGTGAAAAGCATGCTCACATCCAGAGTGCTTAGCACACACGCCTGTAATTTTTAAATTTTCTACAATCCAATTATCTCCGGTGATCAAAAATCCTTCAAAGGAGTTCAAATTGATACTAACGTCACCAAAGGCCGCTGCAGAAATTCGAATTGGATTAGAAGTCTGTCCAAAAGCTGATAAATACACGCGAGAATAATTGATATTATATTGACCTGGAGAAAGAATGATATCATCCCCTGCTTCTGCATCTTTTATTGCATTGATAAAGTCCTTAGCGGTACTAACATGTACTTTTCTTAAATAATTCTGGGATACAAGCCTTCGATGATGTGTAATAACCCGTTCATCTAGTTCAGTATCTATAGCTGTGATCTTTGAATTCGCAAACGATGCACCAATAACTTTTTGACTTAAAACCACATGAGGGACACTAAAACCTTCGATAGAAGTAAAATAATCCGCAATGTAAGAGGCTGGTTGAGCTAGCTTTTGAAACAGAGGAGATGATGTATTTTCCAGAGAACTCACTACCCTTTTCATAAAAATATCTGCAGGTAAATCATATTGATTGTAAATATACGACCCTATAAATATCCCTAAAACTAAGCATAATGCTAACAGCCAGTGAGCAAAAACCCCCATAATATAAAAATATCGCCCCACATAACCAATTAGTTTCTTCATCATTTATTTGTCAGCCTTTTCAGAGCTTACTTCTTGTACATTCCCTTTTTCTAGTAAATACTTATTGCAGACCTTGGGCAATGCACCGCATTGATACCATACGTTAATTCCTTCTATTTTTGGCAACACACTAGCTGAATTTTCAAATATAACTCCTACATTATCAATTTGAATGGCAACCCTACCTCTAGGCAGTTTGTGCTCAATTGTTCTGCTCTTACTAAACTCATCTATGCTTGGCCTATGGATACTATATAGCTGATGATGAGTTGAATCTGTGGGTAAGTTTATTTCAAAACGCCAACTGGGTGCCTTCTTTGATTTCCTTATACCCAATCCTTTATTAAAGTTTGTTCCATTAAATTGTGCTTCATCACCATCACTCTCTACATAGAATTTATAGTCTTTTCCTCCTAGAATGGATACATCACTCATTTTACCAATTATTTCAGTAACTAAGTGAGCATTTAAATTCTTCGTTTTAATTATCCTACTTTGAGACTTACTGATACCATTATTTTTCACACCTTTTACCACTACCGCATTAGGTACTTGTGGTTTGTTGACCGTATGATATAAGATTTTAGCCTGATACTGCTGATCTGTTGTTTTAATATCATCAAATACAATTAATACATCTTGCTTATGAAGGTAGAGGATTTGTCTTTTCACCTGACTAACTTTGCCATTTTCATCATTTTCATCATACCAAGAACTATTATAAGCTTTCGTTAGATCCGAGTTTATATAAGAAATTGAGCCATTAGAATAAGAGCCTATAATCCTGCCTCCAGTTAACACTTTGCCCTGAGTTCTTTTTTTAAACCAATCATCAACACTTAAAATAGCACTACCCAAAGGCATGGTTATTCTTTGCCCTCCATCAGAAACATTAGCTCGACGACTTGTAGATATTGAATTGAGCTCATTATTTTTCTGAATTAATATCGTATTTTTTGCAACAGATCTAATAGCATAATTTAAACGATTATCCCCTGAATACTTTCCATACATACTGCTGTTTACAAGTAATGGCGCACTTTTAAACAAAGAAATATGCCCATTATCGTAATGACCATGATGAGTAAATGAATCGCCGCTTCGATAGGAAATAAAAGTCTCTTTATCTTCCCAGTTTTGATGAATATAGGCTTGGCCAAAATAGTTTTTTCCAAAAATATCCATAAACGGTAATTCAGCCCTATAATTTGTTTCAGATGACTCATTCAATAAATACTGACTATTAACATCTTTAAAGAGAGGCCAGCCCCAACGATAATCAGAAAAATAATTAGCCCTCCCATGCTGTTTCGCAATGGAGTCAGACAATCCATAGAATATTTTCTTCTCTGTTAACTGCCCAATAAGATCTATTACACGACTAGTTTCGTCTTTTCTATCAATACGTGGGCCTTCATCTCCTAGCGGCTCAATAGTCAAGTCTGGGCGTGTCGCATATATATGCCATTTACCTATTCGAACAAGTAAACGATTCAACTTAGGATGCCAATAATCCTCCTCCATTCCATTTAAATATCCAGATATCGCAAGAACAATATAAATAGCTCTAGAGTTCACCCAATAATTATAGCCTTCTGGCCAGGCCTCAGTGATACTAAGTGCTTCAATCATCGAATAAAAATGCGGGGCGGTAGCTGCCAGCAGATCATCAGAAACACTGTCAAGAGCCATTAATGTTATCCACATTTGAGCTGTTAACGTTGCCCTTCCGTGCCATAAAGATGGGCTAGAGCTATTTAATAATACAAGGTAGTGTTTTACAGCTTTTTCAAGTTTCTTATTTATCCGCGCCCTGTTTTCAGTAGAAAACTCTATCTGTGTTTTCAAAGAATCATAAACAAAGCCCAGCTGCCAACCAGTGCCATGATGACCGCTGGCATTAGGAAGTGTTAAAACAAAGTTATTAACATGCTCTTTTACGGATTTTAGTTTACCTGTGTTCTTTGTAAGGATTGCACAAGATGTAAGCCAGAGCATACGCTCTATTTTGCATGGATTATATTTTTTAAGAAGGTCTTGGTTAAAATCAGAACGGTCAATCTTACCTTGTGTTAATTTACTAATCTGAGGAACCAAACGAGGGGATTGGGCGCTAAGTTTTGGGAGAGAGTATTCTTGTATATTGTCTATAACAAAAGTGCTATTGAGGAGGTAGTCTTCTAAATACTTATTATCTATTGATAATTTTTCACTCAGACGATAAGCAAACTGCGGTACTGTTAGGTCAAAATATTTAGCAAATAGAATTACGCATAAAGCAAAGAAAAAGTGCAATACGATACCACTAAAAATATAATAAACCTGCCTAAACTTCACATTACTTCCTGTAATTCAATGCCAGACGTAAACAAAACTTTAATTCAGTTTCATCCCAGGGTGTAAATCGTTTAATTTTAAACCTTTCATCGGAAAAATTTGTTAAAGTTCCCCAGTTTGTTGAAAAAGCAGCTTTAAAGCCTAGTTTTTTCACCATTTCAATATGTTTATCATCAAAGTCTTTTCTGTACAGGCCATTAGGAAAAGCAAAATACTCAACTTTTTCCTGGATTATTGTTTCTAATATCAACTTGCTTTTTTGTATTTCAACAAAGGCGTCATTATCCTCTTCAAGTGATAAAATAGGATGCCTATGAGTGTGGGCACCTATTGTCATTCCCCCTAAGTGCATTTCTTTTATATATTCAGGTAAAAGAAAAATATTCTGATTTTCTTGCTCTAAATTAGTTTGTTGTTGCAAGAAAGATATTTCACGATTTCTTTCTATTAAAGATTTGTACTTTATTCGTTCAGTAAGCTCTGCAACTGTAGACTGCCTGGTTCGATATGTATCAATATTATATAATTTGTTATCCAAGGTTATCGTTGTCAATTGATTAGGTGCATTAAAAACGACACTCGCAATTTCATCTTCCCACAAAAAACCTTTTTCCAAGCCTTCTGTTGCAATGAAAAAGCAAGCGGATACTCCTTGATCTTTTAAAATATTATAGATGAAGTCATAACTATCCCTATACCCATCATCAACAGTAATTGTAACGGCTTTAGGAGGTAACTTATTTCTCTCACTTAACTCAATTGCTTCAGGTAAAGATAACACGACGAAATTTCTTTTCAGCCATAATACTTGTTTGCTAAATAACTCTGTCGTTAGATGTAATGGCCTTAACAGATCTTTGTCTTCTGTAACCCTGTGGTATGTAAGAACGTTTAGGGCATTATCTTCATATTTCTTCCCTCCAATCCGGGAATAATAATCAACCAATTTTGTAAGCATCCCCCCTCCTTTTAGACTTAACGGACTTATCCTTAATCAACAACTGTTCAAGAGCAAATATTAACGCCAATAGCGCATACAGCATATCAAAGTAAGCCAAGCTTACGCCTGCCCCTCCGGCACAGTATGCCACTAGAGAAACACGAAGCATCTTGGTTAAAGAAATAATACTTTCTGACTGCTCAGTACTTATAGCGAGCTTAACAATTTTTCCCGTTTTATTAAAAGCAACTAAGAGAATCATTAGAAAAATGAAAAGCCCTATATAGCCATGATCTCCTAACACTTGAAAGTAAATACTATGCGCAGCTTTATAGCCAATTCCCCCCATATGCGAAGTATCTATGATTTCATTATATGATCCTGCAGCATCATAACTATGCCAAATAAATGAAACTTGTCCTGCTTTGAAGCCACCTCCAGTAATAATATTATCATTAGCCATAAGGACAGCTTGCTTCCAAGCTAGCACTCTCCCTAAGAATGAGGCATCGGTTTTAACTGTCTCTATGGTATTCATCCTGCCCTCCCATTCAGGGGAGAGCAAACTACTGGAGAAAGATAGACCAATGACAAGCAGTAGCGTATATACTAATTTATGCTTGCTTTGGAACCAAAAATACGCCCCAATAATAACTAAAGCGATTGTACCTCCTCTAGAAAAGGTGCCAATAATTGCGATAACATTTAATACTACCGCTGCATATAAACCTAATCTAATAAATTTATATTTGGAAATACCAGCTAAGTACACTAACAGTGGCAGCATCATATTAAATGCTAACGCCAATTCATTTCGATCACCTAACACATGACTAGCAAGGCCCCTAATTCTATGTGCTCCGCCACTTGATATATATTTTAAGCCTTCTAAACAACCATAGAACCCAACTGATAAAACTAACGCCCAAATGAGAACATTCATATGCAATCGAGTTCGGATCACCATGATAGAAAAAAAATAGAATAAGGATATTTTTAAAAACTCAAGCCACTGGGCCCAAACAAAATCAGGAATAGAAATAGTGTAAAAACTGGTAACCGTAGTCCATAACAAAAAGATAAAAATTAAAAATGTTAATCCATCTCCTTTAAACGGTTCTTTTTCCTTCCATTTTATATAAGATATCGCTGCACAAAGTACAATAATCATATTGTATCTAAAGCTAGTCGCAAAACTATAAACCCAGCCATTGGGAAAATGCATAGCAACCCAAAGCCACATAGCAGCGCCAATAAAAGGTTTTCTTAACACAGCATAAATAATCAAAGGAAAAATAAATAAAAAGAAAATATCTCTCATCGTAAATTCTCATTATCTTTTAGATCTTGTGCTGCTTTATTTTTCTCTACCTCTTCATCATCAGCTTTAATAGCCCAAAAACACAAAAAAACTACGGCACAAAGGTTTATCGCCCATAAAAAACTTTCCATGCTAACTAGCTACCTTACTTATGACATAGCGGAACTTACCAGATTTCTCTGCAGCAATTTCGGTCACAATTTCAACATCAACGACTACTTCCCCCCCCAAGCGTGCTTTAAAGCCTGAAACAATGTCATCTGTTATTTCTTTTGAGATGCTATTTCCTTTAGCAGGAACAATATCTACACGGGTATGTAATTTAGATTCTTGAATTATTTTAAATTCTTCAATTCCATCGAGTTCTCGCAAAATATAAATTAGCGCTAAACCATGCATCATAGTGCCATTAGCTGCGACGACAAAATCAGTTGTGCGCCCTTCAATATCTTTCAACACAGGTAAACCGCGACCACAGGTGCAAGATTTAGTATCTAAAGCCGCAATATCTCCGGTACGGTAACGAACAAAAGGGAAATCAGATGTTGCCATATGCGTTATCACTATTTCCCCTTTTTCGCCGTCAGCAACCACATTGCCATCCTTATCTATAATCTCAACAATTAAGTCCTCTGCCGAGATATGCATGCTACCGCTTGGGCATTGATGGGCAATAAAACCAGCGTCTCGGCTACCGTAACCATTTGCGACTGGCGCTCCAAATGCTTTTTCAATTACCTCTCGTTGATAGGGATATAAACGCTCAGAGGTAACAAAAACAACCTTAATCCCCAGTCGTGTTAAGTCTATATTATGTGAGAGTGCGACTTTGGCAATCAAACTAAAAACTGATGGGTAACCAAATAACATCTGTGGTTCAATGCTTTTAATTCTATCAATAAAACCTAATAGTTTACTTTCACCCACATCAAAAGCAGGAATTAGAGTCGAACGAAAAAGTTTATCTCGTAAAATACGTACTTTATCTTGTGCACCCAATTCTATAGGGGAGCCCCAAGCAACAATTTCTTTATCACCAATATCAACATCCCACCAACGGGTCGCTCGCCATTTCTCTGCAACGTCATGACTTACACGCTCATCACCCAATAAAAAAGTTAGCGGTGTTCCACTTGAACCACCTGTAGTAAAAGAACTAACAGCGCCAGCTTGACTAGACTTCAATGCAGAGTAGTTTTCACGTATCGTTGGTTTATCTAAAAAAGGGAGTTTGTGTAAATCAGCGACCGACTTGATGTCTGAAGAAGATAATCCCAGCTCGTCAAAAAGCGCTTTGTAATAGGGTACATCTTCGATTATTTTGCCAATAAACTGTTGCAGACGCTCAGCTTGAGTCTGCATTATTTTGTCTGTTGGTAGCCACTGGCTCTTTTCTAACTGTGCTTTAATCGCGACAGTATCATGCTTCTTCAACCGTTCGTGAAGCGGAAAAAGTAACGTTGAGACTAACCTAGTGTATATCCCTGTCATGTGCTGTCGTGACCTTTTACTAATTATTTTACGCGATTATTGATGATCGATTCATCATAGCAAGCTTTTAACTTAAGCCAAACGTTTACCCAATAAAACTTTTTGATGGTATTTAATCCATTATCTATCAAGGTTTTTTGTAATGTAGTGCTGCGGAGTATGTCTAATACACCCTCTGCCATTTTTTGATGATCGGCTATATTAACTAAAAGAGCATCATGTTGATGGGTAACTAATTTTGGGATACCACCAGCATCAGTCGTTACAACTGGGGTTGCGCATGCCAGAGCTTCAATTATAGAGTTGGGTGTATTATCTACGGTACTGCCATTAAGCATTATATCTGCCTGCTGATATAAGTTAGCCATCTCTGCTGGCCCTAAACGTCCGGTAAAGGTAACACTACCATTTAAATTTAATTTAGTTATAAGCGCTATTAATGCTTGTTTTTCAGGTCCTGTACCAGCAATTGATAGATACGCTTGCGGATACTCTTTTTTTACTAAGGCAAAAGCCCTAACGGTTGTGGCAACGTCATAGATGGCTTCTAAATTACGCGTCACTATCAAATGTGGTGATTTATTACTTGCGGGTTTATCCGTCTGAAAAAATAACTTCTCATCTAGCACATTTGGAATGACAGCAGATTCTTTGCCAAAATCATTAAAGACTTCTTGTAAAAATACCGATGGTACAATGATAGCTTGCGATTTTTTTAGCGTTAAATTAACCCAAAACCAAGATTTACTAAAAAAGTCAGCGGCATACCCACCCCGATAGTTCACGATTACCGGTTTATTATAAAGACGGCCCAAAATAATGGCTGGTGCCGCAAATAAATGCCAAGACCACCCTGAATTTGCCATAATATGGATCACATCAGTATTTTTTAAACGCATCATTAAAGTGAGTTTGTAACTTACTAAGCGGAATAACGCTCTTAATATCGGTATTTTCCCTACGAAAGCAGGGTTATAGTCTGAATTCGTTCTAATTACATCTACGGAGATATGCTCAGAACGCAAAAATTCCGCCAATTTTTTGGTTTGATTTGCCATGCCGCCTGCAGGTGGCGCTAATGGCCCAACAATAGTCACTTTCTTAAACTGTCTCATATAAACTACTTTTCAGTTAATTTTTCATAAAGTGGTAAGTAATTACTGACACTATTTCGCCAATTACGGACATTTTCCACATAAACGCGGCCATTTGATATGACACTATTAAGCTTATTTTCATCTGCCAACAATTCAATCAATCGTTCAGCAAGTTCGGCGCTATCACTGGCTTTGAATAAAAAGCCCGTTTCATTATCTGTGATTAATTCTTTATGACCACCGACATCAGACGCAATGACGGGTTTACCTTGCGCCATTGCTTCTAACGGCTTTAATGGCGTCACTAAATCAGTTAAACGCATTGGTTTACGAGGGTAGACAAGCAAATCAACTAAGCTATAGTACTTTCCTACTTCGCTATGCGGTACTCTCCCAGTGAATATAACTTTACCTTCCAAACCTAATAGCATTACTTGTTGCTTAAGGTTCTGCTCTTGCGGCCCACCTCCAACAAGTAATAAGCGGACCTTAGCGTTTTTCGCCAATACCGCTGGCATAGCAGCAATAGCGAGGTCTAACCCTTCATAAGCGTAAAAAGAACCTAAAAAACCCAACACATCACAATCCGTTAGTTTTAGTTTTTCGGCTAAATCGGCATTATTGGCCTTATCTTGTGGTGTAATCACATCAAATTGTTCAATATTTACCGCATTTGCAATAACGGTAAATTTATTTTCATCGAAACCTCTCTTGATAAGATCCCCACGAAGGCCCTCACATATTGTTGTCACTGCACTAGCATTTTTAACAACATGAGTTTCCATTTTCCGGGTTAAACGATAACGTAAGTCGTCTTCTTTACAGGTACCATGATCAACTGCCGCATCTTCCCAAAAGGCTCTAATTTCATAGACAACGGGTAAGCCTGACTTTCTTCCTGCTTTTAATGCGGCTAAACCATTTAATGCCGGAGAGTGTGCATGAATGACATCCGGTTTTTCAATGTCAATAACGTCAAGAATTCGTTTAACCATTGGACCTATATATGACATCTGGTTCAATACAGGGAGTTTTGACATTAATCCTGAAATAGGTGCACTACGATAAAATTTAAGTCCATCAACGGTTTCAATTTCAGCTTGGTCATTGCCATGTTTTGGACTCGTGACATGGCATGTTTCAATGCCTAAAGCATGCTGTTGCTTTAGTATTGATCGACTGCGAAAAGTATAACCACTATGTAGCGGGATTGAATGGTCAAATACATGTAAAATTTTCATAACTTTCAAACCCTTTATGCTTCTTCAGCTTGTTTATAAAAAGAAGCAAACATCAACAATGTCCATAACGGCGCACTATATTCCTTTCGACCTGCTTGATGATCATTCAGCCATTTCTCAATCGTCTTCATATTAAATAAACCACTACTTTTCATTTGCTCACTTAATAACGCATCACGTAATTTTTGTTTTAACGGTCCTCTAAACCAATCAGATAATGGCACTCTAAAGCCCATCTTCTTTCGATAAAGTACATCATGCGGTAGATGCGGCTCCATGGCTTTTTTCAAAATGTATTTACCACAGCCGTTCTTAATTTTTAAATCTGTAGGTATTTTGGCGGTCCATTCGACAAACTTATGGTCTAAAAATGGTACTCGAACCTCTAGACTGTGCGCCATGCTAGCACGGTCAACCTTTGTTAAAATATCACCGACTAAATAGGTTTTAATATCTAGGTATTGAATGAGAGATAACGGATCATTACCATCAAAGTTTTCTTGATGCTCTCTAAAGACTTCAAGTGCGGTATATCCTTTTAGTTCTTGGTATAACTCATCTGAAAATAATGCTTTACGTTGTGCATCGTTTAATAGAGATACTCCATGAAAATACCCCTCTGCTGTATCCATTGCTAGTGATTGGAATGTAGTTTTAGCACGTAAAAATTGTGGTGCCCAATCAAGCTTTGGATATAACTTACCTAAAGTGCCAAATAATGGTTTTCGCACTGAATAAGGTAAAATTGAACGCACTTTTTCTTCGTTCATCATTAAACCATATCGACGGTATCCCGCTAATAACTCATCGGCGCCATCACCTGATAAACAAACGGTGACCTTCTCACGTGCTAACTGACATACTCTATAGGTTGGCATGGCAGAGCTATCGGCATACGGTTCATCATATAAACCTGCTAATAAATCCACTAGTTCAAAGTCATCACTAGCAACTATTTGTTCTTGATGATCGGTCTTATAATCTTTGGCGACCATGCGAGCAAAATCAGTTTCATTGTAATCTTTTACATCAAAGCCAATGGAGCAAGTTGTGACAGCTTTATTTTCTGCTATGCCTGATTTATCGTTTGAAAGCTGTGACATCATGGCAACAACGGCACTTGAGTCAACACCACCCGATAAAAAAGAGCCTAATGGGACATCAGCATTCATATGGCTATCTACGGCGTTCTTAAATTGCTCAACCATAGCTTCAAGATAATCTTCTTCAGCCATATCTACTTGCTGAGCGTAACTAACATCCCAGTATTGCTCAATTTTAGGGGCCTTATCGCCAACGTTGATCGTTAAATTATGTCCCGGGGGTAATTTAGCGACGTCTTGATAAATAGTATGCGGTTCAGCGGCGTAACCCAGAGCAAAATATTGCTCAATGGCTTTTGCATCAATTTTTTTACTTAAACCGGGTATCAAAGTGATACTTTTCAGTTCTGAGGCAAAGTAGAATGTGCCATCAATCATGGCATAGAATAACGGTTTGATACCTAAACGGTCACGTGAAATAAATAAACTTTGCCGTGTTTTATGCCAAATAGCAAAAGTGAACATGCCTTGTAATTTATCAACACAAGCAGGGCCCCACTGCATATAAGCATGTAAAATAACTTCAGTATCACTGTGGTTATGAAAAACATGACCCAGTGCTTCAAGCTCAATACGTGTCTGCTTAAAGTTATACACCTCACCATTAAAAATCAGTACATAATCTCCGTCATCACTTACCATAGGCTGCTGACCTGACGATAAATCAATGATCGATAAACGTCTATGCCCTAAAGCCACATGTTCATCAAGATACTCGCCGCCCTCATCAGGTCCTCGATGAAATTGTGCTTGATTCATTTGTGATAATAACTGTTGGTCAACCACGGAGCCATTAACGGAACGGTTTAACGAGCCATCGGCTGTGTTCGCTGGTGAGAAATGTATAAAACCCGTTATACCGCACATTCTATTATGATCCTTTAACTAGTGCTTTATATTGCTGTAAATAAGCATACACCATGTGTTTTTCATTAAAATTTTTCAATACTTTGGCACGGGCATTCTCACCGTGTTCAAGCATTAATTCGGGTTGATTTATATACCGTAATAAACCTTGTGCTAAAGCGGCGGAATTACTTTTATCAACTAAAAACCCTTCTTTAGCATCTTCGATCACTTCGGGAATACCGCCCACTCGTGTAGCGACTATCGGTGTTTTCGCCGACATAGCTTCCAAAATGGTCATAGGGATACCTTCTGCAATAGAAGATAAAACAAAAACATCAGTTTGCGCTAATATTTGCGCTATATCATCACGAGCACCAAGGAAGCTCACGGTGTCTAAGCCATTTTCTTCACAGTACTTTTCTAGTTTTTTACGTTGTTCACCATCACCAACGATAGCGAGTGTAGGCATTTTTTCACGGCCTATTTCTTGATTTACTAATACAAAGGCTTTTAGCAAGTTAAGGTGATCTTTTACCGGTGAAATTCGAGCAACAATGGCAAATCGCAGTTGTTCGCTCACAGTTTTTGGCACATTAAAGCGCTCGGTGTTAATACCATTTTGAATAAGTAAGGCTTTCTTTGAGGGTATACCAACAGAGTTCACCAACCACCGATGTAAGTCCTCACTTACACTGACATACCTATGGATAAATGCAGACATTAGCTTTCGTAATAAATTATGTTTTTTATTTAATCCTTGCGGATCACTAATATCACGACCATGCTCAGCATGAATATGTCCCTTAACCCCTGCCAGCCATGAAATTGGGTGATATTCAATCGTCGCTAAATTATAGGTATGCAATATCGCGGGCTTTATTTTTTTTAAAAGTTTATAAAGCTTAAAATGAATGCCTAAATCACTGCCTTGCTTTTTACCTAAACAATAAACGTCAATCGGGTTATCTTCTGACTGAGAAAAATGATTAGCATCTGTTAATGAAATAATAATATGTCTAAAGTTTTCATCTTGCATTTGGTTAATACAATTGAGCATAACTCGCTCTAAGCCACCAATGTCTAAACGGTAGATTAAATGAACGACTATCTTCTTATTACTCACTCATCTCACCTTTAAACTCATACTGATTAAACGCTTGGGATAAATCGCTTTCAACCTTACTTAAATCACTCTCTCCTGCAAACGACATGGCCCGCAATTCACTATAGTCAGACTGACGAGACAAACTGTTCCATGCTTGCATCAATTTAGCTTGATTATCGCTGACAGTATAAAAATCACCGACTTTATACTGATATAAGTAACTTCTTGGTTGGCCATCAATAGTGCGTAAATGTACTAACATGACAGGTTTATTATTAAGCAATAACTTTTTCTTGGCGACAATCGTCCAGCGGTCATAATCATGAGTGACATTTTGCCAAACAATTAATTCCCCTTTATTTTGCTTATTGCCGTATATAGCTTGGAATATCTCTATACCTTGTTCGTTTCTTTGATAGACTTTCTCATAAGCGTCTTCAAAGCTAATCCCCCAGGATGAAGAGACCTCTGCCGTGATATTGTTTTCTTTTAAATTAACGCTCGGAATAGATTTTAATACAAAGAAAGTTAACACTAATAATGGTAAACTCAACAGCGGTAATACAGCATACGTCGAAAATTTCAATTGAGTTTCAGAGCCCAACATTTCATTGTCAGAACGTTTTGTGGCTTGTGCCTTATCGGCAAAAAAGCCGCCAATCCAAAACATCAACATAATCACGACACCAAAAAATAACCAACCATAAATAAGGTGGTCAGCACCGGTTGCGTATTTCATGTCTGAGTAATATGCGATAGCAACAATGCCATAAGCACGAATACCATTTGCCAAAATAGGTAACGTAAGTGCAAATATTACAAACAATATCTTTTTATACGTTTTGTTATACGTTAAATAACTAAATAAAGTACCTACAGCAACGGAGGCAATTAGATATCGAATGCCAGAACAAGCTACCGCGACTTCAAACATTCCTGTGGGTATTTGAATATATAAACCGTCGACATAAACAGGAATACCATTAAGCTTGAGAAAAAAAACAGTGAACCAAGCCGTAACATCTTGCAACAATGGTATGAGGTTCTCACCCATAGGTACGGCAAAGAACAAATACATTAAAGGGAATTTATAACGCCAAGCTAATTTATTACCCATAACTAGCCAAATTAATAAAACTAATGACGTTACGGCAGAAAGTTGTCCTAAAACATTAATATCAGCCGAATATGCAAACAGCCACACAAATAATGAAACAACTAATAAAGGCAGAGCAAACCAACCAGGTCGTACTCTACTTTGCAAAAAGTTTTCTTTATCTCGCCAGACTAACCACAAACTAATAGGTAAAATGAAATACCCATGAGCAAAGGTATCAGATGTCGACCAAATAGCTTCCATCGCCCGTAAAGTATCTTGGTAAACGACAACCCAAGCAAGTATTAGCACAGAAAACATTAGCCATAACCGTTTGTCGGTTATGGCGAGGCAAGATGAAACTTTTCGCTCTACTTCGCTAGTTACTAGCATCACTGTCATCCTTTTTAGTAAAAAAACCTAATAATGGTTCCAAGGTTTGTGGCCAAGTAAACTGCTCGATGATCCACTCTCTACTCGTGAAGTTCTTTCTCTCTTTATTTGCTAAAAATGTTAAACAAGCTTTTGCATACTCTTCAATATTATCAGTAATCACTACCGCTTCATTAGCTTCTGCATTAATACCTTCCATCGCCATCGGTGTAACAACAATCGCTTTATTCAACGACATTGCTTCAAGTACTTTATTTTGAATACCGCGCGCTATTTGTAGTGGTGCTACAACACACTGCGCTTGATTAATAAAAGGGCGAACATCATGTACACGTCCTGTTACTAAAACCCCTTGCTGTTTTTCCAACGCTATAACATCACTACTGGGGTTTCCACCTACAATACAAAAAACCGCTTCGGGATTTTTTGCTAAGACTAATGGCCACACATGTTCAGTAAACCATAAAACTGCATCAATATTTGCCCAATAATCCATTGCACCAGTAAAGGCAATGAATGGTTGGTTTGGTACCAGTGTTTCTTGTTCAAACTGTTTTTCAGGGTCAAAAAAGTGTATGTCGACACCATTTAATAGCCCATGTACCTTATTTTTCTGTTCTAAGGCTTGTCGCTCACTGAATAATTGTGCTTCATCTGGGGAAACAAACAAACTATGGTCAAATTCAATACAAATATCATTTTCAACTTGTGCCAAAAGACTGTATTCACGATTAAAGAACCAGTTTGCCAAGCCCGTCTTTTTCATAGCATATTGACGCCATTTATCGGAATCAATATCAACAAAATCAATAATTCGCTCCAATGATGAAAACTCAGCAACCTGCGAATTTCTATCTTGAACGTATTGCGCCATTGAAGAGCTATAAATAAATACTTTACTAATCTGATGCTGAGCAATAACTCGATGAGTCCATTGCTGCATTCGTTTATCAAAATAATAGGGTAACGTTATAGGCTTATTAGTTAAAAAGCCGCTTAAGCCTTTAATTTTTGAGAGTGTTTTATGCTGATCTAAATGAAAAATAGACGCACAGTACTTTTGCAAACCTGAAACATATTGTTTATCAAATGGATCATCGATAAAACATCCTAAATGAACCTCATACTGCTCACTCAGCTTTTTTAATAAATTAAACGAACGGATTTTATCGCCTTTATTAGGCGGAAAAGGAATTCGGTGACACAAGAACAACAACGGCTCTTTTTGAAGATGACGTTCTTCCTTTTTAGCATTGAGCTGTTCATTTGAGTAACTCATTAGCTTACCCTAGAAATTTAGATAAAAAAGGACCAACTATTTGGCTAACTTTTAGTGGTAATTTTTGCCACAACTCAATGAATAATTTGTATTTCGGGTTATTAGGACTAAGGTTTGGCAATTCAGTTGCGTTAACAAGGTGGTAATAATAATAAAGTGACTTTGGCTCCATGCCCCAGTTTTTCTTATATTTGTAAGGGCCACTATCATTTTTACTACGGCCAAAGTCATACCAACGATAGCCTTTTTCACTCGCGCTACACATGACTTGGTAATACATATAATCGGCACTTTTAAGACCACGGGCACTGTCATTACCACCACCATAGTAAGGTAATACTTGCTCGTTAAAATAAAAATTCATCACTGCACTTGATAATTGCTCATCTTTACTCTTAATAACAGCAATATCAATATTATCGCCGAAAACATCCACCAAATTTTCAAAGTAGACTTTGCTAAAAATGGGAGTACCTAAGTTACGATAACTTGTTGACAATAAGTGGTAAAAGTCTTGTAAGTTCTTCTTACCTGTCTCGAGCGAAAAATTAAGTTCATTTTTGAGAGAGTGTCGGATTACAGCACGTTGCTTTTTCTTAATTGATGCGAGAATCTTCTCATTGTCTTCTGCTAATTCACAGCCAAAAGCACTGTGTGCTTGTTTTAAGAGTAATGTTGAGTCTTGCTTCTCTTGATAACGCAGTTCTAAATAATCAACAGATAATCTTTCAGCTAATAAACAAGCTTCTTGTTCTAATTGACGCACTAGTTCAGGAGAATCAGCAATAGCACCGCCATAAACACAAAAAGGCGTTGAAACGAGTGCGTGACCAAATAACTTACTTTTAACCTCTACTAAAGGTAAAACACCAGCAATAATGCCATCTATCTCTAAAAACAAAAAATAGCAATCATGGTTAAAGCTTTTTGATATCACTTGCTGCCAACCACTTAAATGGAAAAAGCTCCCCTGTTGATGATTTTTAACATAGTGGTCCCACGACGAAAATTCAGATGATGTGAGTTGTTTAACTGCATTATTAGTAATAGAAATATTATTCAAGTGTCCATTCTCTTTATATTTAACTTAAAGGTGAGCTCACCACAATCACACTATAACTGTTCTATGTTTACTTTTTATTCAAGTAAACACTTTTCATCGTGTCCCATTGGTAATCTTCTAACAATCGTACAACCTTACCTTCCATACGAGATAAGTTTAAATAATGACGAAGTCTAGACTTTAACGAGGCGCCTGCAACTCTAGGCTGTTCAGGATCTATTTCCCATGGATGAAAATAGAAACTGTAAGGCTGCTGCTCTGTATTTAAGTAATTATCAATACGTCTTTTAGACAGCCAATAAGGGTAAAGGCGAAAATAGCCACCGCCACCAATACCGATATTACGTTCACTTTTTCGTACTGTCGGTACCGGTATTTCAATGATGCCTTCATCTCGTTGATATTTAAAACGTGGCCAGTCAGGTACACCGTATAAATCATGCTCAATGGGATAGGTGCTTGAACTATACTCAAAACCCAGTTCAGCTAGCGTCTCATATACCCAAGTATTATTTTCATTAATAGAAAAACTTGGTGCGCGATAACCAATAATGGCCTGCCCAGAAGTATCTTCGAGTACTTGCTTACTTTTTCTCACATCTAATAGAAATTGCTCAGGGGTCATTTCAGTTGCACGCTGATGAGCAAAACCATGACTTGCTAATTCATGTCCTTGATCAACGATTGCTTTGATTAAATTCGGACAACGCTCTGCTACCCAACCTAAAGTAAAAAAAGTGCATTTAGCCTGCTTTTGTTCAAACAGCTCTAATAATCGATAAGTATTCGCTTCAACACGTAGCTCGAGGTTGTTCCAATCTGCTTTATCAATCGCCTTTTCAAAGGCTGAGACATGAAAATAATCTTCAACATCTACCGTTAGCGCCTGCTTACTCGGAAATGTAGTCATTTTATTTACGGTTTGCATTATCATTAACGTCCTTTACCAAACAACACAATCTCAACCGTGCGAATTAAGATTAATATGTCTAAAAGAAAGCTACGGTGCTTAATATAATACAAATCATATTTCAGCTTTTCTAAAGAATCAGCTTCTGTGGCGCCGTAAGGATATTTTAATTGCGCCCAACCCGTTAAACCCGGTTTAACATTATGACGTTCGTTATAATAAGGGACGTTTTTGATTAGGCTTTGCACAAATTGAGGTCGTTCGGGTCTTGGTCCGACAAAGCCCATATTGCCATGCAATACATTCCAAATTTGTGGCAGTTCATCAATTCGATATTTCCGTAAAAACTGGCCAACTTTTGTAATACGGTTATCATTTTCACTGGCCATTTGGGCGCCGTGCTTTTCTGCATCTAAATGCATACTACGAAATTTAATTATATTAAACGGTTCACCGTCTAAGCCCACTCGCTCTTGCTTATAAAAGACTGGCGCATTAAAACCTTCTGTGATTTTCATGCATAACATAGTAATAAGCATAACAGGCCAAGTAAGCAATAATAAAGCCAATGCCATTCCTGCGTTAAAGATCCAATCTAAGGTATTACGTAAGTAATTATTAGAGGCAAAGCCATTTGAATAAATTACCCAGCTAGGGTAAATAAGGTTTACGGCGATTTGCCCAGTTTCACGCTCAATGAAATCCAATATATCTATTATTTCAATACCGCGGATTTTGCAAGCAAATAACTCATCTACCGGTAAGTTATTCCTACGCTCGTCATTAGCGACAACTATCTCATCAATATCGTGAGCTAAAGTGTACTCAACTAATGATTCAGATAGATTTATCATTGTTTCGCGCTGGATCCCATCAGGAGAGTCACCTTTCATAATAACAAAGCCATGCACGGAAAAATCTTGCCTATCGACATCTCGTCTCATACGTCTTTCGATTATTGAAGCTCGTTGGCCAGAGCCTAAAACCAAAATATTACGTTTACCAAAACCAAAGAAGTCAATTTTAAAAGTAAAATAACGAGAAGTACTGACAAGAAAAACACTGAGTGAAGAAGCTATCGCTAATAGCTCTATTGGTAAATGGTATGGCCCATAAAGAGGGTTAATAATGGTTGTTGCACAAAAGCCCACTGATACGCACATCAACATGCGTCGAAAAATTCCTCGAAAACTCTCTCGTAGTTTTGAGTTGTATAATCCCAGCGCTAAAGCACTTAATTGATTTAGCAACGCAAAGATGACTGCATAGAAAATTAAATAACTATCAGACACCACGATAAAATCAACAATTTTATATTCTCCGTTCAAATGAACAGCTAACAATAAAGCAGCAACAAATAAAATTTGCTCTATAATAATTAAAGATTTAGTACCTGTTGATAAATCACGAAATTTCGAACTAGACATAGCCGACTAGGTTCCCTTTAATTAAGAAATGCTAAATAACAAGTTTCTATTGACAAAACAGCTCCAATTCTAACAAAAAATACATTAAAGTTAACGGTTAATTTACACATGTTAATTATTATTGCTAAAAGACAATAAAATACCATACAATCACAAATAGCATTCAAATCAAATAGTATTCAAAAAGGTGTAAATTATGGATAATCGCTTTGCCAGCACAATAAAAGTTGGGTTGCTATTACTAGTAACTTTTCTTTCAGGCTGTAGCTCACACAATACGTTACCTAGTGCAACTTTGCATCCTTCTAATACAGAAAATATAAACAGTTATAAATATTTAATTGGCTCTGGTGATGTGCTTAATATTTTTGTTTGGCGCAATCCTGAAGTTTCAGGTTCATTTGTCGTACGTCCAGATGGCATGATTACCACGTCATTAGTAGAAGATATCAAAGTCTCTGGTAAAACACCTACTGAATTAGCCCGTTCCATCGAAGAAATATTAGCAACGTATCTGCGTGATCCCATTGTAACGGTCACAGTTGAAAATTTTGTTGGACCTTTTAGTGAACAAGTTCGTGTTATTGGTGAGGCCGCGCAACCTAGAGCAATAAATTATACTCAGCATATGACCTTACTCGATGTTATGATTCAAGTTGGTGGTTTAACTGAGTTTGCTGATGGAAACGATGCAGTATTAATACGTATTGAAAGTGGCAAACAAAAACAGTACCAAGTAATGATAGACCAGTTGCTCAAAGATGGAGAAATCAGTGCTAATGTTGATATGTTACCGGGCGATATTATTATAATTCCTGAAGCTTGGTTCTAACTTTCCATAGACTTAATACAACAAAATTTAGCGCAAAATTAAAGGGTAGTAATGCAAGATATATTTGAAGAGATGATTGATTATCTCAAAGGAATCTGGTTAAAACGTCGTTATATCATTATAGCAACTTGGCTTATTTGTCCTATTGGTTGGTATTTCGTTGCTTCTATGCCCAATGTGTATCAATCCGAAGCAAGAGTTTATGTTGATACTCAATCTTTATTACGCCCCTTACTGAAAGGATTAACCGTTGAAACCAATCCGAATACACAAATTCGTCTTATGGTAAAAACATTGTTAAGCCGTCCTAATCTAGAACGTATCTCTCGAATGACAGACTTAGATGTACAGGCTAGCAATAATACTCAATATGAAGCAATAATTAAAAACTTAAAAGATAACATAAAAATATCAGGGGTTGGTCGAGAAAACATTTATACCTTAAGTATTGAAGACAAAGACCCAGAAATGGCAAAAAATATTGTTCGCTCGGCATTAACGGTTTTCATTGAAAATACTTTGGGCGAAACTCGAAGTGACTCAGATAGCGCGCAAAAATTCTTAAATGCTCAAATCAAAGATTATGAAAACCGCCTTTCAAATAGTGAAGCCAGACTGACAAGTTTCAAGCAAAAATATAGTGGGATTTTGCCAGATCAATCAGGTGGTTATTATGTAAAACTCAACGGTAATAAAGAGAAATTAAAAGCAATTGAACTAGAGCTATTAGAGAACAAAACTCGACTCGACTCGGCTAAAAAACAACTTGCTCAATCAATCATTACTGACACAAACAGCGATAATAAAATCCAGAGTGAAAGTTCAATACGAACCACTTATGATGATCGTATAAATGAATTAGAAGTTCAACTGGACGGCTTAAAACTGCGCTATACTGACAAACACCCAGACGTAATTGAAGTTAGTCGAAATTTAGAGCATCTAAACAAGTTACGTAGTAATGAGATTGAAAAATACCTTGCGCAAAATGATCAGAACACAGGCAGTTTAAAACGTTTAAGCGCGAATCCTGTTATTCAAGAAGTGCAAATTCAAGTTAATCAACTAGAAAACTTAATTGCCTCACTCAATGTTAGAGCTGAGAATTACCGTCAGCGTATTATCGAACTTGAAAATAGAGTCCATACTTTACCTGAAATAGAAGCTGAATTAATTGCATTAAACCGTGGGTATGACATCACTAAAACTAAATATGAAGAACTATTATCACGTAAAGAAACAGCGCAATTAGCTCAACAAGCAGACGAAACGACTGATAAAATTCAATTTCGTGTCATTGACCCGCCACGTAAAGCAACTAAACCATCAGGGCCAAAGCGTTATGTTTTATTTGGTGGAGTCACTCTTTTTGCCTTTGCTGTTGGCATTGGTTTGTCATTATTAATGAGTCAATTAACACCTGTTGCAACCTCTACCGCTCAGTTAACTAAAATTACTGGCGTACCTATTTTTGGGGTTATCTCTGCCAATGAGAATTTAGGCTTACATAAATGGCATCAGAAAAAAACATTGATTTTTATAGGTTCTAACCTGCTATTACTCTGCTTATTACTGTTATTTATTAGTTATTTTTTGTTTCCTAACATTATTCAAGCACCATTAAAAAGGATCTTTTAGGCATGAGTACCATTGAAAAAGCTTTAGCTAAACAAAAATTAGCTCAGCATGAAAAACTCGAAAATCCAACAGAATATCAAGCTAAAGCCGATAATAATATTCAGGATATAAGTAGTACTTCTGCGCATATAGCAACAAAAAAAGTAAATGTTAATAAAGATAAAATTATATTAAATGGTGACAGATTAAATGAGCGTGGCTTTATTTACAGCCCTGATAGTGCTCATCATATTCAAGAAGAGTTTCGTCATCTCAAGCGAAAACTACTGAACAATGCTTTTGGTTTAGCCTCTAAGACACTGCATAACAGTAACTTAATTATGGTAACCAGTTCTCATTCTAATGAAGGAAAGACTTATGTAGCCATTAACTTGGCTTTAAGTATCGCCCTTGAGCAAAATAAAACTGTACTCTTAATAGACGCGGATGTTTTACGACCTAGTTTACATCGGGAGTTAGAGTTTGAGAGTAAAAAAGGCTTACTTGAATACCTACTTGCGGAAGTACCGTCACTATCCGATATTATTTACAGTACTAACATTGATAATTTAAAGTTGGTTCCCGCTGGTAAACCCCATCATTTAACCAATGAGTTACTGGCTAGTGAACGTATGGAGAGCTTAGCTAAAGAACTAGCAGAGCGCTATCCAGACAGAATTGTTATTTTTGATTGTCCACCAATTATTGGTGTAACAGAAACACCGCTGTTATCTGACCTTGTTGGCCAGGCACTTGTTGTGGTCGAAGAGTCAAAAACTAAAACAGATGATGTTAAAACAGCGGTAAGTCAGCTAAATAGTGAAATTGCTTTAGGCTTGGTAATGAATAAGACCATTAGATCTAAAAAGGATGTTTATGGCTATTATGGATATGGCTATGGCAGAAAAAATCAGTAAACCTCAACTAAAGTTGCATACTTTTGCCATCATGAGCTTGTTTATTTCGATCAGCTCTTTTGCAGGTGAATGGCAATTTAATCCTAGTTTAGGAGTTACCGAAACATTCACTAATAATGTTGAATTAGATCGACTAAATAAACAATCAAGTTTAGTGAGTCAATTCATTATTGGTGCTGATGCGACTTATAATTCAAGAAAGTTGCTATTTTCGTTTGCTGGTACTGAAACCCTTGCTGCCTATAGCCATGATAGTGAACTTAATGATGATTATCAAACGTTATACGCTGATACTTCCTATGCTCTTTGGCAAGACAAGTTAAAAGTCATTGCTAGCTCATCAATTACGAACGTCAGTCAAAATGAAACTGATAATAGTTTAGCTGACTTAGTAAGTGGTGATACCCTTCAACAGCGTAACCATTCTGCCGGTTTACAATTTAACACTGCCAACAGTGATTATTCTCTATTCTCTTCGCTCATTTATAACATAGTTGAAACGGAAGATAATATAGGGGAAAGCAAAGGCCACACGGCGCTGATAAATAGTGTAAATGGCAGTGCAGCTCGTTATGTCTTTTGGCAGATAGATGGTTCTTTTTCTAATAGAGAAAATAACGGATTCACCAGCGAAAATTATCAATTAGAAACCAAAGTAGGTGCTATAACCCCCTATAAACTGAATCCTTTTATTCGAATATATAATGAAAGAGTAACGGGTTCCTTAGCAGGCAGTAATCCTGATGCAATCCCTTCGTGGGGACCTGGTTTTCGCTATCAAGCAGCTAAGCATTTAATTATTGATGTATCATATAACTATATTAGAGACGACTCTCAAGCGAGTGATGACTATATTGCCGCAGATGTAGATTGGCAACCCTCTTCACGGACATCACTAAAGGCGGGATATTCTAAGCGTTTTTTTGGTGACTCTTATGAATTAGATTTTTCTCATCAAACTCGGCGACTAACCAATAACATTTCTTATCACGAAACCATTGAAGTTTTTGATCGTAATAACTTTCAACAAGCGAATAATAATGTTTGGTGTCCTATTACTGCAAGCGGTATTGATGATTGTTTACCGTTAGGTGAAACACCTAGTGATACTACTGGCTTTACAAGTGTACCTGTCAACTCGCTTGAACCTGTTGAGGATAACGAGTTTTCTTTGAACAAGCGATTAGCTTGGACATCGACTTTGGCCCTAGCACGTACTACCTTTACCCTTGCTCTTTCTAACCGAGAGAGAGAAAGCTTAAGCTCAGGTATTATTGATAATTATTTCGATGGGCGTTTTACCATTGCACGGCGAATGAGTGCTAGAAGTGATTTTTCTATCTATGCTAACTACAGCAAAAATGTTTTTGATAAAAGCAACCCTGAAGGGGCTAGACAAGAAGATATTTATAAAACACTATCCACCACATACAATAGAAGTCTCGCATCATCACTTAATGCTTTTTTAACGCTGCGATATCTTGATAGACAATCCAACATAGAGCGCTACAATTACACAGAAGCACGTGTTTCCATTAATTTAACAAAAGATTTCTAACATGTATGAAAGTTATTATGGTTTTAATGAACGACCTTTTCAATTAAGCCCTGATCCCCGTTTTTTCTTTGCAACTAATCATCATCAACGTGCTTTATCGTATTTACAATATGGCTTAGACCAAGGTGAAGGCTTTATAGTTATTACTGGGCCTATCGGTACAGGCAAAACCACAATAGCTCGTAACTTATTGGCAAATATTGCTGATGAAAATATTGTTGCTGCGCAATTAGTTACGACAAAGTTAGCACCTGAAGAGTTACTCGATCTCGTTGCTGCTGAATTTAAAATAACAGTTACGGGTAACAGCAAGGCAGATGTCTTGCAAAGTATTGAGAAGTTCTTAATAAATTTAAATAAACAAGGTAAGCGTGCTTTATTGTTGGTTGATGAAGCTCAAAACCTCCCTGTTGAAACCGTAGAAGAACTGCGAATGCTGTCAAACTTCCAGCTTGACAGTAAACCGCTTATTCAAAGTTTTCTATTAGGCCAAGAAGAATTAAAAGCAATTATTTCTGCCCCTGACATGGAGCAGTTCAGACAACGTATTATTGCCTCTGCCCACTTAAAACCACTTAATGCTGAAGAAGTTAAAAACTATATTAATCATAGATTAGCGCAAGCTAATTGTAATAAAGAAGCATTATTTTCAGATGAAGCATTTCAGCTTATCTTTGAAAAAACACTGGGAGTGCCGAGAAAAATAAATATCTTTGTTGATCGTTTATTATTATTTGGTTTTCTTGAAGAGTTAACTAACATTGACTGCAATGCCATCAATGAAGTTGCCAAGGAAATGTCTGTTGAACTTACAGGGTCTTTAAGTAGCAATGCCCTTGAAGATATTAAGACCTCTCAACCATTAGTTATAAACTCAACAGAACATGTTGAAAATATTAAAAATGTTCTACGTGAAGTGGAAGAAATATTAGAAAGCTCAATTCAACAGAAGGTTAAAATGACGCGCTATGTTGATAAACTTTTAAAACAAAAAAATCGTGAATTTGCTGAGTTACAAAGTAAAACTGCTGAGAGTGATTAATACCCATTTCATTAAATTATTGCCCACTTGTGCTGGTTAACATAACCCAAGGCTGTGTTGCTCTCAATCCCAATAGCTAGCTATTACTCAATCGAGCGCCTTGATTTATTTTTCCTTCACACCACAAGATCACAAACTTAATGGGACGGGTATCACTGCCAGCAGTTTTATAGTTATACCAATCGTATTAAATGTTAATCCCAATCCTATACTTTTCAATCAAAGAATATAGCGTCGGTCTAGTTATACCTAATAACTCCGACGTTTTTGACATATTCCCATCAGTAAGTGCATAGGCTTTTTGAATAGCTATCGTTTCTGCTTGTTCGCGCACAGTACGTAAATTTAGGGACAGTTCATACTCAGCATTTTCTTTATCGAAAAACCCCAGATCAAAAGCCGTTACTTGAGTGCTGGTGCTCATAATTACAGACGATTTCACTTTATTTTGTAACTCTCTAATGTTTCCAGGCCACTTATGGTTTCGTAAACCATATAAAGCATCATCAGCAAATGATTTTGCATTTCGTTTATATTCAGCAGCATATTGCTGTAAAAAGAAATTAGCTAAAATGAGTACGTCTTCATCACGATCACGCAAGGGTGGTATATTTAAGGTAATTTCAGTAATACGATAAAAAAGATCCTCACGGAAGGATTTTTCTGAAACCATCACTTCTAGGTTTTGGTTTGTTGCACAGATGACACGGACATCAACAGGTATCTCTTTTCTCCCACCTAAGCGTTCTATGACCTTTTCTTGTAAAAATCGTAATAATTTAGCTTGTAAGTGATAAGGCATATCACCAATTTCATCTAAAAATAAGGTGCCACCTTGTGCACACTCTATTTTACCTAAGGTAGTCTTATGTGCTCCTGTAAAAGCACCTTTTTCAAAACCAAATAACTCACTTTCCAGCAAGTTTTCAGGAATGGAGGCACAGTTAATGGCGATAAAAGGTTCATCACTACGTTCACTCACTTTATGAATGGCTTTAGCAGTGACTTCTTTGCCTGTTCCGCTTTCACCAAGGAGTAACGCTGTAATCTCTGTAGGAGCGATACGTTGCACCATAAGGCGCAATCTATCAATGCTTTCACTACTGCCTATAATACCCGTATCACAGCCTACAATAGACTTCATGCTACGGTTATCTGTTTCCAATGTCGCCAAACTAAAAGCACGAGACACTATGACATTGATAACATCCGCATCGACTGGTTTTTGGTAAAAATCATAAGCACCCATTTCGATAGCTTTTAACGCATGAGTTCTGTCGTCGTTACCGGTGATAACAATTACTTTAGTATGAGGAGAAATTTCCAATATTTCTTTTAATGCTGCTAAACCTTCGCTAGCATTAGCGGCATCAGGCGGTAGGCCTAAGTCTAATGTGACCACTTTAGGTTCGTGACGACGAACAGCCGCAATAGCACTTTCTCGAGTATCAGCGAGCACGACTTCATAGTCAGCTAAACTCCACTTAAGTTGTTTTTGTATACCTAAATCATCATCAACAATTAATAACTTTTCCATAACAAAGCCATATCCTTTCTTTTTATTCTTCTCTAATCATTATTATCACAAGGAATTACCAGTGTAAAAATACTACCTTCATTTTCAAAGCTAGTCACTTGCATGGTACCACCAATACTTTCAACAAACTGCTTAGCTTCATATACGCCAATACCCATGCCCGCATTTCCTTTGGTAGTATCAAAGGGTTTAAACAAGCGATTTTTAATAAAATTCATCGACATACCACAGCCATTATCAACAATAGCTATATGTAAATTGTTGCTTATCTTTTCCGCACTTATTTTAACCCAGCCACTTTCATTTGTCGCTTCTTGCGCGTTCTGTAATAAGTGATTTAAAACTGAGAAAAGTGTTTCTTCATCAATTGAAATCATGCTATCAATAGCTAATTGTGCGCTAATGTGCGGTAGTTGTATATTGCGCTGCTCTACGACCCGCTGTATGAGCACCTGTACATCTATACTTTTTTTTGTTGACTCAACCACTTGCTTATTTCTTAACTGTGTTAATACTTTATCTAGTCGTGCCGTTGCTGAATCGATAGTGTCAAAAACATCATCAATAAATGCCGGATTGTCTCGGTGTCTTTTGGCATTACTATTGATTAACGCCAATTGCGCTTGAATATTTTTTAAATCATGAACTAAAAAAGCGGACATGCGATTAAAAGCATCAAACTGTTTAGACTCAGCCAAACTCTCATTGGCTTCGTTTAGTGATAAATAATTACTAAGTTGTTTAGAAATTGAAAAAAGTAAGTCCCTATCTTCCCAGTTTAATAGCCCTTGCTCTTCAGGGAGAGCTAACAAGAAAAAACCATAAACAGATTTATTCATGAAAATGGGGATAATTATATCAATATTTTTTTGCTCACATGCTCTAGCATCTAACACTAAACCAGGATAGCTTTCCTCAACCATAGCCAATTCTCTGATATCAATAATCCAACCATGTTGTTGGCAGAACTGATCTACCGCGACTAAAAAATGGAGTTCATTTTGCTCTAGTTGAAAATTTTGCTGATAAAGAGGTTGATACTGACTCGGTGTGAGCTTTTTGATTAACGCACCTTGATGAATATTTAACGATGAACAAATGATATGAGTCGCAGTGTGATAACAATCATTGTTTTCACCAATTTCGAGTTGTTCAATTGATTTGAGCCATTCGACACGATAATCATATTTATTAGCGAAGAAGTGTTTAGTGATAAAAACCTTAACTTCTCTACGTAAGCTCTCAGTTATTAATAAAGCGGCTAAAACACTACCTCCTAAAATAATAAATGCGATGCTTATCACGTCGCCCCAAGCACCGCCAAAATAATTAATAGCATAACCAGCGATAGCCAACAAAAGTAAATATAAGCCAGAAATAAGCAACATAGAGCTATAAAAAACGACTTCTCGCGAAACAAAAACATCGACTGACCAATCTTTAATTCGCCGAGTACTGACTAATATTAATGGCATACCTATAGCAGCAATAAATCCGCGTGCATACCAGTAAGAGAAGTCTAACTGGTTAACCAAAGCCGCTTGGGCAAAAAGCACAAAATCAAAAACAGTCATCATGCCTAAGGCGATAGTCAATGACCAAATAGCCCATTTAACTTTAACATCAGCATTTCGGTATAACTGTTCCAGTAATACCAGTAACCATAAGTTAAGTAATAAAAATAATGAAAATAGGAACTTCACGCTATCAGGTAATAATAAAGCAGCTCCCCAACACAACACGGATAAACCACTAAATATTTGTAAGTATTTTTTAACTTTGGGGTGTGAAATAAGTTCTTTCACCGTCGTAATATTTGCTTGTGTGCAAAGAATCAGAATTGACCAAACTGCTAGCTTAAAAGTTTCTATTGCCATAACTATAAGCAATGAAAACTCCTTTTTAGGCTGTAATGCAGCAGCGAGAGAGGAAGAAAAAACTAAAAAGGCAGCGAGTAAGACTAAACTCCCCGCTAGGGTTTTATTACGTGCAGCTAAAAGTAATAATATAAACACTGCATAAGCACAGGATGCTAAAAAATAACCTGAGGTGCCAATTACTTCCATTTATCTAAACCCTACTATAGTTGCCACATAAATTAGTCACTCCATGCTGTCCCTACAAAGCAGACGCTGTATATCCGTAGGCAACCTTAAAAGTGATTAATCATTTAGTGATAATTAAAATTATTATATAGTAATTCATCATGATGTCTTGGTTTTATTGGCCTGCTTTGACCATAAAACCACTTAATCAGGTCTATTTTCAGTTGTTTTACCCGTAAAGAGTTCTGTTAAAATTGGTACCAATAAGAAACTTGAAAGCGCAGAGATACATAAGCCAGAAATAAGTACCACACCAAGAGGCTGCCATAAACTACCGCCGTATAACGTCAATGGAATTAATCCACCAATGGTCGTTAGCGTGGTTAATAATATAGGGGTAAACCGGACGGTGCTCGCGTGCAGTATCGCCGAACGCTTGTCTAAGCCTAAGCGCAAATTAACATTGGTACTATCAATCAAAATAATGGCATTATTTACCACAATACCAAACAAACTGATCAAGCCAACAAAGGCCATCATAGAAAATGATAATCCCGTTAAATACAACCCTATAATTGAGCCTGCCATAGCAAAAGGTATGGAACTAAAAATAATCATTGGCTGTAAAATAGATTTAAACTGCAGCACCAATACGGCAAAGATCCCCATCGCTGTAATCAGCATCACTTGCGTAAGGCCAGCAAAAGCCTTCTGTCGAGACTCTTCTTCACCACCTAAGGTAAAATGCATGCCTGCGGGTAAATCATACTGCTCAAGGTAACTTACCAATTGCTCGGTAATTTCACCAACAGAAAACCCCGTTTCAACATCAGCAGATACCTTAGCCATGCGTAACTTCTGATAATGAAAAAAGTCACTGCCCCCCTTTTGAAGCTCCATGGTAGCAAGCTGCTCTAGCGGAATTGACACACCGCGATTATTGCTAATTTCAATAGCAGATAAACTCTCAATATTAGGGTGCTTTTGGAGAATCATAATCGGGTAATCTTCGCCATTAATATCATTAAATTGACCAATTGTCGTTCCAGATAACAGAGTACTAATGGTTTTGTCTAACCGCTCAACACTCACTCCACTTAATGCAGCTTGCTGGTAGTCAATCGTCAGTGCTAACTCGGTATTTGCCATGCCGATAGGATTGTCAATATTGACAACACCTGATAACTCTCGCATTTTTGCTGACAGATCATTAGCCACTTGCTCTAAATCAGTTAGCGACTCACTCAATAACCTAATGGCAATAACCTGATCAGTTACTGGTCCTTGAGTAAACTCTTTAACGGTTATTTCCGCCTGTTGCCAACTGTTAAAATCATCACGTAAACGTTTGACTAACGAGGTGACTTCATCGGCTTGGTAATCTTTTAATACCAGTAACGCTTGGCCTAAACGAATCATGCCACGTTTTGGCACTTCATTATAATAAATACGTGGATTCGAATTACCAATATTTAACGCCACTTTATCAACTAACTCGTACTGCTTAACATGCAGTCGTACTTGCTGAAGTACCTCGTCGGTATACGCTAAAGATGAATTAGCAGGCGTAGTTACATTAATTAATAACATCGGTTTTTCTGCTTTGGGAAATAAGCTTACGCCAACTTGCCCAAACAATGAAAACATTGCCACCAACATCAGTAAACTCATTACAATAACGCCAGCCTTATAACGCATTAAAACCGTTAAAGTATTGCTATAAGTCTGTTCAGCAAACTTATTAGCGTAATGTTGTAAGGTGTTAAATTTAACTTTTTCAGGTTTAGCGCCTTTCTCGATAACAACCAGTAATTTACTGGCTAAAAGTGGCGTTAAGGTCAATGCTACTAATAATGAGGCAAATAAGACTAACACCACAGTAACTGGCATTGAGCGAATAAAGTCACCAGTGCTGCTCTGAATCATCAACATGGGCAAGAAGGCTAACATCGTGGTGATAGTACCACTAGCAATAGCCCAGGCAACTTTACTGGTGCCTGATGCCGCAGCTTCCTTTATATCTGTACCAAGCTTACTTTCTCGATGAACACTCTCAGTTACCACAATGGCGTTATCAACTAATAAACCTAGCGCAATAATTAAACCTACAATCGACATTTGCTGCAAGCCATAACCACTAAAATCAAGCCAACCAATCGCCATTAAGAATGAAATAGGAATAGCGAGGATCACCACTAAAGCTTCTCTAATGCCTAAAAACAACAAAGCCATCAAGCCAACAATGACTAAACCCTGCGTTAAATTGTCAAAGAAACCATTAACACGCACATTGACACTATCGGCTTGTTGAAATAGCTTAGCCAATTTAACTCCATTGGGTAAACTCTGTTCAAACTCCTCAAGTTCTTGATTTATTTGATCAGTTAATACAAAAATATTAGTTTTTTCTCGCTGCTCTATCGTGATAAATATCGCAGGAGTATCATCAAAATAAGCTAAATAACTCGGCTCAGCATCAGTAAAGCTAATCGTTGCAATATCTTTAACGGTTAACACACCATTCGCACTGGCCATATTGCTATTACTAATAACAGTATTTTCAATATCCACTAATTGCGTGAAGTTGCCACTGGCTTTAACGTTAAAACGCCGTGTGCTGGCATCAACAAAACCTGGGGTAATATTTAATGCTCGGCCTTGAAGTACTTGAGTAATATCAGTAAGTGCTAGGCCATAGTGTTTTAATAATGGTAGCTTGATATCTATCGCAACAATTTGCCGTGGATATCCCCAGATACTTGCCTTACGGACACTGGCTATTGTTTCTAGCCTTTTTTCCAATAACTTGGCATGCAATTCCATTGTTTTATAGTTAGTAGGCTCAGACCACAAAGCCAACTGCATAATAGCAACACTGCTTGGGGTTGCTTTTAAAACCAGTAATTCAGCGACGCCTGCGGGTAACCTTGGTCTTACGGTTGATACCGCCTGCTTTACTTTATTAAACGCAGTTTCGCCATCTGTACCGTAAAGAAAATCGATGGTAATTCTAACCGCGCCATTATGAATTTTGGCTTCAATTTTCTTAATATTTTCAATATCAGATATTTCTTGTTCAAGCGGATCAACGACTAAGGTTTCTATATCACTGGGTGAAGCGCCCGGATAAACCACTTCAATTAAGGTGACCGGTAAATCAAACTGAGGATCTTCAGAGCGAGGCATATTTAAATAAGACACCACACCGACTAAAACCAACAATATAAATATCGTTAAAGTAAACTGTGCATTGTCTATCGCTAATCGAGGGAGTTTCATTAGTTATTTCCCTTTACAGATTTTCATTAAACGGCTTACCGTTAATTAACGCTAGATGTTGCCAGCCTTGAGTGACAATAGTTAAAGGACGTGAGTTATCTTGGGCAGTCAAATAAATATATTCATTAGTAAGCCCTTTAATAGAAAAGGCTTGTTGGTGATAATTATCAGAAGCAGTAGAGCTGGCATTTAACACCATCACTAACGCCCTACCTTGATCATCAACACTATTAAGGGCTTCCAGCGGTAATCGATAAATAAACTCATCAGTCATAACATCAGCTGATACACGCGCTAACTGCCCAACAACAACTTGATTCACAGTTAAACTGTCTAATAATATTTCAATAGTAAAAAGATGACTTTGTTGATCTGCAATAGCAGGAATTTTACTTATCGTGCCAGTGACTAAGCCCAATGGTTTTAAATTCACATCAATTTTTTGCTGTAGGTTTACTAGATTTACTTCTTCAGCTGTTAACGAAACTCGAACGACTAAATTATTGTCAATTGCCGCTATTTGTAATGCTTTTTGATTAGGGCTTTGCAGCTCTCCTAACTCTGTAGTTCGAGCAAGTACCACACCATCAAAGGGCGCTATTAACTGCGCTTTAGTGAGGTTATATTGGGCTATTTTATGGCGGGCACGTGTGGTTTCAACTGAAGTTATCGCATCATCTAATGCTTGTTCTGAGCTTAGGTTTTTACTAAGCAGCGTATTAATACGTTTAATTTCACGTTTTGCTTGTAATAAACGTGCATAGCTGGAATTTTTTTCTGCAGTAAGCTCTTCATTATCAAGTTGTGCTAATAACTGCCCTCTCGTAAAGCTCTCACCTTCATCAACATTAAGCTCTGCAAGATAACCACTACTTTTAAAAGATAAATTTAATGTTCTCTTAAACATTAACTTACCCGTACGGTTAATTTTCTTAATAATAGGTTCAGCTTTAATCGTTTTAGTTTCAAGTTGTTGCGCATAAATAGGCGCACTCGATAACAAACTAGTTAAGCATAGAACAGAAAGCAATCTAAAAAGACGAGGTTTCATTTTAAGAGTTTAGCCGAAATTTATTAAAGGATTCATAACTTTAGGCAGTTTTACCTGTAAAGTATATAAATATTAAAAATAAGATTAACATTAGTTTTTAAGATCAAATAAACGGCTATTTAATTAGGTTGTTATTAAGTGATAAACAGTCTTTTTGACGCAACTCAAGCAACACGTAGGATGCTCGAATAGCGCCAGTTGATTGAAGTTAGAAGTTAAATGCCAAGCCAATCACTGTGCCATGAGTCACAGTGTCATAAGAAAAATATCCCTGTTGCCCGGTGTTACCTTCTTCAAAGTCGACCCAAGTCGCTTTATATTTAAGATCAACAGTCATTAAATCACTAATTTTGTACATAACGCCACTCTGCACAGAAGACGTGAAGTCAGATCCTAGACCAAAACCACCGATATCTGCTTGAGCCAAAAACGTCCATTTATCATCGATATTGCGTATCCATCGAACGCCAACAACAGGATCAATCCAATCAGACTCAACCTCTTTGTTAAAATTGTTTTCAGGACGAATAACAAAATCAAGCATCACATCTATATCGTTATCCCACCAACGAACACCAGCAAAGTAGTCAAGAAATCCATCATTTAAATTATTTCGATATAGCGCCTGAAGCTCAAGTACACCTTGTCGTACACTAACATCGGTAGAATTTCCATTAGCATTTGTTTTATTTCCACCAAGATCCATAAAGCCATAATCAAATACAACCCCCCAACCTGAATAATGATGAGCTTCAAAATGAACCATAGCTGCAGCATCCAAATTATCTAATATGGTATCAAAATCGACATCCACATTAGCCTCATTAGTACGTCCAATAGTTGCATCACCTTCAATGGAAGTCACCATCAAGTAGGGCTCTAATTGATAATGCCATTCTTTGGCTGTAACACAGGTAGAATATGAGGTAAAAAATGAGAATAGTAAACTTAATAAAATGCTGTTTTTCATCGTATTTCCCTTTGATTAATTATCCTAAAATTTACTTAATGTTTAATATATCCATATAAAATAGACTCAATAGATTAATATTGATGTTAATAAGTATTAAGCATTAGATCAACGATATAACGCTGTTTACCAAAAGATATAAAAATTAATTCGGGTTATAGAGTATAAACGTTTTATACCATCGGCTCGGAAGAGCAACAGGGGAGAACTTTAGAGAATGAAGCCAGAATGAACTCACTCTGGCTATAAAGCGCTATTAAATTGCAGCACAACCTTTCAGCATTAATGCAGTATTAACACCTGCTTTTACCATACCGAAATAACTGGCAGTATCAGAGCTATCGAAGCTACTACTATCTATACCTACCATGTCAGTAATTTGCTGTAATGCAGGGAATGAATTTCTGTCTTTGTCGTAAGCGTCAAAAGTCGTTTCAATTTTATCGCAGGTAAACATATTAGCCATGCCATCAGATGAGGCATTTTTAATAGCATTACTCGTCTGACACCCCGCTAATAATGCAACAGATAAAGCCACAATACTGATATTCATTGTTTTCAACATTATTATGACTCAGCAATTGGTAATAATGTTATCTCAACACGACGGTTAAGTTCACGCCCGCCTGCAGTTTGATTGTTTGCTACAGGCTGCCCTTCACCGAAACCAACTACCTCTAAACGATCACTAAGAATTTTTTGACCTCGTAAGTAATTAGATACCGAGCTCGCACGTTCTTCAGATAACTTTTGGTTGTATTGAGCAGAACCGCTAGAATCTGTATGACCCGAAACAACAACAAGTGTTTTGTTATATTCTTCAAGCACTAAGGCTACAGAATTTAACACACCGGTAAAGCTAGCGTTGATATTAGAGCTATTAGAAGCAAAGGTAATATTACCCGGCATGATTAAATTAATTTTATCTCCATCACGTTGAATACTTACACCACTTTCTCGTAATTGCTTACGTAATTTAGCTTCTTGAGAGTCCATATAAAAACCAATACCACCACCAATGGCAGCACCACCAGCCGCGGCAGCAAGAATACGTTTATTGCGTGTATTACTGTCTTCATCTTTATTGCTTATATAAGCTACAACGGCTGCTAAGCCGGCCCCCGTTGATGCGCCAATAGCAGTTTTACTGGTTTTGCTCTCTCCTGTATAGGGATCGAATGTTGTACAAGCTTGTAACAGTAGTAGGGCTGAAACGGTGGTAATAATTTTTTTCATGGAAGTTTCCTTTTGGCCTAATTGCTTAATATGAAGCGATGGCTATTATAAATTGCGGTATTGCTACAAACGGTATCATTGCGGTTATGCTTTTTCGTAGGTATTTCAAGGCACAAAAAAACCCGATGAGTTGTCGGGTTTAAATATTTACTAAAACGAACATACCCATACAAACTAATTTTAGAGCTGTAGGTATTACATTTCTGTTTCTCAAAAGTACTACTAGTGTTATGTTTTGTACTATTGCTTTTAAAACAACTCTAAATGGTCCACCCGACAGGAGTCGAACCTGTGACCTATGCCTCCGGAGGGCATCGCTCTATCCAGCTGAGCTACGGGTGGAAAATAAGAAATGGCATTCTATAAAAAGCCTCGAGCGAATACCAGCACTTAATTCTTTTTGTCAGCAATTTTAATAAAATTCGTAGGGTGACTTAAGAGACTCGCTGACAATAATCATCATTGTCTTCTACATACCGTTGAGCTTGTTTAATGGAGCCAAAATAATAAGTAAGTAACTTGCTGCGTTTCTCACGGATTCTGATTGGAAAGTCAAGTTGTTCAACAACTTCAAGCCAAGTTTTAACTAGGGCTAATGGTGGTAGCTCTTGCATATTTTCATCCTTGAAAGTAATAACTAATAGCACTCTACGTCAATTGATTAGGTAAATCAAAGTGCATTAACCAACACGTTATTAAAGCAAATGAACTAGAAGTAATATCTAAGACTAACGTATACACTCAACGGGTATGCGCCAAATTCAGAGCCAAAGTTATAAGCGATGTCGGCGTTACTTGTATTATATTGTAAGGTATCCCCATGACTTATATACAGTCCAAAATCAGAGTATAAATTATCACTCCAGCTGGTTTCACTACTAAGAGATAAGAACACTGAACTATCACTGATATTATAAAAAGCACTGGCGCTAACAGACACCAAAGGTGAAGCTAACCAGGTTAATGCGGGAATTAGGTAATGCTCACCATAGAGATAAACGCCAGCTTTCTGGTAGGGCACTTGTGTCGCAAGTTTTATGTAATCATCAACATTGTTACTGCCCGCACCGTTATAGTGATACTCGATCATAAAAATAATATCTTCATTTAAGGCATAGTCTGAGCCAATTGAAGAACGCCAATAGTTATCAGTATAACCAGCTAAGGGCAGGGTGTTCGTCGCAAAGTTACCTAGGGTGATATTTTCTAGTGAATTGTTTGCACTCGTATTATTATCTAAAACAATACCCTGAGGATTCTTACTTTGTTGCCAGTCCATATAAGCGACCTCAAACCAAAAACCAAAATCACCTATTGAACGCTCAATACCGCCTCCGAGTAACCAAGCATCATCAAGTAGGATAGCAATTACTTCTATATCATTACCTTGAACAGAGTTTTTACCTCGTAAAAAAACGGCACTATTCTGTTTTTTGCCATCCTCACCGATCACTAACCCCATATCTATCACGGCAAAGTCACCGACATCTGCTTTATATCGAATTGCATCAATACCAACACGATACTCTTGGTTAAGTGTTTGAATAGCAAAAGGGATAAATATATCTGTTGGATTAATAAAGCGAGCAGAGCCAAATGATAAAACTTGTCGACCAATGGTTAAATCACCGTATTGATTACTGTATTGGTAGTTGAATCGGTCAAGGTTTTGCAATACAACGCCATGACTACCTACATCATTAAAAACAGCATCTAAATCTTTAAAACGATATTGATTACTCGCCGAAGAAACCGTGCCACCAATAACGCCTAGGTTGCCCTCGGTATAGTATTCAGCCATAGCACTGTTAGAGAAATACAACGGTTGTATTTCGTAATCTATTTCAATATTTCCTTTACTTGAAGACAAATAAGATGCCATTAAACGTATTGCATTTTGTGATTGAAAGCTGCCGGCAATACTTTGCGCTTGAGTTTGAACACCCATATTTTCAATAGTGATGCTGTCTTGTGCTAATCCATAACTTTTCATGTATCCGCTAAAGGTAAAACTATCTGCATAGCTGCTGGTAGGCAGCACTATAGTGCTAAGTAGCGTTAGCGCGAATAAAATATTAGCAGGTAACCTATACATTAGTTTTTGCGCTCATCATCAACAATGCAACCATCGACCAAACGAATAATACGCTTGGCTCGTTCCATAATCTTTGGATCATGCGTTGAAAAGACAAAAGTCATATTTTGCTGTTCATTTAATTCTTTCATCATATCAAGCAAATCAGCACCTGTTTTCGAGTCTAGATTAGCTGTCGGTTCATCCGCTAATATAATGCTAGGCTTTGATACCATAGCTCTTGCAACAGCAACGCGTTGCTGTTGTCCCCCGGATAATTCCGCAGGGCGACGATCTCCCAAGCCTTCTAAACCCACCGCATGCATCAGTTTATCTACACGTTTATTTCGTTCTGCTGCCGATACGCCTTGCAGTAACATAATATACTCAATATTTTCTCGGGCACTTAACACGGGTATCAAGTTATATGCTTGAAAAATAAAACCAATATGATCCCGCCTAAAGTCTGACAACTCAGTGCCTGTCATTCGGTTAATGTTTTTATTATCTAGAAACACATCCCCTGAACTTGGGTTATCTAAGCCACCAATTAATTGTAATAAGGTTGATTTACCAGAGCCAGACGGACCTATTATTGCGGTAAATTCACCGCGTTCTATCGTGATATTGGCATCTGTCAGTGCTTTAACTAACGTATCTCCTTGACCAAACTCACGACACAAATGAGTCGTTTCAATGACAGTATTTGGGCTAGCCGTCGCTTTATTAGCGACGTCGGTAATATCCACTTGAGTTGTCATTTTACTAATTTCCTTTTCGCTCAGTAATTTCTTATTCTTGAATTATCTATTCACACTAAACTATATGCCCGTTCCACTTGAAGATGTATGATTCAGCTGGAATTAAAGGGTTTTTCGCATAGCGAAAGAAGGTTTTAACCGCGCCGCATGAAAAGCTGGGTATATGCTTGCAATGAGGGTGACGGCTAATGTCGAAATTCCCATAATGGCAAAGCTGCTGGCATCGAGTATTAAATAGATAGGCTCATTTAACGTCATTCCTGACATTTCTATGTCAGAGTAATCGATACCGACAATAGATCCCCAGTAACACAAGACAAAAGCCATTAATAAACCTACAGCTGCGCCTAACAGTCCAATAAAAAAACCTTCCAACAATATTTGATAAAAGAGCTGCTTAGTCCGTGTTCCTATGGCTAGCAAAATACCAAACTCTGTGTGTCGCTCGAAAATAGACATAAACATGGTATTTATTAACCCTAAACAAACCAGCACATACATGATGATTGAAACAATCAGTGTTGAGTACTTGGTCATCGCCAACATACTACTTAATTGAGGCACTAATTTTTGCCAACTTAACGTTTCTATTTGATTATTATTAAGTGATTGCCAAAAAGGTAAAGTATCGTCTTGAGCTTGGTGTAAGTGTTGTAAACGTAATGCAACTTCATGCACACCCGTAATGTTTAATAATTGCTGCCCTTGCGATAAATTAATAAAAGCCATGCCAATATCCATGCTTCTTTCATTAAAACTGAACAAGCCTGAAACACGGAACAATGCTTGAGATAAATCGCCACCGTGAGCTTCTGAAACAGTAATAACAACCCGGTCACCTAAACTAATTTCTAATAAATCAGCTAGTTGTTCACCTATGATAATTTCACCATCAATGCCTGATAAGTATTCCCCTTGAGTTACCGCTAGTTTTAACTTGCTTACTTGCGCTTCTTTCATTGCATCAACACCATAAACAATAGCTGAGGCAACATTTTCGGAAGAGGAGGTCATCGCGCCTGCCAACACCCTAGGAGCGTACGCTTGAATGGCTGAAGTGGTGTTAAGTTGCTGATAAAGTGTTGTGGTATCTTCGATGTATAAATCTATATCGTTTGCCGCACGAAAACCTACTCGATGAATTTGTCCTTCGCCTAAAAAGGTTTGCGTGCTGATTTTCACCATAGTTTCAACCATGCCTCTTACAAAAGCATCGGTAAATAATATGGCCGCTAAGCTACATGAAATAAGCAATACTGTTAATAATGTTCTACGCGTGTTTCGAAAGAGACTACGTTTGGCTAAACGTGCAATTAACGTGCGTTGACTGCTATTATTTTGAGCTGATATAGCTTGTTCGAGAATCGTCGATGAGCCATTGTTATCGAGTTTAACTGCATTTTCGGTGTTGGACGACTTAGGGGTTTGTATTGTCATAATAATCGTTAAACCGCCTGTAATGCTTTTAACGGTGATATTTTAGCTGCCCGAATTGCAGGAATAAAGCTAACTATCAAGGTACTACTAATAACAACAATTGAAGGCAGCAACACCACAAACCAACTTACCTCACCTAACATAGTATCAAATATTATACCGCCCATATCGATTGGCTCTGGCATAGAAATACCAACACTTGCCAACCAAAAACAAACTGGAAGTGCGAGTACTAATCCAATTAAACAACTGATCATAGCTAACACAAAAGACTCTAACATTATTAAGGTAAAAACGGCTAAAGGCCTTGTACCTATGGCTTTCAAAACACCAAACTCACGAGTTCGCTCAAGGGTGCCCATTAAAATAGTATTTAAAACACCAATTGAAACGATAAATATAATTATGCCCATAGAGACATAACTGCCTTTTTTATCCGCTTGCATACTCTTATAAAAAGAGGATTCAACCACTTGCCATGGATCGACGCTTAAGTCTTTATTGTTAAACGTTGATTGAGTGTTAGCCGCGAATTCCCTTGATTGATTTTGATTCGATAAAATTAATGCTAATTCATGAACTTTACTGCTGTCATCTGACATTGATAAAAACGCTCGCATGGCCGATAAGCTAATATAAACATTCATGCGTTCATATGAACTCGCATCACCAATAATAGCAACAACTTCAAAAAGATCGTTAGCGATAGAGCCATCGATGCCCTGAGAAATCAAGACCAGTTCGTCACCCACCGTAAGTTGTAAATTTTTAGCCAAGCTAAAGCCGATCATCGCAGGGAAATATGCGTCCTGATTTATATTATTAGCCTGCGGACTTGTTAAATAATGTCCTTCGTTAACTTTATTTTCTAAGCGTGTGGTCTTAGCTTCTCGCTCAGGCTCAATACCAATAACCTGAGCTGGAAAGGTTTTATTCTTGGAGTAAGCTAAAGCAGGGCTATAAATACGGGGCGCAACCCCTAGTACCAACGGCTCTTGCTCTAATTGTGTAATGATCTCATCAGCATGATTGATCGTTTTATAGAGAGAAGGGCGCTCCAAGTAGTTTTCTTTATGAATTTGGACATGCCCGGTATGATCTTGCGTAAATATATTAATAATATTGCTATAACTTCCCTCTGACAAAGATAAGGTTAAGCAAAGTAAAAAAAAGCCGCCTCCCATACTCAATAGTGTTAACAATGAGCGGCGTCGATTTCGTAATATGTTCCTAAAGGCAAGTTTAACTATCAGCATAGGTATTTACATTTATCGTTAACTATATATAAAGCGATTAAAAACGCGTTTGTAAATTGCGTAACGTGAATACATTATCACCCAAATCAATATCAAATTCGGCTTCAACGTACTCAATAACCGTTTTATGGCCTGTTTTATTTAAAGGGATCATCGTCATAACCGCTGGCATTTTTTTACCTGAAAAATCTTTTATATGACTAAAGACCATAGTGCGCACCTTTACACCTTTTTCGTTGTAATAACTTTGTTCCAACGGTAATAATGTTTTTTGATTCACAATAAATTCAATTTTCCCCCATACAGTCACAGTCTCTTTTTTGGGAGCTAGGGTTAAACGATAATTATCACCTTCAATACTTTTAGATACTTGGTATTCTTCAACCAATGAAACTTCACGTACCAAATCATCATTGGTAAAATCAGAGCCCATCCAAGAGCCCATCATCATTGATGGCGGCACTTTAATAACCTTGTTAATTTTAGGAAAAAAATTCCACATCTCTTTATCTTTTTTCAAGGTAGCTACACCACGATCTTTCCTCGGTGATAACACCCGAATAAAAGTATCATCCATGCCTATGGTCCAACTCTTCATTTCTAAAGTACGTTGCCAATTAGGCGTGATAATTTGCATTTTCATCAATGAAATTGAGCTGTTAGAGCGAAATAACTCATCCATTTTTTTTAGTAACGTGGCGGCATCATCATTGGCAATACATAAGTAACTTGGTAAATAGACGATTAGTGATAAGAGTAGGGGTAATATAAACTTCAACATAAACTAATCCTTAAGATTATTTGTCGCTTTATAAACAAACTATACCAAGTTAATTCAGTAAATTAGGCATTTCTTACACTTTTTACACAAAAAAACCAGCACTAGGCTGGTTTTGTATAACGTAATGAACGAAATAGCTATTAGTTAATCTTGGCTAAGATCTCTTCAAGTTTCGCTATATTTTCATAAGAGATAACTAGCTTGCCTTTGCCTTTACTATTATGGCTAATGGCAACTTTAGCACCAATCTTATCTGCTAAACCTTGCTCCAACTCTATGGTCTCAATGGCTTTTTCAACTTTCTCTTTTTCAGCTACTGGATTTTGAATCTTTTTAATTAAACTTTCAGTTTCTCGAACTGTTAACTCCTTCGTAGCAACAGTTTGCGCAGCTGACGTTTGTACATCACCTTCTAACGCTAATAAAGCACGGGCATGACCCATTTCAATATCACCATTTTCTAGTAAGTTTTTTACTTCATCATTTAATTTATTTAAACGTAATAAGTTACTCACCGCGGTACGTGATTTTCCAACAGCAATAGCCACCTCTTCATGGGTTAAATCAAACTCCATTAACAAGCGTTCTAAAGCAATAGCTTCTTCCATCGCATTAAGATCTTCACGTTGAATATTCTCTATTAGTGCAATAGCAACTGCTGATTCATCCGGCACGTTTTTCACTAAACACGGGATCATATCAAGCTGGGCTAATTTAGCTGCACGCCATCGACGTTCTCCAGCGATAATTTCATATTGCTCCTCATTAACCAAACGTACGACAATAGGCTGAATAATGCCTTGTGATTGAATCGACAATGACAATTCTTCAAGTCCTGCATCAGACATTTCACGACGTGGTTGATATTTACCTGGGATTAATTGAGTAATAGGTAATTTAATCAATTCATTATCTGTCGACTTTACACTATTGTTTACTTCAGTCGTTTCAGTTTGCTTTTCCACAGATGGGGCCGCAGGTGATAATAAGGCATCGAGACCTCGACCTAAGCGACTAGCGCCTTTACGTTTTGCTGTACTCATAATTTTCCTTTGTGCTAGCTGACAACATTGGCATTAGCTTGTGGAGATTTTTTAGCATAATCATTTTTTCGTAATACTTCACCAGCAAGTGCTAAATAAGCCTTGGCCCCCGTTGAAGACTTATCGTAATACATGGCAGGGGTACCAAAACTAGGCGCTTCAGCTAAACGAACATTTCTTGGAATGACACTTCGATAAACTTTATCGCCAAAATGACGCTTTAATTGCTCTGATACATCATTAGCTAAGCGATTTCGAGGATCATACATAGTACGAAGAATGCCTTCAATATGTAATTTATCATTCACTACAGATGTTAGCTTAGTAATGGTGTCCATTAATGCAGTTAAGCCCTCTAATGCATAATATTCACATTGCATTGGCACTAAAACGGAGTCTGATGCTGTCATAGCGTTAACAGTAAGCATGTTCAATGATGGTGGACAATCTATGATGATAAAATCATAAAAGTCTTTTACTGGCGCTAAAGCCATTTTTAACCGTTGTTCACGGGCATAAACTTCCATGAGCTTTATTTCTGCTGCTGTAACATCAGCATTAGCAGAAATTAAATGATAAAGACCTGACGTTTCTTTAACAACCACATCTTCAACACTTTGCTCTTCAACTAATAATTCATAACAAGTTGCGTGAACTTGATATTTATCAACACCACTCGCCATGGTGGCATTGCCTTGCGGATCTAAATCGATTAATAAAACTTTGCGTTTAGTTGCCGCCAGCGAGGCAGCCAAATTAACCGCGGTAGTGGTTTTACCCACACCACCTTTTTGGTTTGCAATTGCTATTATTTTTCCCACAAGCACCTCTATTGTTTTTTTTCTAGTGCAACTTCTTCAGCACGAGCACGTGGCGTTCGCCAACTAAGTTGGGTACGATTATTTCATGGCTATCTACTAGAGTAATATCTTCAGGTAATTGTGAGATCTCATCCTGAGGATATTGCCCTTTGAGTGCAAAAAATCGTCCTTGCTCAGTGGTAACTAAGTGTTTACACCAGCTTACCATATCATTAAGAGAAGAAAAGGCACGACTTAATACGCCATCAAAAGGTTGTTCACCTTGATACTCTTCAACCCTTGCTTTTACTGGTGTAACATTGGTTAATTTTAATTGAAAAACGACTTGTCTAAGAAAAGTAATACGCTTACCTAAACTGTCGAGTAAAACAAAGTTTCTTTCTGGATATAAGATGGCCAAAGGGATGCCAGGTAGACCTGGACCGGTACCAACATCAATAAAATTTTTGCCTTCAAGCACTTCACCCACCATTAAACTATCCATAATATGCTTTACTAGCATGTCACTAGGATCGCGAACAGAAGTTAGGTTATACGCTTTATTCCATTTGTTCAATAATTCAACGTATTGAACAAGTAAATCGATTTGTTCTTGAGATACGACAAGCTGGGTTTTATTAATCAGTGTCGACAATTGTTGTGTTAACGTCATTTTTATTTAGACGAGCCTGCTAATTAGCGGCTCGCCCCTACCTATTGCTTTTACGCTAATTTACGTAAAAGACCGTGTTTTTTTAAGTAGACTAATAATAACGAAATTGCCGCCGGAGTAATACCAGAAATTCTAGAAGCTTTACCAATAGTTTCTGGACGAGCACTTTTTAGCTTGGCAACAACTTCATTAGATAAGCCTGAAATCTGCTGATAGTCAAAATCTATAGGGATCAATGTATCTTCATTACGTTTTTTCTTGGCTATTTCATCAACCTGACGATCAATATAACCTGCATACTTAGTTTGAATTTCAATTTGTTCTGCAGCTTGCTTATCATTTAGTGCAGGACCTAAGCCTTCAATGTTCATTAAATCACTATATTTTACTTCAGGACGACGTATTAGCTCTTCTAAATTGGCCTCTTTACTCATTGGCGTTTTCAGTAAAGTATTTATTTGATCAATCTTTGCATGATCCTTTTGTACCCAAGTTGATCGTAAACGTTGACGCTCAACTTCTATGTTTTCCATTTTTTCGTTAAATCGTTTCCAACGTGCATCATCGACTAAACCAACTTCACGGCCTCTCTCGGTTAGGCGAATATCAGCATTATCTTCACGAAGTAATAAACGATACTCTGCGCGCGAGGTAAACATACGGTAAGGTTCTTTTGTACCTAAGGTCGCTAAATCATCAATTAGCACGCCCATGTATCCCTGATCTCGACCAATGATGAATTCATCACGCTCTTTTACTCTATTGGCAGCGTTGGTTGCCGCAATAAGCCCTTGAGCACCGGCTTCTTCATAACCAGTAGTACCATTAATTTGACCGGCAAAGTATAAATTTTGTACAAATTTACTTTCTAAGCTTTGTTTCAGATCGCGAGGATCAAAATAATCATATTCAATGGCATAACCAGGGCGTGTTATAAAGGCATTTTCAAAGCCTTTAATTGATCGTACTAAATTCATTTGCACATCAAAAGGTAAACTGGTTGAAATACCATTAGGATATACCTCATGTGTTGTTAAGCCTTCTGGTTCAACAAAGATTTGATGTGAGGTTTTATCCGCAAAGCGCGTTATTTTATCTTCAATTGAAGGACAGTATCTTGGTCCAACACCTTCAATTACGCCAGTATACATAGGCGATCTATCTAATCCATCACGAATATGCTGATGGGTTTGCTCGTTAGTATGTGTGATATAACAGGATATTTGTTCTGGATGATCTGCTGGTGATCCCATGAATGAGAAAACAGGGCGAGGTGAGTCGCCTGGTTGTTCTTCCATGACTGAAAAATCTAATGATCTTGCATCAAGTCTTGGTGGTGTTCCTGTTTTTAAACGATCCATTCTAAATGGCATATCACGCATTTTAGCGGCCAAATTTATACTGGCAGGATCTCCTGCACGACCACCCTGATAATTATTTAAGCCAATGTGAATCTGTCCTGCAAGGAAGGTACCTACCGTTAACACCACAGTTTTGCCTTTAAATTTAAGGCCCATTTGTGTTGATACACCGACGACACGATCATTTTCTAGGATCAAGTCATCACATGGCTGTTGAAAAATAGTAAGATTTTCTTGGTTTTCCAATACGTTACGAACAAATGATCGATAAAGTATTCGATCGGCCTGAGCACGTGTTGCACGCACTGCAGGACCTTTGCTTGAGTTCAATGTTCTAAATTGAATGGCACTATGATCAATCGCCGTTGCCATTAGTCCACCAAGCGCGTCGATTTCTTTAACCAAATGACCTTTGCCAATGCCACCAATCGCGGGATTACATGACATTTGGCCTAGGGTGTCAATGTTATGAGTTAACAATAATGTTTTACAGCCCATACGTGCAGCTGCAAGTGAGGCCTCGGTTCCCGCATGACCACCACCAACAACAATTACGTCATAAGACTCTTGATACCACATAAAATCACAATCCTGCTTGGTTAAAATTCGTTAAAGTTTTTATTTAAAAAGTATTTACAAAATTTGCAACACTCAAAAATTAGGGAACGTATTTTAACGCTTTTTTCTCTCCAAGGATACGATCAAATGTGTAAAAAAGATCGGAGTGGATCCTTAATATATAAAAAGAGATCTTTAAAAAGATCTTATAGTTATTACTTATTAAGATCCTACTTTTCTGTGGGTAAGTCGTTTTTTCTTATATATATTAATAGGTAACAGCAATAATAACCTTGTGATCAAACATTGATCAATAGACAAATAAGCCTTGATCAAAACGGCTAGTTATACACAGGTCCTTTGAGAATGTTTTTAATCAACTGAATAATAATAGAAAATTAACGGGTTGTTAACTGCTTTATCCACATAAGTTAAAAAATAGATCGTAATCTGTTGATAACTTATGTGTAAGTGATCACGCTAGATCTAAAGTAGATCTTTATTTGCACGGATCCACTGTTGAGCAAGATCTTCTGGATCGATATCTTCTGACATATCAAAGGTCTTTAGAGAGGTCATTTCATCGCAACCCATTGATATCAATGATTTTGATATATTTTCTGCTGCTTTACAAAAAGTATCGTAACTAGAATCCCCGATCCCTATGGTTAAAAAACTTACCGTGGATAGATCTTGATCACATTTAGATAGATCACTAACAAATTGTTTGATGTTGTCAGGATAGTCACCTGCACCATGTGTTGAGGTGCAAACGATCCAAATAGGATTTTTGGTTAAATTACTGTTGATATTTTGTTCGTTATTTGCCTTGAAAGTGTTGTTTAATATGGTCTGAAGATCAGGTTTTAGGTGAATATCAACGTGATGATCAAGCTTAGTTAAGGTTTCTTCACAGGCTTCGGCTACATATTCGGTGCCACCAAGCATGCTACCAACAATGATTTGAATTGAGCTCATAGGGCTTCTCTTTTTAATGAATTTGGGCGGTTATTAATGATAATAATGACTTTGGTATTGTATTACTTAAGCTCTATTTGGATAAACAAATAGTTTGTTTTTTATAAAATATAGGACGTAGATCAAGTTGAGTTGAGTTTGCTTTATAGGGGAGTTTAAGCGCTTAAAGGAAAATAATGGCTTAATATTGCTGTATTATGACTAAAGGCTTTTAATAGAAAGTATCGCTGTAGAGATTGATAAAAGTATTTGCTGTATAGAGAAAGCGTGATTAATCTGTCACGCTTTCTCTTCATTAGAAACTATTGATCAGTGATTATTTACCTATACAGAAAGAACTGAAAATTTTACCTAAAAGATCATCACTGGTGAACTCTCCCGTGATCTGATCTAATTCTTGCTGACAAATACGTAGCTCTTCAGCTAATATTTCACCAGCAACATAAGACTCAAGTTGGTCTAATCCTGTGAGTAAATGCTGATGAGCATTTTCTAAAGCAACCAAATGACGCCTTCTTGCCATAAACCCGCCCTCAGTGCCACCTTGGTAGCCCATAATGCTTTTTAAGTGCTCTTTTAGGCTATCAACGCCTTCACCTGTTTTAGCTGACAAGGTAATAATGGCGTGTTGAGTACCATCATTGTCAGTAAACTCGGTGAAACCTGTTTTGGCACTAATAACATCGGCTTTGTTTCTTATTAGCGTAAGGCCTATATTCTCTGGTAATTCGGCAAAAAACTCAGGGTAGTAATCTTTAATGTTTTGCTCATCTTGTAAAATACTGTGATCTTTACTGGCATCAACCATTAATAAAACACGATCTGCTTGATTGATTTCTTGCCATGCACGCTCAATACCTATTTTCTCTACAACATCATCGCTGTCCCGTAATCCTGCGGTATCTATTATGTGTAACGGCATGCCATCTATATGAATTTGTTCGGCGAGTACATCACGAGTTGTTCCTGCAATATCGGTAACGATAGCTGTTTGCTTACCACTTAATGCATTGAGTAGGCTAGATTTTCCTGCATTGGGTCGACCCGCAATGACTACACGCATTCCTTCACGAATAATGCTTCCTTGACGTGCTTGTTTACGAACATCCTCTACCTTGCTGATAATGCTTTTTAGATCAGTAACTATTTTTTTATCGGCTAGAAAATCAATTTCCTCTTCAGGAAAATCTATCGCGGCTTCGACATACATACGTAAGTGAATAATACTCTCTACCATTTCATGAACAAGCTTAGAAAAGTCACCTTGCAAAGAGTGTAGGGCAGAGCGTGCAGCTTGCTCTGAACTGGAATTAATCAAATCTGCAATGGCTTCTGCTTGGGTTAAATCAAGTTTATCATTCAGAAAAGCCTGCTCGCTGAATTCACCTGGTTTCGCCATGATAACTTTAGGTTGTGCAAGTATTGCCTTCAGTAACATATCTAAAATGACGGGACCACCATGCCCCTGAAATTCAATAACATCTTCCCCAGTAAAAGAGTTTGGCGCTTTAAAGTATAATGCTAATCCTTGATCTAGTACCTGTGCATTATCTGCAGATGAACTATCGTAAAAAGGCAGATATTCTGCTTTTCTTACTTCGGGTAGTTTACCTAAAATAGCTTGAGCAACATTTTTAGCTTCTGGGCCTGATACTCTAATAATACCGACGCCACCACGACCAGGTGCGGTAGCTTGTGCGGCGATTGTTGTTGTTTGAGAAATAGAAGTCATAGCGAGGTAATTTATTCAAAAAGTGGTTGATGATTATTTTACTTTATTTTATGAGCAATACCAATCGGACTAATTTATTGATTAGCTACTAATAATCAGCATGTTTATAGACAAGGAATTTCGAAGTGTGATGGGCATAGATGGTTAACTGTTAATTCAATAATAATAAAAAAGGCGGTTACTGGTAAAACAGTAACCGCCTTTCAATTTATTTTTTCTGATAATTATTTGCAGATATTAAGCTAGTTTTTCAGCTTTTTTCTTGGCAATGCCTGCAAAAATAACTTTCATTTGTACGATTGAAATTAAGTTGCTTACTAACCAGTAAAGCACTAAACCTGATGGGAACCAAGCCATGAATATCGAGAATACAACTGGCATGTATTGCATTATTTTCTGTTGCATCGGATCTTGAATCGTCATTGGTTGCATTTTTTGCATAACATACATACTTATACCCATAAGTATTGGTAATACAAAGAATGGGTCCATTGCTGATAAATCTTGTATCCAGAATACAAATGGTGCATGACGTAATTCAACACTTTCTAAGAATACCCAGTAAAGAGCTAAGAAAATTGGCATTTGTAGCAATAGAGGTAAACAACCACCAGCAGGGTTTACCTTTTCTTTACGATACATTTCCATCGTTGCTTGTGACATTTTTTGTCTGTCATCACCAAAACGCTCTTTTAGCTGTGCCATTTTAGGTGCTAAGTCACGCATTTTAGCCATTGAGGTATATTGCGCTTTAGTTAATGGATACATACCACCTTTAACTATCAAGGTGATGATAATAATAGCTACACCCCAGTTAACAACAAAACTTTGAATTGTAATTAGCAACCAAAATAATGGTTGGCTGATCATAAATAAGAAGCCGTAATCTATGGTTAAATCTAAATTGGGTGCTATGGTCTCTAATACTTCTTGGTCTTTAGGACCAACATAAAATATTGCTGATGTTGAACCTTGTTTCCCAGCGTCAATAATTACCGCTGGAGCTTTAAAGCCAATAACCGCTTCAAAGTTATTGCTGTATGTTGTATAAATTTGGTTACTATCTTTTGCACTTGGCACCCAAGCAGAAACGAAGTAATGCTCAAGCATTGCAACCCAGCCACCTGCTGTAACTTTATTTAAGTTTGCTTCTTCAATATCTTCAAAATCGTATTTTTCGTAACGTTCTTCTGTTGTTGAGTATGCTGCACCACGATAAGTTGGTAGCATGCCACCGCCTGACTCTACAACAGTTGATTGTTTAAGTTGACCGTACATTTGCACCGAAACACTGTTGCCTGTGTTGTTATCAATTAAGTAATCAACATTAACGCTATAGCTGTTATTCTTAAAAGTGAAACGCTTAGTGACTGACATACCACTAACATCATGGAATACTAAATCGACCACTAAATTGTCATTTGTTAATTCGTAATTACTTTGCGCACTGCTATATATTGGACGACCTTTGATCATTCGATCAATACCGTTAGCACCGGTTAAGCCACTTTGTGCAATATATTTTTGATTACCGTTTTGCAAAATAGTGAAAGGAATATCGTTACCTTGCTCAGTATCAAATTTTCTTAACTTAGCTTCTACGATGTCACCACCTTGACTATTAATTTTTAAGATTAATGTATCAGTGGTTACTGTAATTAATTTGGCAGAAGTATTGGTTGATTTTTGTGAGCTTAATTGGGCATCTGAAGATTCAGGCACGAAGTCTGCGCTGGCATTTTCAACTGACTGGTTTTGGCTAATACTTGATTGCTCAGGAACTACGGCATTTTGTTGTTGCCATTGACTAAACAGTAAGTAGGTAACAACCATAAGCGCAATAAAAAGTAGACTGCGTTGGGATTCCATAAAATTTACTTCTCTTCTTTTGTTGGCAAGGGATTATTTTCCCAAGCATAAGTTAAATTTGATAAGTGCGTGGCATATTAATATAGGTTAGCTTGATAACCTACTATCTTTTAGTCTAGGTAAGCTATTTACTCTTTTTTTATTGGTGGTACTGGATCATCACCGCCATCATTGAGTGGATGACACCTTAATATACGTTTGCTTGCTAACCAACCACCTTTTATAACACCGAAGCGGCTCACGGCTTCGGTTGCATAGGCCGAGCAGCTTGGAGTAAATCTACAATTAGAGCCTAGTAATGGACTTAAAAAGCGTTGATAGCCTTTTATTACCGTTATGACTAGTTTTTGTGGCGCTGAATTATTTTTCGCCATATTTTTTCTAATTCCTGATTTATCGCCTTATTATCAAGCTGATCAATACCAGATTTAACCATGACGACTATATCGATTGCAGGTAGATTATCTTGATTTAAGCGAAAGCTTTCTCGGACTTGTCTTTTTACACGATTACGCTGTACAGCAAGTTTGACTCGTTTTTTGGCAATAGCTAAGCCTAAACGATTTTTAGCAACTGTATTATGTTTATCAGAGACGAGAGTATGAGGTTTTGGTGTTACTAATAAAGTAAAGTGGCGAGAGCCAAAGCGGATAGGTTTAGAAAAAACAGCTTGAAAATGACCGGGAGTCAACAGACGTGACTCCCGATTAAATTTGTAGACCGGGAGTCAACAAACGTGACTCCCGATTAAATTTGTAAGTAGCCATAGTCAGGCTACCTTATATCAAATATTGTAAACAAGATTTGATACTATGCGCTAAGACGTGCACGGCCTTTCGCACGACGACGAGCTATAACAGCACGTCCGTTCTTAGTTGCCATACGAGCACGAAACCCGTGGTTACGCTTACGCTTTAATACGCTAGGTTGAAATGTTCTTTTCATTACGCTAATCCGTCGGTTGTTGTTGCCCTGGCAAAACAGCCTATTGAGCACACAGTCTAAAAAATGAGGCCGAATATTAAAGCTTACTGAAGAATTTGTCAATGATTATGTCAGCTATTTTAGCAATGATCCTCAATTTTTAACGAATGATCATTGTGATCTTCAGTGGTATCACAAATGATATTCACAGTTTTATCACAATCACTGTTTTATCATCTTAATAACTAATTCAGTTAAATGACTATTTTACCTAAAAGTAGCCAATAAACCTCTTACTTATTTTTATGAATGTTATTTGTTTTTATTGTTATTTTACAATTGATTATGGTTCATCCTATAAAAAAAAATTATAATAGTGAAAAGTCAATATTGCACTTGTGGATAACTCAATAGATAATAGCCATCAGAAAAATATTAGCCTAGTTACTACTGGAGTTTTGGTTGGATCATTCACCTTGGCAAAGATGCCTATCTGTTCTGCAAGAAGAATTGCCTGCTCAGCAATTTAGTATGTGGATCCGACCGTTACAATGTGTCATAAATGATAATGTTATGACGTTATACGCACCTAATCGCTTTGTTTTAGATTGGGTTAGAGATAAATACGTAAATCGTATCAACGAACTTCTTACTATTAACGAATCGAATAATCCATTATTGCTTCGCTTCGATGTTGGTAGCAAACCGGCAGTTAATAACACGGTTACTAATAATTCGGTTATTCGAACTTCAGGTGGTAACGAGTCAATGTTTGCCAAAGCAACTTCTGCTCCTCGAACTGCCGAACCTGAAAGTAATATCCCTAAAAAAACCAATGTAAGACTAAATTATACCTTTGATAATTTTGTTGAAGGTAAGTCTAACCAACTAGCAAGAGCTGCAGCATCTCAAGTTGCCGATAATCCAGGCACTGCATACAATCCATTATTTATTTATGGTGGCACAGGTTTAGGTAAAACGCATTTACTCCATGCTGTAGGTAATGGGATTTTACTTAATAAGCCTAATGCAAAAATTGCTTATATGCATTCAGAGCGATTTGTACAAGATATGGTGAGAGCATTACAAAATAATGCGATGGAAAAGTTCAAACAATACTATCGTAGTGTGGATGCCTTACTTATTGATGATATTCAATTTTTTGCTGGTAAAGAACGAACTCAAGAAGAGTTTTTCCATACTTTTAATGCATTACTTGAAGGTAATCAACAGGTTATATTGACTAGTGATCGATATCCTAAAGAAATAAACGGCGTTGATGACAGATTGAAATCACGTTTTGGTTGGGGGTTAACGTTAGCAATAGAACCTCCTGAACTTGAAACTCGTGTGGCAATTTTAAAACGCAAAGCTGAAGAGAGTCAGATTAATTTAGCTGATGAAGTTGCTTTCTTTATTGCAAAACGTCTTCGATCTAATGTTCGTGAGTTAGAAGGAGCTTTAAACCGTGTTATTGCCAATGCCAATTTTACTGGCCGAGCTATTACTATCGATTTTGTTCGTGAAGCATTACGAGATTTACTCGCCTTACAAGATAAATTAGTTACTATAGATAATATCCAAAGAACCGTTGCAGAATATTATAAAATTAAAATAGCAGATCTTTTATCAAAACGACGAAATAGATCTGTTGCTCGACCTCGCCAAATTGCCATGGCATTATCTAAAGAATTAACTAACCATAGCTTACCTGAAATTGGTGATGCATTTGGTGGTCGAGATCATACAACTGTTTTACATGCTTGTCGTAAGGTTAAATCCTTACGCGAAGAGACGCATGATATTAAAGAAGATTATTCAAACTTAATTAGAACACTTTCGTCTTAATTTTTAAAAATAAAAACACTAGCACTTAAGCAGGTACCAAAATGAAGTTTTCACTTAATAGGGAATTATTACTTAAACCATTATTATTGGTTTCTGGCGCAGTAGAGCGTAAAAGTACCTTACCAATTTTGAGTAATATACTTTTTGAAGTCAGTGGTAATTCACTGACTTTAACTGCCACGGATTTAGAACTTGAAATGGTTGCTTATGCTGAGATTCAAAATCAAGGTGACGATGGTAAAATTACCATTCCCGCTCGAAAATTATTAGATATATGTAAAAGTCTTCCCGATAGTTCTTTGATTTCATTTGAGGTTATCGATGAAACGATTAAGTTATCTTCAGGGCGAAGTCGATATTCTCTTTCTACCTTACCTGCAGCAGATTTCCCAAATATTGAAGAGTGGAAAGGTGATGTGGAATTTCAGTTGTTAAAATCTGAATTTTTACGTTTAATCGAAAGTACTCATTTTTCGATGGCAAACCAAGACGTACGTTATTATTTAAACGGTATGTCTATAGAAAGTGAAGGTAATGAAATTCGATCTGTTGCCACCGATGGACATCGCCTAGCAATTTGTAAAATATCTAATGAATCTTTAGCTTTGCCTGCTAGACAGGTTATTGTTCCGCGTAAAGGTATATTGGAAATAATTCGCCTGCTTGCTCCTGTAGATGAATCGGTACAAGTATTTTTGGGCTCTAATCACATTCGTATAATTGATAGTGAGTTTTCTTTTACTAGTAAGTTGGTAGACGGTCGCTTTCCTGATTACCGACGTGTATTGCCAAGAAATGGCGATAAGATATTTGAAACTAACAAAGATGCACTTCGTCAGGTTTTATCTCGGGCTTCAATTTTATCTAATGAAAAGTTCAAGGGTGTTCGTCTTAATTTCTCAGATACTAATTTAAAAATTACAGCCAACAACCCAGAGCAAGAACAGGCAGAGGAAGAGATTGAGATTCACTTTCCTTATGGCGATTTAGAAATTGGCTTTAATGTTAGTTATGTACTTGATGTATTAAGCGCGATCAAGGATGAGAATGTTAAATTTACTTTAGCAGATGCAAACAGTAGCGTAGTGATAGAGGGCAGTAACAATGGCGAAGCGCTTTATGTTGTTATGCCGATGCGTTTATAGATTATTGTTAATAGGTATGTTTTTTACTGATGAGTGTTGCTAGGCTTACAACGTACAATTTTAGGAACTTATCATCTGTTGCTCTTGATTTACATCCCAACTTTAATTTTTTTGTTGGTGATAATGGCAGTGGAAAAAGCAGTTTACTTGAGGCTATATTTTTTCTCGGTCATGGTAAGTCATTTCGAACGAGTAAAGTCGAACATCTTGCTTGTTATGATACCGATAATTTTGTAGTTAGTATTAAAGATATAAACGACCTACAACTTGGTTTGAGTAAGAATTTAGAGACGGGTATTACGCTCATTAAAATTAATGGCGAACGTCACGCCCGTTTATCTGAATTAGCTAAAAATATAGCCGTACAAATTGTTACCCCTGAAAGTTTTAAGCTTTTTTTTGGTGGGCCGAAAGAGCGTCGTCGTTTTGTTGAGTTAGGTATGTTTCACGTGAAACATGATTCATCTAAACAATGGCGCGAATTCAATAGAGTGCTCAAGCAACGAAATGCTTGTATTAGACAAAACTTAGATAAAGCAACATTTGACTATTGGACTGGCATTTTTTGTCAGCTTTCTGAAGAGGTTGCAGAGGTAAGATCTCAATATGTATCTAACTTAATCGCAGAGTTACCTTTTTGGTTAGAACTTTTATTACCTAGTATTGCTAACAAAGTTACCGTTCAATATTTACAAGGTTGGCCACAAAAGAAGAGTTTAATTGATGCCCTAAATGATAACCATGAAAGGGAACAAGCATTTGGTTATAGTATTTATGGAGCACATAAATTTGATGTTAAATTTCTCATTGCAAAGCAGCCATTAGAGAGCCAGCTTTCAAGGGGACAACAAAAGTTGTTTTTATTGGCATTAACATTTGCACAAGCTAAATTGATTGCAAGAGTTAATCGAGTAAAACCAATTTTACTTATAGACGATATAGGTGCGGAACTAGATAAAAGTTCTAGACAATCTTTGTCGAACGCATTAAGTATTTTGGATTGCCAAGTTGTTATAACGGCGATAGAAGAAGGTGTATTACAACCTTTTATTGATGACTTTACGGTTGTTAATGAAGAGCGTAGTAATAAAGCAAAATATCATATGTTTCACGTGAAACATGGTGGTATATTACCTGTGAATAATTCAGTAATGATTGAGTAGGCTAAAAACTATGACAGTAGAAAATGAATATAGCTCGTCCAGTATTAAAGTACTAAAAGGACTTGATGCAGTACGAAAAAGACCTGGTATGTATATAGGTGACACTGATGATGGCACTGGTTTACATCATATGGTTTTTGAGGTTCTAGATAACTCAATCGATGAAGCATTAGCAGGACACTGTACAGATATAATAGTAACTATCCATTTAGATGGTTCTGTATCTGTTCAAGATGATGGTCGTGGTATCCCGACTGAAATACATCCTGAAGAAGGTATATCTGCAGCTGAAGTTATTATGACGGTTCTTCATGCCGGTGGTAAGTTTGGCGGTGAAGACTCAGGTTATAAAGTCTCTGGTGGTTTACACGGTGTTGGTATTTCAGTGGTAAATGCGCTGAGTGAGAAACTTAAATTAAACATTCGCCGTGATGGAAAACTGTTTGAACAGTTTTATCATATCGGTGTAGCAGAAGCGCCATTGGCTGAAATAGGTGTTAGTGATAGAACAGGTACTGAAGTACGTTTTTGGCCAAGTACCGATACCTTTACCGATGTATTATTTCATTATGACCTCCTTGTTAAGCGTATAAGAGAATTATCATTTTTGAACTCTGGTGTATCAATTAAGTTAATTGATGAGCGAGATGGAAGAGAAGATCACTTTAAGTATGATGGTGGTATTCAAGCGTTTGTTGATTATTTAAATACCAATAAAACAGCTGTAAATAATGAGATATTTTATTTCGATTTAGAGCGTGAAGACGGTATTATTGTTGAAGTAGCAATGCAATGGAACGATGGCTTCCAAGAAAACATACATTGCTTTACTAATAATATTCCACAACGTGATGGTGGAACTCATTTAAGTGGTTTTAGAACAGCTCTAACAAGAACTCTTAACTCGTATATGACCAAAGAGGGCTTGAATAAGTCTAAAAAAGGTGGCGCTACAGAAACTAGTGCTACTGGTGATGATGCTCGTGAAGGTTTAACTGCAGTAATTTCAGTTAAAGTTCCTGATCCGAAATTCTCATCACAAACAAAAGACAAACTTGTTTCATCAGAAGTGAAAACTGCTGTTGAACAAGCTATGGGTGAGAAGCTAGGTGAATACCTATTAGAAAACCCAACGATTGCACGCACTATTATTATGAAGATAGTTGATGCAGCAAGAGCGCGTGAAGCAGCTCGTAAAGCTCGTGAAATGACTCGTCGTAAAGGTGTGTTAGATATTGCGGGTTTACCAGGGAAACTTGCTGACTGTCAGGAAAAAGATCCTGCCTTATCTGAAATATATATTGTGGAAGGAGACTCTGCTGGTGGTTCTGCCAAGCAGGGACGTAATCGTAAAAACCAAGCAATACTGCCATTAAAAGGTAAAATTCTAAACGTTGAGAAAGCGCGTTTTGATAAGATGATATCTTCTCAAGAAGTTGGCACGTTAATCACAGCTCTTGGTTGTGGTATTGGCCGTGATGAATATAATCCAGAAAAACTTCGTTATCACAGCATCATCATCATGACCGATGCCGATGTCGATGGTTCTCACATCCGAACATTATTGTTAACCTTCTTTTATCGTCAAATGCCTGAAATTATGGAACGTGGTCATATATTCATTGCTCAACCACCACTTTATAAAGTGAAAAAAGGCAAGCAAGAGCGCTATATTAAAGATGATGAAGGTTTAACAGAATACTTAACAACTCTTGCACTTGACCATGCTGCTATTCATGTTAATGAAGAAGCTCCAGCAATTTCAGGCGCTGGTTTGGAGCAGCTTGTAAACCAATACCGTAAAGGTATGGATGTTGTAAAGCGTGTGTCCAGACAAATTCCTGCTGATATTTTAGAGAAAATGATTTATAGCAGCACTATTACTCCTGAAGACTTTACTGATGAAGCTAAAGTCAATGACTGGGCTAAGCACTTAATTACCCAACTTGAAAACCAAGATGGTAATGGTTCAATCTATAAAATTGAAGTGAAGTATAACCAAGAACGTAATATTTACTTCCCTAACTTTATTGTAAGAAAGCATGGTATTGATAAAGAATATCACTGTAGTTATGAGTTCATACAATCAAAAGAATTTGCATCAATTATGGCTTTAAATACGGCTATTAATGGCATGATGGAAGAGGGAGCTTACGTTAAGCGTGGCGATAAAGTTAATCCAGTAACAAGCTTTGAAGAAGCATTGAACTGGTTGATGGCTGAATCTAAACGAGGTCAATATATACAGCGTTATAAAGGGTTAGGAGAGATGAACCCTGAGCAATTATGGGAAACCACTATGGACCCAGATACACGTCGTATGTTGCAGGTGACTATTGAAGATGCTATTGCTGCAGATCAATTGTTCACTACTTTAATGGGGGATCATGTTGAGCCTCGCAGAAACTTCATCGAAGAGAATGCCCTGAACGTTTCTAATCTAGATATATAGTTACTAAAATTTACTAATAAGATGCCCGGTCTTCATGTCTGGGCATTTTTGTAGGATAAATACTCTAAAAACGTTATAATCCAACACTAGTAAACAGAATGAATTTCCAGCAAATAACCTTTGCTCTGTTAAATATAAAAAGTGATCACCATGACAACTTACAATAGTAAAACTTTCCAAGGCTTAATCTTGCAGTTGCAAGATTACTGGTCACGTCAAGGCTGTGTAATCGTACAGCCTCTTGATATAGAAGTTGGGGCAGGTACATTCCACCCAATGACTTTTTTACGTTCTATTGGCCCTGAGCCTATTAGTAGTGCGTACGTACAACCTTGTCGTCGTCCTACGGATGGTCGTTATGGTGAAAACCCTAATCGCTTGCAGCACTATTATCAATTCCAAGTGATGTTAAAGCCATCACCTAAAAATATTCAGGAGCTTTACCTTAATTCATTAAAAGAGTTAGGCGTAGACCCGCTTGTTCATGATATACGTTTTGTTGAAGACAACTGGGAATCACCTACATTAGGTGCTTGGGGCTTAGGCTGGGAAATCTGGCTTAACGGTATGGAAATATCTCAATTTACTTACTTCCAACAAGTCGGTGGCTTAGAGTGTACTCCTGTTACGGGTGAGATAACTTATGGTCTAGAACGTTTAGCTATGTACATTCAAAATGTAGATAGCATTTATGATCTTGTTTGGACTGACGGCCCTTTAGGTACAGTTTATTACCGAGATATTTTTCATCAAAATGAAGTTGAGCAATCTACTTATAATTTTGAACATGCTGATGTTGACGCCCTATTTGCACAATTTGATCAGTGTGAGAAAGATAGTCAAAAGTTGATTGAAGCTAATTTACCTTTACCAGCCTACGAGCAAGTTATGAAAGCATCACATGCTTTTAACTTACTTGATGCGCGCCATGCAATATCAGTAACTGAACGTCAACGTTATATTTTACGTGTACGGACATTATCGAAAGCTGTTGCACAAGCGTATTATCAAAAACGTGAAGAGCTTGGTTTCCCATTATGTAAGAACAATGAAATTATTGCTAAAGGAGATAAATAATGACAACTGAAACACTCCTTATTGAGCTTGGTACAGAAGAGTTACCACCAAAAACATTAAAAACCTTAGCTATAGCATTTTACGACAATATTAAGAGCCAGCTTGATAGTCATGATTTAGCATATAGCGATATTAAATGGTTTGCTACACCTCGTCGTTTAGCTGTGCAAGTTTTTGATTTAGAAGCTAAACAAGCAGATAAAACCGTAGATAAACGTGGTCCAGCAGTTAATGTTGCATTTGATGATGAAGGTAATGCCAGCAAAGCAGCACAAGGTTGGGCTCGCTCTAACGGTATAGACGTTGCTCAAGCTGAGCGCTTAGTGACAGACAAAGGTGAATGGTTACTACATCGCGCTACAGTAGCAGGGAAAAGCATTACAGAATTGGTTCCTGCCATGGTAACGACAGCATTGAATAAATTGCCAATAGCTAAACCAATGCGTTGGGGAGCAGAACGTATTCAGTTTATCCGCCCTGTGCATACGTTAACTATGTTATTTGGTAGTGATATTATTGCCGGTGAAGCCCTTGGTGTAAGCTCTAATAACCAAGTGCAAGGCCATCGCTTTCATCATGAAGGTTTAGTGACCATTAACCACGCCAATGATTATCAAGCTGAGTTAGCTAAAGCTTACGTAGAAGTTGATTTTAGCGAAAGACAAAACAAAATTATTGCGCAAATAAAACAAGTCGCTAACGACATTAACGCTGTTGCGTTAATTGATGAAGAATTACTTAACGAAGTTACCGCATTGGTTGAATGGCCTGTCACTTTAGTTGGCACCTTTGATGAAGACTTCTTAAATGTTCCTGCAGAGCCATTAATATACTCGATGAAAGATCATCAGAAGTATTTCCCGGTAACTGATCACCAAGGTCAATTAGTAAATAAGTTTATCTTTGTTGCTAATATTGAGTCTAAAGATCCAAACGCAGTTATATTTGGTAATGAAAAAGTTATTCGTCCACGACTGGCTGATGCAGAGTTCTTCTTTAAAACAGATAAAAAGCAAAGTTTAGAATCTAGACTTACTAGCCTTGAATCAGTTTTATTCCAAAAGCAGCTAGGTACATTAAAAGCCAAATCTGAACGCATTGCCACTTTGTCTCAGTTTATTGCTGAACAATTAAATGAAAATGCAAAAGATGCATATCGTGCAGGTTTACTAAGTAAAACAGACCTGATGTCAGATATGGTACTGGAATTTCCACAAGTGCAGGGCACTATGGGTAAGTACTATGCATTGCATGATGGAGAAAATGAAAATATCGCGCAAGCATTAGAAGATCAATATCGACCACGTTTTGCTGGTGATTCATTACCAGAAGCAAACATTGGCTGTGCTGTAGCTATTAGTGACAAGATTGATAGCTTAGTGGGTATCTTTGGAATTAATCAAGCGCCTAAGGGCGATAAAGACCCTTTTGCGCTACGTAGAGCGGCTATCGGTAGTATTCGTATCATCATTGAGAAACAACTCGACCTAGACCTTTCTGCTTTAATTAATAAAAGTATCGAATTGTTTGGTGACAAGTTAGTAAATGAAAATACCGCTAGTGATGTACTTGATTTCATCATGGGTCGTTTCCGTGCCTTCTATCAAGAGCAAGGTATTAGTGTTGATGTCATACAAGCAGTATTGGCTAAAAAACCAAGTGCACCGCTTGATTTTGACAAGCGTATTAAAGCGGTTACCTTTTTTGGTGAATTACCTGAGGCTGCAACACTTGCGGCAGCTAACAAGCGTGTAGGTAATATATTGGCTAAATTTGATGGTGAGCTTTATCAAACATTTAATGCTGACTTGGCAACAGAGCAAGCAGAACGTGATTTGGCTAATATCTATCAAGAAATTAACTTGAAAGTTTCACCATTAATGGCGGATAAAAATTACCAAGCCGCGCTAACTGAATTAGCGCAACTAAAGGCCCCTATAGATACGTTTTTTGATAATGTTATGGTGATGAGTGATGATGAGGCCGTTAAAATTAACCGCTTAACTTTACTTAATCAAATTAGAAATACTTTCTTTGCCATCGCGGATATATCTGTTTTACAGTAAATGATAAGACAGCTCTAAAATAAAAAGGTCATGGCAACATGGCCTTTTTTTATGCCTAAAATTTGGTGGTAAAAAACTTAATAAATGAAGTGGTAAATTTGAGCTAGATCAATAACAGCAGCACAAATAGGCGTAAGGTGAATGTAAGCGTTTATATCAATATAGACTGATTAATAAGGAGCTGTTTATGCCTAGCAAAGAGATAACGACATTATTGGAAAATAAACAAACACAGCTAACAAAGAGAATTGCGGCGATAGAAGCTGATTTTCATAAAGGTAGGTCTCAAGATTTTTCTGAACAAGCTACTGAGACAGAAAATGATGGCGTACTTGATGAAATACATCATGAAGCAAAATTAGAACTAAACCTAGTTAAATCAGCGCTACAACGTATAACCGCTGGCTTATACGGTAATTGTATCGATTGTGACGAGCCAATTAACCCTGATAGGTTGTCGGCACTACCTTATACAACCAAATGCATTAAATGTGCGCTATAAACTGATATAAAAATAACCTCTGGAGAAAATAATGACAATAGAAAGACATGACTTACACCACGAATTCCCAGACTTAACTGATGAAATACATCATTTAAAGATGAACGATAACCACTTTGCTAGATTATTCAGTGAATATCATGAAGTTGATCATGAAGTTCATCGTATAGAGCAGGGTGTTGAGAACACAAGTGATGAATACTTAGATGGTAAAAAGAAGCAAAGACTGAAACTTAAAGATGATCTATTTACTATGTTGAAGAAAGTACAAATACCGGCATAGATATACGTTAATCATAACGGGCATATATCGGCAATCCCCAAAGCCTTATTAGGTTTGGGGATGTTTATTAAAGAATATCACTAGATCCCATAAATATCTTTGAAGAACCGCTCTGAACGTGGGATATAGTAATTTTCATAATCAACAGAAAATGCGATTGCCGTTGCTTTACCACGTAATTCATTATGAGGTATAAAACCATAAACCCGAGAATCAGCACTATGTCGTCTATTATCACCCAAGACTAAATAATGCCCTTGGGGAACGGTTACCGGGGAAAAATTGCTGAGTCTATCACTTGCTGTGTTATCAATATTTATATGGTGTCGAATGTCACCTATCGTTTCTATCGCAGAATCTTTAGTGGATGACTTATAATAAAGTGATTTACCGTTCACTTGAATAATTTCATTTTTCATTGCAACTACATCACCGGGTAAACCGATAACACGTTTAATTAGTCTCATCTCAGCTGCTTGTGATTCAAAAACAACAATTTCACCGCGCTTTGGAATATCAAGGGAAGCTAATGTTACTTCCGTAAAAGGAAGGCGTAAATCATAGGCCATCTTGTTGACTACAACCCTGTCACCTTCTTGAATAGTAGGTTGCATAGAACCTGTAGGGACAGTATACCAATCGGCAACCGCGCTGCGAAATACCGACATTAACAAGATAAAAATAATAAATTTTTTGTTGGTTTGTAAAAGAGAAATGAATTTGTTATTACTGGATTTGATCATAAGGTATTGCTCCATGAGTATTAGCGATTACTTGTTACTAATTATCAGGCAATATAATAAAGAGAAAGTTCCAGTAATACATACCTAGTTACAACTTGATAAAAGAAACCTTGAGTAACTGTTAACTTTTTTTAATAACATATAAAAAGGGAAGTATTTCCGTTTGTGTAGCTAATAGCTCATGTTCCATAAAACGACAAAAGCTTGGGATATCCCTTGCTGTAGATGGATCATCACATTTAATTAATAATGTTTCACCACTGGCTATTTTTCTAATATTCATACGAACCATCATCACAGGCTCTGGACAGCGGAGACCTATGGCATCAAGAGTATGATCAGTTTGTTGGAATATAGTGGTCGGCATAACATGTGCATCTATAAAGAGAAAAGAGAGATAAAGCGAATTATACCTTATTCAAACAATTCAACATAAGAAATAAAGCGAGACCTAACGTAAGCTATACTAAAGTTAGCTTAATAAACGATAAATTTTTCACCCTATACTTAAATACAGACTCCAGAGGCGCAAGTGAAAAGTATACTTAAGGTTCTATTGCTGTCCGCTTTCACGCTTGCATCAATTAATATATCTCACGCAAGTAAAAGTCTGCAAATACAGACCGATGTTGGCCAGCAAAGAACATTTTTAAAGGCTGAAAAACTATTAGCGCGAAGTTATTCCCAGCAGTATAAAAATCTGTATAACCAATTATATTATTACCCCTTACAGCCTTACTTAGATCAACGTCGCCTTATGGAAACCATGCAGTTGTCATCTGCAGGTGAAATAGCTATTTTTCTTGATAAGTATCAAAACACCCCATTAGATTGGCCTCTACGAAAGGCGTGGTTAAAATATTTAGCTAAAAAAAAGAAAGGCTCTCTATTTCTAGAGTTTTATCAAAAAACCAGTAACACAGTGTTGCAGTGTCAAAAGCTGAGTTTTTCGTTAGAGGCAGGTATACCTAAAAGTATGGTGTTACCTCAAGTGACCAAGCTTTGGGTCGTTGGAAAATCACTGGATAAAGTCTGCGACCCAATAATTAAAAAATGGCAACAAGCAGGATATAGAACGGATGAAATTATATGGCAACGTATAGCATTAGCGGCAGATGGCGGAAAACATACACTTATTCCTTATTTAACTAGATTATTGCCAAAAGAGCAGCAATATTTAGGGCGGTTATGGCATCAGGTGAGGCGAGATCCTGCAACAGTAACCAAACAATATAAGTTTATTCAAAAGTCAGAGCAAGAAAGCCAAATATACACTTACGGTATTAAGCGTTTAATTTGGCGTGATCCTAATAAAGCTTTGGTTAGTTATACCAAGGCCGAAAAAACATTTAATTTTTCTTACGCACAAAAACAACAAATAACAGAAAAGTTTGCCGTAGCTTTAGCAAGTAAAAATCATCAACAGGCGAGAGTTTGGCTAGAAAAATTAGACCCGATAAATGTAGACCGTAATATTATGCAATGGCAGTTAACAGAGGCATTGAAATTACAAGATTGGCAACGGGTATTGAAAGAGCTGGCTACAATGCCAGTAAAATATAAGGTTGAACTACAGTGGCAGTATTGGTATGCCAGAGCGCTGATTGCCACAAATGATTTAGAGCGTGGGCAGGATGTAATGAACGAATTGTCGAATAAGCGTCATTATTATGGTTTTTTGGCGGCTAGTTACTTAGAGGCCCCTGTCAGTTTGGAAAATAGTCCTTTAGCAATCAGTAGCAAGGAAAAAAACGCTATATTATTATACCCCTCAGCCAAGAGAGCATTTGAGTTCTACTACTTAGGTCGTTTTGTCGATGCACGAAGAGAATGGCGTTATTGGCTAACACAACTTAATAATCGCGAAAAACTTGTTGCTGCTAAATTAGCTAACGAAAATGGTTGGTTTGACCGAGCAATATTTACTCTGTCTCAAGTTGGTTATCTTGATGATGTTGAATTACGCTTTCCAAAAGCATTCGACAAAAAAATCAATCAACACGCAAAAAAACACGAAATAAACCCTGCATGGGCTTTTGCTATAGCTAGGCGTGAAAGTTCGTTTATGACTGATGCTCACTCACCCGTAGGAGCAAAAGGGTTAATGCAGTTAATGCCAAAAACGGCAAAACAATTAAAACGAGGCAGTGTTAGTCGACAATACTTATATAACGCCGACAATAATATTAAATTAGGTACAAAGTACTTACGTAAATTACTTGATAAAAATAAGGGTAACCAAGTTCTAGCTACGGCTTCTTATAATGCAGGCCCTTATAGAGTAAAAAAATGGCTAAAAAATGCGAGAGCAATGCCAGCAGATATTTGGATAGAAACAATTCCCTTTAAAGAGACACGTAATTACGTAAAAAGTGTTTTAGCTTACCAAGAGATTTATCAACACAGACCAGGGCAGGTTAGTCAGGTATTTGAACAAGTCATTAATATGAGCATAGGTGATTAATCAAAGCGATGGAGTTGCTGTTTTTGCAAAGTTAACTGCACAAATTTAGCTGCTTTATTATAAGCCTTTCTTGTAGAAATAGCGTGGCTTTTTAGAGATATGCTATCATGAGGTAAATTTCTTGATGGCGTCTTTCGGAGACCGAACATATGACAACACTAAATGCTAAGTTGGCTAACCAATATCCAGCCCATATTGCCCAATTACAACAGGTGACTAAAGCCGTTCTTGCACGTGAAAACTTAGAAGGTTTAGTTATCCATTCGGGACAAGAAATTAAGATTTTTCTTGATGATAACAGTTATCCATTTAAAGTTAATCCTCACTTCAAATATTGGTTACCCTTAATAGATATTCCAAATTCTTGGTTGGTCGTTAATGGTGAAGATAAGCCTACATTGATTTATTATCAACCAGTTGATTTCTGGCATAAAGTAACTCCTTTAAAAGAAAGTTATTGGGGTGAATTTTTCAATATTAAAGTACTAACTAAGGCGAGTGAGGTTGATAAGTTATTACCTTATGACAAAAAGGGTTTTGCTTACATTGGTAGTCATATTGAAGTTGCGAAAGCGCTTGGTTTTGATGCAATTAACCCAGAGCCATTGCTTAATTATATTCATTATCATCGAGGTTATAAATCAAAGTATGAGCATGAGTGTCTTCGTCAATCTAATATCTTAGCTGTTAAAGCACACCAAGCAGCACGTAATGCCTTTTTGCAGGGGGATAGTGAGTATGATATTCAACAGGCTTACCTAAAATCTATTGGCTATGGCAGTAACGATACACCATACGGTAATATTGTCGCGCTAAATAAAAACTGTTCTATTTTACATTACATGACTTTAGATAAAGTGACTCCGCAAGCACATCAATCATTTCTTATCGATGCGGGTGCTAACTTTAACGGCTACTCTGCAGATATTACCCGTACTTATTCATATAAAAATGATAAGTTTTCAGAATTGATTGCTCGTATGGATCAGCTCATGCTTAATGCTGTTGCTGGAATAAAACCTGGCGTGAGTTATGTTGATCTTCACATTGCAACGCATAGAGCTATCGGTCAAGTCTTACGAGATTTTAACTTTATCAATGTTGATGCGGATACTGCCGTTGAGTCAGGCATTATTTCTACTTTCTTCCCTCACGGCTTAGGTCATCATTTAGGCTTGCAAGTTCATGATGTTGGTGGTTTTATGGCCGATGAAAGAGGAACACATGTAAATACGCCTGCAGCACATCCATTTTTACGTACCTCTCGTACCATTGAAGCTAATCAAGTCTTTACTATTGAACCCGGTTTGTATTTTATTGACTCGTTATTAGCAGATTTAAAGGCATCGGCTAATGCTGATCAAGTGAACTGGCAAAATGTTGATGAGATGCGTTGCTTTGGCGGTATTCGAATTGAAGATAATATTATTGTGCATCAATCACACAATGAAAATATGACTAGGGATTTAGGTTTAACTTAAGCTTAGATAATAAAAGTTATTGTGACAAAGTCCTACCTAATTGCGATTAATGATGTTGAAGATGAGAGCATCATTAATCGCAGTCGTTTTATCTGCTACTTACGCCCCTGTGATAGCATAGCCGATGCCAAAATAATGTTAAAAGAACTGCAGCAGCTGCATCCACAAGCGAGTCATCATTGTCATGCCTTTTTAACTAAAGCGGCAGATGATAGCCAAGGTTATGGGTTTTCTGATGATGGTGAGCCGACAGGTACTGCGGGTAAACCTATGTTGTTAGCATTGCAGGGGGGAGGTATCGGTCATGTCTGCGCTATTGTTGTTCGTTACTTTGGTGGTACTAAATTAGGCACAGGTGGTTTACAAAGAGCGTATGGTGGAAGTGTACGACAAGCATTATCACTTTTGCAGTCAAAAATTAAAATAGCTATGGTGCACAAAACCTTAGCGTGTCAATATAGTCAAGTTGATGATGTTTTGCATTTACTTAGGCAAATTGAAGGTCAAGTGATCACGCAAGACTATCAACAAACAGTCATCTTTATACTCGCCATTCCAATAGAAAAATTGGTATTCATGCAAGATAAGTTACACACATTGTCGTCAGGACAATTACAGTTAACTACTCTCGAATAATAAACCGAACAATAAATCGAATAAGAAAAATAAAACGTGCAATATAAAAATATTATCCGAATATTAGGTTTGTTGGTTGGGTTGCTTAGTGTGACTATGCTGCCTCCTGCGTTAATTTCATTAGTCTATCGCGATGGTGGTGGCTTTCCTTTTATTTTGGCTTTCTTATGGTGTATTTTCACAGGTTTTTTGGCTTGGTACCCCTTCCGTTATGAAAAAACAGATCTTAAAGCGAGGGAGGGCTTTTTAATTGTTGTGCTTTTTTGGTTGGTATTAGCCAGCTTTTCAGCTATTCCGTTGATGTTGTTAGAGCAGCCCAATCTATCGACAACAGATGCCTTCTTCGAGTCTTTTTCAGGTTTAACTACTACCGGTGCTACTATTTTAAATCACATTGATGATTTACCTCATGCTGTATTATGGTATCGCCAGCAATTACAGTGGTTAGGTGGTATGGGTATCATTGTTTTAGCGGTTGCTGTATTGCCTATGCTTGGTATAGGTGGCATGCAGTTATATCGCGCTGAAACACCAGGTCCTGTGAAAGATTCTAAAATGACCCCTCGTATTGCCGATACGGCAAAACATTTGTGGTATATATATTTAGGGCTAACTATCGCGTGTGCGTTATCCTACTGGCTTGCTGGAATGTCTGGTTTTGATGCTATTTGCCATGCTTTTTCAACCATTGCCATCGGTGGTTTTTCAACGCACGATGCTAGCATGGGCTATTTTAACAGTCCTGCAATTAATTTAGTTTGTGTCACCTTTTTATTAATCGCAGGTGTGAACTTTGCACTTCACTATGCTGCAGTTCAGAGTAAATCGATAAAAAGCTACATATTTGACCCTGAATTCAAAGTTTTTATTGGTATTCAAGTAGTACTAACATTGATTTGTTTTACCGTATTATTAAGCACAGGCACTTATCAAGATGCTGATCAAGCATTAGACCAAGCACTATTTCAGGCCGTTTCTATTAGTACTACTGCAGGATTTACCACTACATCATTTGCTGATTGGCCAACGTTATTACCTATGCTGCTTATCTTTGCTAGTTTCATAGGTGGTTGCGCGGGCAGTACTGGTGGTGGCATGAAGGTAGTACGCGTGGTATTACTCTATTTACAAGGTCTTCGTGAGCTAAACAAACTCGTTCATCCTCGCGCTATTTTTAGTATTAAATTAGGGCAAAAAGTTTTACCTGACCGTGTTGTTGAAGCGGTATGGGGCTTCTTTTCGGCTTATGCAGCTGTGTTTGTTATTTGTATGTTATTGCTACTTGCTGCGGGTATGGATGACATCACTGCATTTACAGCCGTCGCAGCTTGTATTAATAACCTTGGCCCAGGCTTAGGTGAAGTAGCTGCTAACTTCTCATCGATTAATGATATGAGTAAGTGGGTATTAATCATGGCCATGTTGTTTGGTCGTTTAGAAATCTTTACTCTCTTAGTGCTCTTTACTCCAGCCTTTTGGCGCTCTTAAGTTGTATATACAAATAATAAAATAGGTATATACAACTTTGTAAGTTTTCCATTATATCAAATGGTTAGTTGAGCAGTGTTTAGCTACCACTTGTAACTAAACGCTACCCAACCTTGGGTATCAGACTTTTCATTCTCAGGGTTAACCTGTGCAATACCATAGTTTATCGCTAAGTTAGTCACCCCGGTAAAACCAAAGTCATTATTTATAGTACCTTTAACGCCATAGCTATCAATAACAGCCTGTTCAGTCATTTTGTGTCGTGTATAAAACACATCAACTAAACCTAATGGTATATAGGCTTGATAAGCTTGATAGTCATTGCCTGTTTGACGATAAAAGGCCAACTCGGGTGCTAATTGCTTATTCAAGTGAGCTTTTTCCTGAATCAAGGTCGAAGTATAACCCCCTAAACTAAGAATGTTACTGGCATCTTCTGAGCGTTCTGCCCATAAATAGTTAACACCTAAACCGTAACCTTTAATATGGGCACTGATATTTACAAGGCCATTACTACCTGTGTAACTGCCATCATTACCATTTATCTTAGCAAGATCATCTTTAGCTGAAATTATCTGTGCATTCACCGCCTGGGCAATGCCCCAATTTTGTTGATCATAAGACCAATGTTGATCAACTCCTATTGAAAAAGATTGACTCGAGAAGCTTACATTTTGGCTATCATCAAATTGTGATGCCTGTACTTGCGCAAATATATCGACAGAAAATGATTCTGATATATAGGGATAGCGTGCTTCCAAGAAGAGTCCCTTTTCTGTTGTTTGACCTAACGCGAGTGCATCGCTATCTTGTTGGTCAGTTTTTAAGTTAAAAAGGTAACTATGTGCCAGTAATTTTACCGGCCATCCTTGCCAACGAACCATACCTGAAGCTCCAGAGATAATGTTACTGAAAACATCTTGGCTGAGGTTTACTTGCCAATCAAATCGAGAAAGTACATCACCTGATTTATAACCCACTTCCAATATACTACTGCTGGCAGAATAATAGCTCTCAGCTAGGGTTATGGTGCCCTGTTGTGGACCTATGCCATAGGCTGATTGTTCACCAATACTCTCATCAATATCGACAGTTGCTTTGGCGAGTTTTAACTTATCAGCTAACTCTGTGGTCATTGCTGAACTAGTGGTTGTCTCAGTAATCAGTTGTTTATTCGCTTTGGCTAAATCCAATTGGAAAACATCTGAACCTTCAGAGTTAATTGCTAAATGGAGCAACTTATTATCTGCTTGAACCATAGGCCAGGTAACAACCTGCTCACCTGAGGTTATAGCAGAGAGATTATTATTCGAAAAATCATACTTATATATGCGTGTTGCGCTGTCTAAGCCAGCGACAAAGTACAATGCCTTACCATCTTTTGACCATTCAGGAAAAGAAAGAAATTGATAGCTTTCTGGCAGTGGAATAATGGTTTCTTGCTCACCATTTAGCTGCCGAACCTTTAATTGCCACTTATTATTTAAGCTTGAACTGACATAAGCAAAACTATCTGAAGGTTTTCCATCAGAAGTAGGGCGAAGTCGTGGGAAGTCGTAAACGTGTTCAAGACTCTTTTGCGTTAACTCTTCGGTAACTTGACCTATAGACGAAGGGGATAAGCTTACTTTTACTAATTGAGAATAACCAAAGCGATTACGTTCAGCAATGATATATTGACCATCATTGCTGATATCAAAACGACGAATATTGGCGCTCTTTGTTAGTTGCTTTACGGTATTTGTAGGTAAATGCCATGAAAACAGATCTTGATGACGGCTATTTACACTGGCTAAGGTAGCTGCACCATAGATGATAGTGTCTTTATCAAGCCAGCGAGGGTTGTTAATGCCACTATTGTTTTTTTGATTTAAAGTGTAGGCAACTTCTCGTTTAAAAACACTAGGCGCTTTATCTACTATATCTTGAGGATCTGCGTCCAATACCTCTTTGTTTGCTTTAGTAAATTCTTCTGCCTTTTTTGTGTTTTCGCTGGTTTTATATACGTTTAACTTAGTGGTTTTTCCATCATCGGTTCTTTGTGTCTCAACGATAGCAAGGTAATCTCCTTGTGGGCTTAAACTTGGACCACTAATATAATCAGATAGATCTAACCATAATGCAGAGCGGTTATCTGCATTGCTATATTGACCGAGTTTAACTTCATGTTTCATCGCTTCAAATGTGTATTCAGCAACGAAACGCTGGTAAAGGTTTTTAGCAGTATCAGGAAATACGCCATTAAATGCAGCTTCAAAATCTCGTTGTTCAACGCCAGACCAACGTGTCCAAACGGCATCCAGTGTATCTACGCCATAGTTATCTTCTAACCATTTCAAGTAACGTACACCAACAAGGTATGCCATAGAGCCAGACATAAAATCGTCATTAGCGACACTGAGCTCTTTGTAAGATGGCATTGCACCTTGTCGCGCAAATTTTTGAATAATGGCTTCTATTTGATTGTTAAATAAGCGACCTCGGCCGGTTAACCTCGATTCGAGTAATGTTGCATAGCCCTCACTAACCCATCGTTCTCCATTCATCTGACTTAGATCAAAAATATCATACCAACTGGCGACATTATTGCGCCAGTTACTTCGACTTTTTTGCGCTAGATGCACTAAATGCACATACTCATGTAGCACTAAAAGTTGTTGCCAGCCCGTTGAATTAGAAATAACCGTATCTGATTGTGCAGGCGTTGTAAAAAGAGCCATATAAGGTTTATGGCTAAGTGGTACGGCAAAACCGTTTGCCGCGTTATATGGGTCAATAATAAAGGTATCAACTTTTTCGGTGAGCACTCGACCTTGTTGGTCTTTGATTAACTGACGGACAACTTCCATTTCTCGCGCACTGGATAAGGCCCATTGACGATATTCAGGAGTGAAATGCACACGGAAATTTTCTGTTTCAAATGTTTGCCAATCTTGAGTACTATCAGCAAGTTCTGCTTGACTGGTGAAAGCCACACTCGAAAGCGCAAAGGTAATAGCGGTAAATATCTTGGATATTTTCATAAAAATCCTTTTTGATTATTTTTATTCTTTTATTTGAAATGAGAATGATGACTCTCATTTAGAAGTATGTGTGACAGAAAAGGGATTATTACAGCTAATCAATTGTGGGGTAAGTAATTAGCTGTAAGTAGTTATTTCAAAGGGGACTAAAAGTAAATGGCGCTTACTTGGAATAATTTTTCTATATCACTAATGTAGCGTTTATTAACTAAGAACAGAATAACGTGATCTTCTTCGTGAATAAGGGTATTTGAATGAGCAATCAAGACTTCACTGCCACGGACAATGGCACCAATAGTAGCACCAGGTGGTAGTTTAATATTTTTGATGGTGCGGCCTACTACTTTAGATGATTTCTCATCACCTTTGGCAACAATTTCAATCGCTTCAGCTGCTCCACCACGTAAACTATAAACATTATCTATCGCACCACGTCTAACGTGGGTTAATAAAGCAGAGATAGTGGCTTGTTGTGGTGATATCGCGATATCAATAGTACTGCCTTGCACTAAATCAATATAGGCATCTCGTTGAATAAGTACCATGGTTTTACGAACGCCAAGTTTTTTAGCGAGAAGTGACGACATGATATTAGCTTCATCATCATTAGTAACCGCGATAAAAATATCAAATTGATCAATGTTTTCTTCGGTAAGTAGTTCCTGATCTGAAGAGTCACCAGCGAAAACTAAGGTATCATTGAGTTCTGAAGTTAATTGCTCAGCACGTTTTGGTGAGCGTTCGATGAGTTTTACTTGATGGTCTTTTTCGAGAATTCTGGCTAAACCAGCACCAATGTTACCACCGCCGGCAATCATTATACGTTTATAAGCGGATTCTAGTTTTTGTAATTCATTCATCACTGCACGAATATGAATGCTGGCAGCAATAAAAAACACTTCATCATCAGCTTCAATAACGGTAGTGCCAAGAGGGCGGATAGGTTTACCATTACGATAAATAGCAGCAACACGCGTATCAACATTAGGAATATGGTCTCTTAATGTTGAAAGAGCATGACCTACAAGTAAACCGCCATAGTAGGCTTTTACTGCAACCAGACTTACTTTTCCGTGAGCAAATTCTAATACTTGTAAGGCGCCAGGGTAATCAATTAGGCGAGCAATATCTCGCGTTACTAATTCTTCAGGGGCAATAACATGATCTACAGGAATATGCTTTTTATGAAAAAGTTGCTCTGAGTATTTTAATATTTGATTCGAACGGATTCGAGCTATTTTTTTCGGCGTATTGAATAATGAAGAGCATATTTGACATGTAATCATATTGGTAGCATCGTCACTGGTAACGGCAATGACCATGTCAGCATCTTCAGCGCCGGCAGATTTTAATACATCAGGGTGACAACCTTGACCAGTGACCACTTGTAAATCCATTTTATCTTGCAGTTCTCGTAGCTTTTCACCATCTATGTCTACAACGGAAATGTCGTTGTTTTCACCAACAAGATTTTCAGCTAACGTACCACCAACTTGTCCTGCACCCACTATGATTATTTTCATGTGTTACTTTTCTGCTTTTGTTGTTTATATTATTTTAGTTTTAACAATTTGGCGTAATAAAAGCCGTCCATGTTTTCACCATCAGGTAACAATTGCCAACCGATAGTATTTTCATCAGTATCAGGGGTATTACAGTTAATGGCAATTAATTCTACATCTTGATTTTTCTCAATAAAGCGAGATATTTGCTGGCAGTTTTCTTCAGGTAAAACACTACAAGTTGCATAAAGTAAGGTGCCACCTGGTTTAAGCAAAGACCAAATGTTGTCAAGAATCTGCTGCTGCAATACCACTAACTTATCAATGTCATCGGCTTTACGTAACCACTTTATATCAGGGTGGCGGCGAATAACGCCAGTACCAGAGCAAGGTGCATCAAGTAGTATTCGGTCAAACTGTTCACCGGACCACCATTCTTGAGTCGCTGCGTCTGCAGTAATTACTTCAGCCGTTAGGTTTAAACGATCTAAATTTTCATGAACGCGAGTAAGGCGGCCTTCTTCAATATCGATTGCAGTCATTGAGGCGATATCAGGCGTTTGCTCAATAATATGGCATGTTTTACCGCCAGGCGCAGCGCAGCAATCTAGTACTACATCATTGGGTTGGCAATCGAGTAACCGTGCGGCTTGTTGTGCTGCGCCATCTTGTACAGAAACCCAGCCGTCATCAAAACCTGGCAATTTTGCTACGTCGAGTGGCTTAGCAAGTTCAATGGCTCCTGATTTTGGCTCTATATTAGCTATTTCAATTTCTGCTTCAAGCAGTAGTGCTTGATATTGCTCACTTGTATGGTGTTGTTGATTAACACGTAACCACATAGGAGGTCTTTGTTGATTAGCATCGAGTATAGCTTGCCACTGCTTAGGATAACCTTGTTGTACTTTTTTAATAAACCAGCCAGGATGATTATATTTTATCGGCTCAGGTAAATCTTTAGCGGTTTTATTTTCTTGTTTACTTTCTGCTTCTAACGTACGAAGAAAGCCCCTAAGTACTGCATTAACCAATGCTTTCATGTGGCTATTTTTTAAAGGCTTGGTAGCTGCAACTGTTTCACTGACTGCAGCATGATCAGGTATACGCATATATCTTATTTGATAAACGCCGACTAAAAGTAAAAAGTGAAATACTCGCTGTTTACCCTTAATTGGTTTTTGCACTAAATGTCGAACATCATTTTCTAATTCTGGCAGGTAACGAAGTACGCCATAACAAATTTCTTGTAGCAGGCCTTTATCTTTACCTATTAGTTTATCTTGTTGTTTAGGCAGTTCATCACTTAAGCTTCTTCCTTGATCTATAACGGCGTAACAACATTTTGCTGCAAGGGCTCTAATATTTATTGTCATTATTTTGTTAACCAAGCTTATTTATAGGGCTGCCAACAACGAACCAATCGCTGCGACCGTTTAAAATATCTTTTACCGGTAATGCTTTTTTTCCCGGTAACTGAATGACTTCTAAGCGCAATGCGCCTTCAGTAGTTGCTACTACAACTCCTTGCTTATCAACATCTATGATAGTGCCAGTGACAGCATTACCTTGATACTCTTGAACAGAGGCTTGCCATACACGTATTTTGTGCTCTTTATTTTCAGATTCAGTAAAAGTAAATTGTGAGACAGGCCAAGGAATATATGCACGGACTTTTCTGTGTAGTTCACTAGCACTGAGCTGCCAGTTAAGTTCAGCTTCGGCTTTATCAAGTTTCTTAGCGTAAGTCGCCAATTCATTATCTTGAGCAATATTGTGATCATCGGCTTGGTAATTAGGCTGAGCCATCAGTTCGAGTGTTTCTACTAATGCCGTTGGTCCAAGATTGGCTAGTTTTTCATAAAGGCTAGCACTGGTATCGGTATTTTCAATCTCACACTCGGCCGTTAATATCATGTCTCCAGTATCCAAACCTTTATCCATTTGCATTATGGTGACACCTGTTTTTTGATCTCCAGCTTCAAGTGAGCGCTGAATAGGTGCTGCGCCACGCCATTTAGGTAAAATTGAACCGTGTACATTAATACAACCTAAGCGTGGCGAATTTAAAATGACTTCAGGTAATAATAGGCCATAAGCAACGACGACCATAATATCAGCATTGTATTGAGCTAATTGTTGTTGGTCTTCTTCACTTTTAAAGTTATTAGGCTGTTCAACAATAATGTTGTGCTCTAGTGCGAGTAACTTTGTAGCACAAGCTGTTAGTTTTTTACCTCGGCCTGCTGGTTTATCGGGTGGACAATAAACGGCAACAATATTATGTTTAGCGTTAATTAATGCTGCTAAATGCTGCGCTGCAAAGTCAGGTGTGCCTGCAAAAATGATATTTAGTGGAGTAGCCAAAAGAATTCCTATTGTTGTAAGTAAGTGTTTACTTACTTATTTTTCTCATCAAGTTTAGCTTCTTTTTCAAGCTTTTTTTGAATACGTTGACGTTTTAGTGGGGATAGATAATCTACAAATAAAACACCCTTTAAGTGGTCAAGTTCATGTTGTATGCATATGCTTTGTAATTCAGTAGCGTTTAATGTGAATTCTTTACCATGGCGGTCAAGTGCTTTTACGGTACATGCATCATGACGGTTTACTTTGGCATAAGTCCCAGGAACAGATAAGCAACCTTCTTCATTAATGGATGTTTCGTCACTAGTAGCTATAATTTCAGGATTGATAAAGACGATAGGCTTATCGTTATCTTCAGAAGTATCCATTACAACGATACGTTGATGGATATCAACTTGAGTTGCAGCAAGGCCTACACCTTTTTCTTCATACATAGTTGCCAGCATATCGTCTATAATTGTAGCCGTGGCTTCAGTAATATCAGTAACGGGCTGCGCTTTAATTTTTAAACGCGGATCGGGAAAACGTAGTACAGTTAAAATAGTCATATTTTATTAAAAGAATTAGCGATAATTCATCTAGAATGTTATGTTTTAATTATATACTCAAGTAACTGTAACTGAAACCTGCATTTTTAAGTCACTCGATATAACTCACATTTATAGTGCGTTTCAGCAATAAGCACTCAAAAGGAACGAGCTCAATGCTTAAGAAAATAATTCTCTCACTATCTTTAATGTCTTGTTCATTGCTTGCTATCGCCGATCAGATAAAATTTAATGATGACGCACCCAAAACGCATGTTGTTGTTAAGGGGGATACTTTATGGGATATTTCCGCGCTATTTCTTGAGCAACCTTGGTTATGGCCTAAGCTTTGGCGTTTAAATCCAGAAATTAATAACCCACACTTAATCTATCCAGGTGATATTTTAAAGCTGGTTTTTGATGATAACGGTGAGCCAATGCTTGTGGTTGAGCCAGTCAAACCAAGTTATAAGTGGTCACCTAAAATCCGTCAAGAGCAAAAAAAAGATTCGGCTATTACTTTATTGCCTTTAGAAGTCATCGCTCCATTTCTTCGATACGACCACTTATTCACTGAAGATGAGATTGAAGGGTTACCGCATATTATTGGTAGCGACGAAGGCTACAAAATGACAACTAAAGACTTCAAGGTTTATGTTAATGCGGATCTAGACGTTGCACAAAGTTACGCAATTTATGATAAAGGAGAAGAACTTTTTGATCCTGAAACTGATGATTCTTTAGGGTTTTATGTCAACTTAGTGGGTACAGGACAAATATTAAAACGTGGTGATATAGAAAATAACGTACCTTCTACCATGAATGTTGGCTCTGTAAAAAGAGAAATACATGCTGGGAATTTTGTCGTTCCTGTTAATGAGGGGCAATTATTACCCTCTGTTTTTTCGATGAAATCTGCTAATGAATCATTACGTGGCGCTATTGTAAAGGCAACAAATAATGGTCGTGAATTTGGAAAACTTGAAGTCGTGATGATTAATCGTGGTATTGAGCATAACGTCACTGTTGGGGATGTTATGGCGATAAAACGTACCAGCCCTGCAGTGGTTGATACCGGTAATGGTCCTGTTTATAGTGCTGAAACTTCACGCTGGAATAAAATAACCGGTGGTGATTATAAAATGCCAGAAGAGTCGTTAGGTGAATTAATGGTATTTAAAGTTTATCAAAACGCAAGTATGGCGCTTATTTTACATACCCAGAAGCCTGCTAGAATAAATGATTTGATTACCGCCCCAGAATAGACTGTTAAATATTTTATGCTCCCTCTTCGATTAGAGGGATAATAAAACCTATTACTTGTTCTTAAGGAGAAGACAAGTCATGATTAATAACAGTAATATTGAATACTGGTTAGCCTTAAAGCTTATTCCTCGGTTAGCCATCCATAAAAAAATAATGCTTGTTGAAACCTATGGTCTAACTGAACTCTTTGCGTCTAATGGCAAATCATCAGTACTTACTTCAGCGAACGGTTTAAGTGTTAAACAACTTCATGCTTTCCAACACCCCGATTGGGAAAAAATAACTCAAATAATAGCAGAAAGTGCTAAATGTAATAGTAAGGTTATTGGTTTTGATAATGCTTACTACCCACAATTACTCAAGCAAATTTATGACCCCCCTTTAGTGTTATTTGTTCAGGGAAATATATCATTACTCAATGCTCCTCAAATTGCTGTTGTTGGTAGTCGCTCTGCTAGTGCTGGAGGAAGAGAAACCGCATTCACATTATGCCAGCAACTCGCGCAACAAAACATTGTTATCACCAGCGGGTTAGCACTTGGCATTGATGCTGCTGCCCATCGAGGTGCGCTAAGTCAACCAGCGAGTACAATCGCGGTAGTTGCGACAGGACTAGACCAAGTATATCCATCCAGACATTTATCTTTAGCACAGCAAATAATAGCCTCCAATGGAACTATTATTAGTGAATTCTTACCTGGTACTCAACCTAGGGCTGGGCACTTCCCAAAAAGAAACCGCCTTATTAGCGGGCTGAGCTTAGGTGTTTTAGTGGTAGAAGCAGAATTAAAAAGTGGTTCTTTGATTACCGCTCGTTGTGCACTAGAACAAAATAGAGATGTGTTTGCGGTACCAAGTTCTATTGAAAATCAGCAAGCTAAAGGTTGTCACTGGTTAATTAAACAAGGCGCTAAACTTGTTGAGGAATGTGCCGATATAATAGATGAGTTCGCTTTTGAAGATAAACCTAGTCTACACTTAAAGAGTAATGAACAGCTGTTAAAAGCAACTGAACACAACATTCTTAAAGGAGACAATGAAATAATTCAAAAAGGCTTGTGTAACGATGTATTGTTGGCTAGTGTGGGATTTGAGATTACTCCCGTAGATAAAGTAGTTTCACGGAGCGAACTTCCCGTAGAGGAAGTGTTAACTCGGTTAACAATGCTTGAGCTAAGTGGTCTGGTATCTGCGGTACCTGGAGGCTACATTAGAACGAAATAAAGTAATAAGGGGCTAATTATGTTTGATATCTTAATGTATCTTTTTGAAACGTATATCCAAAATGAAGCAGAAGCTATGGTAGATCATGAGTTGTTAACCGACGAGTTAACACGCGCTGGTTTTCATCAGGATGAAATATATAAAGCATTAAACTGGTTGGAAAAACTTACTGCGTTGCAAGACACAGACGCTTACCCATATCTTACACGTGTAGGTAGTAAGTCAGTACGTATCTATACGGATGAAGAAATGCAGTTACTTGATACGCCAAGCCGTGGTTTTATTCTATTTTTAGAGCAAGTCAATGTACTTGATTTTACTACGCGTGAAATGGTTATTGATAGAGTGATGGAACTTGATACCAAATACTTCTCTATGGATGATCTGAAGTGGGTCATTTTAATGGTGTTATTTAATGTACCAGGTAAAGAGTCTGCTTATTCCCAGCTTGAAGATTTAATCTTTGAAGAACAAGAGGGCCCATTACATTAATTTCCCGCCGTATATAGTAAGTGACTTGTAATTACACTTAATCACAAGTCACTTGTCTGCTAGCATATTCTTCAAACAAGGACTGTGGCATAATAGCGTCATTATTTTACCAAAAACACTTTGTAGCCATTTAGCATATGTCTGAATCTGATAAGCCTTTATTCTCTCATCATGAACATGCCTTAGAAAAAGCTTATCAAGTGTGTCCCGAGTGTGGCTCTGAACTGGCCATAAAACATGGCAAATCAGGTCCTTTCTTGGGTTGTGAAAATTATCCAAACTGTCAATATACTCGTGCTGTAGTAGAGCATGAACGGGTTGAGGATACAGTACTTCCTGGTACAGAGTGCCCCTTGTGTGGACACCATTTAGCGGTTAAACAAGGTCGTTATGGCATGTTTATTGGCTGTACAAATTATCCAGACTGTCACCATATTGAAGAAAGTCAAAAGCATGAAGATACTGATATTGCTTGTCCTTCGTGTCAAAGCAAAGGTAAAAAAGGGCAACTAAAAGAGAAATCTAACCGTTTCGGAAAAACTTTTTATTCTTGTGATCAGTATCCAAAATGTAAATACGTATTAAATAATGAACCCATAGCTGAAGTCTGTCCTGAGTGCCAATGGCCAATACTTATTAAACGCACCATGGCTAACGGTGACATATTAAGTTGTCCGCAAAAAAAATGCAGCTATAAAAGTAAACCTCTATAATTCAGTCGTAAATAGGATCTTGTAGAGAAGTAACTTAATTATAATTAATTTGAAAACCTAAACTTTAACCTTTAATTAATGAGAGATATTATGACATCAACTTTTGTTGCCATTTTAATGGGATCTGATTCAGACCTACCTGTAATGCAATCTACTATCACTATTCTAAAAACATTTGGAATTGAGCATGAAGTGCGCGTTCGTTCAGCTCATAGAACTCCTGAAGCAGCTAAAGCATATGTAAAAGATGCAGAAGAGCGTGGCTGTAAAGTATTTATTTGTGCCGCTGGTCTAGCTGCTCATTTGGCTGGCGCTGTTGCAGGTATGACTACTCGTCCTGTAATTGGTGTTCCTGTAGATAATGGCCCATTACAAGGTCATGATGCCTTATTATCAACAGTTATGATGCCTGGCGGTATTCCGGTTGCTACTGTTGCTATAGGTAAAGCAGGTGCTAAGAATGCTGGTTATTTAGCTGCTCAGATTTTAGGTGTTGCTGATCAGTCTATCGCTGATAAAGTAAAAGCTGAGCGTGTTGCCAATGCTAAAGCGTTGTTGGCAAAAGATGAAGCTATGCAAGCAAAATTGAGTTAGTCAATTTGTCGGGTTTAACACCGTGCGCCGTGATTGAAGCAGCGGCACAAACTTTTGCAGAGGGTGGCATAATTGCATACCCAACAGAAGCCGTATTTGGTTTGGGCTGTGATCCCGACAACAACTCAGCAATTGAAAGATTGTTGAGTCTTAAAAAACGCTCAGCGGATAAAGGTTTTATCCTTTTAGCTAGCGATTATAGTCAATTACAACCGTACATTGATGAGTCAGCAATATCTGAACAGCAAAAGGTTCAGATATTATCTCGCTGGCCAGGAGCTATAACTCAAGTTTTACCGATAAATAAAAATATTTCCCCTTTATTATCAGGTGTGTATAAAACCATAGCGGTTAGAATTACTCAACATCCCGATGTTATTACCTTATGTAGAAAAACAGGAAAGGCTATTATTTCTACCAGTGCCAACCTTTCTGGTCAGCCGGCAGCAACTACATGGCAAAGTGTAATCCAGCAATTTCCGACTCAATTAGATTATCTAATAAAGACTGCTACCTTAGGTAAAAAAAGTCCCTCGACAATTATTGATGGAATTACCAGTAAGATCTTAAGAGCCTAAAATACAATGGCATAAATGAGTGATACTCTTAAATCAATACTTTAATGATTATTATCACTAAGCTACTGTTTTATATACTTCGTTTTCAATTCCCACCCCATAAATATTGATCTATATCAAATTGTGAAATTAAAGTAATTACTCAGCTAGAAAATCTTGTGCTAGATCAAGTTTTCTTACAGTAACAGGATTATCATATCCACAATTATTTTAAGGATAAAAATCATGAAAAAAACATTATTAGCATTTGCATTATTATCAACCATTCCTACAGCTGTATTGGCTAATCAAGCTGGCGATATCTTAGTTCGTGGTGGTTTAACTATGGTTGCACCTGATACAGGTAAATCATCAATCCTTTTAGGGGGCGATGATTCAACTATGACTCTAACGGTTGATGACAATACACAGTTAGGTTTAAACCTTGTCTATTTCTTTGATAGTAACTGGGCGATAGAATTACTTGCTGCAACTCCATTTACTCATGATGTAACAATTCAAGATCTTAGTGGCGTATTGGGTGTTGACGGGGCAAAGTTAGCTGAAGTAAGTCACTTGCCACCAACACTTAGCGCCTTGTACTATTTTGATACAGGTACAGCATTGAAGCCATATGTTGGTGTTGGCTTAAATTACACTATCTTTTTTGACGAAGAGTTTTCAGATGCTGCAACAGAGTTAGGTTTAAGTAACTTAGAGTTAGATGGATCTTTTGGTTATTCAGTTCAAGTAGGGGCAGACTATCATATTAATAATAAGTGGCATGTAAATGCATCAGTTCGCTACATTGATATTAACTCAGATGCCTCATTTGATGTTGCAGGGGATAACATTGGTAGTGCAAGTATCGGTGTAGACCCTATGGTTTACTCAATTATGCTGGGTTATAAATTTTAAAAATTAGTTTTTAGTTATCCAAAACAAAAAGCAGTAACTTATTCTAAAGAGTTACTGCTTTTTTGTTTTTATTAATTGGTGATTCAGTTAGGCTGTAGCTATACGTTAACTTTTTGTAATAACTATGACACCAAAGAACCCAGACCAATACCGTGTTTTTGGAAATCCAATTGAGCACTCTCGCTCTCCTTTTATCCACCATGCCTTTGCTAAACAAACAAACCAAAATATAGATTACCAAAAGAAGCTGATAGCTTTAGATGATTTCTCTAATGCGGTAACAGCATTTATTAAGCAAGAAGGAAGAGGGGCAAACATCACTGTGCCATTTAAGGAGCAAGCCTTAGCTTTAGCAGATGAGTTATCTGAACGTGCAAGATTAGCTGGTGCCGTTAACACGCTAACGTTCAAGAATGGTAAGGTTTTTGGTGATAATACTGATGGTGAAGGTTTGGTTCAGGACTTAATTCGTAATAAAGTAAGCTTAAATAAGAGTAAAATATTACTGCTAGGTGCTGGTGGTGCAGCAAAAGGGGTGTTGTTACCTTTGTTAGCACAAAATCCAGATTCAATTACAGTAGCAAATAGAACACAAAGTAAAGCTGAGCTGCTTTGTCAGCACTTTGCGGATAGCCGGGTTACAGCCTCTAGCTTTTTAGATGTTGCAGATAAACAGTTTGATTTAATTATTAACGCAACTTCAGCAAGTCTTTCAGGTGGATTACCTGCTATTTCTGAGACAGTTATCAATAATACAGTGACTTGTTATGACATGGTTTATGGGAATGATGAAACACCTTTTCTTAAGTGGGCAAAAAATCAGGGCGCAGCAAAGATTATAGATGGTCTAGGTATGTTAGTTGGACAAGCTGCCGTGAGCTTCTCAATATGGCGAGGTGTTTCTCCAGAAACACTACCTGTGATTGATGAACTTAGAGCATCCTTTGAAAACGAATAAGGAGAATTGTAATGAACCAAGCTGTTTTATTTAATGACGACTTAATTTTTGACAAGGTACAAGATGCATGGTGCTTTACTGCTTTGTTGTCAGGGCAGGTAATCACTGTTTATTTCCACTCGATGCAATTAAAGCTGTTAGGTGAAATTGATACTTGCACAAAGTTTGATCTCGAAGAAATAGTTGAACTCTGGCTCGAGAAAAATGAGCCAGAGGGAAGTACTATTCACATACAAATGCGCTAATCTACATCTTTACATAGATAATTACTCACTAAGGTAATCGTTTTTTAGCTCCACATAGTTTATTGCGGATTGTTTAAGAAAGGCAGCCTCACTGTCTTTTAAAGGTCTAACTTGTTTCACAGGGTTACCGACATATAAGTAACCGCTAACAAGGGTTTTGTTTGGTGGTACTACACTGCCTGCCCCAATAAAAACGTCATCTTCAACAACAACACCATCCATAATGATTGCCCCCATACCTACAAGTATGCGGTTACCAAGCTGACAGCCATGCAGCATGCACTTATGACCAACAGTGACATCTTCTCCAATGATTAATGGGTTTCCTTGTGGGTTACTTGGGCTTTTTCGAGTGACGTGCAAAACACTACCATCTTGTATATTTGTTCTGGCACCAATGGTGATTGTATTTACATCACCACGGGCTGCAACTAGCGGCCAAATACTGACATCAGCAGATAAAGTTATATCTCCGACTAGGACTGCAGAATTATCAATATAGATATCTGAACCAAGGGAGGGGAGAATACCTTTATAAGGACGTATGTTAGTTATACTCATATAGCACCTATTGCAATACTGCAATTTAATTGAATGGCAAGTGCTAGTAAAAATAACATAGACGGCTAATAAAACCAGTATTAGCGCATTTTAGTATTTGCAAAGTGATGAAGATAAAAATCAATAGGTTGATATAGAGATATTAAATATGATGAAGTATTGAGCGTATCGAAAAAAACATATACAAGCACTGTACGAAAGGTGAGCATAGACGTTTTAATTCAAATATAAAGTAAAAAAGAGTTGACCTAATTATAAAATTCTCTACAATGCGCTCCAGTTCCAAGGGGTTCACGCAAATTGAATCATCAACGAGCTGTTTTGATAAGTTATCTCTTACATTTTTAAGTGAGTCAGTTAACTTAACGTGTCTTTTTAAAGTATTTCAAAATAACTTAAAATAAACGTTGACATCAAAACTCGGAAGCGTATGATACGCATCCTGCTTCGGGGCAACAGCAACGAGCAACGCAAATTAAGTTCAACTTACTTTGCTAAGGTGAAGAGCGAATGCGACTCTCATCTACTTCTAACTTACTTAGAAGTTCTTCTTTAACAATTAGTTATCATGCAATTTGTGTGGATACTCACATTAACTTGTTTTTACATAGTTTTTACTTTTCGAAGTAAGAACAAAAAAACGCTTAATGAATGATGTTCATGCAAATAAATATACAGTTACTTACTTCGGTAGGTAACAACTATGTAATGCGATATCTACTTCGGTAGGTATCACGACAGAATTCATTGAGCAGTTATGCATCTTCGGATGACGTAACACAAACGATTTTTAATTGAAGAGTTTGATCATGGCTCAGATTGAACGCTGGCGGCAGGCTTAACACATGCAAGTCGAGCGGTAACAGAGATAGCTTGCTATCTGCTGACGAGCGGCG